>Ga0164242_10004486_pt1 | contig 15676 bp, 12 predicted proteins | sample OricomgcompostMG_FD_108783 | JGI IMG/M metagenome (GOLD analysis project Ga0164242, IMG submission 108783) | Miracle-Growth compost microbial communities from Emeryville, California, USA - Original compost - Miracle growth compost (MG) ... | reverse complement strand
TTGGAGGCCAATGAACAGGGGGCCTGCGTGCGTTGGTTACGTTGGTCACCGACGACCGTTTGCGAACGTCGTGTTGCCCATCCGTTGCCCACGGCCGAAGTCATCGAATTGGCCGCGGCTCGCGAAACATCAAGAGGCCCACGGCCACAGGCGATTTCAGTGGTGGAGACGAGGGGAATCGAACCCCTAACCCCCGCCTTGCAAAGGCGGTGCTCTGCCAATTGAGCTACGTCCCCGGAGTGAGACATCGCGCGGATGTCCCTGGACATCATGCCGTGCTCGTCCAGGTTGCTGCCCAGCGGTCCGGCTCGGCCGGCTCTGACCGCACCCCGGCGGCACCCGCGTCTCGCTCCCGGTCTGCCGCTACCGCCTGTGCCCAGACCTGACCGGCGGCGGCCCGGTCGGCCACCCGGCGCCGGCGCAGCAGCGCGAGCAGGGCACCGCCACCCAACAGGACCACGAGCCTGCCCATCGCCACCTCCGGTTTTCGTGCCTTTCAGACCCAGCCTCAGGGTACGAAAACCGGAGCTGCTGCTGCGGACTGCGGCGCAGAGCGCAGGGCGGTGGACCTGGGAGGACTTGAACCTCCGGCCTCTTCCTTATCAGGGAAGCGCTCTAACCGACTGAGCTACAGGTCCGGACAGCCAGCTACTCAGAGCCAGCCGCATGAGATTAGCGCACCGCGCGACGGGCCCTCACTCGCGCTCGGCCAGGGTGACGTCGAGACCGCCGATGAGCCCCACCGTGATGTTGTACGCGAACGCCGCGACGGTTGCGAGCGCCGACATCAGCACCACGTTGAACGCACCGAGCAGCAACGCGCCGCCGATGATGAACAACCCGTTGAAGTTCACGCTGGTGCCGAGCACGTCCGACAGCGTGCTGTTCACCGAGTCGAAGACACCGGCCCCCGACAAGATCCCGAACAGCACGATGACCGCGATCATCCACACGACCAACAGGCACGAGGTGAACACCAGCGACGCCTTGAGCACCGACCACGGGTCGATCCGGGTCAGCGTCAGCCGGGCGCGGCGCGGCGCGGGCCGCCGTGACGGTCGGCGGATCGGGGTGGTGAGCGTCGCCTCCGGGAGCGCATCACGCTCGCCGTACTCGTCGGGCGCGGCATCGGCCCGGTCGTCCAACGGCATGTTCGCGTTAGTCCCGTTCAGGGTGGTGCCGCCACCGGAACGCTTCCTCGTCCCCGTCTGGACAGGTCGTCCTGCGGCCCGACCTGGCTGCTGACTCACGTCTCATCTCCTGGGTCCGTCGGCGTGGCCGCATCCGACACCACGTCGCCGTCATCCTCGTCGGTGTTACGTGCCACAGCCAGAAGTGTGACGCCCTCGGGCAGGTTCATGAGGCGAACCCCCATGGTTTGGCGTGCCGTACGGCGAACTTCGCCTGCGCTGGTGCGGATCACGCCCCCGTTGGAGGTGATCGCGAACAGCTGGTCATCATCGCCGGTGACCAGGGCGCCGACGATGCCGCCTCGGGTGCTCACGATCTTCATCGTGTAGACGCCCTTCCCACCACGTCCCTGGGCGGAGTACTCCGATAGCCGGGTCCGCTTGGCGAAACCGCCTTCGGTCGCGGTGAGGACGTACCCCTCGTCGTTCGAGATCACGCACATCGCGAGCAGTTCGTCGCCGTCGGCGAAGCGCATCCCCACCACGCCCGAGGTGGCCCGCCCCATCGGTCGCAGCTGCTCGTCGTCGGCGTGGAATCGAATCGACATCGCCTTGGTCGAGACCAGCAGCAGGTCGTCCTCGGCACTGACCAGTGAGGCGCCGATCAGCTCGTCGTCCTCGCGCAGGTTGATCGCGATGACGCCACCCGACCGGTTCGAGTCGAAGTCGACGAGAGCCGTCTTCTTGACGATGCCGCGTCGGGTGGCGAGCACCAGGTACGGCGCTGCTTCGTAATCCTTGATCGCGATCATCGACGCGACCTTCTCGTCCGGCTGGAAGGCCAGCAGATTCGCGACGTGCTGCCCCTTCGCCGTCCGGTTCTGTTCGACGAGTTCGTGTGCCTTCACCCGATACACGCGACCCTTGTTGGTGAAGAACAGCAGCCAATGGTGCGTCGTCGTGACGAAGAAGTGCTCGACGATGTCGTCCTCGCGCAAGGCCGCGCCTTGCACGCCCTTTCCACCCCGACGCTGCTGGCGGTAAAGGTCGACCTTGGTGCGCTTGGCGTACCCGCCGCGGGTGACGGTGACCACGACGTCCTCGCGCGCGATCAAATCCTCCTCGGACAGATCGCCCTCGTACGAGATGATCCGCGTCCGCCGGTCGTCGCCGTACTTCGCGACGATCTCGGCGAGTTCGTCGCTGACGATGCCGCGCTGCCGGGCGTCACTGGCCAGGATCGCGTTCAGTTCGTCGATCTCGCGCTGGATTTCGGCGAGTTCGTCGTAGATCGATTGCCGCTCGAGCGCGGCCAGCCGACGCAACTGCAGATCGAGAATCGCGCGGGCCTGCACGTCGTCGATCGAGAGCAGCTCCATCAGTCCGATCCGCGCCGCCTCGGCCGACTCGGAGCCGCGGATCAGGGTGATCACCGCGTCCAGCGCGTCCAGCGCGGCGACGTACCCGCGCAGGATGTGGGCTCGTTCTTCCTTCTTGCGCAACCGGAACCGGGTCCGGCGCACGATGACGTCGAGCTGATGACGGACCCAGTGCCGCACGATCTGGTCGAGCCGCAGCGTGCGGGGTACGCCGTCGACGATGGCCAGCATGTTGACGCCGAACGAGTCCTGCAGCTGGGTGTGCTTGTAGAGGTTGTTCAGCACGACCCGCGCCACCGCATCGCGCTTCAGCGTGATGACGAGCCGCATTCCCACCCGGGCGGAGCCCTCATCCCGGATGTCGGCGATGCCGGCGATGCGTCCGTCGCTCACCAACTCGGCGATCTTCTCGGCCAGATTGTCCGGATTGACCTGGTACGGAAGCTCGGTGACCACCAGGATCGTCCGGCCACGCCGGTCCTCGTCGACCTCGACCACGGCGCGCATCCGTACCGAGCCGCGCCCGGTCCGGTACGCCTCCAGGATGCCGTCCCGCCCGACGATGAGCCCGTTGGTCGGGAAGTCCGGACCGGGGATCCGCGCCAGCAGCGCTTCCAGCAGTGCGTCGTCGTCGGCATCGGGGTGGTCCAGCAACCACTGCACTCCGTCCGCGACCTCGCGCAGATTGTGCGGCGGAATGTTGGTGGCCATGCCGACGGCGATGCCGGACCCGCCGTTGACCAACAGGTTCGGGAACCTGCTGGGCAGGATGGTGGGCTCGGCACCGCGACCGTCGTAGTTCGGGGCGAAGTCGACGGTTTCCTCGTCGATGTCGCGCAACAGTTCCATCGCCAGCGGCTGCAGCCGGCACTCCGTGTACCGCTGTGCGGCGGGCGGGTCATTGCCGGGCGAACCGAAGTTGCCCTGACCGTCGACGAGGGGGTAGCGCATCGACCACGGCTGCGCGAGCCGGACCAAGGTGTCGTAGATCGAGGCGTCCCCGTGCGGGTGATAGTTGCCCATCACGTCGCCGACGACGCGGGCGCACTTGAAGTACCCGCGGTCCGGGCGGTACCCGCCGTCGTACATCGCGTACAGCACCCGGCGGTGTACCGGCTTCAACCCGTCGCGGACGTCGGGTACGGCCCGGCCGATGATGACGGCCATCGCGTAGTCGAGGTAGGAGCGCTGCATCTCCACCTCGAGCCCGACCGGCTCGACCCGGCCTCCGGGGGGCGGGGGTACGACGTCGACCACTCTGGTCCTTCCTCACAGGTACTGCGGCACAGGGACTTTCAGGGAAACTAGCGGCGATGTCAGATGTCGAGGAACCCGACGTCCTTGGCGTTACGGGTGATGAAGCCACGGCGGGCCTCGACGTCCTCGCCCATCAGGGTGCTGAACAACGCCTCGGCCGTGGCCGCGTCGTCGAGGGTGACCTGCAGCAGGGTGCGGCTCACCGGATTCATGGTGGTCTCCCACAGTTGATCCGCGTTCATCTCGCCGAGGCCCTTGTAGCGCTGCACCGCGTCGTCCTTCGGCAGCTTCTTGCCGGCGCCCAGACCGAGTTCGATGAGCCCGTCACGCTCGCGGTCGGAGAACGCGTACTGCGGATCCTCCCGCTGCCACTTGATCTTGTAGAGCGGGGGCTGGGCCAGGAATACGTGACCCGCCTCGATCAACGGCCGCATGAACCGGAAGAGCAGGGTCAGCAGCAGGGTGCGAATGTGCTGACCGTCCACATCGGCGTCGGCCATCAGCACGATCTTGTGGTAGCGCAGCTTGGTGATGTCGAAGTCCTCGTGGATGCCGGTGCCGAACGCCGTGATCAGCGATTGCACCTCGGTGTTACGCAGTACCCGGTCGATGCGGGCCTTCTCCACGTTGATGATCTTGCCGCGGATCGGCAGGATCGCCTGCGTGCGCGAGTCGCGACCGGACTTCGCACTGCCACCGGCGCTGTCACCCTCCACGATGTAGATCTCGCATTCGTCCGGGTTTCCGCTCTGGCAGTCGGCGAGTTTGCCCGGCAGTGAGGAACTCTCCAGCAGACCCTTGCGGCGGGTCAGGTCACGAGCCTGTCGGGCGGCGATCCGCGCCCGGGCCGCCTGCGATGCCTTCGTGAAGATGTCCTTGCCTTCCGACGGGTTGCGGTCGAACCAATCCCGCAGCCAGTCGTTGCAGGTCTTCTGCACGAACGACTTTGCCTCGGTGTTTCCGAGCTTGGTCTTGGTCTGGCCTTCGAACTGCGGCTCGCCGAGTTTCACGCTGACGATCGCCGTCAGCCCCTCCCGGATGTCATCGCCGGTGAGGTTGTCGTCCTTCTCCTTCAGCCACCCCTTGGCCCGGGACACCTGATTCACGGTCGCGGTGAGCGCGGCACGGAACCCCTCTTCGTGGGTGCCGCCCTCGTGCGTGTTGATGGTGTTGGCGAACGTGTAGACCGACTCCGAGTACGAGTCGTTCCACTGCATCGCGATCTCCACCGCGAGCGCGCCCTTGTCGGTGTCACCCTCGGCGCCGAACCCGATCACCGACTTGTGCACCGGGGTCTTGGTGGCGTTCAGGTGCCGGACGAAGTCCTCGATGCCACCCTTGTAGAAGAAGCGTTCCTCGCGCGGCGTCTCCTCCCGTTCGTCCCGCAGCACGATGGTCAGTGCCCGGTTCAGGAAGGCCATCTCCTGCAGTCGCCGGTGCAACGTCTCCCAGGAGTAGGTGGTCGTCTCGAAAATGGTCGGGTCAGCCCAGAAGGTCACCGTGGTGCCGTGCTCGGTGGTCGGTTGGCCCTTCTTGATCGGCGCGGTGGGCTTGGTGTCCGCGTAGCTCTGTGTCCAGACGTAGCCGTTTCCCTTGACCTCGACGTCCAGCCGCGACGAGAGCGCGTTCACCACCGAGATGCCGACGCCGTGCAATCCACCGGACACCGCGTAGGACTGTGAGTCGAACTTGCCGCCGGCGTGCAACGTGGTCAACACCAGTTCGAGCGCCGGCTTGCCGCTCTTGTGCTTGCCGACCGGGATCCCGCGGCCGTTGTCGACCACGCGCACACCACCGTCGGCCAGCAAAGTCACCACGATGGTGTCGCAGTGACCGGCAAGAGCCTCATCCACGGAGTTATCCACAACCTCGTAGACGAGGTGGTGCAGGCCGCGCTCGTTGGTGGAACCGATGTACATGCCGGGCCGCTTACGCACGGCCTCAAGCCCTTCGAGAACCGTGATCGAACTGGCGTCATAGGCGGACTGACTCGAAACCTTGGGCTGGGCCACGCTTCTCCTGCCTCGTGCGGCGCGGCAGCCGACACCGCCGGACGGGCCGGTGATATCGCCACTCGCGGATACTCATCGAGTTTACCCGTTGCGCCGGTCAGAACCGGCATGGCACGGCCTCTGTTCGGCACCGAGCGTACGGATCGGCGCGCGGTATGAGTCCCCCCACCGGAGACGCTCAGCCCGGCGGGCCACGCGCGCGCTGGCCGCCTGTGACATCAGCGGGCCGTCATCCGTACGTGTCGCGCGGCCCCCGCCCAGGTACCCGGAGCCGACCATGGCGCCAACTCGGGCCGGTCGGGCCGTGAACGGTGACCCGGGTCACCGCGCCCGCGCCGGCGACCTGGGAGATCCGGGCCAGCAGGTCCCGGGAGAGCAGCCGAATCTGCGTGGCCCACGCGGTGGACTCCGCTTCCACCGTCAACACCCCGTCCCGGATCGCCACCGGGGTGCAGTGCGCCGCGACGTCTTCGCCCACGGTCCGGGTCCAGTCCGCCATCACCGCCGCGATCGCCGCCTCACCGCTCCAGCCGCGTTCCGCGAGCAGGTCTTCGACCGCGGCACCGAACGGCACCGGCCCCTCGTCTTCGGTGTGGCGTCGACCGTCGCCGACGTTCGCGGCGCGGGTTCGCTTCCGGCGCTGCGCCGCCGCGGCACGCTCCCGGTCCAGCCGAACTGCGGCCGCCGCGTCGCGGGCCCGCGCAAGCGCTGCCCGGGCGAGCTGGGATCCCTCTGCATTCTGCTGCGGCGCGGAGCCCTTGCCTTCCTCCACGCCGTCCCTGTCAGCCGTCGACACGTCGCACTTCCCCGTCTCGGACTTGGTAGTGCTCGCCGACAAGTACCGCCGGCACGTCCGCGGCGACCGCGGCGGTCACGAAGACCTGTTCCGCGGCGGCGGCGATGGAAGCCAGTCGATCTCGTCGCGAGCTGTCCAGCTCGGCGAACACGTCGTCGAGCAGCAACACCGGTTCGTTACCGTCGTGCCGCAACAGCTCGTACGACCCAAGCTTGAGAGCCAGCGCGACCGACCAGCTTTCGCCGTGGCTGGCGTAACCCTTCGCGGGCAGCGCGCCAAGCTCGAGCACCAGGTCGTCGCGGTGCGGACCGGCGAGGGTGACACCCCGCTCGAGTTCCTGGGACCGGACCTGCGCCAGCGTCTGCATCAGCGCCGCGGCCAACTGCTCCCGGTCCGGCGCCGGGACATCCACGTTCGCGAGCGTGTGCCGATAGGTCAGCTCCAATGGACCGCCGCCGGGCGCGACGTCGTCGTACGCCTTCGCCGCGACTGGCGCCAGCGCGGTGACCAGCGCGAGCCGGCCGGCGAGTAATTCTCCGCCGGCACGGGCCAGGTGCTCGTCCCACACGTCAAGGGTTCGGTAGTCACCCGCCGGCCCCGCTCGCCGCGCCGCGGCGGCCGTCCGCAATAGCGTGTTGCGCTGCTTGAGTACCCGGTCATAGTCAGCGCGCACCGCGGCGAATCGCGGAAACCGGGCTACCAGCAACTGGTCCAGGAACCGGCGCCGGCCGTCCGGGTCCCCCTTGACCAGTGCCAGGTCCTCGGGGGCGAACAGCACCGTACGCAGCACTCCGAGCAGATCCCGCGGCCGGGACAACGGCGACCGGTTCAGCCTTGCCCGGTTTGCCCGGCCGGGATTGATCTCGATCTCGAGCAAGGCCTCGCGCTCGTCGCGGATGACCGCACCACGCACCACCGCGCGCGTCGCCCCGGCCCGGACCAGCGGGGCGTCGGCCGCGACCCGGTGACTGTCTTGGGACCCGAGGTAACAGACCGCCTCGACCACATTCGTCTTGCCCTGCCCGTTCCGGCCGATCAGGACGTTCACGCCCGGGCGGAAGGGAATGTCCACACTCGGATAGCTGCGGAAGTCGGTGAGCGACAGCGCGCGTACGTACACGACCGCTACGTTCCGGGCGGTTCGGTTCCGCGTGGACGCTGCAGCGGGGTAGACATGCCGCCCCCGCTCTCGGCGACGGCGTGCCCACCGAACTGGTTGCGCAACGCAGCCACCAACCTCATCGCCGGGCTGTCATCCTGCTGCGAGCTGAAGCGGGCGAACAGGCTCGCCGAGATCACCGGCATCGGCACGCCGTGCTCGATCGCGGCCTCCACGGTCCAACGTCCCTCGCCGGAGTCCGCAGCCACTCCCCGAAGCTGGCCCAGGCCCGGGTCCTCCTGCAACGCGCGAGTGGCCAGGTCGAGCAGCCAGGACCGGATCACCGTGCCCTGCCGCCACGACGCGAGCGTGCCCTCCACGTCGTGCACCAACTCGGACGCGGCCATCAGCTCGTAGCCCTCCGCGTACGCCTGCATCATCCCGTACTCGATGCCGTTGTGGACCATCTTCACGAAATGCCCGGCACCCACCGGGCCGGCGTGCACGAAGCCACTCTCGCCGTCCGGTTTGAGCACGTCGAAGATCGGTTGCACCGTCGCGACATCCGCGGGCGCGCCGCCGACCATCAGCGCGTAGCCCTCGTCGAGACCCCAGATCCCGCCGGAAACACCGCAGTCAAGGAAGTGCACGCCACTCGCGTCGAGTTCCTTTGCATGCTGCTGATCGTCGGTGTAGCGGCTGTTGCCACCGTCGATGACGATGTCCCCCGGCCCGAGCAACCCGGCAAGCTGGCGCACCGTGTCCGCGGTCGGAGCACCAGCAGGGACCATGATCCAGATGATCTTCGGGCTCGGTAGCTGTGCGATGAGCGAACCAAGGCTGTCCGCGTCGGAGGCCGAGTTGTGCGGATCGTAACCGGTGACCGTGTGACCACCACGGCGCAACCGCTGCGCCATGTTCCCGCCCATCCGGCCCAGACCGACCATTCCGATGTGCATGCGGGCTCCCGTGCGATGTGCTGGATCGGTGACGGACGCCGACAGGTCCGGACGTTCGCGCTCTCGACGCTACCCGCAACGACGACCGGGCGGGACGCTCAACTGGGCTGAGAGAGCCGTACCGGCATCAGCAGGTAGGAGTAGGCATCCCCACCCTCGCCGTCCCCCCCGGTAAGCACCGCGGGTCGCTTCGGGTCGGTGAAGGCCAGCCGTGCCGTCGGATTGTCCAGCGCACCCAGGCCGTCCAGCAGGAACGTCGGGTTGAACGCGATCGTCAACGGTTCACCGGTGAACTCCACCTCGAGCCGCTCCGCGGCTTGCGCCTCGTCGCCTGTGCCCGCCTCCAGCAACAGCGAGCCGGACTCGAAGCTGAGCCGGACCGGAGAGGTCCGCTGCGCGACCAGCGCGACTCGGCGTAGCGCGTCGATCAGCGTCGCCGTCGGCACCGAGGCGAGTGCCTCGTGACCGTCCGGGATGAGCGAGCGGTAGCGGGGGTACTCCCCGTCCAGCAGCCGGGTGGTGGTCCGGCGGGCATCGTTCGCGAACCCGATCAGGCTCTCTCCCGTGGCGCCGCTTCCCAGCGCGATCGTGACGTCGCCCTCGTCGCCAGCCAGCGCCTTTGCCGCATCGGCCAACGTGCGGCCGGGCACCAGCGCGGCGGCCGGCAGATCGCTGCCTTCCGGCCGCCAGGCCAACTCGCGCATCGCGAGCCGGTACCGGTCCGTCGCCGCGAGCGTCAGCCGGTCTCCCTCGATCTCCACGCGCACGCCCGTCAGCACCGGCAGCGTGTCGTCGCGCCCGGCAGCAACGACAACCTGTGCCACCGCCGCCGCGAAGGTACCGGCCGGCACGCTGCCCGCGATCGGGGGCAACGCCGGCAATGCCGGGTAATCCTCGACCGGCAGGGTCGGCAAGGTGAACCGGCTCGGCCCACAGGCGATCACGATCCGGCCGCCCTCGTCGCTGATGTCCACCGGCGCATTCGGCAGGCTGCGGACGATCTCCGCCAGCAGTCGGCCCGACACCAGCGCCCGGCCCTGCTCGGCGATGGTGACGTCGACCGCAGCCTGTGCTGCGACCTCGAAGTCAAACCCGGACAGGGAGAGCGCGCCGCCGGTTGCATCCAATAGCAGCCCGGCCAGTACCGGAACCGGCGGCCGCGCGGGCAGGCTGCGCGCGGTCCACGCGACGGCATCGGCCAGTTCGGTCCGCTCGACCTGGAACTTCACCCTTGTCTCCCTGCGATTGCGAGGCCCGCGGCCTCGGTCCGTGCGATGCGCCCGGCCCTGTCGATTCCGAAGTGGCGGGCAGGTTCGCGGGGCGGAAGGGCACCGTACACAACCGGGCCTGATCCCCGAGTGTTGTGGTTTCTTGGTAGAGAAGAACAGCAGAGAGTCGTCTTCGTAGGGGCTGTGGAAGCTGGGGATAACGCGGTGTTCTTGCAGGTCAGAGCAGAGATCTGAGTCGTGGACAGCGTGTGGACAACAGAGATCGACTCGGGGACGTGTGGGGACGGGCCGGTCACGGAGCTGGCACCTCGGGTGGTCGTCGACAGAGATCCACAGTGTTTTCCACAGACTGTGCACGCACACCGACCCCGCAGCCGCGGCTTCGCGGTGACACCGTTCACGACCGGTTCTGTGTCTTGATGCGGTTGGTGAGCTCGGTGACCTGGTTGTAGATAGATCGGCGCTCGGCCATCAACCCACGAATCTTGCGCTCCGCATGCATCACAGTGGTGTGGTCCCGGCCGCCGAACGCCTGGCCGATCTTCGGGAGCGACTGATCGGTCAGCTCCCGGCATAGGTACATCGCGATCTGCCGGGCATTGACCAGCACCCGACTGCGGGACGAGCCGCACAAGTCCTCGATGGTCAACCCGAAGTAACCCGCGGTGGAACCGATGATGATGCCCGGTGTGATCTGCGGCGCGCCGCCTTCCGGCAGCAGGTCGCGCAGCACGACCTCGGCTACCGCGAGATCCACCGGAGACCGGTTCAGGCTCGCGAAGGCGGTGACCCGGATCAGCGCGCCTTCGAGTTCCCGGATGTTGCGGTCGATGTTGGAGGCGATGTATTCGAGTACCTCGGGCGGGACGTCGAGTCGCTCCTGGGCCGCCTTCCGGCGCAGGATCGCGATCCGCGTCTCCAGATCCGGCGGCTGCACGTCGGTCAGCAGGCCCCATTCGAACCGGGACCGCATTCGGTCTTCTAGCGCCGACAGTTGCTTGGGACTGCGATCCGACGAGATGACGATCTGCTTGTTGGCGTTGTGCAGCGTGTTGAAGGTGTGGAAGAACTCCTCTTGAGTTCCTTCCTTGCCCTGCAGGAACTGGATGTCGTCGACGAGCAGGATGTCCACATCCCGGTAACGCGCGTGGAACGCAGCTGCCTTGTCGTCGCGGATCGAGTTGATGAAGTCGTTCGTGAATTCCTCGGAGCTTACGTAGCGGACCCGAGCGGCCGGGAACAAGTGGTGCGCGTAATGGCCTATCGCGTGCAGCAGATGGGTCTTACCAAGTCCCGAGTCGCCGTAGATGAAGAGCGGGTTGTATGCCTTCGCGGGCTGTTCGGCGACCGCAACGGCGGCCGCATGCGCGAACCGGTTACTGGATCCGATCACGAAAGTCTCGAACTGGTACTTCGGATTGAGCTTTACCGGCTCAGTGGGCCGGGCGCTGCCGCGTCCGGTGCCGGCGACCGGACGCAGGGCGGGCGCCGCCGCGTCGGCGACCTCGGGCTCCTCGTCTTCCTCCTCGTCACCGTCGGCCGCCCCACTGGGCAGCGCCTCGACCGTGACGGCAATCACGACGGGCTCACCGAGCTGCTTACTCAGGGCAGAGCCGATGAGATCGCGCAGCCGACCCTCGATAAGCCCCTTGGTGAACACATTGGGAGCCGCCAGCAGGGCGGTGTTGTCCGCGAGCCCGAGCGGTCTGGTGAGCCGGAGCCAGGCGCGATCTGACGAGCTGAGGGTGGAATCCGCGAGGCCGGCGAGCACACTCTGCCAGACCGGCGTCAAGTCGCGGTCGGCGCTGGGTTCCGATGTCCGGTCAGCGGCGACGCTAGGTCCGCCGGGGGCCGATCCGGAGCTGCGATCCGGGTCCGCCAGGTCCGCCACGCAACAACTCCCCGAAAGACCACCGTCGACCCGTCCACATCGATATCCACAACCTGTGCAAAGCGCACGAGCCTAGGCATCGGGACACCTGAGGGGTGCCCGGACGCTTGACGCGCCTCGCGGACCGGGTGCGATGCGGAGCACCCGAGACCTGTCGGCGAGTCGTTGGTGGAGACGACCCGGCGGAGGGCGACGCTAACAGCACCGGCCACCACGCGTCGAGGTTCGTCCACAGAAATCTGCCCGTTTTGCGTGTCGACACGGCGTGTCGCGGCAGGTCTTCACCCTGGGCTCTGCTAGGGCTACGCCCTGTCCGTTTGACCCTGCGGACGGAGCCCCGTTACCGTGGTAGCAACGCGCGGTCTGCATGTGTGCTACCCGAGCGTTTGTGCTGCCTGAGCGTTACCTATCCTGTGTGGGGCGTTCCGTCTGCGCGTCGCTGCGATTACCTGCGCGCGCAACACGGCTCGCCTGATCTGTCCCGATCTGACCGGAGTCGTCGTGAGCAAGCGTACGTACCAGCCCAACAACCGTCGTCGTGCCAAGACGCACGGATTCCGGCTGCGGATGCGCACGCGCGCTGGCCGCGCGATCATCTCCAGCCGACGCCGCAAGGGTCGCGCCGAGTTGTCGGCCTGACCGGCCGATTGCTTCCTCCGCCACGATCATGTTGTCCGCGGACGCCCGCCTGCGTCGCGGACAGGACGTGCGCCTCGTCACCCGTCGGGGCGGTCGTGCACATCAGCACGGCGTGACCGTGCACCTGCTCCCGGCCGCCGTAGATGGCCCCGAGGCGAGTTCGCGGCTGCGGGCCCGGGCTGCGGTGGTGGTCGGGAAGAAGGCGGGCATCGCGGTCGAGCGGAACCGATTGCGCCGCCAGGTGCGCCACAGCCTTCGCCGATGCTGGGACCGCGTTCCCGCCGGAGCGCAACTGGTCGTCCGGGCCGGCCCGGAGGCGCGCGGTCTTCCTGCGTCCGCTCTGGATGAGGCGCTGGTGGCCGCTGTCACCCGAGCCGCTCAGCCACGCCGACCACGGCGGAGCACTCAGTGAGTCCGCTTGCGCGGTTGTTGCGCGGGTTGGTTCTGGTCTACCGGCGCGGGGTCTCACCGTTGATCGGCCCGCGGTGCCGGTTCCAGCCGAGCTGCAGCGCATACGCGCTCGAGGCCTTCGCAGTACACGGCGCAATCCGCGGGACTCGGTTGACGGTGTGGCGGTTGCTGCGCTGTCAACCGTTCGGGACGCCCGGGTATGACCCGGTACCGCCGCCCCGCATGACTCGAGGAGCACGCGCGTGCTGAATCCGCTGTACAACGCCACTGCGCGCGCGATCGTAGACATCCATAGCGTGCTCACCCACATCGTCGGCCACGACGGCTGGGCCTGGGCACTGTCGATCATCCTGCTGGTCGCCGCGGTGCGGCTCATCCTCTTCCCGCTCTTCGTCAAGCAGATCAAGTCGCAGCGGACCATGCAGGTGTTGCAGCCGAAGATCAAGGAGCTGCGCGAGAAGTACAAGAACGACAAGCAGAAGATGAACGAGGAGATGATCAAGCTCCAGCGGGAGCACGGAAACCCGCTCCTCGGTTGCCTGCCGATCCTGGTCCAAATCCCGCTGTTCATCGCGCTGTTCCGGGTGATGAACGGCTTCGCGCCGAAGGGTTCCCTGAACGCCGAGCAGAAGCTGCAGGCGATCAACGGGTACTACCCGAACCACCTCAACGGGCTCCCGGTCGAGACCGCTTCGCAGATCGCGCACGCCAAGATCTTCGGGGCGTCACTGGCGTCGTCGTTCACGTCGTCCAAGCACAGCCTGGAATTGCTGGGTAGTTCTAGCACCGGGACCAAGGTGCTCTGCGTCATCTTGATTCTGATCATGATGTCGTCGACGTACATCACGCAGCGTCAGATCATCGGCCGCAACGGTCCTGCGGCCGACCCACAGACAGCGCTGACGCAGAAGATCTTGCTCTACGTCTCCCCGATCTTCCTCGGCGTCTTCGGTTTTCACTTCTCCGTCGGTGTGCTGCTCTACTGGTTTACGACGAACCTGTGGAGCATGGGGCAGCAGTTCTTCGTGATCAGACGGATGCCGCCTGTCGTGCCGGCGACGCCGGGAGCGCCGCCCCCCGTGCCGGCGAAGGCGGCGAGCAAGGGGTTGCGCCGACGAACCGGGACGCCGGCCGCTCCCGCTGCTGCACCGGCTCAACCCAGGCTCGTTCAGCAACGCGCCGCGCCACCCACCAGCGGCCAGGGCCGTCCGGGTGGCGGCCAGAACCGGCAGACCCAGCGGCGGAAGAAGGGGGGCCGTCGCGGTGGTCGCCATTGATCTTCGGCTGGCCGGTGGTTTCCCGGCCCAGGCGTCCGCACACAGCCGTATCTCGACGCTGAACTCGTTGTGACACAGGGCTTTGGCGCGGTGGCGCCGGCCTCCTGCCTGCTCCGTTGTATTGCCCCGCTGCTGGGGCGGAAGGAAGGGTCATCGTGACCGAGACGGAAAGCGCGGTGCCTGACGCCGTCGACGACGTGGACGTGACCGGATCGGATTCGGCGGCGACGAGCAAACGTGCCGGGCGCGACGTGGCGTCACTCGAGCACGAGGGTGAGGTGGCGGCCGACTACCTCGAGGAACTCCTGGACATCTGTGATCTTGATGGGGACCTCGACCTGGATGTCGAGGGCGACCGCGCGGTGGTGGCCATCGTCGGGGACGGGCTTGATCAGCTCGTCGGGGAGCGGGGCAAGGTCCTGGACGCACTGCAGGAGTTGACCCGGCTTGCGGTACTAGCGCAGACCGGACAACGCAGCCGGCTGATGCTGGATGTCGCCGGGTACCGGGCGAAGCGGCGGGCGGAACTCACCCGGCTCGGTACCGAAGCCGCGGAGGCGGTTCTCGGGTCGGGTCAAAGCAAGCGGCTGAGTCCCATGAACCCGTTCGAGCGGAAGGTTGTGCACGATGCGGTTGCCGCAGTCGACGGGGTGCACAGCGAATCGGAGGGTGAGGAGCCGCAGCGCCGCATCGTCGTGCTGCCCGATACGCGTGACTGAATGCCAGCCCGCGCGGCGGCCGGACGCGCTGCGTTGACGCAGCCGGCGACACTTGAGCTACCGCCACCGATCCGGGAGATCGCGCGGGAGGTCTTCGGCCCACGTTTCGCGTTGGCGGTGCGCTACGCCGAGCACCTCGGGTCGGTGGGAGCGGCGCGCGGTGTCATCGGACCGCGGGAGACCGCTCGGCTGTGGGAGCGGCACCTGCTCAACTGCGCGGTGGTGGCCGACTTGGTGCCGACGGACGCGCGGCTGTTGGACGTCGGGAGCGGCGCCGGGCTGCCCGGGATTCCGCTGGCGCTGGCCCGACCCGACCTGCGCGTGACGCTGCTCGACAGCATGTTAAGACGGACGACTTATCTAACCGAAGTTATCAGAGAGATCGGGTTATCCGGCGTCGATGTCGTGCGGGTCCGGGCCGAGAGTCATCGCGCGCGTTACGACGTCGTGACGGCGCGGGCCGTCGCCGCCTTACCGACACTCGGGGTATGGACCAGCCATTTGGTCGGCAAAGGTGGTGTGCTGCTAGCACTGCGCGGAGAACAGGCTGACGCGGAGCTCGGGGAAGGCGAGAGAGCATTGGCAGCTGCGGGGTGGCACGAGGCACGGGTGCACGCCTGTGGGATGGGTTTGGGCCAGCCGACGCGGGTGGTTAGGGCGGTGCGTCGATGACGGAGGTCGAGCGCTCGGCGCCGTCGTGGCACATGCCTGGCCCAGGTGTTTCACGGGAAACAGCGGTTTCCCGTGAAACAGCCGGCGGAAAGCAGGCAGCCGGAGGAGCGGCCACTTTGCCGCGGCCGGTGACCACCCGGTACATCTGTATCGCAAACCAGAAAGGCGGTGTCGGCAAGACGACGTCCGCCGTCAACCTGGCAGTG
>Ga0164242_10004485_pt1 | contig 15677 bp, 7 predicted proteins | sample OricomgcompostMG_FD_108783 | JGI IMG/M metagenome (GOLD analysis project Ga0164242, IMG submission 108783) | Miracle-Growth compost microbial communities from Emeryville, California, USA - Original compost - Miracle growth compost (MG) ... | reverse complement strand
TCCGGTGGCCCGGATCGCCCGGCGCTCGATCGCGGCCCGCACCGACGCCTCGGGCCCCACCACCCGCACCCTGCTCTTGGCCCGGGTCACCGCCGTGTAGAACAGTTCCCGGGTCAGCAGCCGCGAATCCTCCGGCGGTATCAGCACCGTCACCTCGTCGGCCTGGCTGCCCTGACTCTTGTGGATGGTCATGGCGTGCATCGTCTCCACCTCGCCCAGCCGGCTGGTGGCGAAGTCCAGCGGGCCGGCCGCACCGGCGATGACGGCCCGCAGCCCGTCCGCACCGGCCACCGTCACGCCGGTGTCGCCGTTGTACAGACGCAGCCCGTAGTCGTTCGCCGTCACCAGCAGCGGACGCCCGGCATACCATTGCGACCAGGCCGGCTGACCGGTTTCTTCGGCAATCCAGTTGTGCACCAACGTGTTCCACCGCACCGCCCCGTGCGGCCCGTCGCGGTGCGCACACAGCAGCCGGTGCTCGTCCAGCGTGGCCAGCGCGGCCTGAGCCGCGCCCAGCAGCGCCGCCGAGCGCAACCGCAGCGCGTGCGACACCAGCACCTCGCGCAGCCGGTCGGCCGGGCGTTCGGAATCCACCCACTCGATGTGCTCACCGCCGGCCGCCAACAACTCCACCACCCGGTCGGCGTCGCCGGCCCGGATCGCCGCGGCCAGCGCGCCGATCGCGCTGCCGAACCGGTGCGGGGTGGCCAGCGCGGCGACCCGCACCCCGGCGCGGCCGGCCAGCCCGTCGACCAGATCGGCCAGCACGGCGCCCGCCTCCACCGAGGCCAACTGGTCGGGATCGCCGACCAGGATCAGCCGGGTGTCCGGCCGGACGGCTTCGGCCAGCCGGGCCATCATGGTCAACGACACCATCGACGTCTCGTCGACCACGATGATGTCGTGTGGCAGCCGGTTGCCGCGATTGTGCTTGAACCGCACCGACGTATCGGGGCGCGGCCCCAGCAGCCGGTGCAGCGTGGTGCCGGTCAGCCCGGCCAGCCGCGCCCGGTCGGCCGGGTCGAGGTGCTCGATCTCGGCGGCCACCGCCTCAGCCAGCCGCGCGGCCGCCTTGCCGGTCGGGGCGGCCAGCGCGATCCTCGGCCGCGGCTCACCGGCGCGCTCGGCCTGCTCGACCAGCAGGGCGAGCAGCCGCGCGACCGTGGTGGTCTTGCCGGTGCCCGGCCCGCCGGTCAGCACGGTGAGCGCCTGGGACACCGCGATCCGGGCGGCCGCCCGCTGTTCTTCGTAGCCGGGCGGGAAAAGCCTTTCGTAGCAAGAGGATTCGACATCGCCCGCCGGCGCCGACAGGGCCAGCAGATCGGTGCACACCTGCTCTTCCTCCAGCCAGTACCGGTCGAAGTAGAGCAGATCGCCGAAGAACCGCAGCACCGGCGGCGACCCGAGCAGCGGGCTGGCCCGCACCGCGGCCAGCCAGTCGCCGGCGGCGGGCCAGGGCAGGTCCGCCGCGCCGACCTGTGCCGGCACCGCCCGCAGATCGACGCACACCGAACCGCCCCGCAGCGCGCGCACCAGAAGGGCGACGGCCAGCGCCACCCGATCATCGGACTCGCCGGTGAGCGCGGTAAGCCGTTGCGCCACATGGATATCGGCTGCTTCGAAGATGCCGGCGTCGGCGAACGGGCGCAGCGGCCCGGCGTCAAATACCCGCTCCGGCAACACGTCCGCCGTCACACCCCCACCCCCTGGGCATCCAGCAGGTCGGACAGCGCCGTGATCAACGACGACGGCGGTCGCCAATCGAAGACGCCCGACGGGTGACCGTCGCGCACCGGCGTGTCGGGGCCGCACATGCCCCGCACGAACAAATAGAGGATGCCGCCGAGATGGCGGTCCGGATCGTAGCCGGCCAGCCGCCAGCGCAGGAACCGGTGCAGCACAGCGCTGTACAGCAGCGCCTGCAGCGGATAATCCGAGTGCAACATCGCCTCCACCATCCGGGGCCGGTCGTAATCGGCGGCGGTCAGCGGGTGCTGCGCATCACCGAGCCGGTTGGTCTTGTAGTCCACCACCAGGTAGCGGTGCCCCGCCCCGTCCGGGATCCGCAGCACGGCGTCGATCGAGCCGGTCAGGTATCCGCGCAGCGACTCCGCGCCGAGGGAGCGGTCCGTCAGCCGGTCGGCGTAGCAGGCCAGCACATCGTCGGCCGGCAGATGCGCGCGCAACAGCGGCGCCAGATCGGCCAGCCGAACCTCCGGCGGGGCCGAGCGCCGATCGCCGCCAGCCAGCGGCAGCTCGAAGTCCAGCTCGCACAGGCGATCCGACAACCCGATCCGGCGCAGCGTCAGGCCGCCGGCCAGCGGGCCCAGCGGTGTGTCGTGCATCGGCACCATCGCCGCGGCCATGTCTTCGGGGGTCGCGGCCACCGGCCACCACACCGAGTGCTCCCGGATCCGGGCGGTCAGCTCGGCGGCCAGGTCGGGGGCGAACGGGTCGGCCGTCTGCAGCACGGCGTGCACCAGGGTGCCGAAGGTGGCGCCCGCCGGAAGGTCCGCCATCGGCGAGGCAACATCGCCGACGGATGTCGCCGGGGCCAGAAGAATGTCGCCGACCTCGTCGTCGAGCCCGGCGGCCTCGGGTTCGCTGCCCACCCCGCTGGGCTGGGCCTGCCGGATCAGGCCGGAATAGGAGGTGCGCCGCCAACCGGTGTCGATGCCGCGGTGGAAGTGGCGGTTCTCCAGCCGTGCCGGCACCGGCACACCGGGCAGCGGCGGCGCCGGCGCCGGCACCGCCTCCTCGATGACCGGGCCGCCGGCCGCCTCCCACTCGCGCAGCCGAGCCAGGGCATCCTCGTCGGAGATCTTCGCCGGCTCGCAGCGGTCCGGCACCACCGGCTCGCCGGGCCGGCGGCCCCGCAGCAGCCGGGACAGGCCGCCGTTGGGCTCGTGGTAGGCCGGTGACCACCACGCCACCACCTGGGCCTGCGCTCGGGTCAACGCGACGTACGTCAGCCGGCTGTCGTCGCTGGCATCCTCCTTACGGCCAAGCCGCTCAACGGTTTTGAAGTCGGGGCTGTCCTTGCCGCCGACGTGCAGGCAGCGGGTGCCGTCCTCGTCGTGGAACAGCACCACGTCGCTGTCGGTGGTGTTGCGGTGGAAGGCGAACGGCAGGTACACGATCGGGTACTGCAGCCCCTTGCTGACGAAGACGGTCATGATCTGGACGGCGGCGGCGTCGCTGTCCAACCGGCGGTTGCGTTCCGGCGCGCCGCTTCGCTCGTCGCGCTGCCGGCGCAGCCAGTCGCGCAGCGCGGGCAGGTTGTGGTGTTCGCAATGGGCCACCTCGCCAAGCAGCTGGGTGAGATGCGCCAGGTCCGTCATGTGCCGCGCCCCGCCCTGCCAGCCGAGCACCCGATTGCCCATCCCCAGCAGCTGGGCGGCCTCGAAGATGGCGGCGACGCCGCGTTCGCGGGCGTGACCGGCCCACTCCCGCAAGGTCTGGGCGATCCGGTCGGTCAGCGCGTCACCGCCGGCCGCCAATGTCTCGGCGGTCTCGCCGAAGAACATCGTCGCCGCCGCCGCGCGCACCACGCCGGGCCGGTGCGGCTGATCGAACGCCTCCAGCAGGCACAGCCAATCCTCGGCGGCCTGCGAGGTGAACACGTCGGAGTTGCCGGTGTAGACGGCGGGAACGCCGGCGTCGCACAGCGCGGTGAAACAGGCCTGGGCGTCCCGGTGCCGTTCCACGATGACCGCGATGTCGCCCGCCCGCACCGGTTTCCCGTCGAAGGTGGCGCCGGCGGCCAGCAGCGCACGGATGTCGGCGGCGAGATCGGCGCCGATGTGCTGTCGCAGCTCGTCGATGGGAAGATTGGCAATACCGCGACGTCCCAACGTGTTTCGTGACACCACCCGCAGCCGGAACGGGTCGTTGCGCGGTGCCCCGGACAGCCGGTGACCCCGGTGGTGCGCCGCGACGTCGTTCACCACGATCGCGGGGTCACCGAGCTGCGCGCCGCGCAGCACCACCTGCAGCCGCTGCAGCAGCGCGGAATCGCTGCGCCAGTTGGTGTCCAGCGTCTTTTTCTGCCCCGCGGTCTCGGCCGCCCGCAGGTAGGTGACGATGTCACCGCCGCGAAACGCGTAGATCGCCTGCTTGGGGTCGCCGATGAGAATCAGCGTCGAACGGCCGCTGAACGCGCGGTCGATCACCTGCCACTGCACCGGGTCGGTGTCCTGGAACTCGTCGACCATCACGATCGGCCAACGCTGGTGCATGCGCAGCCGGGCGGGGGAGTGCTCGGTGGCCAGCGCGTCGGCCAGCCGGGTCAGCAGATCGTCGTAGCCCAGCACGCCGAGCCGGCGTTTGCGCGTATCCAGTTCGGCCAGAACGTCATTGGCGAAGCGCAGGCTGACCGCCGCTCGCGAACCGGGCTCGGGGTGCAGCGGCCGCAGCTGCGCTGACGGGTTGTTGACCACGTCGCGGGCCAACCGCAGCGCCTCCCGATAGTGCAGCACCGGGTCGTCGTGGTCCTGCCCGAAATGCGCCAGATACAGGTCATCGACGATCTCGGCCACCAGCTCGTCGAGGCTGTCCAGCAAGGTCACCCCGGCGGCGGTGTCGCCGGCCACCCCGAGCGAGCGCAACACCAGCTGGCAGAACTGATGCGTGGTGGCGATCGTCGCCGCGTCGAAGCCGGCCAGCCCGTCGCGCAGGCGTTGCCGCCGCGCGGCGAGCCGGTCCTCGGTGCCGTCCAACAGGTAGGCCACCAGCTCGTTGTCGCCCGCCCGCGACGGGTCGGCGAAAGCGGCTACCGCGTCGACGATTTGACAGCGCACCCGTTCCCGCAGCTCCTGGCTGGCGGCCCGGCCGAAGGTGATCAGCAACATCTGGTCCAGGGTCGCGGCGCCGTCGGCGAGATAGCGGGTCACCAGCCCGGCCAACGCGAACGTCTTTCCGGTGCCCGCGCTGGCCTCGAGCACCGTGGTGGAGCGCGCGGCCGGCAATGCGCCCAACAGGTCGAAGCGTTCCATCACGCCGTCGTCCGCTCGGCCCGCAACATCGGCAGCCACAGCCGGGCCGCGTAGGCGCCGAGCCGGTTGTCCTCGCCGTCGCACTCCTCGCCCGGGCGTACCGGCTGCATCAGGTCGTCCAGCGGCGCACCGCGTCCCCAGGCCCGCACATGCGCCGGCGCCTGGTCCTCCCCTGGGTAGCGGTCGCTGGACTTCCACCGGTAGCGGGCCTCGGCCACCGGGTCGTCGCCGCCGTAGCGGGCGGCCGCCCACGCGTAGGAGGTCTTGAGCGGCAACGGAATCGGCTCGCGCCGCCCGGCGTCGTAAATGCTCACCAGCTCGTGCAGCAGCTCGACGGGATCGTCGTCCGGCGACCCGAGCCGCTGCACCCGGATGCCGGTGCCCCGGCGCATCCGCCCGATGCACACCGCCGACCAGTCGCGGCCGCGATCGTGAGCGGCCAACGCCAGCAACGGAATCCACGACTCGAGCAGATGCCTGCCGTCCAGCCGCGAATAGGTCACCGCGACCAGGCGGTTGCCGTAGACCGGGGTCACCGTGCCGGTGAGCCGGCGCCCGCGGCCCAGATCGATGTCGACGTCGTGGGCGCCGCCCGGCTGCTCGGCCCGGTGCTGGTGCGCCTCCCGCGCCAATCGGGCTGCCTGGTCGCGGATCTCGGTCACCCTGCGCCAGCCCAGCTGTCCCGGCGGCAGGGTGCCGCGGCGCCACTCGGCCTGCCGCGCGTCCTCCGGGGTCATCCCGCGCAGCATGTCGCGCAGCATCCGATCGCCGACCGTCCACTCCTGCAGGGCGTCGATGTCCACCGGCATCGCGTCCTGCACTCCGTCGACGTCGTGGGGCAGCGTGAACTGCAGGGCCCGGAAGAACCCCTGCACCGGGTCTTTGAAGAAGCCGACCAAATCGGCCAGGATTACGTCAGCGGGCGGCGGGGGCGGCAGCGGCGCGGAGATGAACTTCGGTGGCTCGCAGTGTTCGCCGGTGGCCGCGCGCGCCGCGCGCAGCACGGTGGGGTCGAAACTGAACGGCACCCCGGGCACCAGCTCGTCGGGGATGACGTTGCGAATGTCGAACGGCTGCAACGGATGTCGCACGACGATGCGGTCGCGCACCGGCTCGGCGGTGGTTATGTCGAGGGTGTCCAGCAGTTCGGCCAGCGGCACCGCCGGCGGGCGCGGCTGACCCGAATACTCGTTGGCGCCGGTGTAGGTGATCACCAGCTTCTCGGTGGCCGCGCCGATCGCGTCGAGCAGCAATTGCCGGTCCTCGGAACGGATGTCGCGCTCCCCGGTCATCGGGCAGCGCGACAGTGCGTCGTCACCGTCGACGACACCGAGCCGCGGGAACAGCCCGTCGTCCAGACCGACCAGGCACACCACCCGGTGCGGTACCGAACGCATCGGCACCATGGTGCACACCGTCAGCGTGCCGGTGCGGAAATTCGCGCGGGTCGGGCGTCCGGACAGGTGCCGGGTCAGCAGCGCGCGGACGTCGGGCAGCCGCAGCACGGTGTCGGCGCGGGATCCGGCCTGCGCGGACACCGCGGCGAACTCGCGCTGCAGCTGACCGCTCTGCCATTCGTCGGCATCGCGCACCCGGGTCAGCAGGGCGATGCCGTCGGCGACGGCGGTGAGCCATTCGGTCAGCGGCCGGGCACCGGTGAGCGAGTCCAGGACGTGCTGCAGCCGGGCGACGAATTCCGCGAGCTGGCCGGCCAATTGGACACGATTGCTGCTGACGTCGTCGAGCGGCAGCGTCGCGTCGATCCATGCGTTCGAGTCGTCGGACATCGCGACGCCGGCCAGTATCCGGTCGATGCCGAAACGCCAGGTGTTGTGCACGAAATCGACGTGGTAGGGCCGCCGATGCTGCCGGTCCAGCCCCCAGCGGATGTTGGCCTGGCGGACCCATCCGGTGATGGCCTCCAGATCGTCGTCGGTGAAGCCGAACCGGGCGCGCACCGCCGGCGTCTGGGCCAGGTTGAGCACCTCGCTGGCCCGCACCCGGCCGCCGGCCAGGGCCAGCAGCTGCGCGGCCACCCCAAGCAGCGGGTTGGTCTGGATCAGGGAACGGTCCGCCAGCCGCACCCGCAGCTGGTGGGCGGGGTGCGCGCCGTGCACCACGTCGCCGAGGCCGAAGTCGGCCATGATCAGCGGCGCGTAGCTTTCGATGTCGGGGCACATCACCAGGATGTCGCGCGGCTGCAGCGTCGGGTCGTCGGCGAGCAGGCCCAGCAGCACCTCGCGCAGCACGTCGACCTGGCGGGCCGGCCCGTGGCAGTTGTGGATCTGCACCGAGCGGTCCCCGGCGGCCAGCGAGCGGCCAACCGGGCGAATGGCATTGGCGGCGATGTCGGACTGCAGCCAGCCCAGCAGCGTGTCGGGGCGGGCGTCGCCGGCGAGGTACTCGTCGGTCCGCGGATCCGCCGGCAGGCCGCGCTGCAGTTCGCGCAGATCCCGTCCCAGCGTGGCCAGCAGCGGGTGGGCGACGGCGCGGTGGCTGGTGTCGTCGCGCCGGGGGATCACGCCGTTCGTGCCGGCCAGCGCGCGCCACAACCGGTCGCTCGGGTGCGGCAGCCACAGGTGCAGGTCGTGGTGGGTGGCCAGCGCGTCCAGGAGCTCCACGTCGGTGCACGCCAACCGGGTGTGCCCGAACAGCGACAGCCGCTGCGGCAGGTCGCTGGGCGCCCGCCGCAGCCGGGCGATGGTTTCGGCGTGCCGAACGTGCGGTGGATCGGCGGCCACCCGGGCCACCAGCGCCCGCCACAGCGGCGGTTGCCAGCGCAGGTCCTCGTCCAGATCGCCCGGGTCGCCGTCGAGCCAGTCGACCAGCAGCCGCGGCCGTTGCCGGGCGTAGCCGGCGAACAGCCCGGCCAGCCGGCGCGCCGCCTCGTAGCGGCGGGTGCGGCGCGGCTCGGCCTCGGCGCCGCTGTGGAAGTGGCCCAGGTGCGTCGCCAGCGTGCGGCACCACGGCTCGTCCAGCGAACAGTCGATCGCCTCCAGCAGCGGCCAGGCCAGAGCGTCCGGCGACCAGGGATCGTCCTCGGCCGTGCCGGTGATCTCGGCGATCAGCGAGCCGGGACTGCGGAATTGCACGCCGGCGCAGACCCCGTCCCCGTCGCGGGCGCGGCCCAGCACATGCGACAGCCGTTGACTCAGCCAGCGCTCCACCCCACGCGCGGGCACCACGACGAGCTCGAGGGCGAACGGGTCGGCCGGTGGATTGGCCAACAGCGCGCCGAGACCGTCGGCCAGCAGATCGGTGCGCTCGGCACGGTGCAGGTGAAGCGGCATTGCGCTGTCACGATAAACCCGGGCACCGACGGGCGGGGGTTACTTGGCCAGCGTGAACTGGTTGACGTCGATGTAGCCGGCCCGGAACGCGTCGGCGCAGCCGGTCAGATACCTCATGTAGCGCTGGTAGACCTCTTCGGACTGGATCGCGACGGCCTCGCTGTGGTGCGCGCGCAACGCATCGGCCCAGTGGTCGAGCGTGCGGGCGTAGTGCAGCTGCAGGGACTGCCGGCGTTTGAGGGTGAACCCCATCTTCGAGGAGTGGAACTCCACGACCTCGATGGCCGGCAGCTGCCCGCCGGGGAAGATCTCGGTGGCGATGAATTCGTTGAAGCTGGTCTGCTCCTCGGTGAGCGGCAGGCCGCGCTCCACGATCTGCTCCGGGGTCAGCATGGTGATGGTGTGCAGCAGCATCACCCCGTCGTCGGGCAGTACCCGGTAGGCGGTCGCGAAGAAGTCGTCGTAGCGGTCGTAGCCGAAATGCTCGAACGCGCCGATGGAGACGATTCGGTCGACCGGCTCGTCGAACTCCTCCCAGCCGTGCAGCAGCACCCGCCTGCTGCGCGGGGTGTCCATCGCGTCGAGCAGCTGCTGCACGTGGGCGGCCTGGTGCCGGGACAGGGTCAGGCCGATGACGTTGACGTCGTAGTTCTCGACGGCGCGGCGCATGGTGGCGCCCCAGCCGCAGCCCACGTCGAGCAGCGTCATCCCGGGCCGCAGCCCCAGCTTGCCCAGTGACAGGTCGATCTTGCGTAGCTGCGCCTCCTCCAGCGAGATGTCGCGGTTGCGATCCCAATAGGCGCAGCTGTAGGTCATGGTGGGGTCGAGGAACAGCCGGAAGAAGTCGTCGGACAAGTCGTAGTGGGCCTGTACCTCTTCGAAGTGCGGTGTCAGATTCTCTGCCACGGCGGCTACTCGCCTTTCTGACTCGGGGCCATTGGGGTTGTCACGAACGGGCCGGTGAGTCGGTTCACCTCGGCTTCCCCGGTTCCACATCGTCTAACCGGGCGATGAGTGTTGATTTGTGGGCCAGGGTGTTTGGCTGCGCCCGCACCCGTCTACCCACGTTTGTCGCGCCGGACGGCGGGCGACCGCGCCAACGCCATCCGGGAATTCACGCCATCCTACGCGGGTTGAGCAGGGAGAACAGTCACTGGAAGGACGCTTCATGGAAGCTTGGGACGCGATCTGTGCGCGACGCAATGTGCGGGAGTACCAGCCGCGGGCGATTGCCGGGGAGGATCTGGACCGCATCGTGGAGGCCGGCTGGCGCGCGCCGTCGGCGAAGAACCGGCAGCCGTGGGACTTCGTCATCGTCACCGACCGGACCCAGCTGCAGGAGCTGTCCACGGTGTGGCGGGGCGCCGGCCACATCGCCGGGGCGCCGGCGGCGATCGCGATCGTGGTGCCCGAGCCGCCCGACGAGCGCCGGCTGGTCACCGACAACTACGACGTCGGCCAGGCCACCATGGCGATGATGATCGCGGCCACAGACCTGGGCATCGGGGCCGGGCATTCGTCGGTGGGGGATCAGGACAAGGCGCGCGCCATCCTCGGCGTGCCCGACGGTCATCTGGTGGCGTTCCTACTCGGGGTGGGCTATCCCGCCGATCGCCCGCTCACCCCGATCCGCAAGCCGAACCGCCGGCCGTTCACCGAGGTCGTGCACCGCGGCCGTTGGTGAGCGCGCAGCCGAAAAACGTTCGGCGCCTTGTCGAGTCGTAAGCTGATAGGCGTGCATGACCACCGGGGCGAATACGGAGTCGACGGGTCCTTTCACACGGTCTCGGCACGCGCGCAGGCGATAGGCATCGGCGCCCAGGCCGCCGGCCTGGCGGTGTGGGCCGGGATCAGCTGGGCGCGCGGCAAGCGGCGCAGGGCCGCGCTGGCCGCGCTGTCGAGCGCCGGCATCGCGGCCAACACCGCGTTGTACATCTACGCGACGCGGGCCGGGAAATTCGTTGTGTGGGACCGGATTCTGAGCGATCTGCGGCTCGCCGGCGACGAAACCCTGCTCGATCTGGGCTGCGGTCGGGGTGCGGTGTTGCTGGCCGCGGCCAAGCGGTTGCCGCGGGGCCGGGCGATCGGCGTCGACCTGTGGCAGGCGGACCAGACGGACAACTCCGAGCAGGCCACGCTGGCCAACGCGGCGGCCGAGGGCGTCGCCGACCGCGTCGAGCTGCACACCGCCGACATGACCGCGCTGCCCCTGGCCGACGAGAGCGTCGACGTGGTGGTGAGCAACCTCGCGATCCACAACATTCCGACGCGCGCCGGCCGGCGCCAGGCGCTCCACGAAGCGGTGCGGGTGCTGCGGCCGGGTGGCCGGCTGGCCATCGCGGATCTGTGGGAGACGCGTCAGCACGCGGCCCGGCTGCGTGAGCTGGGCTGGCGCAACGTGCGGCGGCGCAACCTCGGCTGGCGGATGTGGTACGGCGGCCCCTGGTTTTCGACGCGGATCGTCACCGCCACGAAACCCGAATAGTCAGAACAGCAGCGGGTCAACCGGCTCGGCCATGGAACGGATGATGGCTACCCCCCGACGCGGCGTGCATGCTGGGACGCATGACGAGAAACCAACTCACCGAACAGATCGTCGTCGCCCGGCTGGCCAAGGGGCTGACCTGGCAGGAGCTGGCCGACGCCATCGGCCGCCCGCTGCTGTGGACCACCTCGGCGCTGCTCGGACAGCACCCGATACCGGCCGAGCTGGGCCGGATCCTCGTCGACAAGCTGGGCCTCGACGAGTCGGCGGTGCCGGTGCTGGCGGCGCCGCCGATGCGCGGCGGCCTGCCCACCGCCGTGCCGACCGACCCCACCATCTACCGCTTCTACGAAGCCCTGCAGGTCTACGGCGGCGCCCTCAAAGAGGTGATCGCCGAGCAGTTCGGCGACGGCATCATGAGCGCGATCAACTTCAGTGTCGATCTGCAGAAGAAACCACACCCGTCCGGAGACCGGGTGGTGGTCACCTTCGACGGGAAATTCCTTCCCTACCAATGGGTTTCATCGGAGCAGTAGGTGACGCCCAAGACGGAGCCGGCGAAGCCGGTGGACCTGGTGCTCTCCGGCGGCGGCGTCAAGTTCATCGGTCTGGTGGGTGCCATCGTGGCGCTGATGGATGCCGGCTATTCGATCAAAAGGGTCTCCGGGGTCTCGGCCGGCTCGGTGGTGGCGGCGATCCTGGCGGCCGGCTGCCACGCCGGCGAGCTGACCGGCGCGCAGGTCAAGGAACTCGCCTTCTCCGTCCCGCTGCACAAATGGCGCGACGCCGGGCCGGTGCCCTATCTGGGTGCGGCGTGGGGGCTGGCGCGGGACACCAGCATGTACCGCGGCGACGTCGCGCACGACTGGATTCGCAGCGAGCTGAAGAACTTCGGGGTCAGCACCTTCGGCGACCTTGTCTTCGACGGCGACGATCTGCCCGACGAGCGCCGCCGCCGGCTGGTGGTCACCGTGGCCGACGTCACCGCGGCCCAGCTGGTGCGGCTGCCGTGGGACTACCGGCGGCTCTACGGCCTGGACCCCGACGAGCAGCCGGTGGCCGACGCGGTGCGCGCCTCGATGGCCATCCCGTTCTTCTACCGGCCGGTCAAGCTGGCCAGAGCCGACGGGACCGCCTGCACCCTGGTCGACGGCGGGGTGTTGTCGAATTTCCCGATCGACACCTTCGACCGGCCCGACGGCCGGGCGCCGCGCTGGCCCACCTTCGGGATCACGGTCATGCCGAGCCCCACCGAGGGCATCGGTGCGGTGATGCCGGCCCTGAAACCGCTGCGCTTCTTGCCGCAGACGGCGCTGTTGGAAAGCCTGCTGATCACCATGCTGGCCGGCCACGACCAGACCCATCTCAGCCAGCCGTGGGTCGCGGCCCGCGCCATCGCGGTGGAATCGACGAACGTCGGCGTGCTCGACTTCGACGTCCCCCGGTCTCGCCTGGAGGAGCTGTACGACAGCGGCTACGCGGCCGCCCAGGCGTTCCTGTCGACCTGGGATTGGCAGGCCTACCTGGACCGGTTCCGGTATCCGGGCGGGCGCGGGTGAAGTGACGGCCCGGCGCGCACGTGCCACACTGGCGGCGAGGAGGCGAGCAACGCGGTGGCGGCGAGCAGCGGCCACCGCGTTCGCCTCTCAGTTCATCAACACCTGCGGCGAAAGCTCCTTGAGCATCGCGTTGGCCCAACGCATCTGGCGCAGCGTCTCGGGGTGACAGCGCGACGCCAGGCCCAGCAGCTCGGCATCTTTGGCCGCCTGCGCACCTTGGGCCAGCAGCTCCCAGTCCAGCGACACGCCGGCGGCCAGCCGGTGGATCCGGCGCAGGTCGGCCAGCAGCACCAGCCCGGGTTCCGGCCGGTGCCGCAGCAGACCGCTGATCCGCTGCTGCACGACACCGGTGCGCGCAGCGGTGTGCGGATCGGCGGACAGCCGCAGACCGTAGTGGCGGCCGTGCCGCGCGAGCTCGCCGAGGTGCCGGTGCGACCAGCCGGCCAGGTCGCGGGCCAGGTGGCAGATGTCCTGGTCGCTGTGGTGCCGGGCGGCCATCACGGTCAGTTGGTGGGCCAGCTTGCGTTCGGAGCGGTGCAGTTCGCGGATCGCCAGCCTCAGTTTCATGACGGGCTCCCGGCCGCGACGGCCTCGCTCACCGGCGCCGCCGTGTGGGTCGGGGCCATGTCGAGCCGGGCTGCGGCCGTTTTGAAGCTCGGCTGCTTGGACGCCGGGTCCCAGTCGGTCACCGTGAGTTCGTTGCCGGCCCGTTGATGATCCCCGCCATCCCGGTCCCAGTAGCCGTAGTGGAAGGGCACGAACAGCACCCCGTCGCGGATGCCGCCGACGCGCGCGGCGCAGGTGATTCGGCCGCGCGGAGTGCTCACGTGCACCAGATCGCCGGCCTCGATGCCCAGGCGGCGCGCGTCGCGTTCGGAGACCTCCACCCACACCTCGGGCGCGGCATCCTGAAGCTGTTGGGCCCGAGCCGTTTTCGTGCGGGTGTGAAAGTGGTAGACGGTGCGGCCGGTGATCAGCGCGAACGGGTAATCCGGGCCGGGCCGCTCGTGCGGGGGCAGGTATTGCGCCGCCTTGATGATGGCCTTGCCGGACGGGTTCAGCGAGCGGTACTCGTCGGGCTGCAGCGGGGCGCCCGTGATCAGGTCCTTGCCGTACGCCTCGCAGTAGTCGGGCGCGGCCGGAAATCTCCCATCCTCATACAGCCGCTCGATACCGTCGGGATGATCTGTGTTGCACGGCCATTGGATGCCGCTACCGCCACGCAGCTTCGCGTAGCTCAAGCCGGTGTAGTCGCACGGTCGGCCCGCGCTGCATTTCTTCCACGCCTCGAACGCCGACTCCGGATCGGTCCACGGCGGAAACGGCCGGCCGTCCTTGTCGCGGAAATCCATCCGGCGCGCGTAGTCCAGGAAGATCTCCAAGTCCGAACGCGCGGAACCCGGTGGCTCCACGGCCTTTTCGGACAGGTGCACCGTGCGGTCGGCGTTGGTGAAGGTGCCCGTCTTCTCCGCCCACGCCGCGGCCGGCAACACCACGTCGGCCAGCGCGGCGGTCTCGGTCAAGAAGATGTCCTGGACGACGAGGAACAGCCGCTGCTGCGACAGGATGTCGCGGATGCGCGGCAACTCCGGCAGCGACACCGCGGGGTTGGTGGCGGTCACCCACAGCATGCGCAGCGTCCCCTCCTCGGCGAAGCGGAACATCTGCATGGCGTGCGTGGGCGGACCGTAGTGCGGGATCTGCAGCGGCTCGAGATTCCACAGGTCCGCCAACTCGGCGACGTGGGAGTCGTTGGACCAGTTACGGAAACCGGCCAGGTCGCCGTCGGCGCCGCACTCGCGGGTATTCTCCGCGGTCGGCTGTCCGTTCATCTGCAGCACCCCGCAGCCGGGCCTGCCCAGCATGCCGCGCACCAGGTGAATGTTGTTGACCTGCACGGCCGCCGCGGTGGCCTGGTGCGACTGGTAGAAACCCTGCAGCACGGTGGACAGTAGCCGCTGCGCGGTGCCGATCAGCCGGGCGGCCCGCCGGAGGTCCGTGGCGGCCACACCGCAGATCTCGGCCACCCACTCGGGCGTGAATTCGCTTACCCTGCATTGTAATTCGTCGAAACCCACGCTGTGCGCGTCGATGTAGTCCCGATCGATCCAGCCGTTGCCGATGATCTCGTGCAGCAGGCCGTTCATCAGCGCCACGTTGGTGCCCGGCAGCGGCGCCAGGTGCACGGTGGCGTGCCGGGCGACCGGCGTCAGCCGGGGGTCGACGCAGACGATGGCCGGCGGGTCGCTGCCGGCCAGCCGGTCCAGCATCCGCGCCCACAGCACGGTCTGCGTCTCGGCGACGTTGTGCCCGAACAGCGCGATGACGTCGGCGTGGTCCACGTCGGTGTAGGACCCGGGCTGGCCGTCGCAGCCGAACGATTCCTTCAACGCCTCGGCGGCCGTCGCGGTGCACAGCCGGGTGTTGCCGTCGACGTGGTTGGTGCCGATCGCCCCGTGCGCGATGGCCGCCTGGGTGTAGTACTCCTCGGCGAACAACTGCCCGGAGGTGTAGAAGCCGATCGAGCTGGGGCCGTGGCGGTCCAGCAGTTCGCGGCTGCGCGCGACGATCCGCTCCATCGCGGTGTCCCAGTCGCACGGCCGCAACGCGCCGCGCACCCGGAGCAGCGGCGTGGTGAGCCGGTCGGCGGAGGCGTTGGCCTGCCAGCCGAACAGATCCTTGGGATCGAGCCGGCCGTGGTTGACCCGGTCGACGGCGCGCCCGCGCACCCCCACGATCCGCCCGTCCTTGACGGCGATGTCCAAACCGTCGCCGTTGGAATGCAATACCGCCGCCGATTGCACCCAGCGGTCCACCGACTCGGCGGTGACCCCGTCGGCCAGATAGGTGTCGATGCGTTCCGGCCATCGGGTGCCGGGCGCATAGGGTGTGCGCGTCCCCCACGGGTTCGCGATGCGATCTGTTGCCACACCGGTGACTTCCCCGGTCGTTGCGGCCGAAACGCCGAAATACGCTCCGGGCCTACAGGCCGAATTCGGCTTCGATGCCGTCGATCCCGGCGCGGATGGCCGCCAGCGCGTCGGCGCGGGCCCGCAACTTGGTGGCGGCGTGGGCGCGCTGGTTCAGCTCGGCGAATTCGGCGGCGGCCTCCTCGGCGCGGTCGACCACCACCTCGGGCAGCACGATCTCGTCGACAAAGCCTGCGGCCAAAGCGGTTTCACCGAAGAACGTCTTGGCCAGCCCGCTGGCCTGCTGGTAGGCCGACGGCGTGAGCCGCAGCTTCATGATCTCCATCGCGGCATACGGGATGACCATGCCGATCGCGACCTCGTTGGCCTGGATGTTGTAGGCGTGCGCGGCCACCCGGTGATCGCCCGACGACAACAGG
>Ga0164242_10004484_pt1 | contig 15677 bp, 15 predicted proteins | sample OricomgcompostMG_FD_108783 | JGI IMG/M metagenome (GOLD analysis project Ga0164242, IMG submission 108783) | Miracle-Growth compost microbial communities from Emeryville, California, USA - Original compost - Miracle growth compost (MG) ... | reverse complement strand
GACGTCCACTCCCACTTCGATCACGGTGGTAGAGACGAGGACGTCGAGCTCTCGTGACGCGAACCCGCGCATCATTCGGTCCTTCTCGTCGGGCGCCAGCCGCCCGTGCAGCACGCCGATCCGCAGACCGCGCAGTGGCCCCTCCCCCAGGGCGGCCGCCAGCTCGACGACCGAGGCCAGCGGTCGAGGCGGCTCCTTGACCGGGTTGCCGTCCTCGTCGAGGTCCACGGCGTCGACCTCGCCCTGCTCGGCGTCGTCGCCACTGATCCGGGGAGCGACCACGTACGCCTGATGGCCCTTGGCCACCTCTTCGCGCACCCGCTCCCACACGCGATCGATCCACTGCGGCCGCTCGGCGAGGGGAACGAGGTTGGTCTGGATGGGGGCGCGGCCCGCGGGCAGCTCGGTCAGCGTGGAGACCTCGAGATCGCCGAAGACCGTCATCGCGACGGTACGTGGGATCGGGGTGGCCGTCATGACCAGCACGTGCGGCGGGGTGCCGGCCTTGTCGGTCAGTGCGGCGCGCTGCTCGACGCCGAAGCGGTGTTGCTCGTCGACCACGACGAGGCCGAGGTCGTCGAAGATGACCTGGTCCTGGAGCAGCGCATGCGTGCCGATGACGATGCCGGCCTCGCCGATCGCGATGCGGCTCAGCGGCTCCTTGCGCTGGGCCTTCGTCATGGAGCCGGTGAGCAGCTCGACGGTGGTGCCGCCCCCGAGGAGTCCTCCGACGGCGAGCTCTCCGAGCATCGCGCTGATGGAGCGGTAGTGCTGCTGAGCGAGCACCTCGGTGGGAGCGAGCAGGGCCGCCTGACCGCCGGAGTCGACCACCTTGAGCATGGCGCGCAGCGCGACCAGCGTCTTGCCGGAGCCGACCTCGCCCTGCAGCAGCCGGTTCATCGGATGGGGACGGGAGAGGTCGAGCTCGATCTCCTCGCCCACCCGCCGCTGGCCCGCGGTGAGGCTGAAGGGCAGGCTCGCGTCGAAGCGCTCGAGCAGGTCCCTGATGCCGCCGGTACGGGCCTGTGCGCCCTGCGCCTGCAGCGCTCGGCGTCGTCGGCCGAGCACCAGCTGCAGGGTCAGCGCCTCCGCGAAGCGGAAGCGGCGCTGGGCCGCCTCGACCTCCTCGAAGCTGGCCGGCTGGTGGATCTGGTCGAAGGCGTCGCGCAGGTCGAGGATCTGGTAGGCGTGCTTCACCGCCGTCGGGAGCGGGTCCTCGATGCCGGTGACTACCTGGCGAGCGAACCGGATCGCGCGCTGAAGGTCCCACGAGAGCACGCCGGCGGTGAGGGGGTAGATCGGGAAGACGTCAGTGAGGGCCTCGATGGTCATCAGCGCGTCCTCGGGAACGCCGTCGCCGTCCTCGGAGCCGCTGCTGAACAGCACCATCTGCGGGTTGGTCAGCTGCCACTGGTTGCGGAACGAGCCGACCTTGCCGATGAACACGCCGCGCGTGCCGGGCGCGAGCCGGCGGGCGTTCCACTCCGCGATGTGCTGGCGCTTGGCGAAGAACGTCATCGACAGCCGGGGGCCGTCGGTCTGCAGCACCGTCTCGACGCGGTACGCGGGGCGGCCGGTGCGCCGGTCGGTGTAGCTGACCACCTTGGAGGCCACGATCTCGCCGAGCACGGTGAGCATGAGGCCGTCGCTCAGGTCCGAGACCGAGGTCAGCTTCGCGGTGTTGAGGTAGCGCCGCGGGAAGTGGTGCAGCAGGTCACCGACAGTGCGGAGCTTGAGACCGCTGACGATCTTCTCCGCCTTCTTGTGATCGCCCAGCACCGCCTGGACGGGCGAGTCGAGGGTGATCACTCGACCGCCATGAGCAGCGGATAGCGGGGCTGGCCGCCGTCGTAGACGACGACGTCGAGGAGGTGGTGGTGCTCCCGCACCCAGGCCTCGGCGGCCTTGGCGAGCGCGCCGTCGGGGTCGTCCGCGCCGGAGACCAGCGTGACGAGCTCACCGCCCGCGCCGACCAGGCGGGCCAGCACGTCGAGCGCCGCCTCCTCCAGGCTGCCGCCCACCCGGACGAACTCGCCGTCGATGATCCCGAGGGTGTCCCCCGGCTCACACGGGCCGGCGGTGGTCAGCGCCTGGCGGTCGGCGACGGTGATGGCGCCGTGGCGGGCGTGGCGGGCCGTCGCGGTCATCTCGAGGACGTCGCGTTCGAAGCTGGCGCTCGGGTCGTGCACGGCCAGAGCCGCGAGCCCCTGCACCTGCGCGACGGTCGGGATCACCGCGACCCGTACGCCGAGGTCCTGCTCCACGGTGCGCGCCGCCGCCTCCGCGTACCGCCGGCTGCGGGTGCCGTTGGGCAGCACGATCAGCTCGGCGGCCTCGGTGGCGGTGAGCGCGGCGACCAGGTCCGCGGTGGTAGGTCGGGCGTCGACGGCGATCGCTCCGGCCTCGGCGAAGAGGTCGGCGAGGCCGGAGCCTCCCGCGGCGGCGACCACGGCGCGACCGGTCCGGGTCGGCGCGGGCGGGCTCTGTGCGCCGCGCTGACGCAGCTGGTCGACGAAGTGGGTCACCTTGACCCGGTGCGGACGACCGGCGAGGAGGCCGGCCTCGATCGCGGCGCCCACGTCGTCAACGTGCACGTGGACGTTCCACAGACCCTCGCCGCCGACCACGACCAGGGAGTCGCCGAGCGTGGCCAGCGTGGCCCGCAACCCGGGGATCGCCGCGTCGTCGGCGTCGAGGAGGAACATCACCTCGTACGAGGGGCCGTCCTCGGTGAGGTCCGGCTGGGCAGGTGTCGCGATCACGGGGCCGGGCCGCAGGGAGCCGGCCATCGGCTCGGGACGACGACCGGTCAGGGCCTGATCGACGGCATCGAAGAGGACGCTCACGCCGCGGCCGCCGGCGTCGACGACGCCGGCCTCCGCCAGCAGGGCGAGCTGGTGCGGCGTCTGCTCGAGCGCGGCCCGAGCGCTGCGGGCTGCGGTGCTGACCACGTCTCGGGTCCGCGAGCCACTGCTCCGGGCCTCGGCCCACGCCGCCTCGGCGGCGATCCGAGCCACGGTGAGCATGGTGCCCTCGACCGGCGTCGCGACGGCGCGGTACGCGGCCTCGCTGCCCGCCCGCAGCGCGTCGGCGAAGACCAGCGCGTGCCGCTCCTCGGGAGCGGCCGCGGTGAGCCGGCGCAGGGTGGCGCCCAGCATCTCCGAGAGGATCACGCCGGAGTTGCCCCGCGCGCCCAGCAGAGCACCCCGGGCGTACGCGGCGAGCGCCTCCCCGGGGTCGACACTCGCCGTGGCGGCGAGTGCATCGCGGGCGGCGGCGACGGTGAGGTAGAGGTTCGTGCCGGTGTCACCATCGGGCACGGGATAGACGTTGAGTCCGTCGATCTCCTCGCGGTGCGCACCCAGTGCATCGGCCGCCAGATCGGCGAACCGACGGATGACCACCAGGTCCAGCATCGCCACCGCCCCTCCCCTGGATGTGCCTTAGGCTCGCAAGGTCCACAGAGTAGTGGGGATCGCCTCGATTTCGGTCGGGGCCTCCGGATCGGCTACTCTCGTTCGGTTGCCAGCGCCGGGTCACCGCGTTCTCGCGTCGATCCGCCAGGCGACTCTTCGACCTCGACACACGATTAATTCAGGAGTTCACGGTGGCTGCCGTCTGCGACATCTGCGCCAAGAAGCCGGGCTTCGGCAACAACCGCCCGTGGTCCCGCAAGATCACGAAGCGCCGCTTCGACCCCAACATCCAGCGCGTCCGCGCCGTGGTCAACGGCACCGCCAAGCGCCTCAACGTCTGCACCGGCTGCCTCAAGGCCGGCAAGGTCTCGCGCTGATCTAGCGCCCCGAAGGGGCCGTACGAGCGACTGCGCTCGTACGGCCCCTTCTGCTTGCCGCCTGCTCTACCGCCGGCAGCGCGCGCCACGGGCCGGCGACCGACGTGGTGCGCCCGCGGCGCTGACGCGCAGGACTGGGTCAGAAGTGGGTCCAGCCGGTCGCGCCCTCGTACGTCTCGCCGTCGACCGTGACGCCCTCGCCGTCGGCGACGGACCCGATCGCCCGGAAGCCCTCGGGCAGCGGCGAACCCGCCGGGAAGGTCGCCAGCAGGGCGTGATCGTCTCCCCCGCCGAGCACGAAGCTGATCGGGTCGGCCCCGGTCGCCGCGGCGACCGCGTGCAGCGGCTCGGGGATCTCCAATTGCGCGGTGTGCACGTCGACGGCGACGCCTGATGCGCCGGCGAGGTGGGCGCACTCGGCGAGCAGGCCGTCGGAGACGTCGATCATCGCGGTCGCGCCGCTGGCGGCGGCGGCCGGACCGGCCCAGTAGGGCGGCTCGGGGCGCCGGTAGGCGTCGACGAGCGCGCGCGGCGACCGGAAGCCGCGCCCGAGGACGGCCAGTCCACCGGCGGCCCAGCCCTGCCGGCCGGCGAGTGCCAGTACGTCGCCGGGTCGAGCGCCGCTGCGCAGCACCGGTGCCTGGGTCACTGCGCCGATCACGGTGACCGCGACCACGACCTCGTCGGCGCGGGTGATGTCGCCGCCGACGACGCTCGCGCCGACCAGCGCGCACTCCTCGGCGAAGCCCTTGGCCAGGTCGAGCGCCCACGTGACCTCGAGGTCGGCCGGTGCGGCCAGGCCGATGGTGAGCGAGTGCGCGGTCCCACCCATCGCGTTGATGTCGGAGAGATTCTGCGCGGCGGCACGGCGCCCGACGTCGTACCCGCTGACCCAGTCGCGCCGGAAGTGCCTTCCCTCGACCATCAGGTCGCTGGAGACGACCACGTGGCCCTGCCTGATCCGCAGCAGGGCGGCGTCGTCGCCGGGGCCCACCAGAACGTGCTCGCCCTGGGCGAAGTGGGCCACAAGCCGGGCGATCAGTCCGAACTCCCCGAGATCGCCCAGCGTCTGTCCCGTGTCCCGTCCGGAGGTCTGCGGCGTGCTCATGGGTCTATCCAACCGTGTCGCCTGTCGGGGGCTCGGTATAGGTTGATCGACGGACCGGCGCGAGGCCGGCTCGACGGGAAGGGAGTGCACGGTGGTTGTCCAGGCATACGTCCTGATCCAGACCGATGTCGGCAAGGCTGCGGAGGTGGCCGGCGAGATCGCCCAGGTCCCCGGTGTCACCCAGGCCGAGGACGTCACCGGCCCCTACGACGTGATCGTCCGCGCCGAGGCCAAGACTGTCGACGAGCTCGGCACCATGGTCGTCGCCAAGATCCAGAACATCGAGGGCATCACGCGCACGCTGACCTGCCCCGTCGTCCACCTCTGATCCCCTGATCCCGGAGCGGCACTCATGAACGGTCTGGTCGCGGTCATCGCCGGTGGGCTCTCCCACGAGCGCGACGTCTCACTGGCGTCCGGGCGCAACCTGGTCCGCGAGCTGCGCGCCGAGGGCGTCGAGGTCGCCGCCTACGACTTCGACCGCAACCTGTTGCACAACCTGGAGCGGGACAAGGCGAGCGTCGCGCTGCCGGCGCTGCACGGTCAGTTCGGCGAGGACGGCGAGATCCAGACGCTGCTCGAGCTGATCGACATGCCCTACGTCGGCAGCACGTCGCGGGCCTGCCGGGTCGCGTTCGACAAGGGCACCTCGCGTGAGCTGCTGCGCCGGGCCGACATCCCGGTGCCCGACTCCGTCGGGCTGTCGGCGCAGACCTTCCGCGACATCGGCCCGACCGCGCTGATGGAGCACGTGCTCGGTCGGCTCGGCGAGCGGGTCGTGGTCAAGCCGAGCCAGGGCGGTTCCGCTCTCGGGGTGAGCGGCGTCGACGGTCTCGGTGAGCTGCCGTCCGCGCTGGTCGGCACGTACGCCTACCACGGTGACGCCCTGATCGAGCGGTTCTACCAGGGCATCGACGTCTCCGTGATCGTGCTGGAGAACGACGAGGACCTCGTCTCCCTCGACCCGATCGCGATCGACTTCACCAAGGGTCACGAGTTCGACTTCGCCGCCCGCTACACCGCCGAGTTCGTCGGCCTGTCGGTGCCGGACTTCTCCACCGAGCTGCTCGATGAGCTGCGCGACACCGCCCGCAAGGCCCACCGGGTGCTGGGGCTGCGCGACCTGTCGCGCTCGGACTTCATCGTGTCGCCCGACGGGTCCTTCGTGCTGCTGGAGACGGCGGTGACCCCGGGCTCGACCGAGACCTCGGTCTTCCCGTTCGCCTGCACCGCCGCCGGCACGTCGCTGGGTGCGGTCACCAAGGATCTCGTGCAGCGGGCCGTCAACCGCGGTTGAGTCCCGCCTCCGTACGGGTCGAGTCCCGCCTCCGGCTCAGCCGAGAGGACGGACCATCTCCAGCTCGTTGCCCGCCTCCAGCGGGACGACGACGCCGGTCGGGCTGAAGCCGAGCTTGCGGTAGGCCGCCCGTGCGCGAGCGTTGTGCTCGTGGACCAGAAGCCGCATCCGGGTGGCACCGCCGTCGCCCGCCCACGCCTCCAGCTCGTCGACCAGACGGGCGAGAAGTCCGGCGCCGCGATGGTCGGGCCGGACCCAGACACCGACCACGTGGACCTGCAGCTGGTCGATCGGGCGACCGGACCAGTCAGCCGTGCCGGGCTCCTCACGCAGGCCGGTGACGCTGGCGACCCACGCGTCTGCATCGGCGATGGCGACAAGCTGTGCCACGGCGCTACCGGCGGCCGAGCGAGCCGTCCGCTCCTGCCAGTACTCGTCCGGACGGGCGGCGGCAGCCTCGTAGGTCTCGAGGTACGCGATCGGCGCCGCCTCGTCCTGCAGCGCCTCGAGACGCGCCGCTCGCACCTGCTCCCAGTCGCCCGCGACGACGCGGCGCACGGCGGGGACGGAGGCGGGACTCAATCCGTACGGAGACGTCACTCGACCGAGACTAAGGCGGGACTCAACCGATTTAACGCAGGCCGGTGGGGCGCTCGAGCGCGAGCTGGATCAGCTCGTCGATGAGCTCGGGGTACGTCAGCCCCGTCGCCTCCCACATCTTCGGGTACATCGAGATCGGGGTGAAGCCGGGCATCGTGTTGATCTCGTTGATCACCGCCTCCCCGTCGGGGGTGACGAAGACGTCGACGCGGGAGATGCCCTCGCCGCCGATCGCCTCGAAGGCCCGTACGGCCAGGTCGCGCACCTTCTCCGCGACGTCGGCAGGCAGGTCGGCGGGGGCTTGCGTGCGGGCGTGGGAGTCGGAGGAGTACTTCTCCTCGAAGTCGTAGAACTGGGCGCTGTCGTGGTCGACCACGATCTCGCCGGGAACCGACGCGCGCGGGGCGGCGCCGCTGCGGCCGCCCAGCACGGCGCACTCGATCTCGCGCCCCTCGATGCCCTGCTCCACCAGCACCTTCGGGTCGTGGAACCGCGCCTCCTCGATCGCCTCGGCCAGCCCCGAGAGGTCGTCGACCCGGGTGACGCCGAGCGAGGAGCCGGCCCGGGCGGGCTTGACGAAGACCGGGAACTTCAGCTGGTCGCTGACCCGCGCGACCACCTCGGCCTGGCGCTGCTCCCACTCGCGCGGCTGGACCACGACGTACGGGCCGACCGGAAGTCCATGGCCGGCGAAGACCAGCTTCATGTAGTGCTTGTCCATCGCGACGGCCGACGCGAGCACGCCACAGCCGACGTAGCGCACATCGGCCAGCTCGAGCAGTCCCTGGACGGTGCCGTCCTCGCCGAACGGGCCGTGCAGGACCGGGAAGACCACGTCGACGTCACCGACGTCGCTGAGCCCCACGAGCTCCGTGCCCGACTCGCGGGTCACTTCCGGCAGCCGTCCGGTGGTCAGCTCGAACCGGGACGGATCGCCGGCGGTGAGCACCCACTGGCCCTCACGGGTGATGCCGATCGGCAGGACGTCGTACTTCTCCCGGTCGATCGCCTTCATCACCCCGGCCGCCGTGGCGGCCGAGATCGCGTGCTCGCCGGAGCGGCCGCCGAAGAGGAGGGCGACGCGGACCTTGCGGCGGGGCTCATCGACCATGGCAGATGACCCTAGCGGAGTGAGCGAGCGACAGCGCGAGCGAGTGAGCCGGGCTAGAGGAGGGCGTCGGCCACTTCGTAGAGCCGTGCCCCGTTGGAGGCCTTCACGAGGACCGCGTCGCCCTGGGCGAGCTCGGCACGCAGCCAGGCGAGCGCGGAGTCGTTGTCCTTGATCCGTAGAGCCCGTTCCCCCGCTCCCTCGGCGATCGCGCTCGCGGCCTCGCCCACCACCACGACCTGGTCGATGCCGCGCTCGGCGGCATAGGCGCCGATGCCGCGGTGCTCCTTCTCGGAGTCGGGCCCGAGCTCCTTCATCTCGCCGAGCACAGCGATCGTGCGCCCGACCGACGCGTCGGCGCCGATGGTGGCGAGTGCGTCGAGCGCGGCCCGCATCGAGTCGGGGTTGGCGTTGTAGGCGTCGTTGAGCACGATCACGCCGCTCGACAGCTCGTGTAGCTCCATCCGCCATTTCGACAGGGTGGTGACGCCGGCGAGCGCCTCGCCGACCTGCCCGGCGGTCAACCCCGCGGCGAGCGCGGCGGCTGCCGCCGCGGCGGCGTTCATGGCCTGGTGGGCGCCGACCAGCTGCAGCGTCACCGGCACGGACGCCCCGCGGGTGGCGAGGGTGAAGGACGGCCGGCCGAGACGGTCCAGGCGCAGGTCGGCGACCCGTACGTCCGCGTCCTGCTCGCGACCGAAGGTGAGCACCCGCGCCGAGGTGCGGGCGGCCATCGCGGCGACGCGGTGGTCGTCGGCGTTGAGCACCGCGGTGCCGGTGGTCGCCTCGATCAGCTCGCCCTTGGCCTCGGCGATCGCCTCGCGCGAGCCGAACTCGCCGATGTGCGCATAGCCGACGTTGAGCACCACGCCGATGTCCGGCGTGACGATCGAGGCGAGTTCGGCGATGTGGCCCTTGCCGCGCGCGCCCATCTCCAGGACGAGGTAGCGGGTCGCGGTATCGACGCGGAGCGCGGTCAGCGGCATCCCGATCTCGTTGTTGTAGGACCCCCGGGTCGCCACCGTCGGTGCGGCGTGCCCCAGGACGGCGGCGAGGATGTCCTTGGCCGAGGTCTTGCCCTGTGAGCCGGTGATGCCGACGACGGTGAGCCCGCCGGCGGCCCGCACTCGCGCGACCACGGTCCTGGCCAGCTCCTGCAGCGCCCGCTGGACGTCGTCGACCACGATCGTCGGCAGCTCGGTGGGGCGGCTGCCGAGGACGGCGACGGCACCGGCAGCCGCAGCCTGCGGCACGTGGAGGTGGCCATCGGTGCGCTCCCCGACGAAGGCGACGAACAGGCTGCCGCGCTCCGCCTCGCGGCCGTCGATGACGACCGGTCCGTCAACCACGACCGGCTGCGTCGCGCCGACGACGGAGCCCCCCGTGATGGCGGCGATCTCGGCCAGAGTCAGGGCGATCATGAGTCGCAACCATAATCTGTTGCCATGCCTGACCAGTTGAAGCCCGCGACCATCGCCGTCCACGCGGGTCGGCCGCCGCACGAGGTGGACCAGCCGCTCAACGTGCCGATCTCGATGGCCTCGACCTACGTCGCCGACGGGGACAAGGAGTACGGGCGCTACGCGAACGACACCTGGACGGCCTTCGAGGACGCGCTCGGAGCGCTCGAGGGCGGGACGGCGCTCGCCTTCTCCAGCGGTCTGGCCGCGGTCGCCACCGTCCTCGACCTGGTCAACGACTCGGTCGTCGTGGCTGGGCAGTCCTATCAGGGCACGATCGGCCAGCTCGCCGACCTCGAGGCCCGCGGCAGGTTGACCGCACGGCTGGTCGACATCACCGACACCGAGGCCGTCATCGCGGCGCTCGACGACGAGGTGGCGCTGCTCTGGGTCGAGTCGCCGACCAACCCCGGCATGGCGCTTGCGGACCTGCCGGCCCTGATCGAGGCGGCGCACGCCGCCGGTGTGCGGGTGGTCGTGGACAACACGTTCGCCACTCCCCTGCTGCAGCAGCCGCTCGCCCTCGGCGCGGACATCGTGGTGCACTCGGCGACCAAGTACCTCGCCGGTCACTCCGATGCGGTGATGGGCGCGCTCGTCGTGCCCGACACGGCGGAGGGGCGCGAGCTGTGGAGCGTGCTCAAGGGCCGGCGCGACCTCATCGGAGCCATCCCCGGCACGCTCGAGTCGTGGCTGGCGTTGCGTGGCCTGCGCACGCTCTCGCTGCGGGTCGAGCGGGCGTCGTCGAACGCCGCGGAGCTGGCCGTACGCCTGCGGGCACACCCAGCCGTCGACGAGGTCCGCTACCCCGGCTTCGGCGGCATGCTCGCCATCGTGCTGCGCTCCGCCGAGGCGGCCGAGGCCGTCACCCACGCCACCTCGCTGTGGGTGCACTGCACCTCGCTCGGCGGCGTCGAGTCGAGCTTCGAACGCCGCCGCCGCTGGAAGACCGAGGACCAGAACGTGCCCGAGGGGCTGATCCGGATGTCGGTCGGCATCGAGGACGTCGACGACCTGTGGGCCGACCTCGCCGCCGCGCTCGACCGTCTCTGACCAGCGCCGACCATGAGCGACGTGGGCATGCGGCGCGCCACCCCGGCCGACCTCGAGCCGGTGCTGGCTCTGGCGCGCGCCTTCGGCATCGAGGAGGGGCGGCGGTACGACGAGGCCCACGTGCGCGGTGCGCTCGAGCCGCTGCTGCGCGACGACACGTACGGGCAGGTGTGGCTGGTCGACGACTCCGACGGTGACGGCACGCTGGTTGGCTACGCCGTGCTCACCTGGGGCTGGGGGCTGGAGTCCGGTGGCCGGGAGGGGCTGGTGGACGAGATCTTCGTCGCCGGGCCGGCCCGCGGTCGCGGGCTCGGCGGCACGCTGTTCGCATGCGTGCTGAGCGCGGCGCGAGAAGCGGGCTGTCGCACCCTCTTCCTGGAGACCGAGCGCGTCAACGAGGCCGCTCGACGGCTCTACCGGCGGCACGGTCTGGTCGAGGAGGACTCGATCTGGATGCGCGCCGAGCTGCCGGGCTGAAGCCTGGAACCGGTTCGTACGCTGAGACTCGTGGCGCGCACACGGCTCTCCATCGCACTGCTGCTCCTCGGCGGGTACGGCCTCCTGGCGACGCGCAGGGCAGGGCCCACCCGGCTGGAGCGGTCGGTGTTCGCCGCGGTCAACGACTCCGGCGAGCAGCCGTGGCTCCGGCTGCCCCAGCAGTGGGGCACGCCGTGGACCCTTCCCGTCGTGGCGGTCGCCGCCGGGATGCGACGCCGGGGTCGCTACGCCACCGCGGCGCTGGTCTGCCTCCCGGTCTCCAAGGGCATCGAGGTGGCGACCAAGAAGCTGCGCGCCCGGCCGCGCCCGCTCTACGTGCAGCCGACCGTGCTGCGTGACGACGCGCCGGTCGAGGGAGGGTCCATGCCCTCGGGCCATGCGGCCATCGCGGCATGCGCCACCGTGCTCCTCGCGCCCCTTGTCCCTCGCCCCGTGCTGGCGGTAGCTGCTGTCGGCACGGCGCTCTCCGCGATCGCCCGGGTGCAGCAGGGCGCCCACGAGCCGGCCGACGTCGTGGCGGGCCTGATGCTCGGCACCGGCCTCGGGCTGGCGGCGCTGGAGGCGGCCCGCTCGGCGTGAGCGCCGGCCGAGCCTTTTCTCGCGAGCCGTAACGCGCGGGGCCCCGCACTGTTTACCCTGAGTCATGGTGTTGGAGCGGTGGGCGCAGCTGGTCGCCGACGAGCGCAGCGAGGCCTTCCTGGCCGCGCTGCGCGAACGTCTCCAGCACCAGAGCCAGGTGCCCGCGCTGCCGGACGGCTGGCACGTCGAGTCGGCGATGGTGCCGTCCGACGGCTTCGAGTACGGCGGGGACTTCTTCGTCGCCGATGCCGCGGACGATGCGCTCGAGATGGTCCTGGTCGACTCCTGCGGTCATGGCCCGGCGGCACTCCCGGATGCGGTGCAGTTCGCCGGTGCTCTGGGAGCGCTGATGTGCGCGTTGCCGGCCGAGGCGGTGATGGGCGCCGCGAACGCGTACGTCCTGCGCCGGTGCCGCATCGACAGCTTCGCAACGGCGGTGCAGGTCTCGATTCGGTTCGCTTGCGGGTCCTACCGGATCCGCAGCGCCGGACACCCACCGGTGCTGCGCTGGCGCACCGATGAGGCGCGGTGGGTCATCGACGGTGCGCGTGGCTCCGCGCTGGGCATGTCCGAGAGCCCGCATCTCGAGGATGCGGAGGGGGTCCTGGCCCCGGGTGAGGCCCTGATGTTCTACACCGACGGGGTCGTCGAGGCGCGTGACAGCGACATCGATGCGGGCATCGAACGACTCCGTGAGCTGGCGCGGGGCGTGGTCGCCGGCGGGTTCGCCGGTGCTCCCGCACGCATCCTGGCCGACCTGCCGCGCGGTGAGGACGACCGGGCGGTCCTGATCCTGCGCCGCGCCCCCGCGTGAGGCACCAGGTCAGGGTGTCGCAGCAGGCCCGGCCTCTGCTGGGGCCCGGTGCAGGAAGCCGCGCCGGTCACCCAGGAGGAAGAGGAAGGCGACCAGCGCGAAGACCGCCAGCACGCCGAGAAGGTTGACTACGACACGCCCGTACCCGTGGGTGGCGGCGTCGACGAACGGGTAGGGATACCAGCCGCTCACTTCGCCGTGGACGAGCGTGTACGCCACCCAGGCGAGCGGCCACAGCGCGGCACGCCGGAGCGTGCGTGCGTCGATGCGCGGCCGCGGGCCGAACATCCACCACCCGAGGACCGCCATCGCAGGTGTCACGTAGTGGAAGAGCGCGTTGTTGAGGACCTGCTCCCACCCGTGCGGCTCGTGGATGCGCGCGAGGACCGTGGAGTAGACGATGCCGGTGACGGTGATGCCGACCAGCGCTGCAAGCCGTACGGCCCTCCACACGCTGCCATCGCGCTGCGGATCGCGCACCAGCTGGGCCGAGACGATCAGGCAGAGGACGTTGCTCTGCACGGTGAAGAAGCTGACCACTCTGACGAGCCGGCCCACGGCCGGAGCGCCGGCGAGGGTCCCGACCGCGTGACCGGGCGGGCTGCCAGCGGCACGGACGGTGATGACCACCTGAAGGACGAGGCCGACGAGGACCGCAAGGGCGATCGTGGCGTGCCACCAGCGGGTCACCATGCTGGGAGCCTAGCGATGAGCGTCGGCGCGCTGATCGCGCCACCACCGTCGAGCACGACGAAGGCGCAGACAAGGTCTACCGGAGGCCGTCTGATCCGCCGCGAGCCGGGCCCCAGTGCGTGACGAGGGGCGCGGCTCGCGTCCGATCAGGAGCGGGCGAAGCCGGCGAGGATGCCGGCTGCCGACTCCGGTGAGGTGTCGGGCCCGATGACGGTGATGACACGCCTGGTGCCGTTCATCATCGCCAAGGTGAGCTGCCGGGTGTCGTCGTCCGGGAAGCACCCGGTCTTGACCCGACGGCCCTGCCCGACCGCAACCGAACGGGGATGGTCGTCCCAGTCCGGCGGGGAGTAGAGCACCCGCATGACACGGCCGGCATCGGCCGGCCAGCGGGCGAACAGATCGCTCAGCTCGGTCTCGAGCGAGCGGCTGGCGGGCCACCATGCGCCGTGCGGCACCTGCTGGTCCGAAGCCGGGTGCATGGCGAAGCGTGGGAGATCTCGGTCCGTGGCCATGGCCACCGCCTTGTGATTGCCGCCTTCGTCAGAATCCGTGGACCGGAGCCCTGGGCGGGCGGAGCGTGACCTGACGATCGCAGTCTTGGTCTCAACCTTAACAGCATCAGAGCGGTGCGCTCATTCGCCGCCTGCTGCGCTCACCGCGACCTGAGCGGGGCCGTGCAGCAGACCCTGCTGGCGCACGACCACGTACGACCACCCGAGAGTGACCACCGCGGCGGTGAGCGTCAGCGTGATGATCGCGCCGCCCTTGATCACGACGAAGTCGGCCGTCGACAAGGCCTCCAGCAGCCACAGCGTGATGCCGCCCTTCACCAGGATCACCAGACCCCACAGCAACGTGAGCCGACGGAGGTGGGCGCGGATCTCCGGTCGGTCAGCGACCGCCGCGCTCATCGGGTAGAAGTCGGGTGCCAGGCGCGCGATGACGGGTCGCCTTGTCCACAGGGAGCCGAGGAACATCGCCGAGACGGCCAGGTCGGCGACCACCGGCTGCACGAAGTAGACGAAGCTGCTCCCGGTCACGAGCGTGAAGGCCGTCTTGATCGTCAAGATCGCCAGGCTCAGCAGGAGCAGACCGGAGACGGGCCGCCCGGTGGCGTAGCGCCAGCCCATCGCCAGGATCATCCAGGCCAGACAGACCAGGACCGCCACCGTCACGTTGAAGAGCACGAGCATCGACCACAACAGCGTGGCCGGCACGATGACCGCCAGCAGCAGGCTCCAGAGCACGCGACCCACCACGTCACGGAGACGCAGCGGCACCGGCTCGGGCTTCGGTGCAAGGGGGCACGCATCATCGCTCATGGCCGCACGACCCGTCTCCGGTCGGTCGACCGGATCCTGCACCGAAGGCGACGAAGAGCCGCTCTCCATGCCGGAAGCCGTCGGTAACCACCACGGTAGCCCCTCCGTGGTGGAAGTCGACTAGAGCGGCTCCGGGGCCACGTCGGGCGAGGTGTCGGGATCGGCGGCGGGTTCCGGGTCGGGGGTCGACTCGGTGCCTGGGTCGCCACTGGGCACGACGGTGGGGTCGGGGCTGGGTTCGGCTGGTGTGGTGGTCATACCGCGCCGGTACCCGCCCCGACCCGTCATGGTCAGTCGTGCACTCGGTCCTGGAGTACGGCGTCGCTGCCCGGACCCGGCTCGACGTCGGCCTCCTCGACGTGGACGTACTTGCCACCGCGCAGCGCCGAGGCGAGCGCCGCGACCAGGCAGGCCGCGATCGCGAAGCCGAAGGCAACGCCCAGGCCGTCGGAGAACGGCCCGGAGATGAGCTGCGGGAAGAAGCTGCGGCCGGTGAGGTACTGCTGGTGGGCGGCCGAGAGGTGCGACAGCGTCGAGGTGCCCAGCAGAGTCTGCACCGGGTTGTAGCCGAGCAGCGAGGCGAACAGCACGCTCACCGCCGGTAGGCCGGCGATCTGGTGCGCCTGCGCCGCGGGCACGCCCTGCGCGGTGAGACCGCTCTCCATGGTGTGCGGCAACGAGGAGCTCAGCCCGGTGATCATCAGCGAGAAGAAGATGCCGATGGAGAGCACCATCGCGGCGTTCTGGAAGGTGCTGGTCATCCCGGCCCCGACGCCGCGTTGGCGCGCGGGGAGGCTGTTCATGATGCCGGCACGGTTGGGCGAGGCGAACAGGCCCATGCCGAGGCCGTTGAGCAGCAGCGCCAGCGCGAACTGCCAGTACGTGAAGTCGACCGGCAGGGCGAGCAGCCACAGGAAGCTCAGCGCGGCGACCACCATGCCGCCGGTGGAGAACAGGCGAGCGCCGAAGCGGTCGGACAGGTAGCCCGAGACCGGGCCGGCGACCAGGAACCCGACCGTGAGCGGCAGCATGTAGATGCCCGCCCACAGCGGCGTGCGCTCGAAGCTGTAGCCGTGCTGCGGCAGCCAGATGCCCTGCAGCCAGATGATCAGCACGAACATCAGCCCGCCCCGGCCGAGCGAGGACAGCAGGCTGGCCAGGTTGCCGAAGGTGAAGGCCCGGATCTTGAAGAGGTCGATGTGGAACATCGGCTCGGCGACCTTGGTCTCGATGAAGCAGAAGGCCACGAGTACGGCGGCGCCGCCGATCAGCGCGGTGAGCACCCACGGGTTCGTCCAGCCCATGGAGTGGCCGTCATACGGCTGGATGCCGTACGTGATGCCGACCAG
>Ga0164242_10004483_pt1 | contig 15678 bp, 11 predicted proteins | sample OricomgcompostMG_FD_108783 | JGI IMG/M metagenome (GOLD analysis project Ga0164242, IMG submission 108783) | Miracle-Growth compost microbial communities from Emeryville, California, USA - Original compost - Miracle growth compost (MG) ... | reverse complement strand
TTATTCCATTTCCATTCCCAGAAAAAACCCGGAACCAGAGCCGCTCTCCAAAGAAATGCAATGGTGGGTAGCTTTACCCCAGGAATGGAAAAAGTATTTCATGGAAAAATTAAAAATCGATGCCTACCCCGAATTTTACCAAATTAGAAATGTACAAGGACTAAGAGAACTGGATATTTCCAATCAAAAGATTAGCGATATTTCTTTTTTATCCAATTTCCACCTACTTGAAAAGCTGAGTTTAAAAAATACGCAAGTAGCAGACCTTTCTCCTATAAAAGGCCTCACATCGCTCATAGAACTCGATATATCAGGAACAAAAGTCGATACATTACTGTACTTGAGGAATCTTACAAGATTGGAAAAGTTGGATGTATCCGGACTAAAGATTGTATCGCTTGAAGACATTGCAGGGCTTACAAACCTTATAGATCTTACTTGTCATGAAAATAAGCTCGTCGATTTAAGCCCTTTAAAAAACCTAAGTGTGCTAAAAGCGTTGGATATATCCTTAAACTATGATATAAAAGATATTACTCCTATAACAGAAATAGTAAGTTTGGAAAAACTTATTCTTACCAAAATAAAAATTAAATCGTTAGAACCTTTAACAAAGCTTCAAAACTTGGTATACCTCGATGTCTTTAATTCAGGAATATCTGATTTATCGCCCATAAAAAGACTGCCAAAACTTATGTATTTGGAACTTTCCCACAATGCTATTGAAGATGTAAGCCCTTTAAGATCTTTAAACTATATAGTACATTTGGGCCTAGCTTCAACAAAGGTATATGATCTATCGCCTTTGAAAAGCTTTAGGAATTTGGAATATTTAAATATAGCAGGAAACCCTAACTTAAAAGATATTTCGGCTGTCCCCAATGAAACCCTGAATACCTTCATTTGTAACTACACAGGAGTTTCTTCAAATGCCGTACAACGGTTTAAGAAAAGAAACCCTAAGTGCAAAATCACTTATTATTAATAAATACCTGCTCTAAATTTAACACAGAACCGCCTTTTATATTAAAATTTGGTATATTGTAATTGAAATCTGAAGGTAAAAGATGCTTTTAAATCAAATTTTACTTTCTAATTTTACTTTTCATCCTCAATAATCTTATTTATGGAAAAAATATTTGACGTTATCTATCATACCCGAAAAAACTTTCTTACGCTAGTCGACTCCCTTTCTGTGGATCGGCTTAATACAATTCCGGCTAATTTCAATAATAATATAATATGGAATTTAGCACATATCATTTCCTCCCAACAAGCACTTACTTATGGAAAAGCGGGGTTAAAATACACCATATCTGAAGAATTTGTCAAAGCCTATGGAAAAAACACCAAGCCGGAAAACCAAATAAATACTCCAGAAATAGAGAAAATTAAAATAATAAGCTTACAATCTTTGTATCAACTTAGAGAAGACTACTATCACAATACTTTTAAACAATACACAGCCTATAAAACCTCTTTTAATGTTGAAATAACGTCTATTGAAGAAGCTATTAAATTTATGGTTGCCCATGAAGCTTTGCATCTTGGATATGCTATGGCTTTAAAAAGATTGGTTTAAATTTGCTTTCTATACTCTTATTAAACTGAATAACATGGGCATCTGTTCCAATCTGTGTGCCATAGAAATCGGGGAGAATCATAAAGCCTGAAGTTTAAAATCTTCAGGCTCTAAATTAATAAGAGAGGTTACCGCTTGACTATTTTCTCAACGATAACCTTATTTTCATTCGTAAGTAACCGGGCAAAATAAACACCAGAGGCAAGGTTGCTAAGATCCAGCATCCGTTCCTGATTAAAATCATCCTCCAATACAGTCTTTCCAAGGGCATCGGTAAGCGAAATGGTTCCCTGCACATCCGCTTTTAAAAAACAGGTATTGCCTGCAGGATTGGGATATATAGCAACTAAAGGAGCAGCAGATTTTTTAACCGCAGTAATAACAGGAGATACAGGATTATAATAGTACAACTGAGTGGGCTCTGCCCGAATGTCGGTATTCTTTTCACCTGTTGTAAAAAACAATATGCCATTGGCTTCTGCAAAATTATTAGCCATATCATAAGACTGGCTGCCACCAAAAATATCCTGAACCTTTTGTGAACCGGCCGCTGTAAGATCTGTCTGGTAAAGTTCATAATTTACCTCATAGGAATCTTTATAACCTTCCCAGACATCGTAAAATAAATATTCTTTAACAGCCTGAAAGCGGTTGGCAACTTCATATTCTCCAATAAGAGGAATAAATTCATCTGTCCCTCCCGGAGTACCATCTGTTTTGTGAAAAGAACCTATATAATAATCAGCCATACTATAAAAAAACAATTGTTCTCCCACAGGAAAATAGTTATTGAAATCATACTGATCGCTCAGGAAAACACTTTCTCCTGTTCCTCCCTCTTTGGAGTATAATCTATTATCAGGAGCCATTTCATGCATTATTTCATAAATCAGATAATTATTTACTTTCAAAATTCTGCTAAAATTATACTCATCATCATATCCATTATCCGTTAAGAAGGGTATAATATTTTCATTATCATACGTCCAGATTGTATCTGCATATATAAAATATAATTTGTTTTTAAAAAAAGTGAGGTTACCTATCCATCCTTTACCGGGGGCTTCAAAATCTGATACATTTATAGTACCCTCAGCTGTCCCGTCCGATTTATAAAGTGAAGAATATTCTGTACACTCCTCAGAACCTACGCACGGACTTCTATGGGTAAAATACAAGAAATCATCACCCGGAACAAATTCAAGATAAAAAGAATATGCGCTATCCCAATTAGTAAGTTTGCTTATTGTCCCACTCTGACCTGCTTTCCAGATCTGAAAACCATATCCGGCTTTCGAAGCAGCAAAATACAAATCGTTTTTAAATGCAGTATAAGCATAAATTGAATCAAAAACTCCTATTTTTTCTACAATGGTTTCGCTTTTATCTATTTTCCACATAGATACACTATCCTGATAAGGTTTGGTAAGCGGATAGATAAAATCTCCAGCTACGGGAAATCTTGGAGCATCACGTGTACCATAGCCAGCTCTCAGATTCACATCAAAGCTCCGTGAATAATCCTTATCTGATATTACAGGTTCCTGCAAATCTGCCAGTAAGCGAATACTTTTTGATAGCGTATCCGCCACTTTAATTTCTGTACCGGAAGCGAAATAAACTTTACCATTAAAGCCGGTAAAATAGGTTTCATTTCCCTCTAAACTGCCGAGCAGAACCGGCTGACTGTAAAGTGAAAAAGAAGCTAAAATAAAAATAATAAAGGTAAATTTTGTCTTCATAGTTAATTCAGTTTGTTTTGGGGTTTAAACTATTATCAGGCTAAGATGTTTAAAATTGCTAAAAATAATACCCGCTCGCAGAACACATTTTATAAGAGGGTTAATTGCAGACCCACCTTTTGAGGATATAGACCTTATTTATTGAAGAAGAATAATAATTTATGTTAGAAAATATCATCTTATGTTTTTAATTATTAATAACTTATTATAAATTAGTTATACAAACCAGTCATAACACTGGTAAAATTAATTTTGCTCATTACGTTTACCTTTCTGTATAAATCCGGATTAATAAAAAAGGCACCTAATCTTTTTTCCTTTCAAAAGATAGCCTAAAAAGTTTTTATATCTTTATCTTTAAGAATGTTTTAAATATATCTTTTTTACTGTTAATATTTTATAACATATATTGGTTTAAAATTAATCTGGGAAAGACCAATAAAATATCCATTTTTCAAACACAATTATTATGAAAAGATCAGACAAATTATTTCTTCTGCTTGATGGTTTCTCATTAACTCAAAAAGGCATAACACTCTTTTCCATTTTTAATATTCTGTTTATCTTAATGCTTATTCCACTGCCTTCTTTCTCTCAATTGCTAACCGTGGATACGACTTTTAACCCGGATGACAAAGGGAAAGGACTAGGACGAGGGGCTACTTATGAAATATATAATTTAGCTATTCAGGATAATGATTATACAATCCTGCTAACCGATAACTATAATTCAAAAACTGTAAATGGCATTGTGCGGATAGATAAAGAGGGGAAGATAGACCCTACATTCAATGGTGGCCAGGCATTTGGTTCAAACTCTAATTCAAATTACGGAAGTGTTGTTAAAGTACTTAAAAGCGGAAAGATACTGGTTGGAGGATTTTTTACCACTTACCAGAATAAAGCTGCCCATGGATTGGTTCTGATAAATTCAGATGGCACAATGGATTCGACATTTAAGGCAGATGGATTTTCTTCAGGAGACCTTGTATATGTAAATGACCTTGTCGAACAGCCCGACGGGAAGATTATTGTAGCAGGACAGTTTGCAAAATATCAGGGTGAGATAAGAAATAACCTGTTTCGTATGAATGCCGATGGCACATTGGATGAAACGTTTAACACAGGTACAGGATTCAATGGTTACACGGATAAGTTAGCTCTTCAGCCGGACGGAAAAATACTGGTTGGGGGATTTTTTATGGAATACAATGGCGTTACACGTTATTTAATTGCACGACTGAATGCTGACGGAAGTCTGGATGAAACTTTTGATGCCGGAGAAGGTCCCGATGGTTTTATTAGCGCTATTACAATTCAGAAGGATGGGAAAATTCTGGTAGGTGGAGATTTTAATAGTATTAATGGTATAAATATGGGCGGAATTGTAAGGTTGGAAACAAATGGAACAGTAGATGCTGCATTTACCGTGGGGCAAGGCTCAAAAGATAATGTTAAGGATATTCTTTACACAGATGATGATAAAATATATGTGGTTGGAAATTTACCCAATTCTAATGGTAATCTTATAAAGCTCGATACTCAGGGTAACCCTGATGCGACATTTAATACAGGTGATTTAAAAGATATCGGTGGTGTTGATGTATTTTCAAATGGTCAGCTATTGATTAGCGGAATTACCTCCTATAACGATTTCCAGTTGGGAAGGATTGCACGGTTAAATACAGATGGCTCCATAGATAAATCCTTTAATAAAAGTATGGGATTTAATAATGAAGTAACAGAACTGGACATTTTTGAAGATGGAAGTATATTGGTTGCAGGAGAATTTAAGGCGTTTAATGGATATGTTGTTCCTGGAATAGCTAAACTTAAAACAGATGGAACATTTGACAGTAGTTTTAACTGTGGCAGCGGGTTCAATGGAGTTATAAATGATTTAACAAGTTACCCGGGTAACAGAATGTTAGTCTGTGGAGCTTTTTCTTCTTACAACAATCAACCTGTCCCGGGTTTGGTAAGACTAATGCCGGATGGAAGTCTGGATGAAAGTTTTTCAGCAAGTTCTATAGCCGAAACAAATGAAGTGCTCGTATTGGAAGATGGTAAAATACTTGTAGCGGGTAATGGCGTTATCCGGTTAAATGCAGACGGCTCTGAAGATCCGGATTTTTTTCATTATGAGAATTTTGTTGCTAGTGAAATTGCATTGGATAAAGATGGCAAAATAGCGGTAGTCGGAGAATATATCCGTTACATTGGAGAAACCCAAAGAAACATGGTTGCCAGATTAAACGCAGATGGTACACTGGATCTATCTTTTGATCCGCATTTTGGTTTCGGTGCTATTTGTCCAGACCTGATTTGTCCTAATGTCAATATATGGTTTTATGATGTTGCTTTTCAATCAGATGGAAAAATGCTTGTTAGTGGAAATGTTGGGACGTATGATAATCACCCCATACAATATATTGTAAGGATAAATACGGATGGATCTTTTGATGATAGCTTTCTGGCCAGTAATAAATACGCATCGGTTTTGGGGATACATATTTTGCCTGATGACAATATTCTGATACTTGGTGGTAATCCGAAAAGAATGGTTATGCTTTCAGGCCGTAATGGCAATGAATATAACAGATTTGATATCGGAAAAGGATTTGACTCATGGGTAACCACCATGGCTGTTCAGGCAGACGGAAAGCTTATTGTGGGAGGTTCTTTTTCAGAAATGGACGGGATAGGGAAAAACGGACTGATGCGCCTGAATAAATATGACCTTGATCTTACAATTTTGGATGTTGAAACTAAATGTTCCGGTGATTATGTCAAAGCTATACTACAGGAAAGCGGCACTTTTGCCGCAGATAACTTATTCACCGTTCAGATGAGTGATGAAAATGGAAGCTTTGATACTCCTTACCACATAGGAAAATTTACACAGAATGAATTAGGTTCGCAATATTTAAAATTACCTTCAGGAATACCTTCGGGACTCTATAAGTTCAGATTATTAAGTACCTCTCCTGTATGGAAGTATGATGCTTATCCGATACAGGTTACAGGTGTTGATACTGCGGTGATTTTGACCGGAAATACGGTTGCAGCCTTACAAAATAATGCAGCCTATGAATGGTTGGATTGTGGTAATAATTACAGTCCTCTACCCGATATAACTTCTCAATCTTATAATATACCGGAACAAGGCAGTTATGCAGTTAAAATAACGTATCAGGGATGTACAGATACTTCAAGATGCGTGGAATCCGGCATTGTATCAGCCATTAACCCGGAACAAGGAATTGCTGCAATAGAGATTTACCCTAATCCGGTTACGGATATTGTTTCCATTAATGGAAACATTCTCAATAAAGTTTTGAGCATTATAGATGAAACCGGCAGGGAGGTTTACAGAGCATCCGTTTTTGAAAGTGATCATTATGAAATAGATTTTCAAAACTACAAGCCGGGTTTGTTCCTTTTAAGGCTAATAGGAGACAGAGAGGATGAAATCTATAAAATTGTTAAACGATGATATAGCTTTATACATTCCTATCATAAGCCTTCGGTCATGCACCTATTGCAGCATATTGCAAAACGGTTAAAGTAGTTATTTGGAAAGAATCCAGTTCTGCGACAGTATAGTTCTTCGAGTTGGGTTACCTTATGTTTGGGAATTCTATTAAGTACATCTTTGAGCCATTGCTAAATTCTACCTCATTTGATTTTACAAGTGGCAAAGAAGAAGGCTGCCCTTTGGGCTGCTTTATGCGATCCGGCAAACAAACAATTCTTACCCTATAATAATATTATAGAAATACAAGCTTGCCGAATAAAAACCATCCTCTTTATTCATTTTTCATTGTATATACTAACAATCTATTTTCTTATAGGTTATAGCTAAAAAATAACACTATGAGAAGTAAAGTAAATATAAATGGTCATCCCATACACCCGATCCTTATCCCCTTTCCAATTGCCTTTTTAACGGGTGCATTTGTATTTGACCTTATCGGGTTTATTACAAACAACACCTCTTTTTCACATACCGGGGCTTATCTTTCCATTGCCGGCGTATGTACTGGTGTGATTGCTGCAATTCCGGGCATAATCGATTATTTTTACATCGTCCCACCCAATAGCTCTGCAAAGAAAAGAGCTACAAAGCACATGCTTGTAAACTTAACAGCCGTAATTTTATTTGCAATTGCTTTTATCATAAGAGGGGGAATAAATAACCATCCCGATGGACTGACCTTGGTACTCCAGCTAACAGGCTTAGGATTTATGACAGCCGGAGGTTATATGGGAGGTACAATGGTTTACAGAAATCAAATTGGCGTTGACCACCGATATGCAAATGCCGGGAAATGGAATGAAATAACTATAAACTCACCTGCCAATGAACACATCATTGGCAATGAAACGCTTCTTGCTTTAAATCAAATGCTGCTGATACATTTAAATAAGAAAAGGATTGTTTTAGCGCACACAGAAAAAGGATTTACAGCATTTGAAGACCATTGTACACATAGAGGGGGATCGCTCGCCGATGGAACACTTGTCTGCGAAACAGTGGAATGCCCTTGGCATGGTTCTCAATTTGATGTCAATACAGGTGTCGTGCAATCAGGGCCGGCCAAAGAAGCTATTAAAACCTATCCCGTTAAGCTCGAAAATGGGAAAATAATATTGACGGGAAAATAGCAAAGCCCGTGTAGTTTGTTCTTATAAAGCTTAGAATTTGAGAATCAGAATAAAGCATAAATTAAATGATTTCTTTTAAAGAAAGATCAAAAGGAGTTATTCTATATTGTAATTCTTGAATTGCTTTGGATGAATCAACAAAAGTAAAATGACTACCAGTCAGATAATTTTCATGTGTAAGCAGCGATTTTTTAAAAAGGGGAAAAAGCAAAGAATCATTAATCTTACTAAGGATATACATTATGTTATCAGATAGAAAGTAGGACTTTTTGGGGTTTACATTTTTAAATGTGTCAAATATTTCCTGCAAGGTTAAATTACTTCCACCCAGATTAAAGATTAATCCGGTATTGGGAGTTGTCTTAAGAAGCAATTCCAAGGCAGGTATATATGCTTTGGCTGCATCCTGCATTAAAGCAAAACTTGCGCCTCCTTTAAGACCTGCTGTAAAACCTTTTTTATAAAAGGTATAAAGATTTTTTAAGGTGGATTTTTCTCGAGAGATTAAGCTACCTGGTCGTAAAATTACTTTTGAGATGTCAGCATCTACAACAATCTTCTCAGCTTCAATTTTTGAATCGGAGTATCCAGACTTATAGGATTCCTTTGGATAATAGTCTTCCTTAAATAATTCAGGTTGTTTTGTACTTCCATAAATAACCGCAGAACTTGTGTGAATTAGGCTTTTGCTAAATTTGGAACAACAATCAACCAGATTTCTTATTCCTTCAACATTAATCAGTCTTAGTTGATGAATATCCTTTCTTCTATAGCTGACATAGCCGGAACAGTTAATTACAAGATCTGACCATTGAACAGGATCTGTTAGGGAATCTTTTTGGGTAATGTCTCCTTCAAAAAGTCGTAAATTATTCGTATTGTCAAACGCTCTTTTAGATAGACTTCTGATAAAAATTCCGGTCTCATAACTATTTGCCAATAACTCTCGAAGTACACACTTGCCTAATTTTCCAGTCCCTCCAAGCAATAATACCTTACTCATGAAATGCAATTTTTAGCGTTCAATCAAACTTTACCCTGTTTTTAGCCTTTATTGATTTAAAGAAATTCCTTATCGAAAAATTCAAGCAATTTATCCCATGTTTATTTATAATCAAAGAATTATATATTAAAAATCAGCAACTTTAGTTTAAAATACATCAAATGTTATTCCTCAATGTTGGGCTCATACTGGTAGTTTACCTAAAAATTAAGTTTAAAGAATCTGTTGTTAGGTAAAAAAATAACAATAAGACAATCTATGGGTTATAGCCAAGAAAGGCTTAGCTTTAGATGCTGATACATTTAAATTAAATAAGAAAAGGTCGTTTTAGCGCATACAGAAAAAAGGATTTACAGCAAGGAAGAAAGATAGGGAATTAACGAAGCGTCCAATGTTAGATACTAATTTTTAAATGTGCAAAGGTATTTTTTTAATTGTGCAAAGTTCATCCACCAAGTCAGAACCAATATTTATAAGGCTATTAATTCCGATTACTTTATAGTGTCCGGGTATAATCGAAATACTTTCTATGAAAATACAATCTATCGCAGTGTTATTGCTACTATGCAATGCACTTGCAGCAGAGGCACAGCATCATATGCCGGGAATGCCGGATACTGTCAAACATCAAAAGATGATGCAGGATTCGCCTATGATGGATATGCCACCTATGAGCCATTCTTTTTCTTTAAATCTTCCTATGAGCCGGAATGGTTCAGGAACGGCATGGCTACCGGATGCATCGCCCATGTATGGCATCATGGTACATTCCAAAAAATGGATGTACATGTTTCATGGTAATATTGCTCTCAGATATACCAATCAGGACTTAGGAAATAAAGGTACACGTGGCGATGAAGCCTTTGATGCACCCAACTGGTTTATGGCTATGGGACAACGGAAGGTTGGACAGAAAGGCTTATTTCATTTCAGTGCCATGCTTTCCTTAGATCGCATAACAGAAGGTGGAAGCGGGTATCCATTACTATTCCAATCTGGAGAAAGCTGGCAAAATAAACCTTTAGTGGATCAGCAGCATCCCCATGATTTCATATCTGAACTCTCGGTTGGTTATTCCTATGCTTTTTCCAAAAAATCGGATCTATATATTTATGCCGGTTATCCGGGAGAACCTGCTTTAGGATCAGTGGCATTCATGCATCGCCCTTCTGCTTTATCCAATCCGGATGCCCCTATAAGCCATCACTGGAATGACGGAACACATATTACGTTTGGTGTAGCTACGATCGGCTACCGATATGATAAATTCAAGATTGAAGCATCTTCATTTACCGGGCGGGAACCCAACGAGAACCGTTATGATTTTGATAAGCCTCGTTTTGATTCCTACAGTGGTCGGTTATCTTTTAATCCATCGCAAAACTGGTCTTTTCAGGTATCGCAAGGTTGGATTAAAAGCCCCGAAGCCTTGCACCCGGAAGAAGATATTACCCGCACTACAGCATCTGTTATTTATAGCTTTCCATTTGGAGAAGAAAAATCACTGAATGCAACTGCTCTTTGGGGATTAAATAAAAGTAAAGGGGCTGATGGAGAAAATGCGGCACTGCTGGAAGCTACATTTCGCTTGCGGAGACTGGCACTTTATACTCGTTATGAATGGACACAAAAATCTGTTGAAGAATTGGATTTAAACGCAATGATATATGGTGATCATTCTCTATTTCCTGTAAATGCGTTGACGCTTGGATTCAACTATGATTTGTTTTCTATTGGAAAATTTCGTGTTGCAGCTGGGGGACAGCTAACAGGTTACCATGCAGATAGTCGTTTAAACAGCTTGTATGGCAAGAATCCAGTCTCAGGAGAGGTCTTTTTAAGGATTTATCCGTCACTGATAAAAATGAATATGTAAACAGCCTATAATATAAACAATGAATAGCCTCAACAATGACAGATAAAAAGCACGTTTTTACCTGTCCTATGCATCCCGAAGTAGTAAGCGATAAACCCGGCAACTGTCCTAAATGCGGAATGAAACTAGTTCCAAAGAAAGAGCAGGCAGACCAGAAGGAAATAATCACGAACCATTACAACACTTTGTACTGGACACATACCGTCAATATACTGCTCGGCTTTTTCCTTCTTGCAGCGCCTTTCACCTTTGGTTATAAAAGCAATTACATGGTTTACAGCGATATAATCAGTGGCATACTGTTAATTGTATTTAGTTTACTATCGGCAAATCCCTTCCGTTTGTGGACTCCCTGGGCAGCCTCTATTGTAGGTGTATGGCTGTTATTTGCACCACTTGCCTTTTGGTCGCCTGATGCTTCAGCTTATATTACCGATAGCATTACAGGTATATTCGTTATTGGCTTTTCGATTCTTATTCCTGAAATGCCCGGTATGATGAAGATGATGATGACCATGCCACCAGGACCAGACATGCCACCCGGTTGGACATATAACCCGTCCTCCTGGCTACAACGTACTCCCATTATTATTTTAGGGTGGATTGGTTTTTTGGCCTCCCGTTATTTAACAGCTTTCCAGCTAGGCTATATTGATCATATTTGGGACCCATTTTTTGGAATCGGGAGTGAAAACGTATTGACTTCAGCCATATCCAAATCATTCCCTATTTCCGATGCAGGGCTCGGTACATTTTCTTACACTATTGAAGTATTAATGGGTTATATGGGTATGTCAAACCGCTGGCGTACCATGCCTTGGATGGTAACTTTCTTTGGCATATTGGTTATTCCGTTAGGTGTTACCAGTATTGTACTGATTATTTTGCAACCAGTAGCTGTTGGCTTTTGGTGTTCCATCTGTTTACTCACAGCAATCGCTATGTTGATTATGGTACCGCTTACCTTGGATGAAGTAGTGGCAATGATTCAGTTTTTAGTGAAACGGGTAAAAAATGGCAAACCATTCTGGAGAACTTTTTGGATGGGTGATACAATTGAAGGAGGTAATAGTGATAATCGGTCACCACGTTTTACTGAAGCCCTTTCTAAAACGGTACCTGCGATGGTTTGGGGTGTGAGCCTTCCTTGGAATCTTCTCTTGTCTACAGCTATTGGTTTATGGTGGATGTTTTATCCCGGCAATTTTGGTGTAACAGGTACTCCTGCCAACAACTTTACCACTCTCGGTGCTTTAGTGGTTACCTTTTCAGTGATAGCTATGGCAGAAGTGAGCAGGATTTTACGATTCATCAATATTCCTTTGGCACTTTGGCTCATAGTAGTCCTATTCCTGGCAAAAAATGTTCCGGATAATGCCCTTTGGAATGCCCTTATATCAGGTGTAGTGCTAATAGCCTTAAGTTTCACAAAAGGCAGAATACGAGAGAAGTATGGAACGTTTGACCGTTATATACTATAAGGCAAAAGCATTCTTGAAGTTAAACAATAATGAACTATAAATTGCCAAATCGGGTTTGAAGGCTAAATCTTTACATAAAGGTTTTTTGATAAAAACAATCACTTACACTTGCTTTATTAAAAAAATAATGTAACTTCACTGCTTCCTATGCGCAGGTTTATTCTTTCCATATTAACTGTTTTGTATCTCGTGGCTTCCTCCGGAGTTGTCTTACATACGCATTATTGTATGGATAAATTAGCTGAGATTGGGTTGCTAAGCAACAAAGCTGCAAAATGCAGCAATTGTGGCATGGAAAAACCCGATAGTAAAGAATCAGGCTGTTGCAAGGATGAACGTAAGCTTGTTAAGATCGATAAAGTTCAAAAAGCAGCCGATGCATCCATCCAAACACTAAAGCTGGCTTTTCAAGCGCTTTCTACTTCATATTTCGAGACTGCCACGCTGCATCTTTCTTTAGTAACAGAAGAAAATCCAACAAGCAATGCCCCTCCCCGGGATTGCGGCACTGCAATCTACAAGCGTAACTGCGTTTTCCGTATTTGAAATTTTATCCCTCTTTATAGAGTCAGGCATATTCTGTCGGACTAAAGGCATTTCTATATGCCTTCGTATTCTCTTTTATTAATATTCAAAAAACCATATTTCTATGAAATCATTAAAGTTCATAATCCTTGCACTATGTGCAATAGTCTCATCGCATCTTTTTGCCCAGAAAATAAGCCAACAAAAAACAGACACTATTAAAGTGTATGGCGAATGTGCTATGTGCAAAAACCGCATACAAGAAGCACTAAAGATAGAGGGGGTTGCTGCCGCAAATTGGGATACGGAAACCAAATTATTGACCATAACCTACAATCCTGCAAAAATCAGTAATGAGGGCATTCAAAAGAAGATTGCTGCTATAGGGCATGATACAGAAAAGTATAGGGCAAACGATAAAGCCTATGAAAAGCTACCGGGCTGCTGTCATTATGAAAGAAAAAAAGCAGAGGCAAAGCAGAATCATTTACAGCACCACGAATAAGTCATTTACTCATGGTACATCGCATTATTGCATGGTCCTTGCACAATCGGTTTATTGTGTTGGTCTTAGCTACGGCATTGTTTGTATGGGGTGCTTTTTCGATAAAGAATAATCCGGTAGATGCTATTCCAGACCTCTCAGAAAATCAGGTAATCGTATTCACAGAATGGATGGGACGAAGTCCCCAATTAATAGAAGACCAAATAACGTACCCTTTGGTAAGCAATCTACAGGGGCTTCCAAAAATTAAAGATGTAAGAGCCTCTTCCATGTTTGGAATGAGCTTTATCTACATCATTTTTGAAGATAACGTAGATATATATTGGGCAAGGGAAAGAGTGCTGGAACGGCTAAGCACCATTTCGCAAGATCTGCCTGCGGGTGTTAGTCCGCAATTAGGTCCCGATGGCACCGGCGTTGGTCATATTCTTTGGTACACCTTAGATGCTCCCAACCTTGACCTTGGCGAGCAAAGAGCCTTGCAGGACTGGTATATAAAATTTGGTTTGCAAAATGTAAAAGGCGTAAGTGAAATAGCCTCCTTCGGTGGTTTTCAAAAACAGTATCAAATAACTTTAGACCCCAACAAGCTTTTATACTACAATTTGGCTGTAAATAATGTGATTAGTGCCGTAAGAGCCAACAACAATGAAAGTGGCGGACGTAAATTTGAGCTAAGTGATATTGGCTATATTGTTAAAACATCCGGTTATTTAAAATCAATACAAGAAATTGAAAACATCGCAATAAAAACCCAAAAGGGCATCGCCGTAAAAATTTCTGATGTAGCCACGGTACAAATGACCGGCGAAACCAGATTAGGCATTTTTGACCAAAACGGCGAAGGCGAAAAAGTGGGAGGTATTGTAGTGATGCGCTCAGGTGAAAATGCAGCAGAAGTAATTGAAAACGTAAAAGCAAAAATGCTTGAAGTAGCTAAAGGCTTGCCGCAGGGAGTAAAGTTTGACATTGTTTATGACCGGGGTAAACTTATTCAGCAATCCATTTCATCCATTAAAAATACGCTCCTTGAAGAAATGCTTGTGGTGTCGCTTATCGTTATCATTTTCTTGTTTCACTGGCGTAGTGCATTAAGCATCATCATTCAAATACCCGTTACCATCGCTATCAGTTTTATCCTGCTCAATGCCTTTGGCATTTCTTCCAACATTATGTCGCTTACCGGGATTGCATTGGCAATTGGTGTCATTGTGGACAATGGTATTATAATGAGTGAAAATGCATATAAACATTTATCAGATAGATATGTAGCCTTTCAAGATGAACAAAAAAAATCAACCGAATTATGATCTGGCACAGAAAAAATAAAAGAAAAGAAAACTGGATCACTAAAGAAGAACGGCTATCCATCATTGAAAAATCGAGCAAGCAGGTTTCGAGAGGGGTATTCTTTGCAACGGTTATTATTATTACCTCTTTCCTGCCCGTATTTATGCTCACCGGGCAGGAAGGTAAACTGTTTCATCCCTTGGCTTTTACCAAAACCTTTATCCTTATTGTAGATGCACTGCTGGTATTAACCCTTGCTCCGGTATTGATTTCTTTTTTCATGAAAGGAAAGTTTAAGCCTGACAATGAAAACCCTGTAAATCGTTTTCTTGAGAAAATTTATGAACCCATCATACGGGGGGTAATGAAGTGGAGAAAAACAACGCTTGTTATCAACATACTGGCACTGCTTATTTCTATCCCGCTACTAAGAAGCCTGGGAACTGAATTTATGCCCCCACTCGACGAACAGAGTATTTTATTTATGCCCGTTACCTTACCAAGTATTTCAAATGCAGAGATAAAAAGGATTTTGCAGGTGCAAGATAAGATTATCAAATCGGTTCCGGAGGTAGACAAGGTTTTAGGTAAAGCAGGTCGTGCCAGTACTGCAACAGACAATTCTCCTGTTAACATGATTGAAACCATTATTATGCTTAAACCCCATAAGGAATGGAGAGAAGGCATTACCAAAGCCGACATCATTAAAGAGCTGGATGCCAAATTGCAAATTCCGGGGGTGGTCAACGGATGGACACAACCGATTATCAACCGCATTAATATGCTTTCGACCGGTATAAGAACCGATGTAGGCATTAAAGTGTATGGGCAAAATTTAGATACCATTGCGGTTATTTCTAAAAGAGTAAAAACTGCCCTGAAGGGTACTCCGGGAGTTGCAGATCTTTATGTTGAGCCCATAACAGGCGGTAAATATCTTTCTATCGATATTCGCCGGGCTGATTTAGGGCGATATGGTTTAAATGTAGATGATGTAAACCAAACC
>Ga0164242_10004482_pt1 | contig 15679 bp, 13 predicted proteins | sample OricomgcompostMG_FD_108783 | JGI IMG/M metagenome (GOLD analysis project Ga0164242, IMG submission 108783) | Miracle-Growth compost microbial communities from Emeryville, California, USA - Original compost - Miracle growth compost (MG) ... | reverse complement strand
GACGTCGTGCTGGGCCCCTACGTGGCGATCGGCGCGAAGAATGACCTGCGGGCGGAACGGACCAACGGGCGGGTGATCATCTCCGACCACGTGATCATCGCAGCCGGCGCGGTCGTCACCCTGCGCTCGGACTACGAGTTGCGGATCGGGGAAGGCACCATCGTCGGCGCCAACTCGGTCCTCACACAGAGCACCGGGGACTGGGAGGTGTGGGTCGGCGTGCCGGCTCGAAAGTTGAAGTAGCACGCGGTATGCGCACGCAACCCGTCGCGGTTCATGCCGCGGAGTGGGGCGCCTGCATGCCTTCGGCCGCGGCATCCCGTACCCCGATCTGACGCGCCGGCACCCCGAAGACCACCGCATCGTCCGCCACGTCGGACAACACCACCGAGTTCGCGCCGACCTGGGCGTTCGCCCCGATCCGTACGCCGCCCACCAGCGTCGCGTTCGCGCAGATGATCGCCCCGTCGCAGATGGTGGCGAACTCCTGCGGCTGGGTTCCGTCCGGGGTCCGGGTTCCCGCCGTGACCCCTTGCAGGATGGTCACGTTTGCCCCGATCGTCAGACCGCCGCCGATCGCCACCCCCATCGGATGCGCGATCAGCAGCCCCGGGCCGATCTGCATGCCAGGCAGGAAATCAACGCTGAGCAAGACCGTACCGGCGGTCCGGAGCAGGTGCGCCAGTCGGACGTGCCCACTGCGGTAGAGGCACTGCTGTGCGCGGATCAGGATCGACGCGAGCATGCCCGGAAGCACCAGGCAGCGGGTGGCCACGCCCCGCCAGCTGGGTCGCTCGTTAGGGCGGTAGCGAAGCAGGTCGGAGAAGACGAGCTCCGTGAAGCCCAACTCGGCGTTCAGAGGCGGTGACGATCGCACCCGGTCAGACTAGAACAAATCAGGCGGACCGCATCGTGAGTACCGACATCGCGGGATGAAGCCCGTAATACCCTCAGATACGGACGAACCAGACGCGCGCAGACGCCCATCGATGGGCATGAAGGGACCTGAACCGGCGTGCCCACGACGTTCATCATCGAGCCGGATCCAGCCGGCCATCGCTTCCAGTACGCGGCCCACATCGCCGCCGTAGCTGCGCGATCGACCCGGGTCGTGCTGCTGACGTCGGTCGGCGGCAGCACGCGCGAGGAGTACGCCACCCACCTGGGGCACCTCGGCGTGGACGCCCGGGAAGCCTTCGGCTCGAAGACGCCGGCGCCGTCCGAGGTGGTGGCAGCCCTCCAGCAGTCCGGCGCCGGCCGCGGCGACGTGGTCGTCGTCCCGGAAGCCGACAAGATGATCACATCGTGGTGGCGGGCGCTCCCGCGCGGCTATCCCCGCCGGAATAGCCGGCCGCACGTGGTGCTGCTAATGCTGCAGGTCCCATCGCATATCTCGTGGCGTGACCGCCGCGGCTGGGCCCGCAGCGGCGCCAAGGTCGCCCTGGCGGTCGTGACCCGTGTCCGGGGAGCTGCCGATACGGTCGCGTCGCTGGTGGCGCAGGGCGACCCGTCCCGAGGCCTGCTCCTGCGGCACGTCCGCGACCCGGCGATCTGTTCCCACCGTGCTCGCGACCAGGAGGAGCTGCGCCGGCGGCTAGGCCTGCCGGCCGGCACTCCACTGGTGTCGGTTCTCGGTGTGGTCAGCGCGCGCAAGAACGTCCCGCTGGTTGCGGACGCCGTCTTCCGGTTGGGCGGCCGGGCCACCCTCGTCCTGGCCGGTTGGTTGCTGCCGGAGATCGAAGACTGGCTGGCCGGCCTGGACGACCAGCGCCGGGATCGGGTCATCGTGCGACGCGGCCACCTGCCGGATGAGGAGCTGGACGCTTACGTCGCGGCGTCCGACGTGGTGGCGGTGGCCCACAGCAACAACGGGCCGAGCGGATTGATGGGCAAGGCGCTCGCGGCGGGCACGCCGGCGCTGACCGCCGGCTCACGAGTGCGTGCACGCGACGCCGCTCGGTGGGAGACCGTGCTGCACACGGACCTCGACGTGGACGCCCTGGCCGCGGCACTTGACCGCCTGGTGCGACACCCGCCGTCACTCGGGAACCGGAGTCGGGCCGACCTTCCCACCGGGGAGCAGTTCGCGTCCGCCCTGCTCGCGGGTGCGCCGTCCGGCCGGACCGCGCCGCAGCCGACACCCGGCGCCAGAGCCGGCTCGCACTGACGCAGCGACGGCCGGATGAGCACGCACGAGTCAGCGGTTCCCGGGTCGGGCGCCGACCGGGTAGGCGCCCGAGGGTCGTTCCTGGGCAGCATGGGGATATCCCTGATCGGTACGGCGACGCTGCTCCTCGTCAGCGTCGCCACCGGCGTCATCGCGGCACGCGAGCTCAACCCGGCCGGGCGCGGCATCTTCGCCGGCGCACTCGTCTTCGTCCAACTGACCTCCTGGATCACCGGTTCGGGTATCGGCACCTCGGTCTCCTACGCGCTCGCCAAGGGCGAGCACGACCGCAGACAGTGCCTGACAACGGGATTGGCGACCAGCTTCGGCCTGGGCCTGCTCGGGTCACTGGTCGGGTACGTACTGCTGCTCACGGCCCTGCGTGGCGAGTCCGCAGGGGTCCGCGACCTCAGTCTCGAGTTCCTGCTGTCGCTCCCGGTGCTCAGCCTCTCGGACACGGCGAGCAACGCGATGAACGCAGTCGGGGCGTACCGGTTGAACGCGGTGCTGCGCCCATTGCAGGGCGTGCTCTATCTCGTCTTCATAGTGGCGGGCGTCGTCTACGGGCTGACTCCGTTCCTCGCGATGCTTGCGTACGCCGCGAGCGTCTTCGCCACCACCGTGATCAGCCTGGTCTGGCTGGTGCGACGGGTGGGGCTGGGCCGGGTCCGCGCGCGGATCGCACGGGAGCAGACGGCCTACTGCCTGCGTGTCTTCCCCACCGTCGTCACCGGCCTGAGCAACAGCCACCTCGACATGCTGCTGCTGCCGAGCTTTGTCGCCAATGCCGACCTCGGGTACTACTCCGTCGCCACCACGGTGAGCTTCGTCATCTACACCGTGCTGTCCCAGATGGGACCGTTGCTACTGCCAGAAGCAGTGCGCCGCAAGGAGACCGGCGGTGTCCTGCTCGCGCAGAGCATGCGCATGTCGGTGCTCGTCTCCGCTGCCGGTGCATTGGTACTGGGCTTGGTCGCGGGAACGCTGGTCCGGGTCGCCTACGGCGCGAACTACGCGGCGGCGGTACCCCCGCTGCGCATTCTGCTCCCCGGCATCGTCTGTCTGGCCATGCTCCAGGTCGTCTTCACCGGACTGATGGCGCGCAATCGTCCCGGCCTGACCAGCGTCGCGTCGACTGCGGGATTGCTCGTCACGCTGCCGGGGCTGGCCCTGTTCCTGCCGCACTTCGGGATCACCGCCGCGGCGACCGTCTCCACCGTTGCCTACGCGGCGAGCCTGGGCTGCGGGCTCTGGCTGCTCAGGCGGGTCGACCCCGCCGTGCTGAGCGGGGTGTTCAGTCCGGGTGCGTACCTGCGGGACGTGTACGTGATGCGCGGGCGGGTGGGCGCTGTCGCCGCGACCTACCTGCGGCGCAGGCCCGCGACCCGCTAGAGCTACCGGGTTGCCTCGAAGAACAGGCTCTCCGGGCGCGTCTCGATCACCGCCAGATCCGGCAGGTCACCGACCCGGTACGCGCGCTCGACGACGTGGCCGAACCCGGCCTCGTCGAACAGTTCGCGCACCAGGTCACGCGTCGGTTGCCAGCGGTGCAGCGAGCCGGCTCCCAGGGCCGTCAACTTCCGGATGCCACGCGGACGATCGAAGTGGTGCGACCCGATTCTGCGGTTGAAGGTGAGCCCGGCCGTCTCGCCGTCCTGCGCAACGCCTGCGAGCAGATCCCGCGCCCACTGCTCGGCGTCCGGCAGCGCGACCCGCATCACCGCATCCGCCGCGAGAACGCGGTGACACTCGATCATCAGGACGCGCACGTCGGCGAGGTAGAGGTGCTCGAACGTGTGCGAGGAGTAGATCGCCTGCACCGATCCATCCGGGTACGGCAGGCCCTTGACCATGTCGATCCGCTGGACGTCCGCCGCCCACGCCGCCATGTGTTGATCATTCAGGACACCGGCCCGGCGCAGACCCCGCTTCACCGCAGGAACCCGCTGCAGCAGCACGTTCGGCGACCGGTCGATGTTGACCCACCCGGGCACCGCCACCGGCCCACTGCCCAGGTTCAGCCGCACGTCCGACATGATGGCAGGCTACCGGTCGCAGAGAGGATTCGATCACGTGCGCGCTCCGCTGGTCGTCGTCTTCGGAACGCTTCCACCGCCGCTGCACGGAGCATCGCGCGTCACCGAGCTCGTCACTGCGGCCCTGCATCGGGAGCCGATCCGGCTGCGGGTGCTGGACGTCAACGTCGACGCCAGGAACCCGGCCCGCTACCACCCGCTGCGGATCGCGAAGCACGTCCACGGCTGGCTCGCGCTGGTCCCGTTAGCGCGGCGTGGTCCAAGGACCCTCTACATCACCGGTGCTGGCGGCCTTGCCCTGTGGTACCAGTACGTGACAGTGCTGTGGGCCACCCGACTCGGCTTCCGCGTGGTGCTGCACCACCACAGTTTCGCGCCGATCAACAACCGCAGCAGGGCGCTGGAACGCATCACCCGGATCCGTCGCGGCGACATCGTGCACATCGTGCTCTGCGCGCGCATGCGTCGGTTGCTGCACGAACGCTACGGCGAGCACGTCGATGCTCGCATCTGCTCGAACCGCGAACTCATCCCGTCCGGGCCGCGTCGGCCTCGGCGTGATCCGGACGCGCCGATCGTGCTCGGCCACCTGAGCAATCTGACCGTCGACAAAGGCCTGGGACGGGTGCTGGAGACGGTCCGGGCGCTTCGTGCGGCCGGTGAGGACATCCGATGTGTCCTGGCCGGACCCACCGTCACCGCGTCCGACCGCGCACTGCTGGACGATGCGCTCGCCCGCGACCCCGACGTGCTGTCGTACCGGGGGGCGTTGCGTCCCGACCAGGTGCCCGGGTTCTTCGCCGGGATCGACCTGTTCCTGTTTCCCAGTGAGTACCGGCACGAGGCGGAGCCGCTGGTGGTCCTCGAAGCGGCCGCGGCCGGCGTGCCGGCGGTGACGTCCGCGGTCGGCTGCCTGCCCGAAACCGTTGTCGCACCGGGGATCGCGGTGGGCGCGGACGATGACTTCGCCACCCAGGTACGGGCGGCCCTCGCGCGGATCCGTGATTCCGGCACTCGCGATGCACTCCCTGTCGTCACCGGGGGCCGGCCCCGCATCCTCGACGTGCTCACCGAGGCGTGAGCGGCATTCAGCCGAGCTCGAGCAGTTCCAGCACCTGGGTCGGGTCCACCACTACGTCGTCGGATACTCCTAGTCCCTCGTGCCGTCCTGCGGTGCCGTAACCCAGCAGGTAGCGGTAGTCGACCCCGCCGAGGCGCTGGCTGAGTTCCCAGTAGCACGTGTTGACGTAGGAGGGCGCGAAGAGCTCCACCACCCGCGTGCCGGGTGCCACGAACACCAGGTTGGCGAGCGCGGCCCCGTGCGGCGCCACGATCATCTCGGCGCCCGCGAACAGCGCGATCTGCTCCGCCACCGGCATCGCACCCGGATCCAGCAGCACGAACCCGTGCGGCGCCAGCGACTGTGCCAGCGCTGCCTCGTTCACTACCCGTCGCGTATTCGGCTTGCCACCCCTGCTGATCAGCAGCCGCCGCGGGCCTGGCGACAGGCTCGCGGCAGCCGGGAGCAGGGTCGCCCGCAGCCATTCCACCGCCCAGCCCGGCACGTGCAGCTCCGAGGTGGGCAGGCCAGGCACCAGTAGCCGCTGCGCGCGCAGGTGCGGAACCTGGCGGCTGTCGACGACGCGATCCGGGCCGATCCCGCAATATCCGAGCAGGTCCCGCTGGTATCCGGGCTGGCACGGGACGTAGAAGCGCAGGTCGTCCTGCCAGGCAGGCGATTCGCGCAAGATCGCGATCCTCGGCAGGCAGTCGAGCAGGAAGTGGTAGTAGTTCGCATCGCCGCGGGTGGCGAGTACAGCCACGGTGCCCGGGAGGTCGACCGGCTTGCGCAGCACCGGCCGCAGCCACACCGGGTGCGCCGCCGGTTCCCGCACCGCGAAGTACGGGCTGAACTCGTACGCGAGCGCGTGCTCGCCGGTGAGGACGGCCCCGTGCCGCTTCCCCACCACCCGCCCACCCGGCAGCAGCGCGACAGCCACCCGCGGGACCGGGGTGCGCAGGTTGGCCTCGATCGCCGGGTGTCGCGGCGGGATGCCGCGTGGGTACGACTGCTGCAGCACCTCGGGCTCGCGGATGGTCCAGCACGCCGCGCCCGGTCCGGCGGCCGCCACCGCGTCCTCCGCCGTACGCGCGACCGATCGCGGTCCGCCGGCCGGCGTGACGTGCGCGACCACCCGCGAAACCGGGGACCAGCGGCGGGTGAACGCGGTGTAGGCACGCTTTGCGTGCGGCCACCACGGCATCAACGCCGGCGGCAGCCTAGGCACGTCGGAACCAGGCGGTCCCCTGCCGGTCGATCGGGGAGTCTTCGCGATCGACCACGCGCAGGCCGGCCCGGGCGAGATGCGTCTCGAGGTCGGCGAAGGAGTGCTCGGCCGAGGGGTGATACTCGGCCACGACGTGGGTGGTGGACGCCCAGGATTCCGCTGCCGAAGACAGCACCAGGTCGTACTCGCCGCCCTCGCAGTCGATCTTGATGAGCTCGTACGGCCCCCGCTCCGACACGAGATCATCGAACGCCCGCGCGGTCACCATGGTGACCGCCGCCTCAGCATCGGTCGGCTCGGTGATCACGTGGTTCTGGCAGCTGCTCATCCCGTTATCCGAGAACGGAAGCACGCCCGAGTGCCCGGCGACGGCGAACTGGTGCACCACGATCCGGGCGCCGAGACCATTCAGCTCGACGTTGCGCCGCAGGTACGACGCCGTCCGCTCCGAAGGCTCGAAACAGTCGATCCGCACGCCCGGCTTCAGCGCGGCCAACTGCACGGCGAAAGCGCCGACGTGCGCGCCGATGTCGAGCGCCCGGGACACCGGAGCGTCAGCGAGGAAGGCCGCGGTGCGGTAGCAGTCCTCCGCGAACACCTCGTAGATGGGCACCCGCGCCCCGGGTTGGTTCGGACACAGCATCCGCGGGCCGCTCCGCGCCTCGAAGCGCAATTCGGCCGGGCGCTGCAGGGCCCGGCCGGCGGCGATCGCAGCCAGCATGCCGGGCCAGTTGGAGAAGGCATGCCGAGTCTGCTGGACCCGGTGGAGCTCACGCGATGTCATCAACACAGCCCGTCATCAGCCCAGCCCGCCATCAACACAGCCCCCGCTCCTGGTCGCCGGCCAATCCGCGTGGCCGGTTCCGGTGACCCGCGTCGGCCAGGATCCGTTCCTGCTCTGCCAGCGCCAGGTCGTGATCGACCATGAGCGCGACCAGATCGTCGAACAGCACACTCGGCTCCCAGCCGAGGACCTTGCGCGCCTTGGACGCGTCGCCCTGCAGCGCCTCGACCTCGGCGGGCCGGAAATACGCCGGATCGATCGTGACGTGGCGCTCCCAGTCCAGGTCCAGCCGGGAGAAGACCTTCTGCACAAAGACCCGTACGCTGTGCCGCTCTCCGGTGGCCACCACGTAGTCGTCCGGCTCCGGCTGCTGCAGCATCAGCCACATCGCCCGGACGTAGTCCCGCGCGTGACCCCAGTCGCGTTCCGCGTCGAGGTTGCCCAGGAAAAGCGTGTCCTGCAGGCCGAGCTTGATCCGCGTCGCGGCGCGGGTGATCTTGCGGGTGACGAACGTCTCCCCGCGCCGTTCGGACTCGTGGTTGAACAGGATGCCGTTGCAGGCGAACAGGCCGTATGCCTCGCGGTAGTTGACCGTCTGCCAGTGTGCGTAGACCTTGGCGCACGCGTACGGGCTGCGCGGGTGAAACGGTGTCTGCTCCGACTGCGGCGGCGGCGTCGAACCGAACATCTCACTGGTACCCGCCTGGTAGAAGCGGATCGGAGCGCCGATGCGCTGCTGCGCGTCCCGGATCGCCTCCAGCAATCGCAGTGCCCCGAGGCCGTCCACGTCACCGGTGTACTCCGGCTGGTCGAACGAAACCTTCACGTGGGACTGCGCGCCGAGGTTGTACACCTCGTCCGGTCGGACCGTCTCCAGCGTGCGTCTCAGTGCGGTGCCGTCGGACAGGTCTCCGTAGTGCAGCCGAAGCTGGGCCGACCGCTCGTGCGGATCCTGGTACAGGTGGTCCAGCCGGTCGGTGCTGAACGTGCTGCTGCGCCGCAGCAAGCCGTGCACCTCGTAGCCCTGGTCGATCAGCAATTCAGCGAGGTAAGACCCATCCTGGCCGGTCGTCCCGGTGATCAGCGCCCGCTTCACTGCCGGCTCCGACCGAACCCGCCCGGCGGGTACGCGTATCGCACCGACGCACGATAACGTGCCCGTGACACAAAACAGACGGTTCGGGACGAACCGGATCGGTGCACGTCGTCTACGATGGCGGTCCTACCCGCGGTAACTCCCCCTTTACAGGCTGCTTTCTCACCCCGAGCGAGGGCACCTTGGCCATCCATGAGGTCCTGTCGGCGCTACGCAAGCGCTGGCGACTCATCGTCATCTTCACGCTGGTCGGCCTGGTAGGCGCCAGCGTGCTGGTGCTCGTCGCAACACCCAAGTACAAGGCGAACGTCCAACTGTTCCTCGCGACACGGAACGCGACCACGAGCCTGTCCAGCCCGTACCAGGACAATCTTGCCAGCCAGCTGCGGATGAAGTCGTACGTGGAACTGGCCACCAAGGAGCCCGTGCTGCAGCCGGTCGTGGACAAGCTGAAGCTGCCCTACACCTGGGAACACCTGGGTTCCGAGGTCTCAGCCAGCAGCCCGACCGGAACGGTGCTGCTCAACGTGTCCGTGCTCGATCCCTCGCCGTCCCGTGCCCGCGACATCGCGAACGCGCTCGGCACCCGCTTTAGCAGCTACGTCAGCCAGTTGGAGACCGTCGACACCTCAGGTGCATCGGTGAAGCTGAGCGTGGTGCAACCCGCGAACCTGCCGAGCTCGTCGGCCACTCCGAAGGTCGCGCGCGACCTGATCGCCGGTCTGCTGCTGGGGCTCGCAGTGGGCCTGATCGCGGCGTTCCTGCGCGAGGCGCTGGACACCACCGTGAAGGACACGGACGACCTGGAGAGCACGCTGCACCTGACCGGGCTCGGCGTCATCCCGTTCGACGCGGATACTCCGAGTCACCCGCTCGCCGTGGGTGCCGATTCGAAGGTGAACCGCGGCGAGGCGTTCCGCCAGCTGCGCACCAACCTGCAGTTCATCCAGGTCGACCGACAGCCCCGCTCGATCCTGGTGACCTCGTCCATCGCGGGCGAGGGCAAGACCACCACGGCGGCCAACATCGCCATTTCGCTCGCGCAGGTCGGCGTCGACGTGATCGTGGTGGAGGGGGACCTGCGTCGGCCCCGGCTCTGCGGCTACCTGGGCTTGGAGAACGCCGTCGGGCTTACTTCCGTACTGGTCGGCTGGGCCGAACTCGACGACGTGTTGCAGCACTGGGGGCCGGAGGGCACCACGCTGCGAGTGCTCGGCTCGGGCCCGCTGCCACCGAATCCGAGCGAACTGCTCGCCACCGATCAGATGCGGCGGCTGCTGCACGACCTGGAAGACGCCGCGGACGTCGTGATCATCGACGGTCCCCCGCTGCTGCCGGTCGCCGACTCCGCGGTGCTGGCGGCAGCAGCGAGCGGGACGCTGGTCGTGGTGCGGCAGGGCAAGACCCGGCGCGAGCAGGTCAAGAAGACATTGGCCAGTCTGGCCGCGGTGGATGCCCGTGTGTTCGGCGCGGTGCTCAACATGGCACCGCTCAAGAGCGGTTCGGACTACTACTACACCTACACGTACAAGACGGTGCCGGCCGCGGAAGCGGAGCACGCCCATCGCGGCAACGCCAACGGGACCAGCCCGAACGGGACCAGCCCGGATCTGGCCGGCCCGAACGGGCAGGTCACACTCTCCGAACCGGTCGGTCGGGCGTCTCGCCGGGACTGACCTACCCGCACCCCTCGCGGATCAGGGCTCGCCGCAGCTGGGTGCGTGCACCGTCACGTGCTGCGGCAGAACCAGCGGTTGCGGACGAGTGACGACCGATCCGTGGCCGGTCGGCTCGGTGAGCTGGAGCACGAGCCGGGTGGAACGTCCGGGCCCGACGGTGAGCGGCGTCGAGAAGACCGGGTGGCCCGCTTGCGTCGACACTCCGAGCGCAAGCTGCCGGCCGTCCTGGCTCGCGCTGACCAGCTGCGCGCCGGTGGTGGCGTAGTAGTCCATCAGCAGTACCGAGGTGCCCGGCGGACCGTCCGCGGCCTCCCCTCCGGTCTGCAGCACGAACGGCGGAAGGCCTTGCCGGGGCGCGTTGTTGGTGACCTCGATGGTGACCGTGGTGCCGCGTGTCGTGGCCGAGCAACTCCCGGCGCCCGCGCTGTAGGTCAGCGAACTGGCGGTGTAGTAGTCGAGCTTGCTCGCCGTAGCGTTGTTGTGCGCCAGCACCGCGGTCGGACGCCCGGCGCCGGGCAAGGTGCCGGCGATGCTGGTGTCGGCCAACTTCGCTTGCTCACCGGAGTCATTACTGAACAACAGCAGGCGATGTTCTGCCGCCGCGCGCTGCAACGCCTTGAGGATGCCGGCCGCCTGCGCAGCCGGGGCTGCCAGCACCCGATCCGTCGTGGCCTTGCTGATCTGTTGCAGGTACTCCTTGCGCACGGATACGTCCGGGAACCGGCTGTAGACCTGGCTTTCGCTGAGGCTGACGACGTTCTGCGCCGTGACGACGTCGCCGCCCGGGAGCCGGGTCGGTCCGGTTGCGCCCAGCAGATAGGACAACGCGACCGGGTCGGTGGCGAACGCACCGTCCAGCCGCTGGCCGGTCTGTTCCTGCCACAGCGCCACATAGGTCCGCGCCACCGCCGGGAAGTCGGCGCTCAGGTTCGCGTTGCGCCAGTCGTACCGGTCGGAGGCCGCCCCCTGGGCCGAGACCGGCGGCAGGTGCATGTCGAGCTGCGCATCCGAGCCCAACTCGGTAAAGCTGATGTGACCGTTGTCGGCGTGCATGATGCCGAAAGCACCGACGATGCCACCGGTCGCCCTGGCTTCGGCGTTGTTCTGGAAGGCGACGAAGTAGTTGCGCGGGCCGTTCGCACCGAGCATCGACGGCGCGAGCTGGGCGGTGAGCGACGCCACGTGCACCGTGTCGCGCAGCTGCCGAACGTCGGCCAACAGGGTGTTGCGACTGCGGTTCACCGCAGGGATGAACGTCGAACCGGACAGGCCGTCGACGTGATCGATCTCGGTGCCAAGCCGGGCGTCCGCAGCGCCGAGCGGCCGGACCAGCGTGTCCAGCGCGGCAAGATCAACGGTGCCGTTCGCATACGGGAGGCTGCCGGGCGTCATCACCTTGCTGCTGTCGACCAATGACGGCAGCACCTGCTCCGCAAGGGTGTGCACGGTATCGGCGAGGCCGGAGACCGTGTGCGCCGGCGCACCGAGGCCGGGGATCGCACCGGCAACCGACCAGACCGGGTCGGATGTCTCGTGGTGCGCGGCGCGCGCGTTCTCCTGAATCGCAGCCAGATCGGCACGGGTCAGCGCGGGATCGCCGGAGAGCAAATCGGCCCGCAGCGCGACGATGGCCGCCTGCGCCTTGCGCAGGTGATCGCGCGCCTGCACCGTCCGCAATGCGAGCCAGGCGCCGGCCAGCAGCAGAACGACGGCCACGCCGAGGCCGATGCGGATCGTCCGGCGCACCCAGCGGCGTCGCCGCAACCGCTGCCGGCTGACCCGCTTGCGGACCCGGACGCGGACCCGGACGAACTCGACGGCAGGGTCGGTGCCGCCCGTCGGAGGTTCGGCGACGCCTCGCGGTGGCTGCGCGTTCACCGCCTCGTTCGCCCGGCGGCCGACCGGGCCGGCTCGCTGCCCCACCACGGCCCGCGGCGGACACGGCCAGCGCCGGTCCCCCGTCCGGAGGACGTTGCCTGCTGGACATGCAGGTCGACCGCGGCGAGTTCGTAGGCGAGTACCTGCGCGGCTGCCGCGACGGCCGGATACCCGGTCAACTCGCCGAGGATCGCGACCAGCTGATCCCGCACTTGGGCGGGCCGGACCGTCTGTGCCGGACGATGTCTGGCGTCTCCACCGGCAAGCAGACCGGTGGCGGCCTCGGTGCCGCGGACCACGCAATCGGTGAGGCGCCCGAATGCCTCACGGTCCGCCGTACTGGCATCGCGCGGCAGGTCCAACAGCCGCAGCAACGTCGCGGCGTGCTCGAGCACCCCGGTCGCGACGAGCCGCGCATCGACGAACGCCTCCTGCCCGCCGGGGCGCCCCGGCCGGCTGCGCTCACTGCTCCTCGTACCCGTGGCTGGCGGCCGATCGGGTGCCGTCCCCTCGCGTTCCGGCGTACCTGTACTCGCCGGCTCGACGGCCTGCCGGGGGGCACGGCGCAGCCGCCCACCAGCACCACGCGCGAGCCGTTGCAGTGGATCGGCTTCGGCACCGGAGACGTCGCTGTCGCTACGCGTCCCGGATCGCAGCGGTCGGGAACGTGGCTCGTCCGAATCACCGTTCATCCGCTGGCGCCAGGACCGCACTCGCTGGGCGGACACGCCCTCGCGAGCGAGCAGCCGTCGCCGCTCGCCGGAATCGGCTCCGTCGTAGGCAGTCACGACCGCCTGCTGGTACTCGGGGGAAATATCCGGATCCGATCTCGGCCGTTCGGGCGTGACCACGGAGCTTCGTCTCCTCGCTACCGGCGCTGCAGTCACATCGTGACTCTGTGTTGCCATGGTGGCAGAACCTGCCGTCATCCGGCCCAATGCGGACCTGCTCAACACAACGCGTCCCACCCGGGCTTGGTAACGCGTTCCGCAGCACCGACCTGGTCCGGCTGCCTACGCTGAACGCGCGTCGGGCTCACGCCGGGCGCATGTCGCCGTTCTCACCGTCCGGGAGTCCCATGTCGTCCGCTGCACCAGAACGACCCGCGTTCTCCATCCTGTTCGTGTGCACCGGCAACATCTGCCGTTCCCCGTCTGCCGAGCTGCTGGCCCGGCATGTCGTGGACGGCGCGTTGCCTGCCGAACAGGCCGAGCGGGTACGCGTGGCCAGCGCCGGGACACTGGGCTGGACCGACAGCCCGATTGAGCCGCTGGCTGCGGTCGCGCTGAAGTCCTACGGGGTGGATCCGTCCGGCTTTCGCGGCGCCGAACTGACCGCGTCGCTGGTACGCGAGGCAGACCTGATCCTCGGTGCTGAGCGTGAACACCGGGCAATGGCCGTCACAATGGCACCGGCCGCGGCGGCGCGGAGCTTCACACTGCGGCAGTTCGCGCGGCTGTGCACGGCGGTGCGGCCCGAGACCCTGCCGACCGGAGACGTCGCCGTTCGTGGCCGTGCGCTGGTTGCGGCCGCAGCCGCCCAACGCGGCCTGATCGCCGCCGTCGCCCCCGAGGACGACGACATCCCGGACCCTTTCGGCGCCAAGCAGCCCGCGTTCACGACCTGCCTGTCCGACATCGCCGAGTGCCTGCGACGGCCGCTGGCGCTCCTGACCGGTACTGAGGAAGCCACGACCAGCTGACCGCCGCGGCACCGGCAGCCGGGCCGGACGAGGGACCGCCTGTCGGTCCCACCGGGCGGTGTGAGAATCTCTGCCTAGAGATATTCCCAGAGCGAGGAGGACCCGTGACAGGTCTGCAGACCATCGCCACGCAGCTGCCGGTGTGGGGCGACGACCGGCAACGCAGCCTGGGGGCCGACGAGGACGCCATCACGCTGGCCGTCGGCGCCGGTTACGCGGCGCTCGATCGCGACGGCGCCGATTCAGCTGCCGCGACCGTGGAGCATGTCCTGCTGGTGACCCGGGACCTGCCGCAACTGGAGGGCAACAGCACCGCACCGCTGCTGGCCGGGCTCGGTCTGCCGGACACGGTACGGGCCAGTCTCGTGCTCGGTGGCGCCCCACAGGCGCTCGACGCGGTGACGCACGCGGCCGCCGGAACGCTGGTGATCGGGGTCGACGCGACCGGCGCCCCCGGCGCGGCCGCCGCCCTCGTCGGCGACGGCGGGCTGGCACTGCGGCCTCTCGCTCGCAGCGACCGCAGCCTGCCCCTGCACGTGCGCGATGCGCAGGGCCGAGTCAGCGAGTACAACGACGCCCGGCTTACCCGTGAGCGCGGGCTGATCGCCGGGCTGGCTCGACTCGGGCTGGATGCCAAGCCGATTGCCATCGCGGGTGTCCGGGGCAAGGACGCGGCCGCGGTGACGGTCGGCGGGGCGCCGACGCTGCCGACCGACGGTGCGAGCGCGCCCCTGTTCGCACTCGCCGCGCTGGCCGAGCAGGGCAGCAGCGGTCCGCTGGTGGCCTTCGAGGAAGCCACCCTGGTAGCGGTGGAGGTCGGCACCGGCGCGGTGACCGTGCGCCGGGACGAGCCGGCGCCGCGGCCGGCGCCGCAGCAGCGGCTGAGCAGCGAGGGCACCATCGCGATCTCGCTCCCCGCGTACGAGCGGGCGTTCGAGGCGAAGCTGCGCCTGGAAGCCGGCAAGTGCACTCAGTGCGGCGAGCTCGCATTGCCGCCGCGGACCCGCTGCCTGCGCTGCGGCAGCGAGGAAGGGCACACGCTGGTGCCGCTGCCGCGCCGGGGCACGGTGTACACCGCGGTGACGGTCCGGGTGCCGGTCCCGGGCGTGCTCACCCCGTACAGCCTGGTGATCGTCGATCTCGGCGACACCGAGGTCCGACTGATTGCCAAGGTCACCGGCGCGGAACCGGCCAGCGTCGCGATCGACGACACCGGAGACCTCGTACTGCGCCGGGTGGCGGTGCGCAACGGCGTGACCGACTACGGCTACGCCTTCCGTCCGGACCGCGCGCCCACCCCGGCGTCAGACACGAAAACCCCTGTCAACACGGCACTCTCGGGAGGCCAGGCATGAGGCGCGTCGCCATCGTCGGAGCGGGCATGACCCCGTTCGCCGAGCACTTCGATCTGGGCATCAAGGACATGGTCCCGATGGCGGTGTCCGAGGCGGTCAACAACGTCGCCAAGGGCTTCGACCGCGCCGATATCCAGGCCGCCTGGTTCGGTGAGCTCACCACCACGGACGGCTTCGCCGCGGGCCTGCTCGCGGACTCCTGTGGCCTACTTGACATCCCGGTGACCCGGCTCGAGAACGCGTGTGCGACCGGGAACGACGCCATCCGCAACGCCTTCTACGCGGTCTCCAGCGGACACGTGGACGTGGCGCTGGTGGTCGGCGCCGACAAGGTGCGGGAGACCTCGGCCCGCAGCACCTTCTGGGACTGGATGGCGATGACCCGGGACATGGCCTGGGACTACCCCCTCGGGCTGGTCGCGCCGGCGAACTTCGCCCTGCACGCGGCGCGCTACCTGCACGAATCTCCGGCCACTCGCGAGCACATGGCGATGGTCGCGGTGAAGAACCACCACAACGCGGTCACCAATCCGAAGGCACAGCTGCGGTTCGAGGTCACCATCGAGCAGGTGCTGAACGCCCCGCTCGTCGTCGAGCCGTTCGGCCTGTACGACTGCACCCCGCAGAGCGACGGCGCCGCCTCGCTCGTCCTGGTGGCCGAGGATCTCGCCGACCGCTACACCGACAAGCCGGT
>Ga0164242_10004481_pt1 | contig 15682 bp, 13 predicted proteins | sample OricomgcompostMG_FD_108783 | JGI IMG/M metagenome (GOLD analysis project Ga0164242, IMG submission 108783) | Miracle-Growth compost microbial communities from Emeryville, California, USA - Original compost - Miracle growth compost (MG) ... | reverse complement strand
GGTGTCTCCGCCGTGAGGTGGATGAGCCAGGTGGATGAGCGCGATTGATGAGCGGGGCATGCGTTCACGTCGAAGGCTCGGCTGCTGCTGAGTCACGGCGCTGCTGACTCCGATGCTGCCGACTCATGCCTCTGGCCGAACGACCCCGTTTTCATAGGCAAAGACGACAGCTTGAATGCGATCGCGGACGCCGAGCTTCATCAGCACCTTCGACACGTGCGACTTCACGGTCGCCTCACCGACATACAGTTCGCGGGCGATCTCCGAGTTGGTCTTGCCCTGTGCAACCAGGCCAAGCACTTCAGCCTCACGATCAGTCAGTTCGGCCAGAGCGCCCTCAGCTGATCGTGACGGCTTCGAGCCCGCGGCCGGCACGGTGCCGAACCGCTCGATTACTCGCCGTGTCACCTCAGGGGACAGCAGCCCGTCGCCTCTCGCAAGCACTCGCACCGCCTGGATCAGCTGCTCCGGGGAGGAATTCTTCAGCAGAAAACCGCTCGCGCCGGCTGTGAGCGCCGCGAAAAGATAGTCGTCACGATCGAAGGTTGTCAGCATCAAAACGGATGCGACACTCGCCGGCTCTGCCGTGATTCTCCGAGTCGCCTCGAGTCCGTCAATGCCCGGCATTTGCACGTCCATGCAGATGACGTCTGGCCGCAACCGAGAAGCCAACTCGACAGCGGCAGCGCCATCCGCAGCCTCGCCGACCACCACGATCCCCGGTTCAGACTGCAGGATGATGCGGAAGCCCGCGCGCACCAGGTCTTGGTCGTCGACGAGAAGAACGCGCACATCTGCGCCGGTCATGACGCCAGTTCCTGCCCTTCAGAAGTGCTCGATGGCAACGGGAACCTCGCGCGCACAAGATAACCACCGCGGGCTTTCGGCCCAAGCTCGAGCACACCACCGACCGCCGCGACGCGCTCTCGCATGCCTATCTGGCCGAGCCCGCGTCGGGACTCTGCGCCGGTGATCGTCGTGGCACGGCCGTTGTCGCTGACCTCCACCTCGAGTGCATCGGTCTCGTAGCGCAGGCGCAGTTCGGCCTTGGCGTCTGGTCCGCCGTGCTTACGCGTGTTCGTGAGCGCCTCTTGCACGATCCGGTACGCGCTCAGCTCGATGGTCGCGGGCACTGGCCTTGGTTCACCGACGATCACGGACTGCACGGGAAGACCGGCCGCGACCGCCTCGTCGACGAGCGTGCCGACCTGATCGAGATGGCGCGTGCTCGTGCTGCTCGAAGGGTCGTCCGGGGTCTCGTCCTCACGAAGCGCGCCGAGCAGCATCCGCATTTCGTCAACGGCAAGTCGTGCGCTGTGTTCGATCGAGGTGAGCGCGGTCGTCGCCTCAGCAGGGTCGGATGCGAGCACGCGACGTGCCGCGCCGGCCTGAACTCCCATGACGGATACGTGATGGGCGACGACATCGTGCAACTCGCGTGCGATGCGCACGCGTTCGAGCGCGACGGCCTGCGCGGCCGACCGTTCGCGCGCTGCCGACAGTTCTGCCGTGCGCGCCTCGAGAGAAGCACGCTGCCTGGCCGAGCGGAAGGCAGTTTCGCCGAAGAAGTATGCCGCACCGAAGTAGAGCATGTTCGTCAGGATTGAGATCAGACCGTATGCAAGATAGGGCGACATTGCTCCGACCGTCGAGAGCGTCGTGCTGTTACCCGCGTTCAAGATGAAGCTGGTGAAAAGCCAGATGAACATGACGGCGATGATGCCCGTGCGCACGAGCATCGCCGCCATGCGGTTCGCACTCCATGCGCCGATCGAATAGAACGCGAGAAACAGCGTGATGTTGCTGAAGAGCACCTCCGGCACGTGCAGTTCCTGCCCGGCGAGGAACACAGCGCTGATCACGATCGTGACCGGGATCGGATGCCTGCGGCGGAACGCGAGGGGCAGCGCGATGAGCACGGCCCAGATGACACACTGCCAGACCGGTGCGGGCTGCTTGTATAACCCGGTGCGCGCATATAGCCAGACGCTCAGCAGCGAGCCGACGAAAAGCACAAGTGCCACGAGCGCGTCGGTGCGCACCATCCTGGCGTCCGGCGGGTCGCGTCGCCATTCCGCGTCGTTGTTCGTGGCGGGTTTCATGCCTCAACGGTATCGAGCGTCGCCGCGCGAAGCATCCGTCGCGTGGCGGAGCCCCGCCGCCAGGTCTCAAGGCCAAAATGCGGCACCTGCACACGTTTTGTCCAGAAACGGCCGGTAGCGTGGCAAACCTTGCCCGAGATGACGAACCGGAGCGCACCCTAGTCGCGCCGGTTTTCGCGCCGGTTTCCTGCCGCGCCATCTGACAACGGTCGTCGGCAAGACCCCGACCATTCGCGGCCGCTCAGCGGCTCGATCGCGCCGGGGAGCCCAGCCTGCTCAGGGGCGCAACCCGAATTGGAACCCGCGCGCCTGTTGCACTACACGCGTGTACAGCTGTGCGCGCGAGTGGCGTCGACATGCAGGGACACCACCAGCATGGGAATCATTTGTCGTTACGCAAACCACTTTTCACCCGAAAGCGCATCATCACCGCCTCCGCCATCGCACTGGCCGTCAGCGCTGGACTGATCGTTCCAGCCGTCGTGCAGCCGACCGCGTTGCACGAGCAGACGGTCGCGAAAACCACAACGCTCAGCGAGTCGAGCCACACGCCAGCAGCGCGCTTGGCGGCCGATAAGCGCGTAGCCAAGCAGCGGGTCGACAATGTGGCTCAGGCCACACTCGTGCACGCTCACGCCGTGATCGAGCAGACTAAGTCGAAGACGGATGTGACGCCGCTCAGCAACGCCGTCGCGTACCTCAAGAACTACACGGTGTTCAACGCAAAACTGGTCGTCCACATGACCAAGACCACCAACGACGCGATCGCGTCGACGTCGGCGGCGGCGGCCGAAGCGGATCGTGTTGCAGCCGAGAAGGCGGCAGCAGCCGCTGCGGCAGCCGCACAAGCTGCCGCAGCTCAGGCGGCAGCAAACACCCCGGATGGCGCCCGCGCCACGGCTCGTTCGATGGCGGCAAGTTCGTATGGCTGGGGCGACGACCAGTTCCAGTGCCTCGACTCGCTGTGGTCGAAGGAATCCGGATGGCGCGTCGAGGCATCAAACGGCTCGAGCGGCGCAACCGGCATCCCGCAGGCGCTCCCAGGCTCGAAGATGGCGTCGGCGGGTGACGATTGGGCAACCAACGCTGCCACCCAGATCAAATGGGGTCTCGGCTACATCGCCGGCTCATATGGCACCCCGTGCGCTGCGTGGTCGCACTCGCAGGCATCCAACTGGTACTGACGCGTCAGGGCTGGGAGCGCAGCGTCCCCGCGACGCACCGAATTCAGGTGAGACGGCGGTCGGGCTGGATAATCCAGCCGGAGCGGCGTCTCACCTGAATTCGTGCGTCAGTCGGCCGCGCTAGTCGGCAGGCGACAGGTTGACGACTGTGCCGTTGATTGCAGTGGCGTCCGACGCCCAGAGACCAGCGACGGATGCTCCGAGCGTCTCTTCGAGCCCGGCCAGTGCCTTCACTCGGAAGATGACTGCGGCAGCGCCGGAGTCGGCCTTGCCGAAGCCTTGCGCGATCGCACGCGTCCACGTCTCGGCGGCAGACTTCGCGGCGGCGTAGTTGGCGCCACCGGCGGTCGGATGCTCAACAACCGGCGACGAGACGATCGCCAGCCGCCCGGCCTGTGACGCAACCAGGTCGTCGTAAAACGCACGACTGGTCAGCCGCAGCGCGGTGAACGATTGCTCGAGGAACTCCCAGTCCTCGTCACTCTGGCCGACGAGCCCGCCGCCGCCGCGCCATCCGCCGACCAGATGGATGAGTCCGTCGATCGCGCCGAACTTCACGTGGATGCGCATGGCCAGCTCGGCGACGGCGGACGCGTCCGTGAGGTCGCAGGTGCGAGCATCCGCCCCTGGCACCTGAGCGACGAGCGCATCCAGACGTTCCTGGCTGCGGGCGACGGCGAGAACTCGGGCGCCGTCGGCCGCCAGGGCACGAGCGACGGCCAGGCCGCTCGCGCCCGAGGCGCCGGCGAGAAGCACGGTTCTCGTGGCTGCGTCAGTCATGGCCGGTGATTCCGGCGGTGGAGTCGATCACGTCCCGCATCTTCTTGTTGAGCGCCTCATAGAACATCGACAGCGGGAATTCATCGTCGAGCACAGCATCCGTGTACCCCTTCGGCGGACCGGCCAGTATCTCGTCTGGCAGGCCACGCGCCCAGGCTGAGGCCGGATTCGGCGTCAACACCGAGGAGACCAGTTCGTAGGCGGCGAGCCAGTGTGCCGTCTTCGGTCGGTCGATCGAACGCCAATACAGCTCGTTGATCTCGTCGCTCAACGCAACGACGTTGTCAGCCACGTCATCCCAATCGATGGTGAGCTGAGTGTCCGTCCAGTGCAGGACACCACGCTGGTGCAGCCACGCGAACAGCAGCTGGCCGCCGAGACCGTCGTAGTTGCGCACACGCGTTCCCGTGATCGGAAAGCGGAAGATGCGGTCGAACAAGATCTCGTACTGCACCAGCTTTGCGTGATCGAGGATGGCGCGCTGCGCATCCGTCAGCTCATCATCGTCTGCGGCCGAAAGGGTGCGCTCGAGCTTCACAGACTCGCGGAATGCCGTTAGGTCGCACCGCAACTCCTCCAGCGAATACAGGAAGAACGGCATCCGTTGCTTGATCATGAACGGATCGAACGGCAGGTCGCCGCGCATGTGCGTGCGGTCATGGATGAGGTCCCACATCACGTAGGTCTCCTCCGTCAGCGCCTGGTCGTCGAGCAGGCGAGCGGCATCCGCTGGCAGGTCCAGCTTCGTGATCTCCGCCGCTGCGCGAACCACGCGGCGGAATCGTGCAGCCTCTCTGTCTTGGAAGATGGCGCCCCAGGTGAACGTCGGAATCTCGCGCATCGCGACCGTCTCGGGAAAGAGCACAGCCGAGTTCGTGTCATAGCCGGGCGTGAAGTCCACGAAACGGATGGGCACGAACAGCTTGTTCCCGTAGTCGCCAGCCTCGAGGGCTGCAATGAAGTCCGGCCACAGCACCTCGATGAGAACGGCTTCGACGAACCGATTCGTCGAGCCGTTCTGCGTGTACATCGGAAAGACGACGAGATGCCGCAGGCCGTTGACGCGGTGTTGTTGCGGCTGGAATGCCACGAGCGAGTCGAGAAAGTCGGGCGCGCCGAATCCGCCGTCCGCCCAGCGCGTGAAGTCGGCACGCAACGCATCGAGATAGGTGGCGTCGTGCGGGAACAGCGGCGCAAGGTCGACGACCGAGTTCACGATCGTGTCAACGGATGCTCGCGCGGACTCGTGCTCGCCGGCATCCGGGATCGAGCCATCCTTCACCTGGATCTGCTGAAGCGCCACTGCCGCATCTTTCAGAGCAAGCCACGCGGGGTCGGATGCGACGGATGCGAGGCGTTCCCGGTCGACGGCCGCGTTCTGGCGGTCCTCCACGACCTCGGGCTCTCCGACAATGGCGTCTGCACGGAACTGTGAGACGAACTGAGACATGGCGAACCTCCCGTCATTGTGCGGGCCGCGGTTGCGGCGTGCGCGCGATTGATCTGCGCTACTTACGAGCGTATCGGCGGAATCGGAGCGTTTTCTTGCCTGCATCGGTGATCCGTTGCGCCGGGACGCCTTTCTGCGCAGTTCCCTGCAGCCGTGCCGGGACTCCACCGGCTTTGCGCTTACACGGAGCCTGGCTGGCGGTTAGAGGGAGTCCGCGGGCTGCCGTTCGGGCGAACCCTTCGCGTTTAGTGCGCTATTGGAGTACCCGGGGACGGGAACAGCGCTTTTGCACGACTCGCGCTGTTGGGAAGCTCGGGAACAGCGCTTTTGCACGACTCGCGCTGTCCGGCATCCGCACTAGCGGCTCGGCCACGCCCCTACCGACACCGGCGCCCAACGAGGTCCGCGATCGCTATGCTTCTCGCATGGCGAGCGCTGATGATGTGATGAGCGCGCTCGCGGCCGTCGCAAACGCGGACGACGCGCAATTTCTGCGGAGATTCTTCAAGACCGGCCCAGGGCAGTACGGCGATGGCGACGTGTTCATCGGCGTGCGAGTCCCACAGACGCGCGCGATTGCCAAGCGGTTCGCCGCGCTACCTCTGGCCGAGATCGACGAATTGCTCGACAGTGAGGTGCACGAGCACCGGCTCGCGGGGCTCATCGTGCTGAACGGCGCTTTCGCGCGGGCGAGCGGTCCGCGCAATCGCGACGATGACGCGCGCCAGCGGTTCGCTGCCTTCTACCTCGCAGCGGTACGGCGTGGTCGAGTGAACAACTGGGATCTGGTGGATGCCTCGGCCGAATACGTGCTCGGGGAGTATCTTTTCGACCGTCCGCGCTTCCTGTTGTTCGAACTGGCGGAGAGCGACAATCTCTGGTGGCGGCGGGTTGCTGTGCTCTCGACATTCGCATTCATCAAACGCGCAGACGCCTCCACCACGCTCGAGCTAGCGGTGCGGCTGCTGAACGATCACGAGGATCTGATGCACAAGGCGGTCGGCTGGATGCTCCGCGAAGTCGGCAAACGCGTCGACCGTTCGCTGCTCGTCGGGTTCCTGAACGAACACGCAGCCACCATGCCGCGCACCATGCTCAGCTACGCGACAGAGCATCTGGAGCCTGGCATCCGCGCCGACTATCGCGCCCGCCGCTGACGTCCCACGCTTGACCGAGGTTTGCGGGCGTTCCAATCCCGTTTCAGCGAATCCGCCCACTTCAAGTGGGCACAATCGCTGAAACGGGATTGGAGAACGAGGGCAATCGCGCAAATGACCCGGCCAACGGCATCCATCGATTCTTGGGATGATGGACGGATGAGCAGAACAGTCCGAGGAGCACGCGTGCTGATCACCGGCGCAGCCCGCGGCATGGGAAGGCTGTATGCGCAGCGGGCGGTCGACGAGGGGGCGCGCGCCGTCGTGCTATGGGATAAGGATGCCGCTGCTTTGCGCGAAACGGCGGATGAGCTGGCGGCCACGGCGCGGCGTGGCACGGCTGTTCACGCATTCAAGGTCGACATCGCCGAAATGGGTGCGATCGCCCAGACCGCGCAGAAGGTGCGCAAGCTTGCCGGCAATCCAGATGTGCTCATCAACAACGCCGGCATCGTGCGCGGGGCGCTCTTCTGGGAGCACGACAGTGGAGACGACACCAGGGCGACCATGCAGGTCAACGCGCTTGCGCCCATGTATATCGCACGTGAGTTTCTGCCTGGCATGATCGCGAACGCATATCGCGAGGCGCGAATCGTGAACATCGCGTCTGCTGCCGGCTTAGTCGCGAATCCGCGGATGAGTGTTTATGCGGCATCCAAATGGGCGGTCATCGGCTGGAGCGATTCGCTGCGAATCGAACTCGAACAGCAGGATCACAGCAACGTGAAGGTGACAACCGTCGTGCCGACATTCGTATCGACCGGCATGTTCGAGGGTGCACGAGGACCGTTGACAGCACCGACGATGACGCCCGAGTACGTCGTCGACAGGGTGTGGCGCGCGATGCTCGCTGGCAAGCCGATGCTGACACTGCCGAGATCAGTTGCGGTGGCGCGTGCCATCAAGGGTCTGCTGCCGACTCGGGCGTGGGATGTCGTCGCAGAGCGGTTCGGCATCTACAACACCATGGACGACTTCATCGGTCGTTGACACCGGGCTCGGTGCGGATGCGCTCGGGTCGCATGAGCACGTGGTCGAGTCCCGTGCGGTCGTGATGAGATCCGGTGCGGTCGCCGGTGTGCCGTGTCGGTTTCATCGGCGTGTCGCCAGAATCTCCTCGTGAGCGCACCGGTCTTCAGAGGTCGTGCTCGGTGAGCCAGCCGGTGACCACCTCGAGGAACTCGTCGGGATGCTCGACACTCGGGATGTGTGCGGTGTCGCTGAAGATGTATCCGGCAGCGTCAGGAATCGCGGTGACGAGATACGCCTGCTGTGCAATCGCTTCCGAGACGTCGAACTCGCCGACGGTGACGAGTGTAGGAACCTCGATGTCGACGACGCGGTCATATGCAGGCGGCTCGAGCGGCTGTGCGATCGGCCGCTCGTGGCTGCGTGCCGCGTTCGGCCGTGCAAGTTCATAGGCTGTTCTCACGAACGCCGGGTCGAGTTGGTCCGCCGATCGGCTCACCCCGATCGACCAATACTCTGCAGCCAACCGGCCGAGCACGTTCCAGTCGCGCGCCTCATAGGCAGCGTCAAGCCGATCGACGAACGCGTCCTCCTGATCGGTGAGCTCGGTGTTTGGGAACCCGCTCGGTCCGGAGCCGATGGTGACGAGACCGCGCACCCGTTCCGGTGTCTCGACCGTCACATCGATCGCGATACCGCCGCCGCGCGAGCATCCGATCACCGTCGCAGCATCCACGCCGAGATGATCGAGCACATGCCTGGCGTCGTCGCGGTCAGAGAACGGGATGTCCTCGGCTGTCGTCTGCCCGAATCCGCGGGTGTCGTATCGGATGACGTGATGATCGCGCGCCAGCGTGCCGATCAGCGGATCCCACATTCGCAGGTTCGCGACGCCGGCGTGGATCAACAGCAGTGCAGGAGCGGATGCATGCCCGTCCGATTCGTAGTACAGCCGCGCGCCAGGAACATCGATGTGAGGCATAGTGCGAGCTTATGCCCGGGTCTGAGTGCCCGCTAGCCACGCCCGTCTGGCCCTAGGCTGGTGCGGTGAGCGGAGTGGTCGTCGGATTCGCGATCATCGTGTTCGTGATCGTGGTCGGATACGTCGTCGCGCGCATCGGGGTCGGTGGTCCGAATGCCGGTTTCGTTCTCAATCGCATTGCGTTCTTCGTCACGAACCCTGCGCTGCTATTCACGGTTCTTGCCAAGGCCGACCTGCACGTCGTGTTCTCCTCATTCGTGGCCATCGCAGGGATCGCAGCGATCGCATCCGCTGCCATATACGTCATTACGAGTCGGCTCTTCTTTCGCCGGCCGGCAGCGGAGACGACCCTCGGGGCGCTCGCATCCGGGTATGTGAACGCCAATAACATCGGCATTCCTGTTGCGGTATATGTGCTTGGGAACGCCTCATATGTCGCACCCGTGCTGCTCTTGCAGCTTCTGATCTTCGCGCCGGCCGCTTTGACCGTGCTCGACGTGACGTCGAGAGGATCGGTGTCGGTCGGCTCGATCCTGACCCAACCGTTCCGAAATCCGATGATCATCGCGTCGCTGGCCGGAGTTGTCGTCGCGCTCACCGGAGTTACGCTCCCTCAGGCGATTTTCGAGCCGTTCGTGCTGCTCGGTGGTGCGGCGGTGCCGCTCGTGTTGATGGCGTTCGGAATGTCACTTCTCGGCTCGAAGCCATTGCGCGCCGGCAGCGGGCGTGCCGAGATCCTGGTCGCGTCGCTACTGAAGTCGGTCATTATGCCCGTATTGGCATATCTTGTCGCGCACTTCGTTTTCGGGTTGTCCGGGTCCGGTTTGCTCGCGGCGGTCGTGCTCGCTGCGCTTCCGACGGCACAGAACGTTTACAACTTCTCCAGCCGGTACGAGCGTGGCGAGATTGTGGCGCGCGACACCGTGTTGTTGACGACGATCCTGGCCATCCCCGTGCTCGTCGTCATCGCAGCGCTGCTGGCCTAGGTGTAAGCCGACCTGCCGGGGGTGCCGACCTGCCGGGGGTTGTGTTCCCTATCGGGGGGTTCTGTGACCTGCCGGGGATTCTGTTAACCGAAGATCATCGGCCGGTCATCGTCCTCGCCATCGGCATCCGTCTGCAGCTCGACCATCACCGGCACGTGGTCGCTCGGCGCATCCCCCTTGCGCTCGTTGCGATGAATGGATGCGCCAGACACCAGGTCGGCGAACGCCTTCGAGCCCATGATGAAGTCGATGCGCAAGCCTTCGTTGCGCGGAAAACGCAGCTGCTTGTAGTCCCAGTATGTGTAGCCATCCGGCACGATCGGACGCACGACGTCGCTCAGCCCGATCTTCTCGAACTCCGCGAATGCGCTGCGCTCCGGTGGCGAGATATGCGTGGAGAGACCCTGGATCAGCGTTGGGTCGCCGACGTCCGAATCCAAAGGCGCGATGTTCCAGTCGCCCATCAGCGCGAGTGGCACATCGGGCTGAGCACTCAGCCATTCGTTCGCGTCGGCAGCAAGCGTTGCCAACCAGTCCAGCTTGTAGTCGTAGTGCGGGTCGTCGAGCGCGCGCCCGTTCGGCACATACAGGCTCCACAACCGGATTCCGTCGACGGTCACGCCGATGGCGCGTGCCTCGAGCGGCAGATCCGGGCCCTCCTGACCCTTTGCGAAGCCGGGCATGCCTGCAAACTCGCGCTCGACATCCGTCATCGGCAGCCGGCTGGCGAACGCCACACCGTTCCACTGATTCAGCCCGTGAATCTCTAGGTCGTAGCCGGCCTCTTCGAACGCCTCTCGCGGAAATTGCTCCGGCTTGCACTTGATCTCTTGCATTCCGAGCACGTCGACGTCTTCTCGCACGAGCCAGTCGACGACACGGGAGACACGGGTTCTGATCGAGTTGACGTTCCAGGTGGCGACGCGCATGAGGCCAATTTACCGGGTGCAGGTGACACGCGTCGCCTGGCAACTGTGCGCGGATGCTGCGACACGCAACGTGAGACCGAGTGAGGTCGTGCGAGGAGGCGGGCGGATGCCTGCTCATCTGCGCACTCGCGGCTACACGTCTTGCTCTTGGCCGACAGGCGAGACAGGATGAAAGCCAGTAGTCCCTCGACTCGTGCGCGCAAGCGCAGGGGCGTGAAGCACAGAGGAGTGCACCACATGTCCGAAAGTTCCCCGAACATCGTCCGTGCTGCCATCACGCAGACCACCTGGACCGGCGACAAAGAGTCGATGCTCGACAAGCACGAACAGTTCGCCAGGGATGCTGCCTCTGACGGCGCACAGGTCATCTGCTTCCAAGAGCTCTTCTACGGACCGTACTTCGGCATCACGCAGGACAAAAAGTATTACGAATACGCAGAGCCTGCCGACGGGCCGATCGTGCAGCGCTTCGCCGCACTGGCAAAAGAGCTAGGCATCGTGATGATCCTGCCGATCTACGAGGAAGACCAGCCAGGCGTTTACTACAACACGGCCGTCGTCGTCGACTCGGATGGCAGCATCCTCGGCAAATACCGCAAACATCACATTCCACATCTGGACAAGTTCTGGGAGAAGTTCTACTTTCGGCCAGGCAACCTCGGTTACCCGGTGTTCAAGACCGCGGTCGGGCCGGTCGGCGTCTACATCTGTTATGACCGGCACTTCCCAGAGGGTTGGCGCGAGCTTGGCCTGAATGGCGCTCAGATCGTATTCAACCCGAATGCGACGAAGCCTGGGCTCTCGAATCGACTGTGGGAGCTCGAGCAACCGGCTGCAGCGGCGGCGAACGGCTACTTCGTTGCAGCACCGAACCGGGTGGGCCGCGAAGACAACGAGTACGGAGACGAAGCGGTCACGTTCTATGGCAACAGCCAGTTCGCCGACCCTCAGGGCAACATCGTCGGCGGATATGGCAGCGGTGAGCATGAGGAGGTCGTGATCAGGGACCTCGACCTCGACATGGTGCGGCAGGTGCGCAACGACTGGCAGTTCTACCGCGACCGCCGTCCGGATTCGTACACCTCGATCCCGAAGCCGTGACCGGTATCTGGGCCGTGAACTCGACGAAGGGATGCATCATTTCGATGAGAGTGCCCATTTCGGACGAGGGCGCCCCGCGCAGCGGACGCACTCGTCCGAAATGGGCACTCTCACAAGGTTGGTGGATCGAAGAAGGGATGACATGAAGACACTGATCAAGAACGGCACCGTCGTCAACGCAACCGGAACAGCATCCGCCGACGTGTTGATCGATGGCGACACGATCGCCGCCGTGCTCGCCCCAGGCTCGACACTGCTGGGGTTCGACGTCGAGAACAACGTCGACACCGTGATCGATGCGACGGGCAAATACGTTATTCCTGGCGGCATCGACGCGCACACCCACATGGAGATGCCGTTCGGCGGCACGTTCGCAAGCGACACCTTCGAGACGGGCACGCGCGCAGCAGCCTGGGGAGGCACGACCAGCATCGTCGACTTCATCGTGCAGTACCCTGACCAGAACGTGCTCGACCAGTACCACGCCTGGCACGAGAAGGCCGCAGGCAACTGCGCAGTCGACTATGGGTTCCACCAGATTCTGTCGGATGTCCAGGATGCTTCGCTCACCGCCATGGATGAGCTGGTTGCCGAAGGGGTCACCAGCTTCAAGCTGTTCATGGCATACAAGGGAGTGTTCCTCTCCGACGACGGTCAGATTCTGCGCGCGTTCCAGAAGGGTGCCGAGAACGGCGCGATGATGATGATGCACGCGGAGAACGGCGCCGTCATCGACGTGCTCGTGAAGCAAGCACTCGAAGCAGGCAACAGCACGCCGTACTATCACGGCATCACCCGGCCGTGGCAAGCCGAGGAAGAGGCAACGCACCGGGCGATCATGATCGCAGACATCACGGGCGCCCCGCTCTATGTTGTGCACGTTTCGGCGAAGCAAGCCGTCGAGCAGATCGCTGCCGCCCGCGACCGCGGCCAGAACGTGTTCGGCGAGACCTGCCCGCAGTACCTGTACCTGTCGCTCGAAGAGCAGCTGGGGGCATCAAGCCAGGAGTGGGGCGACTTCGAGGGCGCCAAGTGGGTGTGCTCGACCCCGCTGCGCTCACGTGAGCAAGGCCACCAGCATCACATGTGGCAGGCGCTGCGCACGAACGACGTGCAGATGATCTCCACTGACCACTGCCCGTTCTGCATGAAGGGCCAGAAAGACATGGGACTCGGCGATTTCTCGAAAATCCCGAACGGCATCGGATCGGTCGAGCACCGGATGGACCTCATGTACCAGGGCGTCGTCGAAGGCAACATCTCACTGCCTCGGTGGGTGGAAGTGGTGTCGACCACCCCGGCTCGCATGTTCGGCATGTACGGCAAGAAAGGTGTGATCCAGCCTGGGGCGGACGGGGATGTCGTCATCTACAACCCGAATGGGCACACGTCGATCGGCCTGCCAGAAGACGGACGGGTGAAGACACACCACATGAACATGGACTATTCGGCGTGGGAGGGATTCGAAATCGACGGGCACGTCGACACCGTGCTCTCGCGCGGCCGGGTGATCGTCGACGACAACCAGTACATCGGCAAGCCGGGTGACGGTCAGTTCATCAAGCGCGGGCTCAGTCAGTACTTGATCTAGGGAGGGTTTCGACCCGCGGCGCTCGTGCCTCGCGTCGCGGCTCAACCGGCACAAACAACCGGCACAAACATACGGCTCAACCGGCACAAACAAAAGGAGCGCACCATGGAATTCGGAGTTGTACTGCAGACGAATCCGCCGGCCGCGCGCACTGTCGCGCTCGCCAAACTCGCCGAGCAATACGGTTTCAGCCACGCGTGGACATTCGACTCGCACCTGCTGTGGGAAGAGCCATACGTCATTTACAGCCGCATCCTGGCCGAAACGGACCGCATCACGGTGGGCCCCATGGTCACCAACCCGGCCACCAGGGACTGGACGGTCACAGCATCCACCTATGCCACCCTCAACGAGATGTACGGCAACCGCACCATCTGCGGCATCGGCCGCGGCGACTCTGCAGTGCGCGTAACGAACGGTGCACCGACAACTCTGAAGACGCTGCGCGAGGCCATCCACGTCATCCGCGAGCTTGGCAACTCGCGGCCGGTCGAATACAACGGGTCGACAGTGCAGTTCCCCTGGAGCCATGGGTCGGCGCTGGATGTGTGGGTCGCAGCATACGGACCACTCGCGTTGAAGTTGACGGGCGAGGTCGGCGACGGTTACATCCTGCAGCTCGCGGACCTCGACATCGCCGCATGGATGATCCAGCACGTGCGGGATGCCGCGGCGAACGCCGGTCGTGACCCGCTCGCGGTGAAATTCTGCGTCGCCGCTCCGATGTACATCGGCGGCGCGGATGGCGAATCGCGCGGGCACATGCGTGACCAGTGCCGATGGTTCGGCGGCATGGTCGGCAACCACGTTGCAGACATCGTGGCGAAGTACCCGTCAAGCGATGTCGTGCCGAAGGCGCTCACCGACTACATCGCAGGGCGAGAAGGCTACGACTACAACGAGCACGGCCGGGCGGGGAACACCCACACCGAGTTCGTCCCAGACGAGATCGTCGACCGGTTCTGCGTGCTTGGTACGGCAGACGACCACATCGAAAAGCTCACCAGACTGAGGGAACTCGGTGTCGACCAATTCGCCGGCTACCTGCAACACGACAATAAAGAGGAGACACTGAGGGTGTACGGCGAAACAGTGATACCGGCGCTCGCCGAGCATGTTGTCGCCAAATCGTGACTGGAGAAAATGGAATGAACGAGTCGAAACCCTCCAACCTGGACCGAGCAGACGGGCAGCGCGCCTTCGATTTGGATCGTGCGCACGTCTTCCACTCGTGGTCGGCGCAGGGCGCATTGAAGCCCATGGTGATCGCTGGCGGCCTTGGGACACGAGCGTGGGATTTCGACGGTCGCGAATACCTCGACTTCTCGTCTCAGTTGGTGAACCTGAATATCGGCCACCAGCATCCGGCCGTTATCGCAGGCATCAAGAAGCAGGCAGACCAGTTGGCGACGATCGCGCCTGCGACGGCAAACCTCACGCGCGGCGAAGCAGCAGAACGCATCGTCGACCTGGCCCCTGACGGATTCAATAAGGTCTTCTTCACCAACGGAGGAGCGGATGCGAACGAGAACGCCATCCGCATGGCTCGCCTGCACACCGGGCGCGACAAGATCCTCTCCACGTATCGCTCGTACCACGGCAACACCGGTGCCGCGATCGTTGCGACCGGTGACTGGCGCCGCATGCCGAACGAGTATGCGACCGGGCACGCGCATTTCTTCGGGCCATACCTCTATCGCAGCGAGTTCTGGGCGACGAGCCAGGAGCAGGAGAGCGAGCGTGCGCTGCGTCACCTGGAGCGTGTCATCCAGTCCGAGGGGCCGGCGACGATCGCCGCACTCTTGCTCGAGTCGATTCCTGGCACTGCAGGCATCCTGATCCCACCGCCCGGATATCTCGCAGGGGTGCGTGAACTGGCCGACCGATATGACCTGGTGCTGATTCTCGACGAGGTCATGGCCGGATTCGGTCGTTCCGGTCGCTGGTTCAGTTTTCAGGGCTACGACGTAACGCCCGACCTGATCACCTTCGCGAAGGGCGTGAACTCGGGCTATGTTCCGGTTGGCGGTGTGATCATCTCGGATGCGATCGCTCACGACTTCGACGAGACGGTCTTCCCTGGTGGTCTGACGTACAGCGGGCATCCGCTTGCGATGGGATCGATCGTCGCCACCCTCGACGCCATGCACGCCGAGGGCATCGTCGAAAATGCCGCCAGGGTCGGTGCCGAGGCAATCGGGCCCGGACTTGCAGAACTTGCATCGAAACATCCGTCGATCGGCGAGGTGCGCGGCGAGGGCGTGTTCTGGGCGATGGAACTTGTCGAAGACCGCGAGACGCGAGCGCCGTTGCCCGCCGCCACGATGGGACAGGTGAAGGCCGCGTTGCTTGAGCGCGGGCTGCTGCCATTCGTGCAGGACAACCGCATCCACGTCGTGCCGCCGTGCATCGTGACGGATGCGGACGTCGCGGAGGCGATGGAGATCTACG
>Ga0164242_10004480_pt1 | contig 15683 bp, 17 predicted proteins | sample OricomgcompostMG_FD_108783 | JGI IMG/M metagenome (GOLD analysis project Ga0164242, IMG submission 108783) | Miracle-Growth compost microbial communities from Emeryville, California, USA - Original compost - Miracle growth compost (MG) ... | reverse complement strand
GTGCCGACCGAAGAAGAACTGCACGCGGTGCGCTTCGAGTTCGATCCGGCGCCGCCGCTCGAAACGCTGATGCTGCACTTCTGCGGCGAAATCCGCCTGAACCACTGGTATCGCCGCGCGGCCGAATGGCATACCGAGCCGGTCATCAAGGCAATCTACGAAACCATCTCGCGCGACGAAGCGCGCCACGGCGGCGCGTATCTGCGCTACATGAAGAAGGCGCTGACGAATTTCGGCGACGTCGCGCGCGCGGCGTTCGCGAAGATCGGCGTGCTGATGGCGTCCGCGCGCCGCACCGAAAAGCCGCTGCACCCGACCAACCTGCACGTGAACCAGGCGCTGTTTCCGCGCGACACCGTGCAGTCGCGTCTGCCCGATCCCGAATGGCTCGAACGCTGGCTCGACGAGCAGATCCGCTTCGACGACGGCTGGGAGAAGAAGGTCATCGAACGGATCCTGCACAACCTGTCGATCCTGTTCGAACGTACGTTCACGACCGCGCAGGAACTGAACCGCTATCGCAAGGAAGTGGTGTCGCGCCTGCAAGCCGCCGAGCCGGGCTCGTCCGCGCCGACGCAGCAGCCGGCCTGACGCGCGGCCCGCGGCTCGCCGCCGATACGACGGTCCGGCGCGCGCCCGCGTGCCGGACCGTTTGCATTAACGCGCGGCCCGGCCCCGTCTTCCTTCGTCATCCCTTCTTACCGGTCCGCCCTCCGATGCCCGCTTCCTTCGAACGCAAGCTCACCACGCGCGACACGCTCGCGCGGCTTCGCGCGTCGCTGCCCGCGCCGGTGGTATTCACGAACGGCGTGTTCGACATCCTGCATCGCGGTCACGTGACCTACCTCGCGGACGCAAAGGCGCTCGGCGCGACGCTGATCGTCGGCGTGAACAGCGACGCGTCGGTGAGCATGCTCGGCAAGGGCGACGACCGGCCGATCAACCGCGAGGACGATCGGATGGCGCTTCTCGCGGCGCTCGAAAGCGTCGACTGGGTGGTGAAGTTCGAGGAGAAAACGCCGGTCGCGCTGATCGAAGCGCTGCGGCCGGACGTGCTGGTGAAGGGCGGCGACTACGACATGGACGCGCTGCCGGAATCGGCGATCGTGCGCGGCTGGGGCGGGCGCGCGCTGGCGATCCCGTTCGAGCACGACCGTTCGACGACGAAGCTGCTGCAGAAGGTGCGCGCGCCGCGCGCCTGAGCGACCCGCACCGGGCCCGCACCCTACCCGCACGCCACCCGAACGCGCGCCGGCTTATTGCGTCAGCGGCTGCGTCTTCACGCCCGGCGACGCGACGGGGCCGCCGACGGTCGGAATGTCCGCCGACGCGGACGGCGGAATCGCCCGCACGAGCAGCCGTTCCGGATGAATCTGCCGGCTCAGGTGCCCGGTTTCGTGGCGTCCCGCCGCGGGCGGCGCACCGAAGACGCCGTAGATGGCCGCGAGCGCGGCCAGGTTGGCGATAACCAGAAGAACGATCAGCCAGCGCAACATCGTAGGGGACTCCATTGAAATCGCGTGCAACGGGGGCGGCCGCCGGATCGCGGTCGGCGTGGGGCGGCGCGTTTCGCGCGGGACGGGCGGACGGCGCGCATCATCGGTTGGGCGCGTGCGTCGCCGCGATCCGCGCGAGGCCCGACAGTACCAGCGAGTCGTGGCGCGTGAACGGGATTTTCAGCGCGGCGATCACTTCGTCGGCCGCGCCGCCGCTGACGACGAGCCGCACCGGCGCGCGCCACGCTTCGCGCAGGTCCGTCCACGCGCGCTCGACGAGCGCCGCCTGCGCGAGCGCGCAGCCGGCCGAGATCGAGCGGCGCGTATCGGTCGCGAACGGCCCGTCCGACGGCGCCCGCCGCGCCGCGTCGGCGGCCAGCTCGGGGGCGGCCGGCGCATCGAGCACGGGCAACTGCGCGGTGTGCTCGCCGAGCGCGCGCGCCATCAGCGACCAGCCCGGCGCGATCAGTCCGCCGACGAAGCGGCCGTCCGCGCGCACCGCTTCGAGCGTCGTCGCGGTGCCGAACGTCGCGATCAGCAGCGGCTCGTCCGGAAACGCCGCGTGCGCGCCGATCATCCCGGCCCAGCGGTCGCTGCCGAGCGTTTCCGGCGTGTCGTAGCCGTTCGTGATCCCGCACTGGTGCGCGCACGCGCGGATCGTCGTGCGCGGCAGCGCCGGCCAGCGCGCGTCGATCAACGCGTCGATGCGCGCGGCGACGCCCGGGCCGGCGACGTTCGAGATCCACGCGCCGCACGGGGCGGGCAACGCGGGCCAGTCGGGCGCGTCGCCGTCCGCGTGCGCGAGCGCGCCGCGCTGCGGCAGCGTGCCGTCGGCCCGCGACAGCGCCCACTTGATGCGGCTGTTGCCCGCGTCGACCAGCAGGAACGTGGCGTCGCTCATGCGGGCGTTCATCCGCGCAACGCGGCGAGCCGCAACGAGATGTCGCCGGTCGTCACCGCTTCGCGGCCGCGCGCGGTGTCGAGCAGCAACTGGCCGCGCTCGTCGACGCCGACCGCGACGCCGCGCATCACCTCGACGCCCTGCTCGAACAGCGCGACCTCGCGGCCCGCGTACGCATGGCGCGCGTTCCAGCGCGGCTGGAACGGCGCGAAGCCCGCTTCGCCGAAACGCCGCAGCGCGGGTTCGAGCGCGTTCAGTTCGGCGGCGAGCGTGTCGGTCAGGTTCGCGTTCGGCAGCGCGCGCGACAGCGCGGTCGGCGTCGTGCCGGGCAGCGCCGTCGCGCCGTCGGCCGCGCCGTTCATCGCGCCGACCTTCGCGGCCAGTTCGTCCGCGCCGCGCACGTTCGTGCCGATGCCGATCACGACCGCGGTCGCGTCGTGCGTGCTCCATGCGGTTTCGACGAGGATGCCGGCCAGCTTGTCGCCTTCGAGCAGCACGTCGTTCGGCCACTTCAGCGCGATCTGGCCGGGCGCCGCGACCGGCAGCGTCCGCAGGCCGTCGACGAGCGCCGCGCCGATCGCGAGCGACAGCCCGGCGAGCCCCTCGACCGGCCGCGGCAGCACGCACGCGAGCGAGAACAGCAGCGCGTCGCCGGGCTGCGCGACCCACGCGCGGCCGCGCCGGCCGCGGCCGGCGGTCTGCAGATACGCGACGCGCACGACCGGCCGCGCGAGCGCGTTCGCGTCGTGCGGCAGCGCTTTCAGGCGCGCCATCAGGTCGGCATTGGTCGAGCCGGTTTCCTCGACGATTTCGATCGGCCAGTCGTGCGCGGCCGGGCCGAACAGCGTGATCGCGCGGTCGCGGTCGATGCGCCAGTCGTCGGCGCGGGCGCCGCGTGGCGGAAAGACGGAAGGCGTGGACGTGTGATTCATGACGCGTATTGTAGTGGCTCGGCGCGCGCGGCAGCCGCTTCGTCCGGCGCCGGCGACGGCATGCGCGCGGGCGCCGCCGTGGCCGCCGGTGGACGCGGCGGGCCGCAGATCGGGGTGCGTTCGCTACAATGCGCTTGACCTTATTCCGTCAGACCGCCATCCCCTTGATACAAGAGACGCCGCCCGGCCTCGAAATAGCGGCCGGCTCCAATGGGAAAATCGTCCGCCTGTCCGGCCAGTGGACCGCGCTTGCGCTCGCGCGCGACCGCGACCGCGGCGGCGCGGTGCTGCAACTGCGCACGCTCGTCGGCGAGCGCGTGCGCCAGTGGGACCTGTCGCGCGTCGAGAAGATGGATCACGTCGGCGGCCAGGCGCTGTGGCGCGTATGGGGCCGCAAGCTGCCGCCGGACCTCGTCGCGCTGTCCGACACGCAGCGCGACATCTTCGAGCGGATCGCGCTCCTCGACGCGGTGCGCGAAGCGCCGGAAAAGATCGTCCGCATCGATCCGGTCACGCGCCTCGGCCTCGCGCTGTTCGCGTTCTTCGATCATCTGTACGGCGGCGTCGCGATGTTCGGCCGCGTGGTGCTCGACCTGCTGATGGTGCTGCGCCGCCCGAAGCTGACGCCGTGGATCGAGATCTCCGCGAACGTGTACAACGCGGGCGCCCGTGCGCTGCCGATCACCGCGCTGGTCGCGTTCCTGATCGGCATCGTGCTGTCGTACCTGTCCGCGCAGCAGTTGCGCCTGTTCGGCGCGGACCAGTTCATCGTCAATATCCTCGGCATCGCGATCATTCGCGAACTCGGGCCGGTGCTGTCCGCGATTCTGGTCGCCGGGCGCTCCGGCTCCGCGATCACCGCGCAGATCGGCGTGATGCGCGTGACCGAGGAACTCGACGCGATGCGCGTGATGGGCATTCCGCACGGCCTGCGGCTGATCCTGCCGCGCGTGATCGCGCTCGGCGTCGCGATGCCGCTGCTCGTGATCTGGACCAACGCGATCTCGCTCGTCGGCGGCGCGATCGCCGCCGACCTGGTGCTCGGCATCGACACCACGTGGTTCTTTCGCGCGCTGCCCGGCGCGGTGCCGATCGCGAACCTGTGGATCGGGCTCGGCAAGGGCGTCGCGTTCGGCATGCTGATCGCGATCGTCGGCTGTCACTTCGGTTTTCGCATCAAGGCGAACTCGCAGAGCCTCGGCGAGGGCACGACCACGTCGGTCGTCACGTCGATTACGATCGTGATCCTCGCGGACGCGGTGTTCGCGATCCTGTTCCAGAACGTGGGGATCGGATGAGCACGCCGCTCAAGGAAGCCGTGCGCGATCTGCCGCTGCCGTCGATCGGCGAGCCGGTGATCGACGTGCGCAACGTGACCAAGCGCTACGGCCGCACCATCGTGCATCAGCACCTGAGCCTGGAGGTGCGCCGCGGCGAGATCGTGTCGATCGTCGGCGGCTCGGGGTCGGGCAAGACCACGCTCGTGCGCCAGATTCTCGGTCTGGAGAAGCCGACGTCCGGCACGATCCGGCTGTTCGGCGAGGATCTCGCGTCGATGGACGAGGACGGCGCGCGGCTGATCCGCAGCCGCACCGGCATGCTGTTTCAGCACGGCGCGCTGTTTTCGTCGCTGTCGGTGTTCGACAACATCGCGCAGCCGGTGCGCGAACTCGGCCGGGTGCCGGCCGACCTGCTGCGCGAAATCGTGATGCTCAAGCTCGAAATGGTCGGGCTGCCGTGCAAGCATGCGTCGAAGATGCCGGCGGCGCTGTCGGGCGGGATGATCAAGCGCGTCGGCCTCGCGCGCGCGATCGTGCTGGAGCCGGAACTGCTGTTCCTCGACGAGCCGACGGCCGGCCTCGATCCGCGCTCGTCGGACGAAGTCGTGGAACTCATCAGCACGCTGCATCGTGCGCTCGGCCTGACGGTCGTGCTCGTCACGCACGACCTCGACGCGATGGTCGCGCTGTCGACGCGCGTCGCGGTGATCGCCGGGCGCAAGGTGCTCGTCGCGGCGCCGGTGGAGGAGGCCGCGGGCGTCGACGATCCGTTCATCCGCGAATATTTTCTCGGCATGCGCGGCCGGCGCGCGCTTCAGGCGCTGCCGCCCGCGCGCCGCGCGAAGCTGCCGGCGGCGGCGTTCGAACCGTGCTCGGTGGACGAGGTGCGGTGAGGGCGCCGCGCGCCGCCGCCGGACAACGCGCGCGCCCGAAGCGGGGCGCGCCATCCAGCCGCGCGCCGGCCGGCGCGCGCAACGAGGGACTCTGACGATGGAAAACAAACCGCATGCGTTCTGGGCTGGGCTCTTCACGATCAGCCTCGCGTGCGCGATCGGCCTGACGGTGTTCTTCTTCAGCGCCGACCGCGCGGTGCGGGTGCCGTACGACCTGATCGCGCGCAGCAACGTGACCGGCCTCTCGGCGGGCGCGGCGGTGCGCTACCGCGGGCTCGACGTCGGGCGCGTGGAGTCGATCGCGTTCGATCCGTCGCGGCCCGGGCAGATCCGCATCCGCGTGCTCGTCGACGAGCGCGCGCCGATCACGAAGTCGACGTTCGCGACGCTCGCGTTGCAGGGCGTGACCGGCGTCGCGTTCGTGCAGCTCGACGACACCGGCTACGATCCGTCGCCGCTGCGGACCTCGGAGAAGGCGGTCGCGCAGATTCCGATGCATCCGGGTCTGCTCGACCAGTTGCAGCGGCGCGGCGAGGCGCTGCTGCGACGGTTCGACCGGATCGCCGACGAAGTCGACGACCTGCTGTCCGCCGACAACCGCAAGCAGATGGCCGCGACGATGCAGAGCCTGCATCAGGCGGCCGACGGCGTCGCGACGCTCACGCAGCAACTGGGCCCGACGGTGAGCGAGTTGCCGGGCACGGTCGCGTCGCTGCATCGCTCGCTCGACTCGACCAACCGGCTGATCGCGAACCTGAACCGGCCGGACGGGCCGTTCATCACGAACCTGAACAAGGCCGGCACGGCCGCGCAGCAGGCGGGCACGGCGCTCACGTCGATCAACGGCTCGATCGCGGATCTGTCCGCGCGGCTTGGCTACGACACGCTGCCGCGAGTGGAGTCGCTGACCGAGGACGTGCGCTCGGCGATGCGCTCGGTCAACCGGGCGGCGGGCACGTTCAGCACGAGCCCGCGCAGCGTGCTGTTCGGCGGCGCGCCGCAGCCGGCGCCGGGACCGGGCGAGCCGGGCTTCACGTGGCCGCAGGCGCCGGCCGGCCAATGACCGTAGCGCGGGTGGCGGTTGAGCGTGGGCGGCGGCGTGGGGCGGTTGGCACCAGCGTGGGGCCGATGCCTGGGACGCCGGTGCGCGGGACGCCGACGCGCGGGTTGACGTCGATGGCGATGGCGATGCGGAGGCTGACGCGGCTGCGGACGCCGACGCCCGTGCCGACACCCACGCCGTCACCATCCCGCGGCGAACTTGTCCACGCGCCGGCGATCGAATCCGGTCTGCCTTTGCGCCGCGCCGCCACACCCCGCGCGAGCGCGCGCGGTCGTCCGAAGAATACGTATCGAAAGGGAATCCTCGTCATGTCACGCCCGCTTTTTCACCTCTGTCGCGCCGCGCTGGCCGCGCTCGTCGCCGGGTCGCTGCTCGCTGCGTGCGCGGGCAATCAGGCCGCGCTCGCGGACATCCGCTACGACCTCGGGCCCGCCCCGGCCACGTCCAGCACCGCGGGCACGCTGCCGCCGCTGCGCGTGCTCGACGTGAGCGCGCCGCCGCCGCTCGACAACGACGGTTTCGTCTACCGCGTCGGCTACGCGTCGCTGAAAAGCGCGCGCTACGCGACGAGCCACTGGACGATGTCGCCCGCGCGCCTCCTCACGCAGCGGCTGCGCGCGGCGCTGTCGTCGCACGTGTCGGTGCTGACGGGCGGCGACGCCGTCGTCGCGCCGACGCTGCGGGTCGATCTCGACCAGTTCGAGCAGGTGTTCGACAGCGAGACCGAAAGCTCGGGCGTCGTGTCCGCGCGCGCGACGCTGATCCAGGACGGCAAGGTGATCGGCCAGCACACGTTTCTCGCGCGCGCGCCGGCCAGCACGCCGGACGCCGCCGGCGGCGCGCGCGCGCTCGCCGCCGCGAGCGACGAACTGATCGGTCAGATCGCCGCGTGGCTGAGCGTGCAGCCGCTCGTCTTCACGCCATGACGGCAACGGCGACAGCGACAGCGCGCTTTCACGCCGCGCAACCGGGGCCTCGCGATGAGCCGGCGTGAGCGGGCCGGCGCGCCCGCGTCCGCGGCCGTGCGGCATGCGGACGACGGGCACGAGCCGCAGGCGCTGTGGCGCAACCGGCCGTCCGCGTTCGCGCGCCAGGCGCTGGTCGGGTACTTCGCGCTGATCGTCTACGCGTCGTGGTATCCGTTTTCCGGCTGGCGCTCGCTCGGACTCGCGCCGTTCGCGTATCTGTCCGATCCGCTGCCGCAATACCTGACCGCGTTCGACGTCGTGACGAACATCCTCGGCTACATGCCGTTCGGCGCGCTGGTGGTGCTCGCCGCGTGGCCGCGCTGGCGCGGCGCGCCGGCGGTCGCGGCGGGCTTCGCGCTCGGCGCGCTGCTGTCCGCGCTGATGGAGGCCGTGCAGACCTACCTGCCGACGCGCGTCGCGTCGAATCTCGACCTCGCGTCCAACGCGCTCGGCGCGCTGCTCGGCGCCGTGCTCGCCGCGCCGGCGACCGGCGCGCTGCTCGACCGCGGCTGGCTGCGGCGGCTGCGGTTTCGCTGGTTCGAGCGCGACGCGGCCGCGGCGCTCGGCCTCGCCGCGCTGTGGCCGTTCGCGACGATGTTCCCGGCGCCGCGTCTGTTCGGGATGGGCGACTGGCCGGCGCTGATCTGGCAGCGCTTCGATCCGTCGATGCAGGACGCGCTGCTCGCGTGGCTGCCGGCCGCGTGGCACGTGCGCGACTGGCCGGCCGCGCTTGCGGCGCGCCTGCCGGACAGCGGCTGGGAGACGCTCGTCACCGCGCTGAACCTGTTCGCGGCTGCGGCGCTCGCGTCGCTGCCGATGCGTTCGCGCTCGCCGCGCGTGCGGCTCGTGCTGCTACTGATCGCGACCACGCTGGTCGTGAAGGTCGGCGCGACGTTCCTGCAGTCGCAAACCGGGCTCGTGTTCGACTGGGCGACGCCGGGCGCGCTGGCGGGCGTCGGCGTCGGCGCGCTCGCGGCGCTCGCCGCACTGCGGGTGCCGCGCCCGGTCCGCGCGGCGGCGGCGGTCGCGGCGCTCGTCGTGTCGCTGGTGCTGGTGAACCTGCTGCCGGTGAACCCGTATTTCGACGTCGTGCTCGCGGACTGGCGGCAGGGGCGCTATCTGCACTTCAACGGACTCGCGCGCTGGCTCGCGTGGGTCTGGCCGTATGCGGCGCTCGTGTGGTGCGCGTCGTCGATCGAGCGTAGCTGGCTCGACCGGCGCGCGGCGCGCAGGAAGGGGCGCTGAAGGGACACTGAGCGGGCGCGGCGGTTTGCGCGGCGCGGGTCGAGCGGATACCGCCGTCGACGCGGGACCGCCGAGCGCGCCTCGCGAGCGCTGGCGGCAATGACCGTTCTCCCGCGCCGACGCGTGGCGGCCAGCGTCGGCGCGCCCCCACAGCCGTCGCTATAATCGACCGACCGACCGCCCGCCCGTCGCGACGCCATCGTCGCCCCGAGCGCCGCCCGGCCGTCGCGCACCGCGCCGCTGCGCCCGCCGCGCCGTCCCCGATTCCAGCCAGGTTTGCCCAAACACCATGACATCGTTCTATCAGCACCATGTGTTCTTTTGCCTGAACCAGCGCGAGCCCGACGCGGACCGCCCGAGTTGCGCGAACTGCAACGCGCAGGCGATGCAGGAATACGCGAAAAAGCGCGTGAAGCAACTCGGCCTCGCCGGTCCCGGCAAGGTGCGGATCAACAAGGCCGGCTGCCTCGACCGCTGCGAGGAAGGCCCGGTCGTCGTCGTGTATCCGGAAGGCACGTGGTACACGTACATCGACGAGGCGGACATCGAGGAAATCGTCGTGTCGCATCTCGCCAACGGCCAGGTCGTCGAGCGCCTGAAAATCTGACCCAACCCACTCACGATGAACGCACAGACCCAGAAGTTCCTGATCGACGGACCGGTCGGCAAGATCGAATGCGCGCTCGACAAGCCGGACGCCGGCACGCCGGTGCGCGGCATCGCGCTCGTCGCGCATCCGCATCCGCTGTTCGGCGGCACGATGGACAACAAGGTCGCGCAGACGCTCGCGCGCACCTTCGTGCAGCTTGGCTACATCACTTACCGCTCGAATTTCCGCGGCGTCGGCGCGACCGAAGGCACGCACGACGACGGCCGCGGCGAGCAGGACGACCTGCTCGCGCTGCTCGCGCACCTGCGTGCGCAGCCGGGTCACGCGGACCTGCCGCTGGTGCTCGCGGGGTTTTCGTTCGGCACGTTCGTGCTGTCGCACGTCGCGAAGCGGCATGTCGATGCGGGCGGCACGATCGAGCGGATGGTGTTCGTCGGCACGGCCGCGAGCCGTTGGGAAGTCGCGCCGGTGCCGGACAGCACGCTCGTGATCCACGGCGAACTCGACGACACCGTGCCGATCCTGTCGGTATTCGAATGGGCGCGGCCGCAGGAACTGCCGGTCGTCGTGATTCCGGGCGCCGAACATTTCCTGCATCGCAAGCTGCATATCCTGAAGCGGATCATCGTCGACGCGTGGCGCTAGCGCGCCGGCGGCTGAGGTCCGCGTCGGATTGCGCCGTCGCGACCGGCGGCTTGCCGACGACACGGCGTCGCGCGCACGCGCGGCCGAAGCAGCGCGACAGCGTCCGGCCGATCCGCGCAAAAGTCCGCACAAACCCGAATCCGACGGGAAAATGCGCGAAGGCCGCGCGTATAATGAGCGCTCTTTTTGTGGCCGCCGTGCCGTGCGATCGAGCGGTACGTCAGCGGTCCGCATCGTCGTAGAGGACGCTATCGCGCGGCGTGAACCCGCCGCTGCGTCGCCGGTCCAACGGAGCGCTGCTGGCGTGCCGTCCGGCGCGCGGCGCCGCGGGCCAGGTGTCGGTCGCGCGGCGGCGTTCTGCTTTCCGGCTCCTTCCCGACGTGCGCCACGTGGCGCGCAAAGCTCATCTGCCCGAACCGAACCCATGCGTTTTCCATTCTCCTCTTCCGGCTTTTCGTCCTTCGAATCTTTCGTTCCCCGTTCGATTGTCCGTACCGTCACGCTCGGCGCCGTGCTGCCGGCGACGCTCGTCGCGTCGGCCGGCGCGTTCGCGCAGGTGCCGCCGCCCGCGGTGAATGCGCGTTCGTGGGTGCTCGTCGACGCGACCGCGAACCAGGTGCTCGCGTCCGGCAATCCTGACGAGCGCGCCGAGCCGGCGTCGCTGACGAAGCTGATGACCGCGTATCTCGTGTTCGAGGCGCTGGAATCGAAAAAGATCACGATGGACCAGATGGTCACGCCGAGCGACGCGGTGCGCCGCGTGAAGAGCGACGAGTCGCGGATGTTCATCGAGGCGAACAAGCCGGTGAGCGTCCACGACCTCGTGTACGGGATGATCGTGCAGTCGGGCAACGACGCGGCGATCGCGCTCGCGGAACTGGTCGGCGGCAGCGAGGCGAACTTCGTCAACATGATGAACGCCGAGGCGCAGAAGCTCGGCATGACCCACACGCACTTCGCCGACGTGAACGGGATGCCCGATCCGCAGCACTACACGACGGCGGGCGACCTCGCGCGGATCTCGACGCAGCTGATCCGCGACTTCCCCGACTACTACAGCATCTTCTCGGTGAAGGAGTTCACGTACAACAAGATCAAGCAGCCGAACCGCAACCGGCTGCTGTGGATCGATCCGACCGTCGACGGCCTGAAGACCGGCCACACGAAGGCGGCCGGCTACTGCCTGATCGCCACCGCGAAGCGTCCGCTGCCGGGCGTGAGCGGCGCGTCGCGGCGGCTCGTGTCGGTGATGATGGGCGAGCCGACCGAGCACGACCGCGTGCAGGACAGCCTGAAGATGCTGAACTACGGCTACAGCGCGTACACCACCACGCGCATTTATCAGGCGAACCAGACGGTCGCGACGCCGCGCGTGTACAAGGGCGCCGCGCAGACCGTGAAGGTCGGCGTGAAGGCGGACCAGTACGTGACGCTGCCGAACGGCGCCGCCGCCAACGCGAAGCCGCAGCTTGCGCTGACGAGCCCGCTGATCGCGCCGATCGCGGACGGCCAGACGGTCGGCACCGCGAAGTTCGTCGCCGCGGACGGCAAGGTGCTCGCGCAGTTCCCGGTCGTGGCGCTGCAGGCGGTGCCGCAGGGCGGCATCGTCAGCCGCCTGTGGGATTCGATGATGCTGATGATCAACAAGAAATGAACGCGCCCGTCACCTCCGATACGACGCCGGACGCGATCGTCTGGCTCAACGGCGAACTGACGCCGCTCGCCGACGCCCGCATTCCGGTGCTCGACCGCGGCTTCATTTTCGGCGACGGCATCTACGAAGTGGTGCCCGCCTACGCGCTGACGCCGGACGGCGCGAGTGCGCCGGTGCGCGTGCCGTTTCGCATGCGGCACCACCTCGCGCGGCTCGAACGCTCGCTCGGCAAGGTGTCGATCGCCAATCCGTTCGACGAGCGCGGCTGGCGCGACCTGATCGCGCGCGTGATCGACGCGAACGAGCGCGCGGGCGCGATCGCGCGCGACCAGCATGCGATCGTCTACATCCAGGTGACGCGCGGCGTCGCGAAGCGCGGCCATGCGTTTCCGGCCGGAATCCAGCCGACGGTATTCGTGATGGTCACGCCGCTCGCGCTGCCGGGCGACGCGCAGCGCGCGAACGGCGTGCGTTGCGTGAGCGCGGAGGATCGTCGCTGGCTGCATTGCGACATCAAGTCGGTGTCGCTGCTCGGCAACGTGCTGATGGCGCAGCACGCGGCCGAGCATGGCGCGGCCGAGACGATCCAGTTGCGCGACGGCGTCGTGACCGAAGGGTCGTCGTCGAACGTATGGGTGGTGAAGGACGGCGTGCTGTGCGCGCCGCCGCTCAGCAACCGGATTCTCGAAGGAATTCGCTACGGGCTCGTCGAGGAACTGGCGAACGAGTGCGGGATCCGTTTCGACGCGCGCGAGATCGACGAGACGACGCTGCGCTCGGCCGACGAACTGATGGTCAGTTCGGCGACGAAGGAAGTGCTGCCGGTGACCGAACTGGACGGCCGTCCGGTCGGCAGCGGCCGGCCCGGGCCGGTGTATGCGGCGCTTTATGCCGCGTACCAGCGCGCGAAGGCGCGCGAGGCCGCGGCGGTTGCGGCGGCGGCTCCGCAGGCGGCAGGAGGTCGCGCATGAGCGGCGGCGGCGCGCAGCAGGGCCAGCACGCGCAGCAGAACGAATCGCTGCTCGAATTCCCGTGCGACTTTCCGATCAAGGTGATGGGCCGCGCGCATCCGGCGCTTCAGGAAACGATCGTCGCGGTGGTCCGCGGTTTCGACAGCGGCTTCGATGCGGAGAGCGTCGAAACGCGGCCGTCGAGCGGCGGCAACTACGTCGGCCTGACGGTCACGGTGCGCGCGACGAGCCGCGCGCATCTCGACGGCATCTATCGCGCGCTGACCGGTCATCCGATGGTCAAGGTCGTGCTGTGAGCGCGGCCGCGCGCGCCGCGTTTCACGTTCTCGCTCATCTTCGTCTTCACGTCCCGGCCGCGCGCAGCGCGTCGGCCGCGGCCTTCGGCCCCGCTTCGCACGCAATGTCGTAAAGCTGCCTGAAGCGGGCGACTTCGTCGAATACCCATGCGCGAAACGCCTTCACGCGGCCCGTCTGCAACAGTTGCGGCGGGCAGATGAAGTAATAGCGCCACGGGCTCGGTCCGTCGATTTCCTTGAAGAGCCGCACGAGCCGCCCGGCCGCGATTTCGTGCATCGCGAGCGAGCGCCGCACCAGCGCGATTCCCTGGCCGTCCATCGCGGCCTGCAACAGGTTCGACGAATCCTGATACAGCACGCCGCGCTTCGGTTCGGCCAGGTCGCCGAGGCCGGCCGCGTCGAACCACGGGCGCCATAGTTCGTCCTCCGAACGTAACAGCGGCAGCGTCGCGAGGTCGCGCGGCGCGTGCGGCAGCCGGCCGCCGTTGAAGTTCGGCGAGCACGCGGGAAAGAAGATTTCGTCCAGCAGCAGTTCCGCGTGCAGCCCCGGATAGTGGCCGTAGCCGAAGCGGATCGCCACGTCGATGTCGTCGCGCGCGAAGTCGGCCAGCGCGTTGGTCGACTGGAGTTCGAGGTCCCACTCCGGATGCGCCTCGATGAAGCTGCCGATCCGCGGCGTAACCCAGCGCGCGGCGAACGACGACAGCATCGTCACGACGAGCCGCCGCTCGCGGTCGCCGGAGCGGATCTCGGCGGTTGCGCGGGCAAGCTGGCCGAGCGCGTCGCGGACCTGGGCCGCATAGCGGCGGCCGGTGTCCGTGAGCCGCACGCGTTTGCCGTCGCGCGCGAACAGCGCGACGCCGAGTTCCGCCTCCAGCGCACGGATCTGGTGGCTGACCGCGCCGTGCGTGACGAACAGTTCGTCGGCGGCGCGCGAAAAACTCTCGTGGCGGGCGGCGGCCTCGAACGCTTTCAGCGCGTTCAGCGCCGGCAACTGGCGAAGGTCCATCGTAGTTTTTCTCACATAACGGTGAAAATGGATCGTTTGTTCCGAAGCGTTGCTGCGCCTACGATTGTAGCCATCGATGAGCGGCGGCGAGAGGGCGACATGCGAGAGATTTCTTCCGATATCACGTTCGAGGTGCCGGCGGGCGAGGTCGCGTCGGTGCGGGTCGCGCGCAGCACCAAGCTGGTCGTGCGCGACGGGCTGGTGTGGTTGACGCGCAGCGACGACACGGCCGACTACTGGCTCGAAGCGGGTCACACCGTGCGGCTGGTGCGCGGCGAGCGGCTGTGGATCGGTGCCGAACGCGACGCTGCGCGGATCGCATTCGAGACGCCGTCGCGCGTCGGCGAGCGCGCGCTCGACTGGCTCGCGCGCTCGGCCGCGCGGGCCGGGATGCGTGCGGCAGGCGGCTGGCGCACGGTGTGACGCGGCGCGGGCCTGTGTGTCGCGGCGCGGCGGCATTGCGGCGCATCGCGGCGTTGAGGTCGCAGCGGCGCTCCGGCAACCGTGCCGTAGCAGCCGTGCCGTGGCGCGCGCCGCGCCGACTGCGCGCGCTGCGCCCGGCGGGCTTGCCGCGATTTCGGTAAACTCGCGGGATCATGTGTGCCACCCCGGTCGTTCCCCCACCGCATCTCTCGGACGCCGCGACGCCCGCGTCCGCTCCCCACGCCGCCCACGCCGCCTACGCCGAACAGAATGTCTGCGCGCCGCTGCCCGTCGTCGTACGCTGGCGCGGCCGGCAGGCGTATCAGGCGAGCTTCGACGCGATGCGCGAGTTCACCGCCGACCGCCGCGCCGACACGCCCGACGAACTGTGGCTCGTCGAGCATCCGCCGGTCTTCACGCTCGGCCAGGCGGGCAAGCCCGAGCATCTGCTGGTCGCCGACAGCGGCATTCCGCTCGTGCAGATCGACCGCGGCGGGCAGATCACGTATCACGGTCCGGGGCAGGTCGTCGCGTATCTGCTGCTCGATTTGCGCCGTCGCCGGCTGATGGTCCGCGAACTGGTGACGCTGATCGAGGCGGCCGTGATCGAGACGCTGGCGGCGTATAATCTCGCCGGCGAGCGCAAGGCCGGCGCGCCGGGCATCTACGTGGCGCCGGGCGAGCGCGCCGCGCATGCGGGCGCGAAGATCGCCGCGCTCGGCCTGAAAATCCGCAACGGCTGCAGCTACCACGGCGTGAGCCTGAACGTGGCGATGGACCTCAAACCGTTTCTCGCGATCAACCCGTGCGGCTACGCGGGGCTCGAAACGGTCGACATGGCGACGCTCGGCGTCGCCGCGAACTGGCGCGACGTGGCCGCGACGCTCGCCGCGCGCCTCGTAGCCAACCTCGACGCGAACCTCGAAGCCGCGCGCGCGGCCTCGTCGGCGCGACCGCACCAACCGCAGGCCGGCGCCGAAACGGCGCCCGACCTGACTGGATCGAACGTATGACTGACGCAACAGCCCATCCGGCTCCCGGCGCGGCTCCCGCCGCCGCCACTCCCGTCACCGAAGCCGCGTCGTACGACGCCACCGCGAAGCAGAAGGCGCAGGCGAAGACCTCGCGCATTCCGATCAAGGTCGTGCCGATCGAGAAGCTGAAAAAGCCCGAATGGATCCGCGTGAAGGCGGCCACCGGCAATTCGCGCTTCTACGAAATCAAGAACATCCTGCGCGAGCACAACCTGCATACGGTGTGCGAGGAAGCGAGTTGCCCGAACATCGGCGAATGCTTC
>Ga0164242_10004479_pt1 | contig 15683 bp, 10 predicted proteins | sample OricomgcompostMG_FD_108783 | JGI IMG/M metagenome (GOLD analysis project Ga0164242, IMG submission 108783) | Miracle-Growth compost microbial communities from Emeryville, California, USA - Original compost - Miracle growth compost (MG) ... | reverse complement strand
TGCAAGAGAGGATTCAGGAATCGGCATACTCGTCATGACACGGGCATTTCAATTGCACTAACTCCGCCTGACTTCCGTATCACGACCTTCCTCCTTCTTTGTTCTAGGTACCGAGCAACTTTCGTCGTCCCTAACCTCCTCTATTGTGCCGCCCAACCTACCAGGATCTAAACCTTACAAAACCTCGGCTAGGGCGCAGCACTGGGCCTTTCGTATTTTGTGGATCCGGGATAACTTCTCTTGTAACGTCACTAAAAGATACGATTTACCCGTCACCTCTGAGACTATTCATAAACCTTGTTGTCTCTTGCCTATACTCGTCCAAGACCTTTTCCATCAACGCTAAGCTGGTTGTCTCGCACTCCCTTTCGTTCAGCCAGATCTTCTGGCTTTCCATAGGGCCAGGTCGTCCTGTTTCCTTCTCGCAATATGCTGCTGCATAATGCTGTCAAATTTATCACGGTTTTGTCCCAGCCATTCTTTCTCGGTCCCGGATACATGTCTCCTATATTTGATTTTTTGAAAAACGCAGTGGTCCATATGTTCATTCCGCTTCTCTTCACCCATCTCACCACGTAACTCCGATACCGTCTTTCCGCGACCTGTAGGCTGACTGCGAATCACTCTCTTGACCGGAAAACTAGCAATGCGCCTCCGAAGGTCTGCACTAAGCGATTTTTTCTTTCCTGCCCACAAGTTAACATTAGATTTATGTTAGACGCCAGCTCCGCGTACATCTTCTTCCCAGTCCAGCGATACGCATCGACGGGAATGTCCTCCACTTTGCAGCCCGGCGCTAACCTTTCGCTATCCAGCAAGAAATCGACCTTTTGGCCATCCAAGTGAGGGAAGCCTGTCGTTCTGATAAAATCATCGCTTTCCATGTCACGGCCCCATTTGTGCTGGCAAATAAGGTACCCCATAGCCGCTTTTCGGTCTCTGGGCTCTCCAAAAATGTTGTGGGTTGTACACCTCACCGCAATTCGAACGGCAGGATACGAGAGTCGAGCATCCTCCAGCTCTACGGATGAGCTAGAGGACGAGGAGACTTGAAGGCCGGACAAACAGCCGCCACTGCTTGTGCTTGAAAAGCATAGTTCTCCTCGGTTTTGAGGTCCGCATTCTTGAGACGAGAATTTTTGTTGCGCCATGTTACTCCTCTTCGGAACCGCCAGACAATGAGTCGCTGGACGTTGGTGGTGTGATATACTCGCACTCTTCACACTTCGTTTGCTTTGCCACGGGTGTCGTGGTCCGCGTCGAGGTCGTAATTATGGCAACTTATCTCCGCTTCTCCATCGGTCCAGTCGTCGCAATGGTTCCAGCCTTCCTGATCTTCCCTGGCTGATATAAGATGCCCGCATGTATAGTTATACCAAACCTCTTGGCACATCGTTGTTAAACCCAAAGAAGCCACGGGGGTGTGAGCGGAGAAAAAATGCGAGGAGACCTACCAGGGTAGGTACTTACGTAAGTCCGGAACTTGATGGTTCGTGACTCCACGTGACACACAGGTAGAATCGATAAAGCTTGAGCGCCCGCGAGTGAATAGGTTTTGCCTTGGGAGAATGACTCTACACATTTGGAGTATTTGGAGTCCGTACAGGCCAGCTGTACGTAGGCTGCTGCAAGCCCGACAACTAGCCCATTGCACTGCCAAACAACGCGTGGCGACAACACTACGGGCAACGCGGGTCAGCTCCGGGAGCAGGCGAGGAAGGCCCACGGCACCGACCATCAACCAAAGCGTCGACGGCGACGTAGAGCAGCGGCGTTTGGCCAGTTATCAGGTGCGTAACGACTTACTTACACCTATAGCGGGCAGGACCCATGCGTGGGGGATAAGTTACCAACCCATATATATGGAGTTATTTTCTTCTTGCTCAAAACTAGTATCGTTAGGGTGATACCCTTTGAGGAGTACCTCAGTTGAGGTTATAAAACGCGACCGGCGCCACTCTTTCCACTGCGCCCTTATCAATCTTCAGGGGCAAGTGCCAAGATCCAACATCCTCTGAGCCACACCCCTTAACTAAAGTCTCGCAGCTCAACGTAATCGGGTTGGAAAAATGGAGGCACGATATCACGCGAAAACCTCCCTCGTTTAGAGGAGATGATTCGGTCCATACGGCTCCCTTCGGCCCCGACATCTTGTTCTATTTGTATCCGCTAGTCGTTGATTCGCGAGACGGACTTGGAATGTCTGTGTGTCTCATGATCGACTTAATATTCAAATGCCGAGTATCCGACTCTGCTTGAGCAAGTTTTTTTGCCCCTATTTACAAGGTTTCTAACTCTTTGTTCCTAGCAGCATCACATTATATGGTCCCCTTGATCGGCTGTTGGATTGGTCTCGTGATCCTCGACCCCGCTGAGACGAGGTGGCTATATAACCCTGCAATAACCAGACACGCTGCCACCCAAGTCTCTTCGATGTATCGAGTGGCCTCTCAGACTTGGATGTGGGCGGCGAGTTGGTGATGTTTCAATCTCGGATCGAGCGGCTTCCTACGGTCGTCGATCAACGGGCTTCCACTCATTGTCCCTGGGTTCGGTGCGCCGTCTGAGGAGGAGGAGGGTACGCAATTACCAGGCTTGATTCTGGACGCTTGATCTTGATGTCACACCCACATATTTACTACGACAGAGCGGTCGTGGTTAGATCCAACTGAACTACATTCGACAGCACACCGGGTGCCGTTCGCCCCAACCGCGCCCGACAGTCCACACGGGTGACCATGGAATGGGTGGCTTGGGGAGGGCGGGCTCTCAATATCACGCTTCGCGGTTGGATGGGCGGACACACCCGACACACCGCGGGCCCAAGAAAACCCGCACGCAATCACTAGGAGGCTAAACCCCCACCACCACCTGGCCGACCAACGGTTTTATTGCCTGCTTCCCGACCGTCCGTCGGGGCTTCGCGCAAGCGATCCCGGGTGGGGGGTGGGGCGAACTGTGTGTTGTCTGGTCTGGAGCCTGAGACGCCTTAGCCTGCGGCTTTTTGGTGCTGACCAAGTGGAAAGTGCGGTCTTTGCTTCCCCGGAGTAAGCCCTATGTCGAAAAAGACCCTCCACTAGTTAATTTGTGGAGGGCTCGGTTATGTGGTCAGCCTTCAGCCAAAATCGAACATTTTGGTAAAGCTTGGCAATCCGCTCCCCTGGGCCGGTTTTGGCGGAGTAGGGAGGGCGCTCTAGGCCGTTGGACTCATATCCTCTTCGAGGTTTGGGGATTCATTCAGCTTCCCGCAAAACAAAGTTACTTTCCTCTTGGCCCTACTCTGGGCGGATGCTCTCGAGTGTAGGTATCGGTAGTGGGTGGCTATCATTCATAACTCCCACAGTATTATATGCCTCCCCTATTCTAAGCCCCACAGGAGGAAATAAAATAAAGTTACACGTTTGCGGGTATTTATGGCCCATGGCTGACAGGTCTTATCACTTCCTTGTCGGGGATTAATATGAGCGCATTTAGTTGATCTTTCCGAATATAGTCAAGTACCCCAGAGTGCGTGTAACACTATCGCTTAGACATGCAGGTCATATGGATCAACCGCGATGCTGCTTAAACTGCCGGCGACTACCACTCCCAGAGCCGTTGAATAAGTTGGGACTGGTAATTGGTAATTGGCGTGCTCGCTTTGGTGGATGGGAGGCTTTGCAGGGGGTCGCACCATTGGCCGGTAAAGTCGTCATTGCCAAGGTGTTTCGCAGGATGCACGCTCTGATCCTGGGTGGCGGCCCTGAGTTCCCAATATAGAACCACGGAGCGGATTCGTCCACCAGATAACAAAAACTACTAACAGAAATTGCACTTTGGGTCAGGTACTTTACCCCGTCTCGAAGAGTTTGTCTGACGTCTTGATAGCTTCCCGCAGGAACATTGACGCAAGGGCACCAACAAAGTACACCATCAGGAGACTTTCACGTTACTTCTGGCATATATCCTCCAGTCCCATCGCTATGTTGCACCGCAGGTCATTTAACGAAGGGTTCCAGTTTTATGTCTCCGAAGTCTGGAATTTGGGTATTTGATCTCCGCCCGTGTCTCTTTATAATACCGGGCTCACATGGTGCATGGCACCGAGTCCAATAGCAACCAACGAAGCACATGAATAGAATACCGCTTATGCATAATTTATATTGCTTCTTTGCTTCCGCGATTGAAGAGCCTACGCGTCCTTGGCTTGACAACCTCCTCTAAGCGAGAATGGAACAGCTGGGCAGATATACCCAAGAGATTCCCCAGATCAGAGGATACCCGGATATTGCTCTGGTTAATCAGTCAGGATGTGGCGATATTATCCGGACAAATACAACAGAAGCCCTTTCAACCGCAAATGAACCCTCTAATTAAGCTTCTTCCCTGTAAGCACGACCGTCTTTTTTTGACGATCGCCGGAAACATGCTTATAGAGCCGCGATGCTTCCCGTCAGTGGGTTAGTGGGAAGGGAGACGACGACCGCCTTCTTCATTGTTCTACGCAAACCAGCCTAGCCCTCCTTGAGATTAAGGAGTCAAGATGCGCGTTCTTGGTTTTGCCCTTTCATGGGCGGCGATAGCCTCCCTGGCGACCGCCGATGCAGTCAATGACCTCGAGGCTACTGGCCGGAAACAGATTGACGAGTACATCGCCAGCACGTCAAAGACCTGCACCAAGGAGAAGCTATTGGTGCGACGAGAATGGTATGCGCCAGAATGAATTCTTCCAACGATCCCGGGACTAGCTCTGGAATGCTAAACTGCTTCTTTCCCAGGGGTGACCTCTCCAAGGATGACCGGAGGGCATGGCTCGATGCCTTCCAGTGCCTCCTCACCAAGCCCTCCAAGCTCAGCCCAACGGACTTCCCCGGCGCGAAATCCCGTTATGATGATTTCGTCGTCGTCCACATGAACCAGACGCTGTCGATTCACGGCACGGTGAGTCATAGGCCTTTCCACCGTATATATACGAGCTTGATACTAACTTGAGTTAATGTAGGGTAACTTCCTGTCGTGGCACAGGTACTACACATGGGCATTCGAGAATGTTATGAGGACAGAGTGCGGTTATAAGGGCACTCAGCCGGTGTGTATAATTCTTGCCCAGGACCGCCACACGGCACAGGAACTGACCTCCCCGCGCAGTACTGGGATTACGGAAGATGGGCGGATGACCCTCTCTCTTCCCCCCTCTTTGACGGCAGCGATACCAGCTTGGGCGGCAACGGAGCACCGGTCGCCGGTGCGGGTACTGCTGGTGGAATGGGTGGGATGGGTGGAATGGGTGGATTCGGCGGTGGCGGCATTAAGCCAGCTGGTGACGGAGGTGGTTGCATTTCCACCGGCCCCTTCAAGAAGTACGCCCTGACACCGCCACTCCAGAGGGAACCTCTTTAAGAATCGGCTGACTAACACGTGTGATCGAAAAAGCATGACCGTCTACCTCGGTCCTATGTCCGCGGTTGCCCAGCCAGCACCGCCCAAGAACCCGCGAACGGACGGCTACGGCGCCAACCCGCGTTGCATCCGCCGCGACATCACCAACTACCTCAGCACCCGGTACGGAAAGACGAGCGATATTGTATCTGGTATCACCACCTACGCTAAAGTCGGTCCCTTCCAAGACCATATGCAGAGTGGCACCGGCGTCCACGGAGTTGGGCATTTCACCGTGTCCGGCGACCCCGGCGGAGATTTTTATATCTCGCCTAACGAGCCGTCCTTCTGGCTTCACCACGCCATGATCGACCGTATCTGGACCATCTGGCAGTCGCAGAACTATTCCGACCGCATGATGCAGATGTCGGGCGGTACGAGCATGTTCGGCGGTGGACGACAACAGAGCCTGGACGACCCCACCTACCTCGGCGTCGTAGCTGACACGGTCTACCCCATCCGGGACGTCATGAGCAGCGTTGACGGACCGTTCTGCTATGTGTATGAGTAGATTATGGATCTAGGCTTTGGCCCCAGACCTGGATGCAATGCGTTGGTATCACGTAAGTTTTGTTACGTTCGCTTGCTGGTATCGGAATTTGCACAACGGTGCGCGCTTGATGGTCCGGTACATTGTAAATAAGATAGTGATCTGTTCAGTTGAAATAAACTTTACCAACTGCTTGGGAACAGGGCAATAACAGGTCGATTACCTCAAAACCTGTCTACCATATATGCGCCATGTAACGTGTCAATTCCAGGTTCCCCGACGAGGCTACTTTACCATCTCCTCAAGCCACAAAATTCGCAGTCTCTATTAAAGTGCGGAAAATGTCTTCTTGTAGACAATGGATGGCAAGTATCATGCTGTCTTTGATTATAGTGACTCTGCGCCATGACTACAGCCCTCTAAAAGCATGTATATAGAACCCGTATTCGTTGGCATTCTTCCAAACAAGGATATATTCAGACGTAATAGGATAAGTTTGGGTGCAATGGCTACCAACATGACCTATTCTTTGGCGTTTTGCTAGCGCTATATGGAATGTCCAGGCCGTACAGCTCGTCGCAAGATGCTCGCATTATCAAAAACTGCAGGTCAACGCTGGTCGCCATGGTAGTAAGCTTTAAAGTTGGAAGGGACGCGAGAACCTAGGAGGAGGTGGAAAAGGGGGCCAGTATTTCTATTTCAGTAGTTTCAAGCTGTACCAGCTGATAGAGTGGACACCTAGAAAATGTTTCGGGACTTTCTACCAATATCTCCTCTCAGATACAAGCCGGAAGTGGATAGAACAGCTCCCTTTGCTCAACCTCGCTACCATGACGTACATGAACAACAACGAAGGTAACTCGAGTCAAATCCCACCTACCCGGGAGATAACATATCCAGGAGTACAGTACTTAAGTACAGTGGACGACCAACCCTGGAAGACTGATTTCTGCATGGCTGCGGTGGTCTTACTGCTATTGCCTACGGAAGTGTTGGTAGGGCTATCGGCATTTCTGTTGGCGGCGCGCTGAAAATGGAGGAGGCGTTGGCTTTCTCCATCTTCACCTGTATGCATGGTATTTTCTGAGACGGGTTCGTCGTCCTCCAAATCAGCACTTCCTCCCAGGCGATTCCTCATCTACGATATTCAACTCTGACGATCCTTACCGTTACACGCTTGCTGCCCGAAGCACCGACAACCAAATAACTGATTAATCCACTGCAATCCTGCGCCCCACGTTTTACTGTCTGCATTGTCGAGTGTCTTACTGAATTAAATTGCCAGTACGATGACGGTCATAAACAGCAGTACTGCAACTGCGATATTCGGCACAAGGAACAGATAGGTCATGCTGTTAACATCGCGGACAGAGAGCCTGCCAGAGCTGGGCCCGTAATGTTGCCGATACGGTATATGACAGGCAGATATGTGAACGTCCAGCTCTAGATTTAACGGTCGGTGACCTCCCCAAGACAGGTTAGGACGATGGCGGGTTGCTGTTGAGCAGGCCCATAGCGACATGCATGGCGATAAAGTACAGGTACTGGCAGTAGAGGCTAAAGAAGACGAAATATATGTCTAATGGCGACGTGCCTAGCAGCATCACCGGTTTTCGGCTGATTGTGTTTGACAGGTAGTCTTAGAATAGATTCGTTGTGAGCTGCGCGAGCGCGAAGAGAGGTGCTAGCAGACTGACGTACATACGGTACATTTCTGACTGTCGGGGCATATCCTGGAAGGATGCTACTGTGGTGGGAAATATGGGGAAATGGAGTTCAGTGCTGTCTGTTAGGCGAGGGAGAGGAGTGTAGGTACGATAAGCTGTTTCCGGGGCAGCGGCGTTGAGTAGTGGCCATGCCTACTCGCGCTGTTAGGCCGGATGTTGGGGGTATCTCTGTAGCTCTCGCTGAGGCGGGCCGAGATGGCTGGATCCGATGCTGTCATTGGCGGAGGGGTAGGGAATGTGTGGTACTTGTGGGTAGACTAGAGGTGGAGGGTAGAGGCTGTGGTTCAGGGGCGACTCGATGGGTTGCACTCGCACGAGAGGCGGGAAATGGGCGCGCCGGTGTGGAAGGAGCCGCTCGATCGCAGTCGGTTTGGCGGGCGGAGCTGTCGTGGTGAGGAAGAAGTTTGTGGCCGCGCGGCAGGAATGGTGGTGGGCACCATGATGGGTGAGGTTTAAGACGGTGAATTCATTTCTTTTGCAAGAGCTTATACTCGGTTTTAGGCCTATTTTGAGATACCCAATCGATGATGAGTAGCACAAATGCTACCTGTTGGAAGGTCGGGGGTGGGTGCGATAACTGCTGTCCGAGGTTTAGTAGGCCGCTGGACAGCAAATCCAGGCCGTTCTTTGACTGAATCTCTGCACGCTAAACGCACTTGGCACTCGCTGGCGATCTATGGGGGGAGCGCAGGCAGGATCCCAAAGGGTTTTTCTTTGCCAAGTCGCGCGAGAATCGTGCTAATCTTGCTGCCTGGCTTAGGTTGGGTTCGGGAGGAAGCCCTGCAGCCTTGGCAGCGGCACGCTGGCGAGCTGACGTTATGATACAAAATATACTTTGTTTAGTAGGTAATATTAGCGATATATTTATAATATTTCGTACCGGATGCAAACCTCCTACATATTCATTCTTGGCGAGGCGCGGCCCAAATCTTATCCCTCGCAGCGAGATCCCATATCATTGGCCAACACGGTTGCATATACTGAAAAAGGCAGTCGTGCTGACGGCTGTGGTTTGTGGTTTGGCCATGCTCCTGGCGTTCGAATCAGGGGCAGTAGGGCTGAGATCAATAGTGTAGTTCTTCATAAGACGAAGGTAAGGGGTATTCGTAGACACGCACTTCTCCCTTCCCCCTCGCTCTCCGCAAAAGAATTCGAAGCCATCAACAACTAGACGACGTCACAGCTTCCCCTCGCATCGCGTTTGCGATGTCATCCGTTAAGATGCCAAACCCTGCCCACGAGCACCTTCTCCCCCAGGATGACTCATCCGATTGGATCGGCACCGCGAAGCCCCGGCTCGCGGCCGGCGAGCAGGAAATCGGGGAGCGGCAGGCTCCAGGGACGGTCCCGGAGCAGCCGCTTCGCCGCTATTGGGTGCGCCCGCTCGTCTTGATCTTAATCCCCCCTATCGTCACGGCGTACTACGGAGTCATCTGGGTCCACCTCCTACAGAACAGCCCCTATGACGAGGCCGTCAAGTACCGCACCTTCTCGGGCTCCCTAATCTTCTACTCGTGGTTCATTATCGGCGTCTTCGGCCTGTCGTGGTCAAAATTCGGGCTCGTTGGCATTGAGGCCTCCATGCTGCGCTCGCGCTTCTGGGGGCCGTCCAGTCTCGTCACGCTCTTGATGCACTCTAACGGCACTTGGAGCAGCCCGTCCGGCTGGATCAATGCCATCGTCCATCGCGAGTTCCACCGTTTGTGGTGCCTGCTCACTTTCCTAAGCCTTCTCCCTTTTATCGCCCTCCCCCTCTCCGGTCTCGTTTTTGAGATTAGCGACGGGTACATCAGAATGTCGGATGCCCCCTCCGTCATAGGACGGAACATTAGCACTTTCAATGCGAGATATGACTCGATTGCACTTAATCAAGAATTATATGAAACACTTAAAGCACCAGCACAGTCACAGTGGCTAATCGGATCTGCTCCGACTATACCGGGGATGGGGGTTGTCTTTACTAGCGAATCTGTCGACCGGTCCAAGCACTCAGTCTTCAAGAATCTGCCTAATAGCTTGCCCTTAACTGAGTCTATCCCAGACCTTTTTCTCGCGCCGCAAGCCGACAAGCCGGTATCGGGCAAGGCCTGGGGCCTTCGCTTCAAGTATGACTGCTCGATCGTGCGATTGGCGTCCCAATTCACGCTCCTTGTCCAGAAATCAGCCTCGTCGATCAGCGACGACAGCTGGTGCAAAGACTGCCTCGAGCTCCGAACTCCTTCAGGGGATGCAATCTTCCTGTGGGATACTGCTGCCAATACAGACAGTATAGGACTGAATACCCATGCATATTTCGAGATTGGGACAAGCGGCCCGCTGGAGGATAAAAGCGCACCCAAGGACGGCGATGACAAGTACGACGGGAAGCATCCCCATTTCGAAGTGGACGAGGGCGACACCTCGCTGGTGTTCGAGTATGCCGCGTGGCAGCTCCACGTAGCCGGCTTATACGACGATGGTCGCCTTCCCTTCAACGCCACTCTCGAGCCCTCCATCGAAGGGCTGGGCACCCCATTCGTCAAAGCAGACGACGGTACCTATGCCTTGAACAAAACCTTCTTCGCGATCAAGGAAGGCAAGAACAAGACGACCGATGTCAGCGACTTAATGGGGCTGGAGAGTTTCATCAGAGGATCCTCTATCGGCGACCTGTTATACGCCGCCCCTCCCATCGGAGTCCGATGCGTCGCATCCTCGGATGTTGGGACCGCGGAAGTGGACGGCTTGACCTCCACCTTCCGCGATTTCCAACGGTCTAGTCCTGACTTGAACCAGTCATTCCTAGGTTCCTTGCGCTTCGGCAGGACGGCCCAGCACATATTGAACGGCCAGTTCCAGCAGCACTTCATCTCGGGCGACATGCCCGGGACCACGCCCGGCCTCTTCGAACAGAGCCGACGACGTGGGAGCTTCATCGACCCGGAGTCTCTCCTGCGCTCTGTGAACCTCGCCTACGCCCTTGATGCCTCGAACCTTCTGTACGACATCACCTCGGGCTTCGGCAAGGAGTGGCTGGAGCGGGGACTGACGTCCTCGCGGGAGGGCAAGATCTTGTCCGTCGCCTCGCTGATCCCGGGCACCGCAGTGGGCTACTTCGTCCTCGCGCTCTTCTGCATATGGGCGGCGTTGTCGGCAGGGCTGGGGCTGTGGTATGGGTTCCGGAGGAGGCCGGCCGACAGGCTGGATGGGTACACAATGCTGCGCAAGGGCGTGGACATGGCGGACGAGCTGAAGGAGAACGACGAGTTTATGGACGGGAGGCCGTACCATGGTAGTGGGACGCTGGCGGCACTGCCGGGCAATGTTTCGAATCGAAAAAGTTGAATTACGAAGTCAGCCCTTTGCTACACATCAAACACGAGGAGCATTCTCCCTGGCAGGCACTCCGAGGCAAGGTAAAGGTTACAGGCGAAGGTCCTTCGCGGCTATGTCATGTTCCACCCGCTGATGATGGGTTTGACGATGGGGACGCGCTGGTAACCGGGCCTAGGGCTGTTGACATAAATGATAATTGATGGGGTCTTCACCGTGCAATGCTCTAGACCCCTAATTCACGTCATTCCAAGTCATATATTTTTATGTCCACACAAGCCAGCCTTTCTTGACAAAACAACCTCCCTTGCTCAATCTCACCAGAACTTTTCCATACCCCGCCATATCTCTCAAAACGAATCATAGCTTCCCAGAGATGGGACCTTGAAGCTCCAAGTCTCGATAAGGAATCTCCAAATAATCCCACACATAGTGAAACCTGTCACTTCCAAAAAAGGGTTCAGCATTCCCCCTTCCATTTTGCACCCAAAACCACGGGCAGCCAAATGCACCAAGATCCTCAACAGCATGCTTGGTGGCATCATTCAGAGACTGCTTAACCTCGGGTGTTTGCGCAGCTTTCATGGTCTCGTCTGCCTCCTGCTTGTTGAAGACCTTGAGGAGGGCAATCAACATATTTTCTGTTTTTGATAAGTCGAGATGCTGAAGCCACATTGTCTCAAAGCATGACTGGAACATGTCTTCGAGGCTCTCTGGACGCGTTGCCTTCACATACGCAAGACATCGTTGAGGCTGGGATTTGTTCAGCGCCGAGGAGCAATCTTTTGCCGGAGGGCAAGATAACTTACTAGCAATGACAAGATTGGGAAAACACAGGGATTTCGAACTTGAGTCCGAAATATTTTTGATCTCGCTCGCCATCAAACTTGGAATACTTCGCTTTAGCTGGGAGAGTCCATGGCGGCTTGTTTCCTATTCACTCTCGCATCAGCCACCAGTCTTCGCATAGGAGCAGAAGCACGTTACCACTACCAACATTGATACCCCCAAGGAATACAGGAACAAATCTGGATTGTTAACATATCAGGATTGATCAATGCGGTTTCATCTCTCACCCAACTTACTCGATGTTTTACGCCCTGCTTTTGAAGTAGTTGCTTATTCTTGCGGAGATAGAAAAACGAGTAGAAGCTGTAAGGTGAAACTACGTGGCATAGAGTAAGCACTTTGTTGAAATAATGGGCATCCTATGATGCATACCGGGCAACTTATCGCAATCAAGGTACGCCTCGATTTTCTTCCCTTGCTGAGGCATAGTTGCTGCCAGTGTTGGTGAGGATGCTGCAAGGGCACTTAACCCACCTCAACTCTGCACTGCTTTATAACTACCAGCCTAAGCAGCGATTCAAACAATTCTCCAAGAGTGCAGGTCTATCTTACGTACTCCAGTTAGGTACTTTGGGGTCACTCACAACCTGATCGTCCCCATTTCCTGGTCCGTCGGTGCGGGGGTATCAAATCGCAAGGTGTGGGGTAACTTCCGAGGGCCTGTCACTGACAGCCCCTCTGTTACTCCACAGCTCCACAGCTCCCCGAGCCTCGGTAACTTTACGCCATAGGTAGGTAAGCTACACGCGTAACTCACCATCCCGGCCAGATATATTTTATCTCAAAAGTAGATAGAAGTCCTCCTTTTAAGTCCTGCCTTGTACTATTAGCCGAGCCATTCATGTTCATGTGGAGCTAAGGCTCAACTAAGAATCTTCGAAATGCCGCAGCCATTATCCGTACGACCCGTCGCCTTGGTCGTAGGCGCATCTCGTGGCATTGGCCGTCAAGTTGCCATTGACCTGGCGAGAAATGGCTTCAGAAGTACAGTACTCAGCTTACCCAGAATCTTAGGTCCGAGCTGACGCGTTCGCAGTCGTCGTGGCAGCTAAGAGCGTCAGCGATGCGTCAAAAACGTCCCCTTTCCCCCCGGATCCCAATTCTCAACAGTCGACTATTACCACTGTGACTCGCGAGATTCGTGAAGCTGGAGGCGAGGCAACCGCGATCCAGGTTGACACAAGAAGTCCCGAAAGCATCAAGCACTTGGTTGACGAGACGGTGAAATTGTACGGATCACTGGACGTCTTAATTTACAACCCAGGTGCCATCTGGTGGGCCTCCGTTGAAAAGACGCCACTAAAGCGCTTCCAGCTCCTACAGAGTGTTAATGTTGAAGGCTTGTATGCTTCAGTGCAGGTTGCGCTTCCTCATTTTGAGCGCAACGGGTGGAAGGGCCGAATAATAGTAGTGAGCCCTCCTATCTACTCTCGCTTCTTTAGAGGAAAAACGGCGTATGCGATGGGGAAGGTTGCAATGTCTGTTCTCACAAAAGGATTGGCAATGGACTGGAAAAGAGAAGGGAAGAAAGACATGGCTATTACTAGCATCTGGCCTGCTGCGGTACATTGCGCCCATCTTAGCAATCACTCGCTATCACTAACATGAACACAGGCGATCCAATCCGCTGCAACACCCGATCCAAAGATGTTGCCGGACCTGAGAAGTCCGGTGGGTTCATACCGTTCCTTACCTACCTACCTAGTTCATGAAGTCGCGTCATGCAGCTAACAACCAATTTCCTAGGCAATCTTCTCGGATGCCATCTTAGAGATGCTCCGCACGCCTACAAAAGAAATCAGCGGATGTCTTGAGCTGGATGAAGACTTCCTCCGCAGCAAGGGGTTCACTGATTTCTCCAAGTACAGCCTAGTGCCTGGCTCAAATCCGCGACGGATGCTTCCAGCTGCGCTTCCGGTGCTGACAGTACCAGAAGAGGACGACGAGGGGTTCCGTGTTGATAGTACTAAATTGAAATCTAGTCTGTAGATATAAATACGCCAACCCCTGTGGCCGGCGCTGGTTTGCGGCTCGCTACGTCAACTAGGACTGCAGGTGTGGCTGCGTAGCCTTGCAGTCCGTGGGATGATATCGACAATGTGGTATTAACACCGACGCTACGTGCTGACGGAAGGAGGCATAAGGAGAAGTGACGTTGGTCGGCCGGACAAGGACCCCGGCGAAGATGTCGGCGTGCTCGAATATCTTTGGTGTGTTCTGTACCCGGCGTACAGCGAATGCGGGTGGACGAAGCGGTGAGTCCTTCGTTGTGCGGCGTCAGATCATGTTCGTCGCGTAGTGCGACCCAAGGCCATAGTCCTTGCTCTCTACTGTGAAGATGACCAAGGGGCGCACGGCGTTGGCCGTGCTAACGTTGGAAAGGGTTCGCAGAAGACGGAGGATATTTTGGAAGTGAGGAATATAATCCATGGTGTTTTCTGTGGTGAAAACGATGGCGTCAAGGGTCGACAGGAGCGCAGCTTGGATGCTCTCCTGCGAGGCAACATCGTCGATACTGCTAATGACTGGCATTATTTCTTCCGCTAACAAGGCCGTGCTGGAATGTGACGAACGAACAAGTCCGTACGGTAAGCTGCCCAGCGCGGATGAATGCACGGGCTGTGCCATTACCAATGTAGCCGTTCGCTCCGGTAACTAGGATGATCTTGTTGGTCTCCATAGTTGTTGAAGTATCTGACTTTGCTCTGTGAATCGAAAACCGAGTGGTCAATACTGGTGTTGAGAAGACGCTGGCCCTTTGTTATATCATCCTATGATGGCGGCACTGGTAGATGACCAACGTATAAATGGGCGCATTGAACGACACGTCCCCGTCAGAGGGGAGTGATTAGAGCCTCGTGATGACAAATGTGTCGGGTTTGGTGGATCTTGAACGTTCACAGGAAGCCTGCATCTAGTCTATAAACCACATCAAGGCAGTTCGTGGTAATTATCACCGCAAGAGGTTCCTCCATGATCAAGAAATCGAAATTCTCAGCCCCCGAGATAGGGGAAATGTATGGAAGGGGACCACCAGAGGCGACGCATCAAACCGTATCTCGAGTGGAGGCGTCGTCGCCATTCGAGCATTAAGCGCCTCGTCCAGCGTGTCCAAGGATGTGCTGCCTCTCGTCATGGGCGAGCCATGGTATCGCTCGTATCGGCGATCACTTGGGGTCTGTGGCGAGAGCACTCAGATGCCAATATTCCCTGCCATGATAATGGTATGCCACCTAATGGCTCCCCTTCTTTTTTGGCCTCAAGTACCCGTTTTGCAGCACACCTTTCAGCAAATGCGTTGGTTCCCGTACAATCGCCGTGACACAACCAGTTTAATACCAAAAAAAAAAAAATTTACTGATGAGGGTGGGACTCGAACCCACGCAGATTTCTCTACTAGAACCTTAACTTTGGGTTTGTTAGTGGGATGTTGGAATTTTAGAGCGGAATCGGAACAACGTACTCTAGCGCCTTAACCGCTCGGCCACCTCACCATTGAGAATGCTAAGATTAAAATTGCTTATCCCTTTACTCTTCCAATACAGGCGACACTAGTCTTGATTTGGCATAGCGCCTGGCCCACTCTGATCGGGAGGTGAAGTCGTTCCCCTCGAGAACAATGTCAAAACTCCACTTTTTTTGTCAGTCCTCCGCCTTCCAACCCGGCGGCGCCGGGAGAATGGGTCAGCGTCAGCCCAAAAAGTAGTGCGTTGGCAGGTTGAAATCGTCTTATGTCTCACTTGATGCCTGTTCTAGCATCTACATCCCCGACTCTCTCTTCTTCCATCATCACTGTTCCTCGGCCGAAGGGCGTAATCAATTGGGGGTGATCCAGTCGGGAATGGCTAGCTGCCCCAAGTTGATTGGGCGCTCGTGTGACTCCCCTA
>Ga0164242_10004478_pt1 | contig 15685 bp, 14 predicted proteins | sample OricomgcompostMG_FD_108783 | JGI IMG/M metagenome (GOLD analysis project Ga0164242, IMG submission 108783) | Miracle-Growth compost microbial communities from Emeryville, California, USA - Original compost - Miracle growth compost (MG) ... | reverse complement strand
GTTCTCGGTCGAGGAGCCCATCGCGAACTCGTCCATGTTGGTCTTGCCCAGGATCGGGATGCCCGCGGCCCGCAGCTTCGTGGTGACGGTGGCGTCGTACGGCGAACGCCAGCCCTGCAGAATCTTGGACCCGCAGGTGGTGGGCATGTCGACGGTGGTGAAGACGTCCTTGAGCGCCAGCGGCACCCCGGCCAGCGGCGAGGGCAGCCGCTCGCCCGCCGCCACCGCCTCGTCGACGACCGCGGCCGCGCCCAGCGCCTCATCGGCGGCGACGTGCAAAAAGGCGTGGTAGCGCTCGTCGGTCGCCGCGATCTGGTCCAAACAGGCCTGGGTGGCCTCGACCGAGGACAGCTCCTTGGCGGCGATGCGGGCGGCCAGCGTCGCGGCGTCCGACCGGATGATCTCGTTCACTCGTCCCCCAGGATCTGCGGGACGGCGAACCGGCCGTCGACGGCTTCGGGCGCTTCGGCCAGCGCTTCGGCCTGCGTCAGGCAGGGCATCGGCTCGTCCGGGCGGGTGACGTTGAGGTCCTTCAGCGGGTTGTCGGTCGGTTCGACGCCGGTGACGTCGACCGCCTGCACCTGGCTGACGTGGGTGAGGATGGCGTCGAGCTGGCCGGCGAAGCTGTCGAGCTCGGCGTCCGTCAGCGCCAGCCGGGACAGCCGGGCCAGGTGCGCCACCTCATCGCGGGAGATCTGGGACACGATCGGAAAGCCTAGCCCGCCGCGTCCGCCGCGCTGGCGTGACGTTCGGCGGCCACCGCCACGCTGGCGTTACGCCCGGTTACGCCCGGCGGGCAGAACACCCCGGGCTGTGCAACAGTGTTGGCCGTGCCGTCCTATCTGTTGCGCATCGAGCTCCTCGACCGTCCGGGCAGCCTGGGGTCGCTGGCGGTGGCGCTCGGTTCGGTGGGAGCCGACATCCTCTCGCTGGACGTGGTGGACCGCGGCTCGGGTTATGCGATCGACGACCTGGTGATCGAGCTGCCGGCCGGGGCCATGCCCGACACGTTGATCACCGCCGCCGAGTCACTGTCGGGGGTGCGGGTGGACAGTGTGCGTCCGCACACCGGTCTGCTGGAGGCCCACCGCGAGCTGGAACTGCTCGACCACGTCGCCGCGGCCGACGACAAGACGGCCAGGCTACAGGTGCTGGTCGACGAGGCGCCCAAGGTGCTGCGGGTCAGCTGGTGCACGGTGTTGCGCAGCGCCGGCGGTGAGCTGCACCGCCTGGCCGGCAGTTCGGGCGCTCCGGAGACCAAGGCGGATTCGGCTCCCTGGCTGCCGCTGGAGCGGGCGATGACGCTGGACAGCAGCGGGGACTGGGTGCCCAAGGCGTGGCGCGATATGGACATGACGATGGTCGCGGCGCCGCTGGGTGACCCGCACACCGCGGTGGTGCTGGGCCGGCCGGGCCCGGAATTCCGGCCGTCGGAGGTCGCCCGGCTGGGCTATCTGGCCGGGATCGTGGCCACGATGCTGCGCTGATTCCCGCGCACGCCCGAATGATGTTGTCCCACTTAGGTTTTACTCGCCGCCACCACATTGGCCCTCGGCAGACGCCTTTTCAGGGCAGCGACCCGCAGTAGCTGAACGGTCAGGTTGGTGGCTCCCAGTATCGGGAACAACCCGATGTAGATGCGCAGCGATCTGACCCCGTGCAGTTCGAGGGTGCTGAACACGATGAAGCATCCGATGGTGAACACGGCGGCCGGGATCGAAAAGGCCAGCGGGGAACTGCGATCGGCGATTGTCTGCGCCGCGCAATCGAATTCCTCCTGCGACATCGGTTCGCCTTTGCGCAATTTGTCCAAAGCCCTTCTGGTGCCGCCGATCTCCTCACCGATCGGCGTGGGCTGGCGCCCCAGCAGCCGCTTCACGAAGGCGAAGACGAAGACGGCGAGCACCAATTCGGTCACGCCGGCGAGCACCGCCAGATAACCAAACAGGCCCAAGTTCCTTCACTCCTTTGCCGGACAAGGCGGTGTGGCATCGCCGGAGAACTAGCCGCGGGAATGCCTTGCTGCTGACGGTGTCTCGGGCGCGACGGCGGGGTCGCCGTCTTCCCAGAGCAGCAGCTGGCGAACCGCCGGCCGCGGACCGTACGGCCGCAGCATCGTGCTGGCCGGCCGGGGACGCACCCGCTGGGGCCACCAGAACCACCGGCCCAGCAGCGCGGCGACCGACGGCGTCATGAACGACCGCACGATCAACGTGTCGAACAACAGCCCCAGCGCGATCGTCGTCCCGATCTGACCCAGCACCAACAGCGAGGCGGAGACGAAGGAGGCCATGGTGAAGGCGAACACCAGTCCGGCGGAGGTCACCACCGCCCCGCTGCCCGCCATGGACCGGATGATGCCCGTGTTCAAGCCGGCGTGGATCTCCTCCCTGAACCGGGAGATCAGCAGCAGGTTGTAGTCGGATCCCACCGCCAGCAGGATGATGACGGACAGTGCCAGGCAGATCCAGTACAGCTTGATGCCGAGGATGTCCTGCCAAACCAGCACGGACAGGCCGAACGAGGCGCCCAACGACAGCGCCACCGTGCCGACGATGACGATCGCGGCGACCAGGCTTCGGGTGATGAGCACCATGATCAGCAGGATGAGGCTCAGCGCGGCGATCCCCGCGATCAGCAGGTCGTATTTGGCGCCCTCGGCGATGTCCTTGTACGTTGCGGCGGTGCCGGCGAGATAGATGTTGGAGTCCCCCAACGGCGTGTTCTTGACGGCCTGTTTGGCGGCGTTGCGAATCGGCTCGATGTGCGAAATGCCTTCGGGGGTGGCCGGATCGCCCTCGTGCGAGATGATCATGCGGGCGGCCTTGCCGTCCGGCGAGAGGAACAGTTTCAGTCCTCGTTTGAATTCGGGGTTGGTGAAGGCCTCCGGCGGCAAATAGAACGAATCGTCGTTCTTCGCGGCGTCGTACGCCTGGCCCAGTGCGGTGGCGGTGTCGGTGTTCGCCCGGGTCTGGGCGTTGATCCCGAGGTTGGTGGCGTAGTTGGACAGCGTCAGCGCGAGGTTCTTCTCCTGATCGGCGATCTGGGGCGGCAACAGGGTCACCAGTTTTTGTTGGCCCGCGTCCAGCTTGTCCAGGCTGGCGGTGAGCTTTTCAAACTGCGCGCTCAGCTCGTCGATACCGTCGAGCGCGTCGAAGACGGATCGGAACGCGAAGCACGCCGGAATGTCGAAACAGTGCTTCTCCCAATAGAAATAGCTGCGCACCGGCCGGAAGAAATCGTCGAAGTTCGCGATCTTGTCCCGCAGGTCGTTGATGATGGCGATGGTGTCGTGAAAGCTCTGCGTCTCATCGTGGGTGGAGGCCGCGAGCTGCTTTTGCAGCGCATACTGCTGGTTGAGAATGCCGATCGTGTCTTTGAGGTTGTCGGCCTGTTTGAGCAGATCCTCGGCGCGCTCCTTCTGGTATTGCAGGTTTTCGATGCTGCCGATGCTGCCCGCGCTGATCTGGAATGCCAACGAGGTGTGTTCGATCGGGGTACCCAGGGGCCGGGTCATGGACTGGACCTGGGCGATGCCGGGAAGGTGCGCGATCGCTTTGGCGACGCGCTCCAAGTTGATCATGTCGGCCGGATTGCGCATGTCGTGATCGGTCTCGATCATCAACAGCTCGGGATTGAGCCGGGCCTGCGAGAAGTGCCGCTCGGCGGCCGTGTAGCCGGTGTTCGCCGGGGCGCTGGCCGGCATGTAGGGGCGGGCGTCGTAGTTCGTCCGATAGCCGGGCAGGGCGAGCAGGCCGACGAGGGCAACCCCGGTGGCCACCACCAGGATCGGGCCCGGCCAGCGCACGATCGCGGTGCCGATGCGCCGCCACCCCCGCGTCGCCATCTGGCGCTTGGGGTCGAAGAGCCCGAACAGGCTGCCCACCGTGATCACCGCGGGGGTCAGGCTGAGCGCGGCCGCCAGGGCGACCCCGATTCCTATCGCAGCCGGAATCCCCAGGCTCTGAAAGTAATTCAGCCGCGTGAAGCGCAGACACAACACCGCACCCGCCACCGTCAGCCCCGACCCCAGCACCACATGGGTGGTTCCGCGATACATGGTGTAGTAGGCGGTTTCGCGATCTTGCCCTTCGTGGCGTGCCTCGTGGTAACGGCCGACGAAGAAGATCGCGTAGTCGGTGCCGGCGGCGATGACGAGCAGCGTGAGCAGGTTCGTCGCATACGTCGACAGCCCGATCAACCCGACGCTGCCCAGAAACGCCACGATGCCCCGGGCGGCGGCCATTTCGACGATCACGGTGACCAACACGAAAACCGCTGTGACGGAACGGTAAACCCACAGCAGCATGGCCAGGATCACCAGCACGGTGATCACGGTGACCTTGAAGATGCCCTTGCTGCCCACCTCGAACTGATCGGTGACCAGCGGCGCCGCCCCGGTCACGTACGCCTTGACCCCCGGTGGCGGCGGCGTGTGCTCCACGATATTGCGGATGGCGTCGACGGACTCATTGGCCAACGCATCGCCCTGGTTGCCGGCGAGATAGACCTGCACATAGGCGGCCTTGCCGTCCTTGCTTTGCGAGCCCGCCGCGGTCAGCGGATCGCCCCAGAAGTTCTGTACGTGCTCGACGTGTTTGGTGTCGCGTTCGAGCTTGCCGACCAACGCGTCGTAGAACCGGTGGGCGTCGTCGCCCAGCGGCTTGTCGCCCTCCAACACGATCATCGCCGCACTGTCGGAATCGTATTCGTGGAACACCTTGCCGATGTGCTGCATCGCCTGAAACGACGGCGCGGCCGGGGTGTTCAGGGACACGTTGTGGGCCTTGGCCACATCCTCCAGGTTCGGCACGGCGATGTTGGAGATGGCGGCCACCGCCACCCACACCAGCAGTATCGGTACCGAGAGACGACGAATCGTCTGCGCCACAACGGATCTGGTGGCCTGATCCGTGGTCATGCGGACTTCACCAGACAGAAGGTGTAGGCGTTCACCTGGTTGACGATCCTTTCGTCCTTGACGTCACCGTCCACCGTGATGCGACAGCCGAGCGAATCACTGTTGCCCTGCGCCACCAGGTTGCTGAAGGCCCCGGGCTGGGTCGTCACCATGGTCAACGACCACGGCAGGGCCGCGTTGAGCACCTGCCGCGGCTGGACATTGATGTCCACGTAGTTGATGGTCGCCACCGCCCCCGGGTTGCCGAACACCTCGAGGGTGATGTGCTTGGGGCTGAACGGCTCGGTCTGGTCGGAGATGCCGCCGGCGGCCGACGTGTTGTTGTGCGAGCCGAAGATGCCGTGCAGCCGGTAAACGCAGAACCCGGCGACGCCGACCACCACGACGACGACCAGCACCATCCACCCTCGCTTGACCAGCGACGCTATCGAAAAGCCTTTCACCCGTTAGCCTTTCGAATTCGGGTGACGGCTCACGCCCCGGGGCGAGCGCGGCTGCCAACGTCATCAGCGGGATCGACAGGTATCACAGTACGGTACGGGACCGTACTGTACAAGAGGGGCGCGGCGGGCAGTGGCGGGCGATGAATTCCGGTGCCGCCCCGGGTCGATAGCTGTATCCGCCCGGCCAACTGCGAGGAGTATTGATGCTGCCCACCCCGATTTCGGCGACGGACCTGAACATCTACGGCGACGCGGAGCTGCCATGGAGCCGGGTCCTCGAGGCGATGCGGGCCCTGCCCTCCCCCGAGACGCCGCAGTTCCTCGGCACCGTGCGACCCGACGGCAGTCCGCACGCGGCCGGCGTCGGCTCGATCGAGCATGCCGGCAACATCTATTTCACCAGCGGGCCGGCGACGCTGAAGTCCCGCAACCTGGTCGCCAATCCGGCCTGCACCCTGTCGGTGCGGCTGCCCGGGGTCGACCTGATCCTGCAGGGCGACGCGCACCGCACCACCGACGCCGGTGAGCTCGACGCGGTCACCGCGCTGTTCCGCGACGCCGGCTGGCCCTGCGAGCGCGACGGCGACGCCGTCGTCGCCCCCTACAGCGCCCAGAGCGCCGGGCCGCCGCCGTGGCATCTGTACCGATTCGTGCTGCGCGCCGCGGTCGGGGTCGCGCTCACCGAACCGCACGGCGCGACGCGCTGGGCCTTCTCCCCGTAGCCGCGTCGGGTCAGCGCGCGGTCAGGCCGGGGATGAGGAACCCGTCGACCAGCGCCTGCACGGTGCGGCGGCTGGGCGGCCGGGTGGGCACGATCGACCGGAAGATCAGGTAGCCGGGCAGCAGGTCCCAGAGTTCGTCGGAGATGGCGTCGGCGCTGATCTCGCCGCGGTCGACGGCCTGATGCAGCACGTGCTCGATCAAAGCCCGGCGCTGGTCCAGGAATTGGTGCTGCAGCGCGTCGTTGAGCGCCGGGTGCCGCGACACCTCGAACATCACCGCGCGGATGGTGCTGGCGTGGTGGCCGACCTGCTCGCAGACCGTCTCCCCCAGGGCCAGCAGGTCGCCGCGCAGCGTGCCGGTGTTCGGCGGGACGGCCACCTGGCGCACGCCCTCGATGAAGGCGGCCAGCACCAGTTCGGCCTTGGAGGGCCAGCGCCGGTACACGGTGGCCTTGCTGGCGTGGGCGGCGCCGGCCACCGCGTCCACCGTCAACTGGTCATAGCCGTGTTCCTGCAGCAACCGCAGGGTCACCGCCAGGATCTCGGCCTCGCGCGGCGACCACGGCGAGGCCTGCTCGCAGCGGTCGGCCGTCTGGGTCATAGCGCCCACCATAGATGCGCTCGGCCGGTGCCGACGAATTTCGGCGCCGCGAACCTCGCCGGATGGCCACGGCTGCAAAGGTCCGTCAGCGCAGGGTCAGCAGGGCCCGCTCGATGTCGGCGAGCAGGTCGTCGGTGTCCTCGATGCCCAACGAGATGCGCGCGAACCCGTCGGGGACCGCGTCTCCCCAGCGGGCCCGGCGGTCCACCGAGGTGTGCAAACCGCCGAAGCTGGTGGAGGCGATCAGCAGCTCGCTGCCGTCGAGGAGAGCGCGCACCGCGGCGGCGTCGGCCAGTTCGACGGCGACCAGGCCACCGAACCGGCGCATCTGGGCCCTGGCCACCGCGTGCCCCGGGTGCTCGGCCAGCCCGGGATAGCGCACCGCGCGCACCGCCGGGTGGCGGGCCAGCAGCGTCGCCACCGCCCGCGCGTTCTGGCACTGGCGCTCGAAGCGCAGTCCGGCGGTTCCCAAGCTGCGCAACAGAAGCCACGCCTCGAACCCGCCCAGGATCGCCCCGGCGAGCAGCCGTTGGCGTTCCACCGCGGCCAGCAACTCGGGCCGGCTGCTGGCGACGTAGCCGGCCAGCAGGTCGCTGTGACCGGCCAACGCCTTGGTGGCGCTGGCCACCACCGCGTCGGCGCCCAGCGACAGCGGCTGCTGACCCAACGGCGTGGCCGCGGTGTTGTCGACCACCAGCCGCGCTCCCCGACCGTGACAGACGGTGGCCAGCCGGTGCAGATCGACCACGTCCAGCGCCGGATTGGTCGGCGTCTCGGCCAGCACCACGTCGGCGGTCGCGGCGGCGTCATAGATCTGCGCACTCGACGCCTCGATGACCGTCACACCCGCGGGCGCCAGGTCTTCGGCGGCGTGGCGGCGCACCTGGTAATAGCCGTCGGCCGGCACCACCACGGTCGACCCGGGCGGGGCGAGCGCGCGCAGCACGGCGCTGATGGCCGCCATGCCGGAACCGAACACCAGCGCGCCGACGGCACCCTCGAGCTCGGCGAGCGCCGACTCCAGTTGCCGCCAGGTGGGATTGGAGTTGCGGCCATAGCTGTCCACGCCCGCGGTTTCGTCGCCGGACAGGTGATAGGTGGCGGCCAGCACCGGCTGCGGCGCCACCGGCTGGCCCGAAACAGCTTGAGGATCAACAGCTTTGAGGCTACGGGTGGAGTCACCGTAGTTGCCGCTCATCGGCTCAGTCCGCCGGGGTTTCGGGCGGGCCCTCGGCCAGCAGCTTGCGGAAGCCGTCCTCGTCCAGGATGGGCACGCCGAGCTCGACCGCCTTGTCGTACTTGGAGCCCGGCGAATCGCCGGCCACCACGTAGTCGGTCTTCTTCGACACCGAACCGGCGGCCTTGCCGCCGCGCGCCAGGATCGCCTCCTTGGCGTCGTCGCGGGAGAAACCGGCCAGCGACCCGGTGACCACCACCGTCAGCCCCTCCAGCGTGCGCGGCACGCTGGCGTCGCGCTCGTCGGCCATCCGCACGCCGGCGCCCCGCCACTTGTCCACGATCGCGCGGTGCCAGTCGACGGTGAACCATTCGGTGAGCGCCGCCGCGATCGTCGGGCCGACCCCCTCCACCGCGGCGAGCCGCTCGGTGGACGCCGACATGATCGAGTCCAGATCGCCGAACTCGGTCGCCAGGGCGCGCGCCGCCGTCGGCCCCACGTGCCGGATCGACAACGCCACCAAAACACGCCACAGCGCAACCTTTTTCGCCTTCTGCAGGTTCTGCAGCAGCCGTGTGCCGTTCGCGGACAACGTGCCGGCCTTGGTCCGGAACAGCTCGGTGCGCAGCAGGTCGTCCTCGGTGAGCGCGAACAAGTCGCCCTCGTCGGCGATCACCCCGGCCTTGAGCAGCGCGGTGGCCGCCTCGTAGCCCAGCCCCTCGATGTCGAGTGCGCCGCGGCCGGCGACGTGAAACACCCGCTCTCGCAGCTGCGCCGGGCAGGACCGGGCGTTGGGGCAGCGGATGTCGGCGTCGCCCTCCTTGGCCGGCGCCAGCGGGGTGCCGCACTCGGGACACGTTGTGGGCATGACGAATTCGCGTTCGGTGCCGTCGCGCAGGTCGACGACCGGGCCCAGCACCTCGGGGATCACGTCGCCGGCCTTGCGGATCATCACGGTGTCGCCGATCAGCACGCCCTTGCGCTTGACCTCGGCGGCGTTGTGCAGGGTGGCCAGCCCCACCGTCGACCCGGCCACCTTGACCGGGGTCATGAACGCAAACGGGGTGACGCGCCCGGTGCGCCCGACGTTGACGCGGATGTCGAGGAGCTTGGTCTGCGCCTCCTGGGGCGGGTACTTGTAGGCGACCGCCCAGCGCGGCGCGCGCGAGGTGGCGCCGAGCCGGCGCTGCAACGCGACGTCGTCGACTTTGACCACCACACCGTCGATCTCGTGTTGCAGTTCGTAGCGGTGCTCGCCCCAGTAGCCGATCCGCTCCTGCACCGCGGCCAGCCCGCGCACCCGCGCGGTCTGTTCGGCCACCGGCAGCCCCCACACACTCAGCGCGGTGTAGGCCTCGTGCTGGGTTTTCGGCGAAAACCCCTCGGTGCGGCCGATGCCGTGGCAGATCATCCGCAGCTTGCGCCGCGCGGTGACGGCCGGGTTCTTCTGGCGCAGCGACCCGGCCGCGCTGTTGCGCGGATTGGCGAACGGCGCCTTGCCGTCTTCGACCAGGCTGGCGTTGAGCGCCTCGAAGTCGGCGAGCAGGAAGAACACCTCACCGCGCACCTCGAGCAGCGCCGGAACCGGGAAGTCGTCGCTGGGCGAGAGGCGTTCGGGCACGTCGTCGATGGTGCGGGCGTTGAGCGTCACGTCCTCGCCGACCCGGCCGTCGCCCCGGGTGGCGGCGCGTTCCAGCCGGCCGTCGCGGTAGACCAGCGACAGGGCCACCCCGTCGATCTTGAGCTCGCACAGGTAGTGCGGGTCCTTGCCGATCTCGTTCTCGACGCGATTGCTCCAGGCGATTAGCTCGTCGGTGTCGAAGACGTCGTCGAGGCTCAGCATCCGCTCCAGGTGCGCCGCCTCGGCGAAGTCGGTGGCGAAACCCGCCCCGCCGACCAGCTGCGTGGGCGAATCGGCCACCCGCAGCTCGGGGTGACGCTCCTCCAGGGCGAGCAGCTCGTTGAACAGCGCGTCGAACTCGGCGTCCGAGATGATCGGCGCGTCCTTGATGTAGTAGCGGAACTGGTGTTCGCGGACCGTTTCGGCCAGCTCCTGCCACTGCCGCCGCACCTCGGGCGGTACCGAATCAGCCTCTGCCGAGCTCACCTTGGCAGGCTATCCGAGCCGACCGACGCAAAACCCGGCAACCTTGCGGGTTGCCTATTCGATGGCGTCGGGGTCCTCGGCGAACAGTTCGGCCGCCCGGCGGGCGAGCCCGATCGCGGTGCGCGCCCACTCGGGCGTGGCGCCGGCCAGGCCGCACGCCGGGGTGACGCCGATCCGGTCGCGCAGAGCCGAGCGGGTGAAGCCGAGCCGATCGGTCACCGCGACCACGGCGCCGGCCACCTGCTCGGCCGACGGCCGCCGCGGCGGGACGCCGACGGCGACGACGCCCAACGCCACCGCCCGGCCCGACTCCACGAACGCGGCCATCCCGTCGAGGTCCGCGGCGCCCAACGCGCTCGCATCCACCGACACCGCGCTGAACGCGCTGTCCTGCAACAGGTTCCATGGAATGTCGGGGCCGCAGCAGTGCAACAGCACCTCACCGCCGACGGTGTGGACGCACCCGTCGAGCAGGCCGCGCGCCACCGACTCATCGAGAGGCGGCACCGGACTGAGCGCGGTCACCCCGGGCAGCCCGCCGCCCAACGCCGCCGGCAGCGACGGCTCGTCGAACTGGACCACCACCGGCGTCTCGAGGCGGCGGGACAGCCGCGCGCGGTGCGCGGCCACGCCCTCGCCCAGCGAGGCCGCCAGATCGCGCAGCGCCCCGGGGTCGGTGATCGCCCGGTGCCCGTTGGCCAGCTCGATCTCGGCGGCCAGCGTGACGGGCCCCGGGGCCTGCACCTTGACCACCCGGCCGTCGTTGCGCAGGCCGGCGGCCTCCCAGGCCTCCTCCAGCGCGTCCATGTCCTCGTCGAGCAGGCTGATGGCGCGGCGGGTGACCGCGCCCGGCCGGGCCACCAGGCGGTAGCCGCGCGGCACGGTGTCGATGGCCACGTCGACCAGCAGCGCCCCAGCCCGGCCGAGCATGTCGGCGCCCACCCCGCGGGCGGGCAACTCGACGATGTGGGCCAGCGCGCCCGCCAATTCCCCGACGACGACCTCGGCGGCCTCCCGCGCGACCGTGCCGGGCCACGATCCGACGCCGCTGGCCGTTGCGAAGGGGCGGGCGAAAGCACTCACCGGGCAACCGTATTCGACGTCGGCCGATCCGGCGGCCGGCAGGGGGCTGGGGGCCCGGGCGCGGCGCGGGTAGGTTCGAGCCGAAGGGGTGCGAAACGGTGTCGCAGAAGGCGAATGGTCGGTGGCTGCCGCTGCTGGGCGCGGTGGTGCTGCTGGCCGCGGCGTGCAGCCGGGTGGTGGACGGGGCGGCGGTGCCGGGACCCGGCGCCAACCACCGGGTGGTGCAGGGCGTCGACGTCGACGCCATCCTGCTGGACCAGTCGCGGATGCGGGCGATCACCGGCGCCGGGGAGCACCTGAGCATCATTCCCTCGATGGACGGCACCAGCCCGGTGGACATCGAGGCGCTGGCGCAGACCGCGCCGCCGGAGTGCCGGTTCATCTACGCCGAGACGGCAACGTTCGGGCGCGATCTCGAGGCGTTTCACAAGACCACCTTCCAGGACCCGCCCGACGGGGCGTTGATCTCCGAGGGCGCGGCGGCCTATCGCGACGCCGACACCGCGCGGCGCGCCTTCGGCTCCCTGGTGGGTGCGGTCACGGACTGCGCGAACGGCTCGGGCGGTCAGCTCTACGTCGGCGACTGGAACGCCGACGCCGGCTCTCTGCACCTGCGGCCCGGCGGCTGCGGGCGCGACTACCGGATCCTGTCGGTGGCCATGCTGGAAGTCACCTTCTGCGGCTTCGCGCAATCGGTGTCCGACATCGTGATGACGAACATCGCCGCGAACGTGCCGCGTTAGGCCCGGCTCAGCGCGACGTGCCGGCGATGGTCGCGCTGCCGAGCACCTCGTCGCCGTCGGGGTCGTGCCGGTAGAGCGCCAGGGTCTGGCCCGGTGCGACGCCGCGCAGCGGGGCGCGCAGGCGCACCACCAGCTCGTCGCCGACCAGTTCGGCCACCGCGTCCGCGGTTTCACCGTGGGCGCGCACCTGAACCGCGCACTCGAACGGCCCGGACGGAGCCGTTCCCGAGGTGAATACCACTGCGCGCCCGAGCATTTCGCGCACATCGAGGTCGGCCGCCTCCCCCACCCGCACGGTCGCGGTGTCGGCGTCGATCGCCGTCACGTAGCGCGGCCGCCCGTCGGGGCCCGGCCCGGCGATGCCGAGCCCTTTGCGCTGCCCGATGGTGAAGCCGTGCACGCCGTCGTGCTCGGCGAGCACCGTGCCGTCGGCGTTCACGACGGCGCCGCGTCGGACCCCGATGCGCTCACCCAAAAAGGCGCGGGTGTTGCCGGAGGGGATGAAGCAGATGTCGTGGCTGTCCGGCTTTTCGGCGACGGCCAGCCCCCGCCGCGCGGCCTCTTCGCGGATCTGCGGCTTGGGGGTGTCACCGATGGGGAACGCCGCGTGCCGCAACTGCTCGGCGCTGAGCACGGCCAGCACGTAGGACTGGTCCTTGTCCTTGTCGACGGCGCGGCGCAGCCGTCCACCGGACAGCCGGGCATAGTGCCCGGTGGCCACCGCGTCGAACCCGAGCGCAACGGCTTTGGCCGACAGCGCCGAGAACTTGATCTTCTGGTTGCACGTCACGCAGGGGTTGGGTGTTTCGCCGCGGGCGTAGGCCGACACGAACTCGTCGATCACGTCCGCTTGGAACTTCTCCGCGAAATCCCAGACGTAGAACGGGATTCCGAGCACATCGGCGACCCGGCGTGCGTCGGAGGCGTCCTCCTTCGAGCAGCACCCCCGCGAACCGGTGCGCAGCGTGCCGGGAGCGGTGGACAGCGCCAGGTGCACTCCCACCACGTCGTGTCCGGCGTCGACCATCCGGGCGGCGGCGACCGACGAGTCGACGCCACCGCTCATGGCGGCAAGCACTCTCACTTACGAAGCCCCCGCTGCGGCCAGCGCGGCCCGGCGAGCGCGTTCCACCGCCCCGGGCAACACCCGCAGCACGGCGTCGACGTCCGCGTCGATGCTGGTGTGCCCCAACGACAGTCGCAACGAGCCGCGGGCGCTGGCCGGGTCCACGCCCATCGCCACCAGCACGTGCGACGGCTGCGCCACACCGGCGGTGCACGCCGAACCGGTTGAACACTCGATCCCGTTGGCGTCCAACAACATCAACAGCGCATCGCCCTCGCAGCCGCGGAAGGTGAAGTGCGCGTTGCCGGGAAGGCGCAACGGATCCCGGGCGCCGTTGAGTGTGACGTCCTCGATGCCGCCCAGCACCCCGTCGACCAGCCGATCCCGCAACGCGCGCAGCCGGGCGCTGTTGGTTTCCAGCCCGTCGACCGAGATCCGGGCCGCCGCCGCCATTCCGACCGCCCCGGCGACATCGGCTGTGCCCGAACGGATGTCGCGTTCCTGCCCGCCGCCGTGCGCCAGCGGCACGCACGCGACGTCGCGGCGCAGCAGCAGCGCGCCCACGGCCGGCGGGCCGCCGAACTTGTGCGCGGTCACGCTCATCGCCGACAACCCGCTGGCGGTGAAGTCGACCGGCAGCTGGCCCACCGCCTGGACCGCATCGCTGTGCATCGGGACACCGAATTCCGCTGCGACAGCAGCCAATTCCGCGACCGGCTGCACGGTGCCGACCTCGTTGTTGGCCCACATCACCGAGACCAGGGCGACGTCGTCGTGACGGGTGAGCACCTCGCGCAGCGCGGCGGGGCTCACCGAGCCGTCGGCGGCGGTCGGCAGCCAGGTCACCTCGGCGCCTTCGTGTTCGACGAGCCAGTTCACCGAGTCCAGCACGGCGTGGTGTTCCACCTCGCTGGTCACGATGCGCCGCTGCCGCGGCTCGGCGTCGCGGCGGGCCCAGTAGATGCCCTTGACCGCCAGGTTGTCGCTCTCGGTGCCGCCCGCGGTGAAGATCACCTCCGAGGGGCGCGCGCCCAGCTTGTCGGCGACCAGCTCGCGGGACTCCTCGATGCGCCGCCGCGCCGCCCGGCCGCTGGTGTGCAGCGAGGAGGCGTTGCCGACCGTGCCGAGCACAGCCGTCATCGCCTCGACGGCGGCGGGGTGCATCGGGGTGGTGGCGGCGTGATCCAGGTAGACCATGACCCGACCCACGATACCGGCCGGCCGGCGGGCTCAGGCCACCAGCACGCGCCCGTGACCAGCGCGCCGGGCCGCCGCCACGCCCACCGCGGACTGGCAGCGCCCGGCCAGGGCGCGCCGGTCGGTCCCGGGCAGCTGCAGCGACTCGACCTGCACCCGCGCCAGCGTGCGTCGCACGGTGAGCAGCCGGCGGATCGAGCCCAGCAGCGTCTCGTCGCCGACGAAGGCGGGCGCGGTCGAGGTGCTGCCGTCCACGTGCTGGTAGGTCAGCCGCAGCGGCTGCACCGGCCGCCCGGCGTCGATCGCCGCCTGGAACATGGCCGGATAGAAGGCGCCGCGGCCCCTGTGCGATGGTCCGCCTCCTCCTCCGGCCGCTCCCCGGCCGGCATCGTCGCCGGACGTGTGCGACGGTCCGCCGCCTCCCCCGGCATCGTCGCCGTCGCGACCGCACCAGGTGGTGCCCTCCGGGAAGGCCACCACCGTCTGGCCGGCCCGTAGCCGGTGGGCGACGGCGTCCACCACGCCGGGCAGCCGCCGCAAGCTGGACCGCTCGATCGGGATGATCTTCAGAATCCGGGCCACCACCCCGGTCGCCGGTCCGCTGAACATGTCGGCGCGCGCGACGAACGACCCGGGCAGCACCGCGCCGATGGCGAAGACGTCCAGCCATGACGTGTGCGGGCTCACCACCAGCACCCCGCGCAGATTGCGAATCGGGTTGCCCGACACCGTGATCCGGACACCGAAGCAGCGCAGCACCAGCCGGCAGTAGATGCGCTGCACGCGGGTGCGCCCCGGCAGCGGCACCGCCAGCAGCGGCCAGCCCGGTGCCAGCAGCACCGCCAGCAGCAGCCGCAGCGTCACCCGCACCACCACCCGCAGCCGCCGCTCGGCCGCCGGCCGGCCGGCGGCCACGCAGCGGGCGTCACACGAGGCGCGCGGCAGCCAGGAGTGCCCGCCGCCCGCGGGGGCCTGCATCACCGGCCGCCCGCCAGTTCCGCGGCCGCCGACACCGATCTCAGTCGCTTCAGGTACCGGGTGTCGGCGTCCTGCTTGCCCAGCAGCACGCAGAAGTCGCCGACCCCGAAGTCGGGGTCGTGCGCGGGCTCGCCGCACACCTGGGCGCCCAACCGCAGGTAGCCGCGCATCAGCGCCGGAACCGACGGCCGTGCGGGCGGCGGGATGTCGTCCAGGGCGGTGCCGTCGACGACCACCGGCCGGTGCGGCCGCACCCGGTACCGCGCCGGCGCGCCGTGCCGGCTGACGACGAAGTCACGCACGCCCCGCAGCCGGCTGCCCGGGGGCGCATCATCGGCGTCCCCGATGGGCACCGACACGCATCCGGTCACGTAGTCGTAGCCGTAGCGGTCCAGGTAGGCCAGGATGCCCGCCCACATCAGCAGCACCACGCCGCCGTTGCGGTGCCCGTCGCGCACCACGGCGCGGCCCATCTCCACCAGCGACGGCCGCAGCGGGTCGAAGGCGCGGATGTCGAACTCGGTGGCGGTGTAGAGGCCGCCGGCCGCGATGGCGCCCGCGGGCGCCAGCATCCGGTAGCAGCCCACCAGCTCGCCGGTGTCGTCGTCGCGGACCAGCAGGTGGTCGCAGAATTCGTCGAACCGGTC
>Ga0164242_10004477_pt1 | contig 15685 bp, 14 predicted proteins | sample OricomgcompostMG_FD_108783 | JGI IMG/M metagenome (GOLD analysis project Ga0164242, IMG submission 108783) | Miracle-Growth compost microbial communities from Emeryville, California, USA - Original compost - Miracle growth compost (MG) ... | reverse complement strand
GGGCCGTCGGCTGAGGCCGGTTTGCGTGCCGCCGGAACGGGGGAGTTAGGTTAGCCGTACCTGACCGCGAGCCTTGGGAAGTTCTCCGTGTCCCTGTCCACCACGCTGCTGCTGGGCTTCATCGCCGGCGTCACGATCGTGCTCGGCCTGCCGATCGGCCGGCTGCAGCGCCCCGCCCCGGGCCTGCGGGTCTTCCTCAACGCGACCGCCGTCGGCGTGCTGCTGTTCCTGTTCTGGGACGTCAGCTCCGCCGCGTGGGAGCCGATCGACTCGGCGCTGTCCGCGGTGCACGACAACACCGGCGGCCTCGGCCCGGTGTTCGGCTACGGCTCGCTGTTCGCCGGCGGCCTGGCGGTCGGCCTGCTCGGGCTGGTCGGCTACGACCGGTACATGGCGCGGGTCGCGCGCAACACCGGCCGCGGCGGGCCCGGCGCGATGGCGGCCACCGAGCGGCCCGCGCGCCGCGGGGGCGTGGCGTCCTGGTCGGCCGCGCGCCGGCTGTCGCTGCTGATCGCGGTCGGCATCGGGCTGCACAACTTCGCCGAGGGGCTCGCGATCGGGCAGGCCGCGGCCAGCAGCGAGATCGCGCTGGCCACCGTCCTGGTGATCGGCTTCGCCCTGCACAACGCGACCGAGGGCTTCGGCATCGTCGCGCCGCTGGCCGCCGAGAGCGCGATGGAGGACGCGGCCGGCGCGGCGCCCGCGCGGCCGAGCTGGGGCTTCCTGCTCTCGATGGCCGCGATCGGCGGCGGGCCGACGTTCGTCGGCACGGCGGTCGGGCACAGCTTCACGTCCGAACCGGTGAGCGTGGTGTTCCTGACCCTCGCGGCCGGCTCCATCGTCTACGTCATCGCGCAGCTGCTCGGCGTGGCCGCGCGGGCCCGCCGGGCCGACCTGGTCGCGTACGGCCTGCTGCTCGGCATCCTGGCCGGCTTCATCACCGACGCGATCGTGTCCGCCGGCGGCGCCTGACTCCGGTTCGCGGGGCGGCCGCTCCCGTACCCTGATGGCCATGTGCGGAATCGTCGGTTACGTCGGGCCCCGGTCGGCGCTGGACGTGGTCGTCGAGGGGCTGCGTCGGCTCGAGTACCGCGGCTACGACTCCGCGGGCGTCGCCGTCATCGATGCCGACGGGTCGCTGCAGACGGCCAAGAAGGCCGGCCGGATCGAGAACCTGGACAAGGAGCTGGCCGCCCGGCATCTCGCCGGATCGACCGGCATGGGCCACACCCGCTGGGCCACCCACGGCGCGCCCAACGACCGCAACGCGCACCCGCACACCGACGCGTCCGGACGGATCGCCGTCGTCCACAACGGGATCATCGAGAACTTCAGCGAGCTGCGCACCGAGCTGGAGGCCGCCGGTGTCGAGTTCGCCAGCGAAACCGACACCGAGACGGTCGCGCACCTGGTCGCCGCCACGCTCGACGCGGACCCGGAGCTGACGCTCGCCGGCGCCGTCCAGGCCGTCTGCCGGCGGCTGGTCGGCTCGTTCACGCTCGTGCTGCTCGACGCGCGGCAGCCGGACGTCGTCGTGGCCGCGCGGCGCAACTCGCCGCTCGTGGTCGGCATCGGCGACGGCGAGATGTTCCTGGGCAGCGACGTCGCCGCGTTCATCGAGTTCACCCACGACGCCGTCGAGCTGGGCCAGGACCAGGTCGTCGAGATCCGCCGCGACGGCTACGCGATCAGCTGCTTCGACGGATCGTCCGCCGAGGGCCACCCGTTCCACGTCGACTGGGACCTCGCCGCCGCCGAGAAGGGCGGCTACGACTACTTCATGCTCAAGGAGATCCACGAGCAGCCCGGCGCCGTCGCCGACACGTTGCGCGGCCACCTGGTCGACGGGCGCATCGTCCTGGACGAGCAGCGCATGGACACCCAGGACCTGCGCGAGATCGACAAGGTGTTCATCGTCGCGTGCGGCACCGCGTACCACTCCGGGCTGATCGGCAAGCAGGCCATCGAGCACTGGACGCGGGTGCCGGTCGAGGTGGAGATGGCCTCGGAGTTCCGCTACCGCGACCCGGTCCTCGACCGGCAGACCCTGGTCGTCGCGATCAGCCAGTCCGGCGAGACTGCGGACACCCTCGAGGCGGTCCGCTACGCGCGCGCACAGGGCGCGCCGGTGCTCGCGATCTGCAACACCAACGGCGCGCAGATCCCGCGCGAGTCCGACGCCGTGCTCTACACGCACGCCGGGCCGGAGATCGGGGTGGCCGCGACGAAGACGTTCCTCGCGCAGATCGCCGCGGTCGAGCTGGTCGGCCTCGCGCTCGCGCAGGCGCGCGGCACGAAGTACGGCGACGAGGTGCAGCGCGAGTACGCCGCGCTCGCCGCGATGCCGGACGAGATCGGCAAGGTACTCGAGGTCCTCGAACCGGTGCGCGCGCTCGCGCGCGAGATCGCGTCCGCCAAGGCCGTGCTCTTCCTGGGTCGGCACGTGGGTTACCCGGTCGCGTTGGAGGGTGCGCTGAAGCTCAAGGAGCTCGCGTACATGCACGCCGAGGGCTTCCCGGCCGGCGAGCTCAAGCACGGGCCGATCGCGCTGATCGAGGACGGCCTGCCCGTGGTCGTCGTCATGCCGTCGCCGCGTGGGCGTCCGGTGCTGCACCAGAAGATGGGCAGCAACATCGCCGAGATCAAGGCCCGCGGCGCGCGCACGATCGTGATCGCCGAGGCCGGTGACGCGGTCGCGGCCGCGCACGCCGACCACCTGATCGAGGTGCCGGCCGTCGGCACGCTGGTGTCGCCGTTCGTGGCGACGATCCCGCTGCAGGTGCTCGCGGCGGAGATCGCGCAGGCCCGCGGTTACGACGTGGACAAGCCGCGCAACCTCGCCAAGTCCGTCACCGTCGAATAGGCCGTCTACTGGGCCGTCTACTGGGCCGTCTATTGGGCCGTCTATTGGGCCACGAATAGCCCGCGCAGGCGGGCGTTCTCGTCTAGGCTCGCGCCTGTGAGCGAACCCACCGCGCAGACGCACTCGGTTGACCTGCTCATCGTGGGCGCGGGACCCGTCGGCCTGTTCGGCGCGTACTACGCGGGCGTCCGGACGATGTCCACGGTCGTGCTGGACTCGCTCGAGGAGCCGGGCGGGCAGATCACCGCGATGTACCCGGAGAAGGCGATCTTCGACGTCGCCGGGTTCCCCGCGATCAAGGGACGCGACCTGGTCGAGCAGTTGGTCGCGCAGGCGGCGCCGCACAAGCCGACGTACCTGCTCGGGCACCAGGCGGTCGGGCTCGAGCGTGGCGGGGAGACGTTCGTGGTGACCACGTCCGCCGGCGCGCGGATCGAGTGCCGGGCGATCGTGATCACCGGCGGCATCGGCACGTTCAGCCCGCGGCCGCTGCCCGCCGGCGGCGACTACCTGGGCCGCGGCCTCGCGCACTTCGTTCCCGATCCGTCCAGCTACGCCGACTGCGACATCGTGGTGGTGGGCGGTGGCGACTCGGCGCTGGACTGGGCGCTGATGCTCGAGCCGATCGGCAAGTCCGTGACGATCGTGCACCGGCGCGCCGAGTTCCGCGGGCACCCGCATTCGGTCGAGCTGCTCAAGGCGTCGTCGGTCAACATCGTCACCGACGCGCAGATCAGCGACGTGCGCGGCGAGCCGAACGTGACCGAGGTCGACATCGACGTCCAGGGCGAGATCCGCACGCTGCCGTGCGACCGGCTCGTCGCCGCGCTCGGCTTCACCGCGAACCTGGGCCCGCTGATGGAGTGGGGCATCGACATCCGCAAGCGGCAGATCGTGGTCGACACGATGGGGCGCACGTCCGTGCCGGGCGTCTACGCGGCCGGCGACATTGTCGACTACGAGGGCAAGGTGAAGCTGATCGCGACCGGCTTCGGCGAGGTCGCGACCGCCGTCAACAACGCGGCGGCGTACCTGAACCCGAACGTGTCGGCGTTCCCCGGTCACCTGTCCGACTACGCGCCGGAGTCGGGTTCTCCGACAGTGGGTCAGTCGGGTTCCCCGACCGTGGCGTCGGGTTCGGCCGCGGCTGAGTCGGGCTCGGCCGCGGCGGCCGCGACGAGTTGAGCATCGTCGGCGTGGGCATCGACGTGGTGCCGGTGGCGCGCTTCGCCGAGTCGCTGGAACGCACGCCACCGCTCGCTGCGCGCTTGTTCACCGCCGCCGAGCTGGTGACCGAGTCCGGCCTGCCGCGTTCGGCCGAGTCGCTCGCGGCGCGCTTCGCGGCGAAGGAGGCGCTGGCGAAGGCGCTCGGCGGTGGCGGCGGGATGCTCTGGACGGACGCGCAGATCAGCACCGACGACGTGGGCCGTCCGGTTCTGACGGTGACGGGCACCGTGCGCGAGCGGGCCGAGCGGCTCGGCGTCACGCGCTGGCACGTTTCGCTTTCGCACGACGGGGGAATCGCATCCGCGACCGTGATTGCGGAATCGACGGAGTAGAGGGGGCGAAGCGTGCACGGCGCGTACACCGTCGGCGAGGTCCGCGCCGCCGAGGACGCGGCGATGGCCGCGCTGCCGGCCGGTGCCCTGATGCAGCGTGCCGCGAACGCGCTGTCGGTGCAGTGCGCCGGGCTGCTCGATCGCGTGTACGGCGCGCGGGTCGCGCTGCTCGTCGGCAGCGGAAACAACGGCGGCGACGCGCTGTTCGCCGGCGCGCGACTGGCCGAGCGCGGCGCGCGCGTGACGGCGCTGCTGCTCGATCCGGAACGTGCGCACGCCGACGGTTTGGTCGCGTTCGACCGCGCGGGTGGGCGATCGGTCGGCGCCGATCCGTCCGTGCTGCGCGGTGCCGATCTCGTGATCGACGGGATGCTCGGAATCGGCGGACGCGGTGGCTTGCGTGGCCGGGCTGTTGATCTTGCCGAGGCGGCCGCGGACGCGTTCACGGTGGCTGTCGACGTCCCGTCCGGCGTCGACTCCGACACCGGAACCGCGGACGACACGGCGGTGCACGCGGACGTGACGGTCACCTTCGGCGCGCTGAAGGTCGGCACCGTGGTCGGGCGGGGAGCGCAGCTGTGCGGCGAGCTGCGGCTCGTCGACCTGGGCCTCGCGCTGCCCGCGCCGTCGGTGCGGGTGCTGGAGGCGCCGGACGTCTTCGCGATCGTGCCGGAGCCGGACGCGTCCGGTGACAAGTACACCCGCGGCGTGGTCGGTGTCGTCGCCGGGTCGGCGCAGTACTCCGGTGCCGGAGTGCTGACGACCGGCTCGGCGCTGGTCGGCGGCGCGGGCATGGTGCGCTACCTCGGCCTCGCGCCGGACGCGGTGCGCGCGCGCTATCCCGAGGTCGTGGTGCACGACGACGCCCGGCCGCACGAGGTGCGCGTGCAGGCGTGGGTGGTCGGGCCGGGGATGGGCACGGACGACGCGGCGATGGCGCTGCTCGCGGACGTGTTGCGGACGGACGTGCCGGTGATCGTCGATGCGGACGCGATCACGCTGGTGGCTCGCGCGCCGGGTCTCGTCCGTGGTCGCACGGTGCCGACCGTGCTGACGCCGCACGATCGCGAGTTCGCGCGACTGGCCGGCCAGCCCGGCGCGGACCGGCTGGGCGCGTGCCGGCGGGCCGCCGCGGACCTGGGTGCGACCGTGCTGCTCAAGGGCAACGCCACGGTTGTCGCCGACCCGGACGGCACCGCGTACGTGAACCCGACCGGCACGCCGTGGCTGGGGACCGCCGGCAGCGGCGACGTGCTGAGCGGACTGATCGGCTCGCTGCTCGCGTCGGGCCTGCCCGCGCCGCTCGCGGCCGCCGCCGGGGCGTACCTGCACGGCGTCGCCGGCCAGCGCGCCGCCGCAGACGGACCGCCCACTGCCGTCGACGTGCTCAACTCGCTGCGCCCCGTGCTGGCGACGCAAGCGCTCGCTATAGGTGAGCAGAGCAAAGGTTCTGGCGTGCATGGGTACGGGGGCCGTGGCCCCGGGGGTATCGCCTGGCGCCTTGCGGGCCGGCAACGTCGACCTCGGCCAGCCGCCCGCCTTGGCCCGGCGCCCGCGCGGACACCGCCGAGGGCGGCCGCGCCGAGGGACCGCGTTTGAGACACTGGACGGCGTGCTGCGCACCGAAGCCGTCGTCGACCTGGCCGCGATCCGATCCAACGTCGCGACGCTGAACGCGGCCACGCGCGCCGACGTCATGGCCGTCGTCAAGGCCGACGGCTACGGCCACGGCCTCGCGCAGTCGGTCGACGCGGCCCGCGCCGGTGGCGCGACCTGGTTCGGCACCGCGACGCTGGACGAGGCGATCGACGTGCGCGCGACCGGCGCCGCGGAACCGGTCCTCGCCTGGCTCTGGACGCCCGCCGAAACCAGCGCGCTGCGCACCGCGATCACGCACAGCATCGACGTCTCGGTGAGCAGCCTGTGGCAGCTGGACGCGGTACGCGCAGCGGCGACGGAAGCGGGCCGCACCGCCCGCGTCCATCTCAAGATCGACACCGGGCTGTCGCGCAACGGCAGCTACGTCACCGACTGGCCGGACCTCGTCACCGCCACGGCCAAGGCCCAAGCAGCCGGCGAGGTCGAGGCGTTCGGCGTGTGGAGCCACTTCGCGTACGCCGACGCGCCCGGCCATCCCACGATCGCGCGCCAGATCGAGGCGTTCTCCGACGCGCTCGCGGTGGCCGAGCGGGCCGGCGTCCGCCCGCAGGTGCGCCACCTGGCGAACTCCGCCGCGACGCTGACGCTGCCCGCCGCGCACTTCGACCTGGTCCGTCCCGGCATCGCCGTGTACGGCCTGTCGCCGGTGCCGGACGAGGGCGACTTCGGCCTCATCCCCGCGATGACGCTGCGCGCGGGCCTGGCCTCGGTCAAGCGCGTCCGCGCCGGCGAGGGCGTCTCGTACGGCCACACCTACACGACCGAGCGCGAGACCACGCTCGCGCTCGTCCCGCTCGGTTACGCCGACGGCGTGCCGCGGCACGCGTCCAACGTCGGCCCGGTCGCGATCAACGGACGCCGCTTCACGATCAGCGGCCGCGTCTGCATGGACCAGTTCGTCGTCGACGTCGGCGACCTGCCGGTGCAGCCGGGCGACGCGGCGGTGCTGTTCGGAACCGGACGCGCCGGCGAGCCCACCGCGCAGGACTGGGCCGACGCACTCGACACGATCCACTACGAGATCGTCACCCGGGTCGGCGCGCGCGTGCCGCGCGTTTACGTGGGGGCCGAGCGGAACGACGCCGGGGAACAGCGGTGAGCGGACCGCGTCACGGTCCCGGTCGCCCGGCCGGCCCGCGCGTGCGGCTGGACGAGGAAACCCGCGACGCGCTTGCCGCGGTGGAGGTGGTGCTGCCGACCCCCGCGGACACGTTCGAGTTCGGACGGCGGCTGGCCGGCGTGCTGCGCGCGGGCGACCTGCTGCTGCTCACCGGTCCGCTCGGCGCCGGCAAGACGGCGCTGGTCCAGGGGATCGGCGCTGGACTGAACGTCGAAGGAACGGTCGTCTCGCCGACGTTCGTGATCGCGCGCGTGCACCCCGGGCCGCTGCCGCTCGTGCACGTCGACGCGTACCGGCTCGGTTCGCTCGCCGAGGTGGACGACCTCGACCTGGACGTCGACGCCGCCGACGCGGTGACCGCGGTCGAGTGGGGCGCCGGGAGAGCCGAGCAACTCGCGGACGCCCGGCTGCAGATCCTGATCAGCCGCGCGGCCGACACCGACGAGCGCACCGTCCGCCTCGTCCCGCACGGCGGCGACTGGGCCGCGCGGATCGCCGCGCTGAACTGACTGATTAGGCTGGCTTCCCGTGCTCGTCCTCGCCATCGACACCTCGTCCGCCGCGGTGATCGCCGCGCTCGCCGAGGTCGGTGACGACTCGGTCGAGGTCCGCACGCAACGCATGACCGTCAACGCGAAGGCGCACGGCGAGCTGCTAGCGCCGTCGATCGCCGACTGCCTGGACGCGGCCGGCGCGAAGCCGCGCGACCTCGGCGCGATCGTCGCCGGGCTCGGTCCCGGACCGTTCACCGGGCTGCGTGTCGGGCTGGTCACCGCCGCCGCGATGGCCGACGCGCTGCACATTCCCAGCTACGGCGTCTGCTCGCTCGACGCCATCGCCGGCGGCGCGCAGAACGCCGCCGCGCAGAACGCGGTGCAGCACAGCGGCGAGTTGATCATCGCGACCGACGCGCGCCGCAAGGAGGTCTACTGGGCGCGCTACGACGCTGCGGGCACGCGGCTGGTCGGCCCGGACGTGAGCCACCCCGAGGACGTTCCCGTCGCCGGCGCTACCGCCGCGGCCGGCGCGGGCGCGCGGATGTACGGAGCGGCGTGGGGCGTCGAGCTGCTCGACGCCGACTACCCGTCCGCGGAAGCACTCGTGCGCTACGCGGCCGGCCGCATCAGACCCGGCGCGCCGCCCGAGCAGCTGGTGCCGCTGTACCTGCGCCGTCCGGACGCGGTGCCGCCGGGTGCAGCCAAGTCCGTCACGCAATGACCGCGCAGGCGCGGCTGGTGCCGATGACGCAGCGGCACATCGACGCGCTGCTGCCGTACGAGCAGGACATGTTCGGCACCGAGGCGTGGTCCGCCCATGGATACCGTGCGGAGCTCGCGGACACCGAGCTCCGCTACTACGTCGCGGCCGAGGGCCCGGACGGCGAGCTGCTCGGCTGGGCCGGGGTCATGGTCGTCGCCGACTCCGCCGAGATCCTCACCGTCGGCGTCATCCCGTCCGCGCGGCGGCAAGGACTGGCCGTCCGGATGCTTGCCGACCTGCTGGACGAGGCGAAGCGGCGCGGCGCCCGCGAGGCGTTCCTGGAGGTGCGCGTCGACAACGAGCCGGCGATTTCCCTCTACGAACGCGAGGGATTCGTCCGCATCGGCAAGCGGCGCGGCTACTACGACAACGGCCGCGTCGACGCCGTCGTCATGCGCAGAGACCTACGCTGAGCGCGTGTCCGTTCTGATATGGGAGGTCCGCGCGGCCGACGGCCGGCTCGACGAGCTGGTCGACCACGTCCGCGCGCACGCCGCCCCCGACGCGCAGCTGTTCCGCGCCGACCGCGGCGACCCGCGCGTGGTCGTGATCGATCCCAGCGGGCGCGGCGTGCCCGACGTCCCGTCCGAACTGATCGCGCGTCCGCCGCACGAATGGTGGTTCGAGACGGTCGCGCGATAGCGGCCCGGCCTTCGATCCCGCCGAGGGGCAACGCAGTGGTTTGCCCTGGTTGCGAGATAGCTGACGTTGTGTTGCGCGCCGGGCGGGCAGGCGTCAGGCTTTCGCGGGTGGGGACCAGCGACGACAGTGCAGCGCCGGCGCGCGCACACGCGCGAGCGCCCGGCCGCGGCGCGATCCGCTACGCGCAGCGGGTGAGCGCGACCGTCCGCAACGCCGCCGAGTTCGTCCGCTACGGCGGCCTGCAGACGACCGACCAGCCGTCCCCGTTCGACGTCGTCGCCGAGCAGCCGAACTACCGGCTGCGGCACTACTTCGCGGACGAGGTCCCGGCCGGCGCCACGCCCGTGCTGCTCGTCCCGCCGCTGATGATGGCAACCGAGGTCTGGGACGTCTCGCCGCACACGTCCGCGGTCGCGTCCCTGCACGCCGCGGGCATCGACGCCTGGGTCGTGGACTTCGGCGACCCGGGCCACGAGCCGCGCGGCTTGGAGCGCAACCTCACCGACCACGTGCTCGCGGTCAGCGACGCCGTCGACCGGGTGTGCGAGGCGACCGGTCGCGAGATCGTCCTCGGCGGCTACTCCCAGGGCGGCATGTTCGCGTACCAGGCGGCCGCGTTCCGGCGTGGTAAGGGCATCGACTCGCTGGTCACGTTCGGTTCGCCGGTCGACACCCGCGCGCCGCTGCCGATCCCACTCTCGCCGGACGTCACCGCGAAGCTGGCCGCGAGCCTGGTCGAGAGCGGCCTGCTGCGCCGCGTCGCGCTGCCGCGCTGGGCGACCCGCACCGGCTTCAAGCTGCTGTCGCCGGCCAAGACCGTCCAGGGCCGCATCGAGTTCCTGCGCGCGCTGCACGACCGCGACTCGCTGCTGTCCCGCGAGAGCCAGCGCCGCTTCCTGGACGGCGAGGGCTTCACCGCCTACTCCGGTCCCGCGATCGCCGAGTTGCTCGAGCAGTTCGTCACGCACAACCGCATGCTCGAAGGCGGCTTCGTGATCGACGACCGGCTGGTGACGCTGGCCGACATCGCGATGCCGATCCTGACCGTGGTCGGCAGCACCGACACGATCGGCCACCCGGACTCGGTGCGCGCGATCCGCCGCGCCGCGCCGCGCTCGGACGTGTACGAGCTGACGCAGCCCACCGGCCACTTCGGACTCGTCGTCGGTTCGCGCGCCAGCACCGTCACCTGGCCCGCCGTCGCGGACTGGGTCGCCTGGCGCCGCGGCGAGGCCGACCTGCCGCAGACGATCGTGCCGGCCGAGATCGTCGAGCCGCGCCCGCTGCGTCCGCCCGCCGGAGCCGCAGCGATCGCGCAGGCGACCGAACTCGGCATCGGCGCGACCCGCATCGTGTTCGGCACCGCCCGCCAGGTGGCCCGCGCGGCGAAGAGCATCGTGTCCGAGGCGCCGGCGGCGCTGCCTCGACTGGCCCGCATCGAACAGCTCGACCCGACCACGCGGATCTCGCTCGGCCTGCTGCTGGACGAGCAGGCGCGCAAGAGCCCGGACGAGATCTGCTTCCTGTTCGGCGACCGTGCGTACCGCCAGCACGACGTGAAGCGGCGCGTCGACAGCGTGGTGAGGGCGCTGGTCAGCGCGGGCATCCACCACGGCGACAGCGTGGGCGTGCTGATGAGCACCCGGCCGAGCGCGTTCAGCGTGATCGCCGCGCTGAGCCGGCTCGGCGCCACCGCGGTGCTGCTGCGTCCGGACGGCGATCTCGCCCGCGAGGTGCGGCTCGGCGCCGTCGACCGGATCGTGTCCGACCCCGAGCACCTGGACCGGATCGGGTCCGTCGAGGGCGTGACGTGGTTCGTGCTCGGTGGCGGTGACCCGGCGGCCGGGACGCGCGAGCTGCACCCGGACGCGCTCGACCTGGAGGGCATCGACCCGGACGAGGTCGAGCTGCCCGGCTGGTTCCACGCCAACCCGCACCGCGCCGGCGACGTCGCGTTCGTACTGTTCACCGGCGAGGGCACGCACACCAAGGCGGTGCCGATCACCAACCGGCGCTGGGCGCTGTCCGCGCTCGGCACCGCGTCCGCCGCCGCGCTGCACCCCGGCGACACCGTCTACAGCGTCACGCCGATCCACCACTCGTCCGCGCTGCTGATGAGCGTCGGCGGCGCGGTGGCCGGTGGCGCCCGGTTCGCGATGGCGTCCGCCGACGACCCCGACACGTTCTGGGCCGAGGTCCGCCGCTACGGCGCCACGCACGTCTCGTACACCTGGACGTCCCTGCACGACGTGACGCTCGCGCCGCGGAACCCGAACGAGCGGCATCACCCGATCCGGATGTTCATGGGCTCGGGCATGCCGCGCAACCTGTGGCGGCGCGTCCGGGAACGGTTCCCGACCGCGCAGGTGCTGGAGTTCTACGCGTCCGCCGAGGGCGAGGTCATCCTGGCCAACATGACCGGCCAGAAGCCCGGCTCGATGGGGCGCCCGCTGCCCGGCACCGCCGAGGTGAAGGTCGCCGCGTTCGACCTGGCCACGCGCGAGCTCGTCCTCGACGACGACGGTCTCGGGCGCGAGGCGGGCGTGGACGAGGTCGGGCTACTGCTCGCGCGCGTGAGCCCGTCCGATCCGGCCGCGGGGAGCCTGGGCGGGACGGAGCTGCACGGCGTGTTCGAACCCGGCGACGCGTGGCGCTCGACCGAGGACCTGTTCCTGCGCGACGAGGACGGCGAGCTGTGGCTGGTCGGTGCCGTCGCGGACATCGTGGACGGCCCGCAGCGTCCGCTGCTGGCGGCCGGCACCCGGTTCTGCCTCGGCACGATCCCCGCGGTCGACCTGGTCGTCGCCTACGGGGTGCGGGATCCGGAGGCCGACGGCGCGCAGTGCCTGGTCGGCGCCGTGACGCTGTGTCCCGGCGCCGAGCTGACCGCGGCGGACCTGGACACCGCGTTCGAGCGGCTGCCGCGTTCGCTGCGCCCCAAGTACGTCCAGGTGGTGCCGTCCATCCCGGTCACCACCTGGCACCGTCCGCAATGGCGCACCCTGCAGGCCAGGGGCGTGCCGAAGCCGACCCGCACGCGGCGCGTGTTCCGGCTGGACGCCGACCGTGCCCACTTCCGGCAGCTCTAGCCGATCTGCAACAGTTCTCGCCTGCGCGCTGTCTATGTGGCGTGGGGGTGCTGATGCAGGACACCGACGCGTTCACGTCGTTCGTCCGGGAAAACACGTCTGCCCTGCTGGGCACGGCGTACCTGCTGACCGGTGACGCGATCGCCGCGGAGGAGCTCGTGCAACGGACGCTCGTGCACCTGTACCCCAAGTGGGACAAGGTGGTGGCTGCCGAGGCGCCGCTGGCCTATGTGCGCCGCTCGGTGGCCAACGCCTTCATCAACGAACGGCGCAGCCCGGCCAGCCGCGAGTTCGCCGTCGACGTCATCCCCGACGTCGGCGTGCCGGACGTCGCGACCGCACGGATCGCGGACCGCGACGAGATCTGGACGCTGCTGCGCCAGCTGCCGGAGCGCCAGCGCGCCGCGCTCGTGCTGCGCTACTTCCACGACCTGCCGGACGCCGAGATCGCCGACGCGCTGCACTGTCGCGCCGGCACCGTCCGCAGCCTGATCAGCCGCGGGCTGTCCGCGATGCGCGAGCAGGCCGAACGCGCGGACGCCGCTGCCTCCGGGGGAGTGTCATGAGCGACTTCGAGAAGCGGCTGCGAGCCAGCCTGCACCGGCACGCGGCCGAGGCCCCGGACGGTGATCGGCTGGTCGAGCGGGTCCTGCGCGACACCAGCGCCCTGCCCGTGCCGTCCCGGCGCCGCCGCCGTCGCGAGTGGCGCACGTGGACGCTGCCGCTGGCGACCGCCGGTGCGGTGGCCGCGATCGCCGCGGCGCTGGTCGGCGTCAACCAGGTGCACCACTCGGCCGCGCCCGCGGGATCGACGTCCACCACGCCGAACACGCCGCTGCTGACGCCGGCGCCGACCGGCGCACCGCAGGACACCGCGGTGCCGACCCTCGCGCCGACCGCCGCCCCGGCCGTGCCGCCGAGCCTGACCAACGTGCGCGTGCTGGACGCGACGTTCGTCGGCCCGAAGGACGGCTGGTTGCTCGCGCACGCGGACTGCCTGAACAAGCCGGGGACGTGCATCGCCATGCTGCGGACCGTCGACGGCGGCGCGCACTGGACGAGCATGTCGCCGCCGCCGGCAAACGTCCCGGGCGTGGAGAACTGCGCCGCGCCCTGCGTGCTGCATCTCCGGTTCGCCACCTCGAGCATCGGCTACGCCTACGGCGACGGCCCATCCGGCGCGTTCTTCATGACGACCAACGGCGGCAAGACGTGGACGCAGGAGCAGGACGTCAGCGTGACCGCGCTGGAGACGCTCGACGGCAACGTGATCCGGGTGAGTTCCGTGCCGGTCGGCTGCGTCCCGCCGGGCTGTGGCTACGCCGTCCAGACCGCCGGCATCGGCTCGTCGAAGTGGACGTCCCGGTCGCTGCCGCAGGACGCGGGCGGGATGACGACGGGCGCGCAGCTGGTCCGCGGCGGCCATGACGCGTACCTGCTGGTCACCGGCCATCCCGCCGGCGGCGCGCAGAACGCCACCTCGACGCTGTTCGTGTCGACGGACGACGGCGCGACCTGGTCCGACCGCGGCGAGCCCTGCCCGCAGGCCGGCGGCCCGAACGGCGAGGTCGACAGCGTCGCCGTGGCGGCCGGCGGAAACGACCGGGTCAGCGTGCTGTGTGTCGCCCGGATGTCGCCCCAGCCGCGGTTCGTCGCCGTCTCGTCCGACGCCGGCCGGCACTTCACCAGGCGCAGCCCCGTCTCGGGCGTCGGCGCCGGGATGCTCGCCGGCGACCCGTCGACCGTGCTGCTCGTGGTCGGACCGGGCCTGCACCGCAGCGCGGACGGCGGCCTGAGCTGGCAGACCCTGCCCGAGCAGCTGGCCGCGGTCACCTGGGTCGGCTTCGAGTCCACGACGGACGGGCGCATCATCAGCGACGCCGGCCGCACGATCTGGACCACCCACGACGCCGGGGCGCACTGGACCCCCTTCACCTTCGGCTGACTCGACCGCCTTTTCCGACAGGGTGCCCGGCAACGCCGGCGCAACCGGTCACCACGTCGGAAAAGGCGGCCGGGACGGGCCGACACCCGCGGCAGAACCAGCGCGCTGGGGGTCACGTTGAAGAGTTGGCACTCACAGGACTAGAGTGCCAATCAGCAGTACCAAACAGGAGCGCGCTGACCCCCGCGACGGCAGCCGGGCTCCGTCCAAAGCCGTATGAAACCCGAGAAGGGGAGATCCACCGTGACCGCCACCAAGGTCAGCATCAAGCCGCTCGAGGACCGGATCGTCGTGCAGGCGAACGAGGCCGAGACCACGACCGCCTCGGGCATCGTCATCCCGGACACCGCCAAGGAGAAGCCGCAGGAGGGCACCGTGCTCGCCGTCGGCCCGGGCCGTGTCGACGACAACGGCAACCGTGTCCCGCTCGACGTGAGCGTCGGCGACGTCGTCCTGTACAGCAAGTACGGCGGCACCGAGGTCAAGTACGCCGGCGAGGAGTACCTGGTCCTGTCGGCGCGCGACGTCCTCGCGATCATCGAGAAGTAAGCCGTAACGACGGCGCCCCGGCCGCGCGCGCCACGCGTGCGACCGGGGCGTTCGACGTTGTGCTGCAGGAAGGAAACCCATGGCGAAGACCCTCAGTTTCGATGAGGACGCCCGCCGCGCGCTCGAACGCGGCGTGGACAAGCTGGCCAACGCCGTCAAGGTGACGCTCGGTCCGAAGGGCCGCAACGTGGTGCTGGCCAAGAGCTTCGGCGCGCCGGTGATCACCAACGACGGCGTGACCATCGCGCGCGACGTCGAGCTGGACGACCCGTACGAGAACCTCGGCGCCCAGCTGGCGAAGTCCGTCGCGACCAAGACGAACGACGTCGCCGGCGACGGCACCACCACCGCGACCGTGCTCGCGCAGGCGCTGGTCAACGCGGGCATGAAGAACGTCGCGGCCGGCGCGAACCCGGGGGCGCTCAAGCGCGGCATCGACAAGGCCGTCGAGGCGGTCAGCGCCGCGCTCGACAAGGCCGCCACCCCGGTTGAGGATGAGCAGTCCGTCGCGCACGTCGCCACCATCTCGGCGCAGGACGAGACGATCGGCGCGCTGATCGGTGAAGCGTTCACAAAGGTCGGCAAGGACGGTGTCATCACCGTCGAGGAGAGCCAGACGCTCACCACCGAGCTCGAGTTCACCGAGGGCATGCAGTTCGACAAGGGCTACATCAGCCCGTACTTCGTCACCGACGCCGAGGCGCTCCAGGCCGTGTTCGACGACCCGTACCTGCTGATCACCACGCAGAAGATCTCGTCGATCGCCGACCTGCTCCCGGTGTTGGAGAAGGTGATCGAGACCGGCAAGCCGCTGGTCATCGTCGCCGAGGACGTAGAAGGCGAGGCGCTGTCGACGCTGGTCGTGAACTCGATCCGCAAGACGTTCCAGGCGGTCGCGGTCAAGGCACCGTTCTTCGGCGACCGGCGCAAGGCGTTCCTGCAGGACCTCGCGATCGTCACCGGTGCGCAGGTCATCGCGCCCGAGGTCGGCCTCAAGCT
>Ga0164242_10004476_pt1 | contig 15686 bp, 12 predicted proteins | sample OricomgcompostMG_FD_108783 | JGI IMG/M metagenome (GOLD analysis project Ga0164242, IMG submission 108783) | Miracle-Growth compost microbial communities from Emeryville, California, USA - Original compost - Miracle growth compost (MG) ... | reverse complement strand
CCGGCGGGGTACCGGATAGACGAACTGCGCGACGTGCTCGCGGCGGCCGGGCTCGACATCACTGCCATGCACGCTGCGCGCGTCTTCGGCGACCTGGTCCCCAGTGGCGTCCTGGACGGAGATCCTGATGCCACTGCCGCGCTGCTTGCGCTGGAGCGGACCGTGGCGACGTTGCCGGAATACCTCCCCATCGCCGCCCAGGTGCACGTGCTCGCCCGGCGCGATGCCCCGCGGGCTGCGCCGCGGTAGCCGTGATGAGTCGCGGCAGGATCCCGCCCGCCGAGCGGCAGCAGGGCCCGCACCCGGACGACGGCGGATGCCGCATCCTGCACGTCGACATGGACGCCTTCTACGCGTCGGTGGAGGTGCGGCGCCACCCGCAGCTGCGGGGCCGCCCGGTCATTGTCGGCGGCGAAGGTCGAGGCGGTGTCGTGCTCTCGGCTACCTATGAGGCGCGGCGGGACGGCGTGCACGCCGCGATGCCGACCTTCCGCGCCCGCCGGCTGTGTCCACAGGCGCGGATCATCCGTCCGGACTTCGCTGCCTATGCCGCGGCGAGCGCGGGGGTGTTCGAGGTGTTCCGGTCGATGACGCCGTGGGTCGAGGGCCTCTCCCTCGACGAGGCGTTCCTGGACGTCGGCGGCGCCAGCCGGCAGCTCGGTACGCCGCGACAGATCGGCGAGTCGATTCGCGCGCGCATCCATGACGAGCAGGGCATCACCTGCTCGGTCGGCGTCGCGGCCAACAAGTTCCTCGCCAAGCTGGCCAGCACCCGGGCCAAGCCGGACGGGCTGCTCGTGGTGCCGCGCGACGGGGTACGCGCTTTCCTCGACCCGTTGCCGGTCGCCGCCCTGTGGGGTGTCGGCGACAAGACCGAGGGGGCGCTGCGGCGTCTCGGCCTGAACACGGTCGGGGATGTCGCCGCCACCCCCGCGGCGACGCTCCGCGAGACGCTGGGTGCCGCCGTCGCGATCCAGCTGACCGCGTTGGCACGGGGTATCGACGACCGGCCGGTGGTGGTCGACGGGCCGGACAAGAGCATCGGTGCCGAGGAGACCTTCAACCATGACATCGACGATCCGGCGACGATCCGCCGGGAGCTGCTACGGCTCGCCGAGAAGGTCGCGCGGCGGTTGCGGGCCCGCAGCCGTGCCGGCCGGACCGTCTCGATCAAGCTTCGGTTCACCGATTTCAGCACCATCAGCCGCGCGCGGACGATCACCGAGCCGACCGACCTCGCGCGCGACATCTACACGGTGGCGTCCGAGCTGTTCGATGCGGTGCCACTCGCCGGCCGGCGGCTGCGCCTGGTGGGCGTTCGGGTGGAGCAGCTGCAGCCCGCGGATGCCGTAGCGCACCAGCCGGCGCTCGGCGAGCCGGACCGCGGCTGGCGCGACGCCGAACGGGCGGTGGACCGGGCGACCAGGCGTTTCGGCCCGAGCGCGGTACGCCCGGCGTCGCTCGTGCGGCCGCCGGATACGGTCGATTCAGCCGGGTCCGCAGCGCCACGATGAGCGCACGCTCCGGTACCTGTTCGCAGGCCTGACTTAACGCGCGCGTGTCAGGGTCCTATGCTCCGGGCAGAACGTGTGCAGGACCGGCAACGGCCGGACGGAGGACAACGTGCCGCTCTCCGAGAACGAGCAGCGCCAGCTCGACGCGATCGAGCGGGCGCTCTATGCCGACGACCCCAAGTTCGCGCATGCGGTCCGGTTCACCGAACCGCGCACCCACGCCCGCCGACACATCGTCGGCGGTGCGGTCCTGGTCGGCGTCGGTCTCGGCGTGCTCCTCGGTGGAGCAATCTCCGGCTTCTGGTATGTCGGGATCGTCGGGTTCGTGGTGATGCTCTTCGGCGCGACCCGGGCGTACGGCGGAGCGAAGCGGCTCACCGGCGCCCGCCGCGGTTCGCCGCCCCGGCCGCAAGGCCTGCGCGAGCGCGGCCCACACGGGCGGGGCCCGGTTCGCGGGCTCGGTGGTCGTACGCCGCGCCCGAAAGGCGGCCAGTCCCGCATCGTCGAGTACTTCGAAGAGCGCTGGCGCCGCCGGGGCGAGGCGCACTAGCGCAGCCGGTTCAGGGACCGGCGGACTCTGAGGCGCCAGCGGTCGACCACTGGTAGCCGGCACGGATGAAGCGGACCGGCGCGGCCACCATGGTGCGGAAGCTGGTGGGCGCCAGCAGCACCAGGACGCGTTGCCGGCGGGACAGTCGTGCGGTCAGGGCGCGCCGGACCACCAGCGCGGCCTCGCGCAATTCCTGCGACGTGGTCTCCACCTCGCCGGGTGCGTACCGCGCCTGCTCCACGCCGGCCACCAGCACCGCGAGTGCCCGCTGCAACCCGCGCGGTCGCCGCCCGTCCGGCCCCGTGCCCCGGTCCAGCACCGCGCGCGCGGTGCGCCGCGGGCTGGCCGATGCGGGCACCGCGACGCCCCGGTCGGTCGCGTCCTCGATCACCTGTGCCCAGGCGACGACTGCCGCCGCCGTGCCGGAGGACCCGGCCCGGCGCCAGCGTCGCCCGCGTCGCAGCGCCACCAGTGCGGTCGGGACGCAGAGCAGGGCCGCGACCACCAGCAAGACCAGCAGGACGAGGAGTGCGACACCGCCGCTGCCGGTGCTGCCGCCGTCGGTCGCCGAAGCCCCGGCGGTGGGCGTGGCGGAGGCGGAGGTGGAGGCACCGTCGGACGTGGACGTCGAGGGTGTCGGCGTCGGGTCCGGGTTCGACTGCCCGTCGGTCCCGCCGCCTCCGGCGGGCGCCCACGACGGCACGTCAGCAGTGCCGTCGGTCAGCGGCGTGGGCTCGAACCGCACCCAGCCGGCGGTGGCGAACCACACCTCGGGCCACGCATGCGCGTTCTGGTTGGTCACCAGGTAGCTGCCGTCGGTCTGCTGGGTTCCGGTGGTGAACCCGACCGCGACCCGGGCCGGAATCCCCATCGTGCGCAGCATCGCCACCATCGTCGAGGCGTACTGCTCGCAGAACCCGCGCCGGATCTGGAGGAACTGGCGGAAGCCGTCCAGCCCGGGGCCGATGCCGGGATTGAGGTCGTAGCTGAAGGTCGGGCCGGTGAGCTGCGCTTGGATGGCCGCGGCGATGTCGTAGCTGGTGGTCGCTCCCGCCTGCGCGGCCCACTCGTGGGCTGTCTGTTCGACGACGGACGGGAGTCCGTCCGGCACCGTCAGATCGATGTCGAGGTCCTGCCCGTACGGGGTGGACGGGGCATCCGGGGTACCGGCGGCGCGCAGCACCGCCACGGACGGGGCCGGCACCGCGGCGCTCACCGTCCAGATCTTGTCCCGGGTCGTGGTTCGACTGGAGAAGATCGTGCCGGTGGGTTGGGCCAGCCGCCAGTCCCCGTCCACGTTCACCTCGGTGGGGGACTGGGGGACCGGCAGGAAGCGCTCGTCCAGCCCGCCGGTCGCGTTCACCCTTTCGCGCACCGCCATGGTGGCGATGCGCTCACTGCCGGTCTGCGGAGCCGGCAGCCCGTGGGACACCTTGGCGTCATTGCCGGCGGTCAGCTGTCGCAGCGTGAAACCGTTCGCGCCGAACTGTTCCAGCGCGGTCAGCCGCAGGTACGTCGGCGTGTCGGTGTGCACCGTCAGTAGGTCGGTCCGGCGCTGGTCGTGCAGGTCGGCGCTCATCTGTACCAGCGGGTTCACTACGGTCGTAGACGAACTCCCGGAGCCGCTGCCGCCACGGAACGGGCGGTGGTCCGCGCCGGGGATGGCGAGCGGGACGAGCAGTGCCACGCCGAGTGCAACGACGCTGATCCGCCAGCCGGTGCTGCCGGCGGCCACCTCGGCGAGGCGGGCGCCGGACGGGTCGCCGCGCAGCGAACGGCCCCAGCGCAGCTGGCGGGCGTGCATCTCGGAGGCCAGTAGTGCCAGGTAGCCGAGACCGGCGAGCAGGAACGACCAGATGCCGATGCCGTCGCTCTCGGCCGACGCGGGGATCACGATCAGCGCGAGCAGCGGGATGCCGGCCAGGCTGGGCCGGTCCGCGCTCACCGCAACCAGGTCCACCGCGATCGCGACCAGCCCGACCCCGAGGGTGGCGAGGAGCATCGCGCCCTGGGTGGCGTGCACCGGCGGCGTCGAGGCGGTGACGTCGTGCAGCCCGTACGAGTACAGCTGGCGCAGCTGCGCCCACGACGCGCGGGTCGGCACCACGCCGGCGAACGCCTCCGTGGAGGCGAACCGGGCGGTGCAGACCACCAGCAGCACCGCTGCACCCAGCAGCGGCTGCAGCGCCAGTGGGAGCCGGACTCGCCGCGAGACGGTGCCGCTGAGCATGCCGACCGCGGTGGCGACCAGGACCGGTCCCCACCACCGCCAGCCACCGAAGACCGAGTGCAGCGCGGTCCCGGTCAGCAGCACGGCAGCGCTCGCGACCAGGGTGGCGCGGATCTCGCGCGCGTCCGTCACCGCGAGGTCCCGAGGTAGCGCGGAACGACGGCGCTGTCCGCCGGGCCCGCCTGTGGCCACAGCCTCGCGATGCTCTCGCCGTGCCCGGCGGTGACGACACGCCAGCCGTGCGCCGCCAGCCGTCGCCGGGCCCGCAGCGCGGCGTCGCTAGGCGTCCCGGCGCCGTGGGCGGCGGACCCGGCACGCCAACCGGCCGTGTCCACGACGACGGCGACCGCGCTATTGACCAGCCGCGGGACCGGTGCCAGCTGGAGCGCCATCTGCTCGTCCGGCACCGGGATGATCGCGATCACCAAGCCGGCTGTGCTGCCGGTGGGTTGATCGTCGATCGCGCGCAGCAGCGCGCCGAAGTCGGCGTCCCGGTCCGGTGTGACGACCGCGAGCAGGTCCAGCAGTGCGTTCTCCGCGCTGCCGCCGCTGGCCGGTCCGGTAGCCAGCCCGGAGGTCGTGACCAGCCGGATCGCGTAGTCCCGGCGGGCCAGCCACACCCCGATCGACGCCGCGGCCGACGCGGCCCACTCGAAGCTGTTCGCCGGTCCTTCGCCGCGGTGGAGGTGCCCGCGGTTGTCCAGCAGCACGGTGGCGCGGTTGTGGCGGGGGAGCTCGTCGCGGCGCACCATGAGGGCGCCGCGACGAGCTGTTGAGCGCCAGTGCACCTTGCGCAGGTCGTCGCCCTGCCGGTACTCGCGGATGGCGATGTCCGCGTCACCGGTTACCGCGGCGAGTGCGGCCCGCCCCGCACCACCGAGATGGCCGTCACCGCCGAGGCTCACCGCGGGCAGCTCGTGCACCTGGGGACTGACGGTGAGCAGGTCGCGGGCCGGGAAGGCGCGGGTGAGCTCGACGCACCCGAACGGGTCGGCGAGCCGGACCGTCAGCGGCCCGACCTCGTACCGGCCGCGGACGTCGCAGCGCACCGTGTACGTGGCCTCGCGCGCACCGGACGGCTCCAGCCGCCGGAGCATGAACCGCGGCCGTCCTCCCAGCGCGTACGGCAGCGTGTCCTCCATCCGTAGCGCCATGCTCGGCACCCGGGACACGTTCTCCAGCTTCAGCAGCACCCGAGTGGTGCCACCGGCCTCGATGCGTGTTGGCGCCAGGGTGCGCACCAGACGGAGCCGATAACGCGTCCGCGCCACGATCGCCATCGAGATCAGCGGCAGCGCCAGCAGCAGCACCCCGACGCGGAGCAGGTCGCGCTCGCCGACGAGCTGAGCCGCGACCAGGCAGGCGATGCCCACCGCGACGAACGCCCGGCCGCGGCCGGTCACGGCGCCCCACAGCGCGCGCACATGCCGGACTGCGGCGGCCACCGGCACTAGTCGTTGCCCCGCCGGTGCACCCCGCGGGGAACGGCCGCGGCAGGCTCGGTCTGGACCGCTACGTCGGCGACGATGTCGCGCACCACGTCCTCGGCACTGCGCCCGGCCAGCGACGCGTCCGGACTGATCAGCAGGCGGTGTGCCAGCACGGGTACGGCGAGGCCCTGGACGTCGTCCGGCAGTACGAAGTCGCGACCGTCGAGGGCCGCGACCGCGCGGGCGGTTCGGACCAGGTGCAGTGTCGCCCGCGGTGAGGCGCCGAGACGCAGGTCGGAAGTCCGCCGGGTCGCCGTCACCAGCGTGATCACGTAGCGGCGTATCTGCTCGGAAACGTGCACGTCGCGCACGACGTCGATCAGCTTCGCCACGGTCGGGGCGTCGGTCACCGGTTCGAGATCGTCGAGCGGGCTGCCTGCGCCGTGTCGCTCCACCATGTCCAGCTCCGCGGCCGGTGACGGGTACCCCATCGAGACGCGCGCGGTGAACCGGTCCCGCTGCGCCTCCGGGAGGGGATAGGTGCCCTCCATCTCGATCGGGTTCTGGGTAGCGACCACGAGGAACGGCGAGGCAAGCTCGAAAGTCATCCCGTCGGCCGTGACCTGCCGCTCCTCCATACACTCCAGCAACGCGGACTGCGTCTTCGGGCTGGCCCGGTTGATCTCGTCACCGACGACGACGTGCGCGAACACCGCGCCCGGCTTGAACTCGAACTCGTGCTCTTCCTGGTTGTAGATGCTCACGCCGGTGATGTCGCTCGGGAGCAGGTCCGGGGTGAACTGGATCCGCCGTGCCTCCGCATCCATCGACCGAGCAAGTGCCTTGGCCAGCATGGTCTTGCCGACGCCGGGCACGTCTTCGATGAGCAGATGTCCCTCCGCGAGCAACACGGCCAGCGCAGTCCGCACCACCTCGCTCTTGCCGTCGATGACAGCCTCGATGCTCTGCTGCATCCGCGCGGTGACCTCGACGACGGTTTCCAGATCGGCGCTGGAGCCGACGCCCCTTCGTCCCGCCACGCTGCTGCCTCCGATCGGTGGCCTGCTTTCCGACCGCATCAGCATCGCAGACCTGCGGCGCGTGACCAGCGCTCGGGAGCGGTCTGCTGCACCGAGCGCGCTGGTTTCGCCCGGGTTCGTCTAGCTCGTCCCCCGTGCCAGACTCGCGCGGGTGGGCAGGCAGCTCGGCGGCACCGCGAGCGGTGTCGACGCGGTCACGGTGAACAGGATCTTTCACGACCACGAGTGCCACTACTACGACGAGCGCTTCGCGATCGTGCACGACGCCGCGTCGGCCCGTCGCGCGTTGCGCGAGGTCGAGACGCTGCTGGGCCAGCCGTTGCCACAGGCCGCGCGCGTGCTCGACGTCGGTTGCGGCACCGGCTGGTTCGCCGCCGGACTGCACCGGGCTCGCCCGGATCTCACCGTGATCGGGGCAGACCTCTCGGTCGGGATGCTCGGACGGGCCCGCGAGGCCGGCGCCTGGCCGCTGATGCAGGGGGATGTGGGTGAACTGCCGGTAGCCGCCGGCTCGGTCGACGTGCTGGTGGCGCGTGGCGTGCTGCACCACCTCCCGGACGTCGGGGCAGCGTTGCGTTCCTGGCGTCGGGCGTTGGCACCCGGCGGGGCGGTGGTGCTGTCGTCCGAGCCGACGCCGGCGGCGGACCGGCACGCGCTGCGGCTGGTGCGGATACTGCTCCCCTTGCTGCGCCGACCGCTGAGCGGCGAGGAGGACTTCTGGGAGGTCGCCTCGATGGCGGCGAACCTGCACGTCTTCACCGTTCCTGCGCTGCGTGAGCTGGCGGTGGGCGCCGGTTTCGAATCGGTCGAGTTGCGCACCGCCGACTGGCTTTCGACGCTGGTGCTCACCGCGTCGTACGTCACGCACGGGCGCCGACCGGCGCTGGCCCGGCGGGTCCGGTGGCGGCGGCTGGAGTCGGCGGCCGCCACGGTGGACGGCCGCCTGCTCGACCGGCTGCTACCGCCTGGCCTGCGACACACGATCGTGGGCGCACTGCGCCCGTAGCGATCCCGCGAGTGCATACCGCGCCTGGCTGGCCGATCTGCCGGGATGGCGGTACCGGCAGCGTCCGGGTGCGGCCTGCCCGCATCCCCTGTCTCGACTGGAAAAAAAGGTCCTCAAGTGGGCGTGTTGTGGGTCGCCCAGTGTTGACGGTGGGTCGAAGTGGGGTAATGTGGGGAGCAGTGGAAGACCAGCCGACGCCAAGGGGGTCGAGGGGGTGCGCGGATGTTCATGGGGACGTACGCACTGCGCCTCGACGACAAGGGCCGGCTCGTCCTCCCGGCGAAATGGCGCGGCGAACTCGGGGAGGGGCTGGTGATTACCAAGGGGCAGGAGCGATGCCTGTTCGTGTTCCCGCAGGCCGAGTTCCTCCGGATCAGCGAGAGCGTCCGCAGCGCGCCGGTGACCGCCAAGAACCTGCGCAACTACGGTCGCGTGCTGTTCGCCTCGGGCTCCGACGAGACGCCCGACAAGCAGGGCCGGATCACGGTGCCGCCGGCGCTGCGGGTGTACGCCGGCCTGGCGCGTGAATGCGTCGTGATCGGTGTCGGTTCCCGCGCTGAGGTATGGGACGCCGCCGCCTGGGAGTCGTTCCTGGAAGCGCACGAAGAGGAGTTCGCCGACATCAACGAGGAGGTACTCAGCTAGCGGTCCCGGCCCGAGCGCACCGTCGCGACGGCAGCCGCAGCGTGATCTCTCTTCCCGCTTCGCCCTGGCGCACCTTCCCCGGTGCCAGGTCGCAGCGGGGGGAGAGATGGCGAGGTGGCTCCGTCCGGCAGTTGCCCCACTTCCCTCCACCCGTCGTTCGCTTCGTCCAGACCGTGCCAGAAAGGGTCGAGATGGCACACCTGCCCGTCCTGCGCGAACGCGTCGTGGGGCTGCTCGCTCCGGCGCTGCACGAGCGCGGTGCGGTCGTCGTGGACGCGACCTTGGGCCTCGGCGGTCATGCCGAGGCGCTGCTCGAGCGCGCCCCTGCCGCGAAGCTCGTTGGCATCGACCGCGACCCGGACGCGTTGGCGCAGGCTCAGCAGCGGCTGGCTCGCTTCGCCGACCGCCTGCTCGTCGTGCATGCCGTGTACGACGAGCTCCCGGCGATCCTCGATGACCTCGGATTGCCTGCGGTGCAGGGGATCCTGTTCGATCTCGGGGTCTCGTCGATGCAACTCGACAAGGCCGAGCGGGGCTTCTCCTACCGATTCGACGCGCCGCTGGACATGCGGATGGATCCCAGTTGCGGGGTCAGCGCGGACGACGTGGTCAACGGCTACGACGTCGCGGAGCTGACCCGGGTGATCCGTCGGTATGGCGAGGAGCGTTTCGCGCACCGGGTGGCGCAGGCCATCGTCGCCGCCCGCCCGGTCCGATCCACGCTGCAACTGGCGGAGACGGTGCGTGCGGCCATTCCCGCGGCCACTCGGCGCAGCGGCGGTCACCCGGCCAAGCGCACTTTTCAGGCGCTGCGGATCGAGGTCAATGCCGAACTCGCCGTGCTCGAGCGGGCGCTGCCCGCGGCGATCGAGTCGCTCGCGGTCGGTGGCCGGCTCGTCGTGCTGTCGTACCACTCGCTGGAGGACCGGCTGGTGAAGCAGGCCATTGCTGCGGGGACATCGCCGGACGTGCCGCTCGACCTCCCGGTCCGCGCTGACCAGGTCCGGCCGATGCTGCGGTCGCTCAGCCGCGGCGCCGAGAAGGCCGGTGATGTAGAGATCGCCGCGAACCCACGTGCCGCGAGCGTCCGGTTGCGCGCGTGCGAGCGGCTGCGGAGCGCCGCGTGAGCGCCGGTCCCGCGGTCGCGGGCAGTGTCGCCACCCCGGCACGCCAGCGCGCGATCACGTTCGGCTGGAGCCGGCCGCGACTGCGGCTGGTGGCGTCCCCCGGGCGGCACGCTCCCCGAGTTCCGTTCGTATTGCTGGTGATCGCGCTGCTGGGTGGCGGGCTGCTGGGGCTATTGCTGCTGAACACGCAGCGGGCCCAGGGCGCGTTTACGCTGAGCGACCTGCAGCGCCACAACACGACGTTGCAGGACCAGGTGCAGGCGCTGCGGCTGCAGGTGCAGCAGGACCGCACGCCGGCTGCGCTGGCGAGCCGGGCCGCCGCCCTCGGCATGGTTCCCGGTACTGCGCCGCTCTTCCTGGACGCCAGCGGGAAGGTGCTCGGCACGGTGCCGGACGGGACCCCGGTGCCGGATGCGCACAGTCCGCATGTTGGCAACATCGTGGTGGCCGGGACCGCGCAGCGCGCGGCGACTAAGCCGGCATCTCACCCGGCCACGTCCACCGCCGCCGCCGGGACTCCGGCCACGGCGAGCCCGTCGAGCGGGACAACGACTGCGGCCACCGGGACATCGGCCTCGGGTACGGATGCGCCGGCGACGTCCACCGGCACGTCTGGTCACCCGGTTCCGCCGCCGGTGGCCGCGACCACGCCGGCACCGAACGGAGCGACCCCGTGACCCGACGCCCGCGTCGCCGGCTCGCCCGACACGGGCCACGGTTGCGTGCCGGGGCGCTGTTCATCGCTCTCGCGCTCACCGCCCTCGGGCTCAGACTCGTGTGGTTGCAGGGGGTCTCGGCATCCTCGTATGCGACGCGCGCCGAGGACCAGCGGCTGCGCACCACGACCATCAGCGCGGTGCGTGGGCAGATCCTGGACCGCAACGGGAACGTGCTGGCGCAGAACGTCGACGCCCGCGCGATCTACGTCGATCAGACCGAAGTGTCCGACCCGGCTCGCGAGGCGCAGGTGCTTGCACCGCTGATCGGTGTCCCGGCGCAGACGTTGCAGCCGCAGCTCACCGGAACGAAGCGGTTCGTCTACCTGGCTCGCAACGTCACTCCCGCGCAGGGCCGGGCGGTCACCGCGGCGAGCCTCGGAGGCATCGGCGTGCTGCCGGAGAGTCACCGGAGCTACCCGGGTGGGGACCTGGCGGCGAACGTCGTCGGGTTCACCAACATCGACGGCAAGGGGCTCGCGGGTATCGAGTCCTCGTTCAACACGCTGCTGCAGGGAACGGCGGGCACGGAGACGGTCGAGGTCGACCCTTCCGGGCGCGAGATCCCCGGCGGCTATCACAAGGAGACGAAGGCGCGGCCGGGCGGGACCGTCCAGCTGACGTTGGACCAGGACATCCAGTACGAAGCGCAGCGGGCTATCGCGGCCCAGGTCGCGGCGACCCGGGCGAAGAGCGGCACCGTGATCGTGCTGGACTCCAAGACCGGCCAGATCCTGGCCGACGCCACAGCGCCGAGCTTCAACGCCGCCGAACCGGGCAAGGCGGACCCGGCCAACACCGGTAACCGGACTATCAGCGACTACTACGAGCCCGGCAGTGTCAACAAGATGATCGTCGCCGCCGCCGCGCTGCAAACCGGCGCGCTGACGCCGAACAGCGTGCTCGACATTCCCTCGGCGCTGCACATCGCGGACGCGACGTTCCACGACGCCGAGGCACACGGGGACGAGAAGCTGACGCTGACCGGGATCCTGGCCAAGTCGAGCAACATCGGTGCCATCGAGATCGCGCAGCGCCTCGGCAACGCCACCGTGGATCATTACCTCAAGCTGTTCGGGCTCGGGGCCAAGACCGGGATCGCGCTGCCCGGGGAGACCGCGGGCGTCCTACCCGATGTCAACACCTGGAAGCCGACCCAGGCGGCGACCATCCCGTTCGGGCAGGGCATGGACGTGAGTGCGCTGCAGATGGTGGCCGCGTACGGGGCGGTGGCCAACGGCGGCGTCTACGTCGCGCCGCGCATCGTCCAATCCAGTGCCGGCCCCGACGGGGTGAGCAAGCCGGCGACGACCAGCCGACGGGTGATGAGCACGCAGAACGCCGCACTGCTGCGGCTCATGCTCGAGCAGGTCACCACCGAGAACGGGACGGCGCCGGCTGCGCAGATCCCGGGGTACCGGATCGCCGGCAAGACCGGGACGGCGAACGCGATCGGTCCCGACGGTCGCTACGACGGTCATTACACCGCGAGCTTCATCGGGATGGCGCCGGCGGACAACCCGCGGCTGGTGGTCGAGGTCGTGCTCGATCACCCGCAGACCAGCTATTACGGCGGCACGGTTGCGGCACCCGTCTTCAAGGACGTGATGTCCTTCGCGCTCCAGTCGCTGGGCATCCCGCCGAGCAAGGGTTCCCCGTCGGCACTTCCGCTGACCGGTTAGCCTCGGCTGTGTCCGAACTGCGTCCCGTGCGGGCTCCCGCGATGCCGCTCGCGGCGCTCGCGGACCTGCTCTCCCTCCCGGAACTGACTGCGTACCAGCAGGTATCACTCCACGGCGTCACGCTCGACTCGCGCGAGGTCCGCGCCGGTGACCTATTTGCCGCGCTGCCCGGCGAGCACCTGCACGGGGCCCAATTCGCCGCCGCGGCACAGCGCGCCGGCGCGGTCGCCGTGCTCACCGACCGGACCGGCGCCGACCGACTCGCCCTGGACGTCCCGGTCCTGACGGTCGCCGACCCCCGCGGGCAACTCGGCGAGGTGGCGAGTGCGGTGTACGGGCACCCGAGCCGGGCCATGACCGTGGCCGGCGTCACCGGGACCAACGGCAAGACCACGACCTGCTACCTGCTTGAGGGCGCGATGGCTTCCGCGGGCCACACCACCGCACTGCTCGGCACGATCGAGACCCGGCTTGCCGGGGAACATCTCCCGCAGGCTCGGACCACGCCCGAAGCCCCGCAGCTGCAGGCATTGCTGGCGGTTGCCCGGGAGCGTGGCGTGGACGCGGCCGCGATGGAGGTCTCGTCGCACGCGCTGGCCCTCGGGCGGATCGCCGGCATCCGCTTCGCCGTCGGCGTGTTCACGAACCTGTCCCAGGACCACTTGGACTTCCACGGCACCCTCGAGGAGTACTTCGCCGTCAAGGCGTCGCTCTTCCGGGCGCAGATGGTGGGACGCGCCGTGATCTGCCTCGATGACAGCTACGGGCAGCGGCTAGCGGAACAGGTCACGGTGCCGCGGCAGACCTACACGGTCGCCGGGACACCCGGTGCCGACTGGCGGTTGGAGGATGTCCAGACCGACCCGGAAGGTAGCAGCGCGACCGCACTGGGGCCGCGGGGCGAGGCCGTCCGGCTCCGGGTGCAGATGCCGGGTCGCTACAACCTCGGCAACGCACTCGGGGCGCTGGCGGCGGCAACCTGTTGCGGTCTCGACGCCGCGGTCGCGGCAGCCGGGATCGCCGCGGTACCAGGCGTACCGGGCCGGTTGGAACGGATCGAAGCAGGCCAGCGATACGCCGCCTTCGTCGATTTCGCGCACACCCCCGATGCGGTCGGCTCGCTGCTCGACACGCTGCGCGCGCTGACCCCGGGGCGGCTCGTCGTGGTGTTGGGCTGCGGCGGCGACCGTGACCGCGCGAAGCGGGCACCGATGGCGCGAGCCGCGGTGGCCGGCAGCGACCTGGCAGTGCTGACCAGCGACAACCCCCGGTCGGAGGACCCGCAGCAGATCCTCGCCCAGATGACGGATGGCCTGTCGGGGCAATTCGTGGTCGAGCCGGACCGCGCGGCCGCGATCGCGATAGCGGTGCAGGGCCTCGGCGCCGGTGACACCGTGGTCGTAGCCGGGAAGGGTCATGAGACCGGGCAGGACATCGGTGGACACGTGGCCCCGTTCGATGACCGTGTAGTGCTGCAGGACGCGATCACGGCGGGGGCGCGGGCATGTTGAGCACCCTCGGTCAGGTCGCCGCGGACGTCGCCGGTGCGTTGGCCGGCGCGGACGTGCCGGTCACCGGGGTCGCCGTCGACTCGCGCCAGGTGAGCCCGGGCGCCGTCTTCGTCGCAATCCGCGGGCACCACGTCGACGGCCACGACTTCGCCGCGGCGGCCGTGGCCGCGGGCGGCGCCGCCGCGTTGGCCGAACGCCCGCTGGACGTCCCGCACGTCCTGGTCCCGGATACGGTCGCCGCCCTCGGCCGATGGGCGATGGCACACCGGTCCAGGCTGGACGCGCATGTCACCGGGATCACCGGGTCGGTGGGCAAGACCGGTACCAAAGACCTGCTCGCGGCGCTGCTGGCTGAATCCGGGCCGACCATCGCGCCGCCCGGCTCGTACAACAATGACGTCGGGCTGCCGCTGACCGTGCTGCGGGCGGACGAGCAGACCCGGCACCTGGTGCTGGAGATGGGCGCTCGGGCCGCCGGTGACATCGCGCGTCTGTGCCGGATCGGCCGACCGCAGGTGGGCGTGGTCCTCAATGTGGGGTCCGCGCATCTGGGCGAGTTCGGGTCCCGACAGGCGATCGCGGCCGCCAAGGGCGAGCTGGCCGAAGCTGCCAGCGACCTGGTCGTGCTGAACGCGGACGACCCGTACGTCGCCGGCATGGCGGGCCGCAGCAGCGCCCCGGTGCGTTGGTTCGGGGCCGGCGGCTCGGTCCGCGCCGAGCAGTTGGCACTGACCGAGGGGGGTAGGCCCGCCTTCGTCCTGATGGCGGACGAGGGACGCGCACCGGTGCGGATGCGGCTCGTCGGTCTGCACCAGGTGCCGAACGCGCTGGCCGCCGCGGCGGTCGCGCTGCACCTGGGGATCGGGATCGACGATGTCGCCCGCGTCCTGTCCACGACGGCGCCGGCGAGTCGCTGGCGGATGGAGGTCGTCGAGCGGCCGGACGGCGTGACGATCGTGAACGACGCGTACAACGCCAATCCGGACTCGGTGCGGGCCGCGATCGATGCGACGCTCGCGATCGCGACACCGGCCGGCCGCCGCAGCTGGGCCGTGCTGGGGGCCATGCTCGAACTCGGTGCGGACAGTGAGGCGGAGCACGAGGCGATCGGTGCATACGCCACCACACAGGGGATCGACCGGGTACTCGCGGTCGGGCCGGAGGCCGCAGCGGTCCAGCGCGGTGCCGGTACCGGAGCGCACGCCGCCCGCGACCTGGACGGGGCGCTGGCACTGCTGCGGCGGGAGGTCGCCGTGGGCGACGTCGTGCTGATCAAAGCGTCCCGCGGGGCTCGGCTGGAGCAGCTCGCCCAGGCACTGCTGGAGAATGCGGGCGTGGATGGACGGGAGCGGAATCGGTGAAGTCCGTCCTCATCGCCGCGATGACCGGCTTGGTGCTGTCGCTGCTGCTCACGCCCGCGGCGATCCATCTGCTGCGTCGCCGCGGTTACGGGCAGGAGATCCGCGAAGACGGTCCGGCCAGCCACCAGACCAAGCGGGGCACGCCGACGATGGGCGGCACGGTCATCATCGCCGCGACACTCTGCGGGTACGGGCTCGCGCACCTCATCGGCTGGCACGGACCGACCGCGTCCGGGTTGCTGGTGCTCATGGTGATGACCGGCCTCGGCCTGGTTGGCTTCCTGGACGACTTCCTGAAGATCCGCAATCAGCGATCACTCGGGTTGACCAAGAGCGCGAAGTTCCTGGGCCAGGCCGGCGTCGCGGTCCTCTTCGGCTTGCTCGCGACCCACTTCCGTTCCACCGATCTGGTGCGGCTGACCCCGGCGTCGACCCACGTGTCGTTCATCCACGACTCCACGATCGCCTTGGGCGCAGTCGGTTTCGTGATCTGGGCGTTCTTGATGATCTCGGCGACCTCGAACGCGGTGAACCTCACCGACGGGCTCGACGGCCTGGCCACCGGGACGTCGGCGATGGTGTTCGCGGCATACGTGATCATCGCGTTCTGGCAGTTCGGCAACCGCTGCGGCGAGGCCACCGGAACCTGCTACCACGTACGTGACCCGCTCGACGTGGCCGTGGTCGCCGCAGCCGCGATGGGCGCCTGCTTCGGCTTCCTGTGGTGGAACGCCAGCCCGGCCCGGATCTTCATGGGGGACACCGGGTCTCTGGCCCTCGGCGGCGCCTTCGCCTCGATCGCGATGGTGACGCGCACCGAACTGCTGCTGCTGGTGCTGGGCGGCCTGTTCGTCGCCATCACGGTCTCCGTGAT
>Ga0164242_10004475_pt1 | contig 15686 bp, 15 predicted proteins | sample OricomgcompostMG_FD_108783 | JGI IMG/M metagenome (GOLD analysis project Ga0164242, IMG submission 108783) | Miracle-Growth compost microbial communities from Emeryville, California, USA - Original compost - Miracle growth compost (MG) ... | reverse complement strand
GCGGCGCTGTTCCAAGGGTATTGCTTGCCACCCCAGGCTAGAAAGACACATTGCTGTTTTAGCAAAAGCGAGGTTACGCAAGGAAGTGAATGTAGATAATGCAAATAACGTACACAAGGCTAGCAGCAGACAGACAAGGCCTCCGGAGTAGAGTAAGAGCCCGACATAGTCAATCCGGCGGAGCTGCTCGCGCTTGGTAACGCCGGACGTGAGCTGTTCAAAGTTTGGTGGGAAGTAGCAAACCAAAAAAAGGATGAGGGACAGGCCGGTCGTAATGGCGTTCAGCCAGAAACACCATCTAGGTGAGTAGACAGGCATATCAGTATGATTCACCGTAATGCCGAAAGGTTTTCTTAGATAGATGACTTAGAGGGTAGGAAGTTCTCACCTCCACCGAAGCTCGGTATACTGGACCATCATACGCGCAAATGCCGGGCCCAGCCCCAGGGTCGGAAACACGGCGAGGGTGATAACCGATTGACTGAAGCCGCGGTACTTGTTGGGAACGATCTCCTGGACTAGGAGTGGATACAACACTTGTGTTGCTCCAGAAATACCGATTAAGATGTTGGCACCGATGAGGGTCGGGATATTGGTGGCTCGCGCGGCGATGCAGGAGCCGACGAAACCGAAGGCTTGGCCGCCGACCATGAAGTAGCGACGGCCGAGAATATCGCTGAGACTGCCAACGAGAAGGAGCCCAACCCCCTTAATCAGAGTGTTCATCAAGGTGGCGAGATATATGTTAGGATCCGGTCCTGTAACAAGTGAGTTAGGTAGGTTCTAGAATGAGCGGTACGGCGTAGCAGTAGTGATTTGGCTCACCAATATCAGCGTTGATGACGTTCAATATGTTGGCCTGTCGAGGCAACAGCATCAGCAAGATTTCCAGGTTCGATCGCCAGAGGATCTCGGATCTCTACTCAATGATGAACTCCGACTTACCGGCATAGCATATCCAATAAAGAGGTTGTTTGCGAGAAGCACAATCGCCACGCAGGATCCAAGGAACCTGTACGAGGTCCAATAGCCTGGCGGAACCCCTGGGCTATCTTCGTCGGGGGCAACCATGGCGGTTTGTTCTGCGTTCTCGCCAAACTCAATCGTTGCACTATGCTGCTTTTCGACATCTGTTGAACTCATATTGGCGGGGAAGTTGCGCTTTGCTGTATGGTCAGAAGCAAGAGGAAACTGAAGGTGCTAATACGAGCTGATGGGAGAACGGATGTCGACATATACAAATGCAGCTTCAAGGTGGTATCCGCGTGTGATAATTCCCCCAGATGGACTCGCTTTTTACTCGGGTTCTTACCCCAAGTTTCTACCCCGGATTTGGTGGATCAATCATCTCCACTCTGTATGTAAGTTCTGTCATGGCAAGGCGCTAGTGCCATGTCACCGGGCCGGTATTAGCGTCACTGAGATTTCCAACTCTCCGGCCTCTCGGAATCCTGGAACCCTTGGCTGATTTCCAAGCCTTCTTGTAAAATCATACACAGGCATGTGTTAGCCGGGAGAAGAGACGAGCTCGGACGTAGGGGAGTGGATAGATGGTATGGTTCCAGACCTCGTGGACTCAGCCCCCCAGTCAGCTTCATAGCTTCTGATACCTAGCTACTCAGACACAGCGCGTGTTTGAGAATTTCAAGAGCCTTGAGGTTTGTGAGTTATAACACTCTGCCGATCTCATCGTCTGGGGTTGTTGGCCGTTTACAAAAGAAAGTTAGGTTACTGTAGGTACCCTGTTGGTGGCGCCCTCGTTGACTTCAAGTTTAGTAACCCATCTATACCTCAAGTGATTAATGGCAGGGAGAACAAAGCAAAAAGCGATAACAAAGTCGAGTAATGGTGTAGGCACATACACACCCACACACAGAGAGGAACCAAACATATATCGCGCAACGATAATTTCAAATCTGCCTACCTATCTATCCAAGTGGAGCTATCTCAATACCTGTAATACCTGTCACAAGACCCTTGCTTCCAACAGCCCTCACCACGTCAAAGGGCGTCCAATCCTTCAGCCCATCGCGACAGGTGACCTCATAATTATCCATGCCACCAATGTAGTTGAGTTGCTCCCTCTTTTTTCCGGGTATGTTTGCGCCCATGTACCACGACGAGTCGCACAGCGGGAAGAGCGTCTTGTCGTTCATGTCCTGGATCACGTTCTTCCATTGTTCTTCTGCAGAACGACGAGGCTCGATAGACTCGATCTTCTCGTCCCGCATTTTGATTAGTAGGTCTGTAACAATGTCGACCTGGGCTTCGATGAAGACGGGCGCATTTGTGAATGCTGTGGGTGCTATAAAAATGTCAATATTGGTAATGCGTTGCCGGGCCAGTTGATAGATGATCGCTTACCTTGTGGCCCAAAAATCATAAACATATTTGGACAACCGCTGACCATAAGGCCTAGGTAAGTCCACACGCCATCTTTCCACCTCTCCTTCATATCAACACCATCTTTCCCGCGGAGACCCATATTATTCAAGCTGCCAGTCATGTTGTCAAAACCCGTGGCGAGCACGATAACATCGTGCTCCCGCTCCGTGCCGTTGTCGGTAACCAACCCTTTCTCCGAGAACCTCTGAATAGGCGTCTTCTTCAACGGCACTAGTTCTACGTTATCCCGATCCAGGCACTCGTAATAATCCTGTTCCAGACTGCTCCTCTTGGTCGCAAACGGAAAGGGCGGCTCCTCAGGCGCTAAAATTACCTGCTTGGCCGGGTCGCGAATCCTGGTGCGCACTTTTGCTGCCCAGAAGTCGTAGATCATGCGGTTGGTAGTGGCGTCCACCAGAAAGTCGCGGTAGTTGGCGGCCTGGAAGCTGAAACCGCCGCGCTGCCACAGCTCCTCCCAGTACTCTTCCCGTTCCTCCTGCGAGGACGTCTCTGTCAAGGCGAGGGGCTGTGTGTCGCATGCTAGCCCAGCAGCTGTTTTGCGAGCTATTTCGAACAATCCGCGGTAGATGCCTTTCTGGATCTTGTTTTCCAACTCGGAGATGTCTCGCTGCATCATTGGCAGGGCGAGATTGGGATTACGAATGTAGACGGTCAGGTGTTCGGCCTCTTTGGAGATCTCTTGCACCAGCTGCACTCCTGTGGCCCCAGCGCCGATGATGGCCACGCGCTTGCCGGCGAAACTGGGTTTCTGCTTCGGCCAGAGTGCCGAGTGGAGTAGCGCACCTCGGTAAGCGGCCATATCTGGAAAGTTCGGAGTGTAGTGTCGGTGTGAGTTTCCTGTCGCTGGTAGCAGATACTTGCAAGTCGCCTTGTTTCCCGTGCTCGTGGTGACGGTCCACCTTACATTCGACACGTCAAAATCAGCCCCAATGACAACATTGTTGAAGCTGATGTCCTTGGATAACCCGAGAACGCTGTCGACGTGGGCGAAGTAACGCTTGAGCTCCTCGTGCCCCGGGAAACGTCGGGACCAATTCCACGTTTTGTAGACTTCCGGGATCGAGAACTGGTAGTATGGCATCTCCGAATCGACGCGAGCCCCGGGGTAGCTGTTCCAGTGCCACACGCCACCGAGGGCGGACCCGGCCTCGAAGAGGTGGGTCGAGAAGCCGAGCTTGCGGAGTTTGTAGAGGCTGTAGCAGCCCCCAAAGCCTGCGCCGATGACGATGGCATCGTAGTGGGGTGTGTGAGAAGCCCCGTTGGGCTGGGAATTGTCAATGGATCCCATAACTGCAGATCACCGTGGGTTTGTTCGGGATGCACCTCGGTGGTAATGTACGAAGCGGTGTGGAAGGACTATTGCCTGCGGAAACGACAATAATGCCTTAGATTTTAAAGGCGACCGTAAGAGAAGAGAGTTTGAGTTTAGAACAGGTGGAAGAATGCTAGGGTTGGAATCAAGGACGACGTTATCCTGAGTGTTCACCATACTCCACCTGTTCGTCTTCAGGGACGCGGCCGCCGGTTGAAAATAGCAATAGGACGTCCGAACAATTATCGAAATATCAATTGAACCACCCGAGATACGCTACCAATGCCGTTCTATTCAGGGGCGTACAGTACCCCTGTCAAGGTGGGTGGGGTGCGGCCATGCCGAAGCTGTCATATATGGCGTCCATCACCTGCGGATATCTTAGCAACACCAATTCGAACATTGGGCTCAATACCTATGACTCGAGGTCATCACCAGGCGTGGTTTTGCAGTCCGGGTGCGGTGCGTCTGCCATGACAGACCCTGCAGTCAGGCTAGCTCTAGCCGGGTACTGTCCTCCGGCAATGGCCCCCCGCGTCACGCTTGGAGCATCACCGGGTGGGTCAATTGCCAACACTAAACTTAATGAGCTGAGGCTAGAAGAACGTCTGGCTTTTTTTTTTTAAAAAAAAAAAAGGTGAAGCTCTTCTTACCTGACATATTTGCTTGCTTGTTGCTTCATATGATTCCCCAGCACCTACAAAGGAAGAGGTCAAAGAAAGCATAGCTGCCACGAGTACTCCGACGGCTAGCACCGTCTTACACAGTTCACTACAGCCCCTATTAAGTCATCAAGCAGAAGAAAAAGCCATAACTCAGCTCGAAATGTCGGTTCCAGGTACGCAGTGCGGTCCATACGGGGAACGCCTAGTCGCCCAAGTCGTCGACGAGTTGGGGAGGCGGGTCCCGGAGAGGGTGTGGGCAAGCGTATCTCGGTCGCCGTATCATCTTGGTGATGGGTTTCGGGATATCACCATGGGCCAGCTAGCCAATGCGGTGAATCGTGCCTCGTGGCTCATCGATGCCCACTTTGGGAACAGCAAGACCTTCGATGTGATTGCTTATCTCGGCGTGTCGGACGTGCGGTATGCCGTTTTCACCTTTGCTGCCATCAAGACTGGACACCAGGTAAGCACAGGACTAACTATGCATGTGGTGCTCGACCTTGCCAAGGTTGACTCATCTTTTCGACGATTAGATAATGATCCCGTCTGTGAGAAATTCGCCCTCGCAGCACTTGTCCGTGTTCGAAGCGGTATCGTGCAACAGAATTTTCTACACCGTGGAAATGGAGCACATCGTCGCGACGTTGAAAGATGCCAGGCCGGAGCTGCGGTCTGTCAACGTTCCGAGCATTGATGGGCTTATCCATACACCTAGTGAGCATTACAAGTACGACAAGACATGGGCCGAGGCAAGGACGGACCCCATCATTGTTGCCCATTCGTCAGGCTCAACAGGTACGAGTATCCACACGGCTCTATATATCTCACTCTTGCGAAGGCTATGCATTATTTAAGTTCTGCCATGTGCTGACCGCAATCCCCCTTGGCACTTAGGAAACCCAAAGCCAACCACGATCACGAACGGGGTGTACTCGGTATATGACAACCACCGCAAGATTCCACAGGTTCCGGGTCGTAAGATTCAGGGCTATACGCTGCTCGACTTGGATGGCGAGAGATTTTTTAACCCCTTTCCCCCCTTCCATGTATGTGATCTAGCTTCTCTTATCTTCCTCAGCCCCCAAGTGCCATGTAAGGGGCTGTTGAATATTGACTTTTCTGCCTAGTTAGCCGGGCTTTTTGCCATGACGATCATGCCAATCTTCTACTCCTGCGCCGTTGCCCTCGGACCGGAAGAGAAGCCGCCCAGCGGTGAGATCCTTAGCCAGGCCATGAAGCAGGTCAAGATCCGTGCCGCCTGGTGTCCGCCCAGTGTGATCGAGCAGCTCGTCGCGCTGCCCGGTGGCTTTGAGCAGGCCGCCGGGCTAGACTGGATGATGTACACCGGTGGACCATTGGCGCCCGCTGTGGGCGACCGGCTGTCTCGAGTCACGGATTTGTGTCAACTGTACGGGTCGACCGAGACGGGGCCTCATACGGCGCTCGTGCCACTCCCGGAGAACTGGAATTATTTTGAGTGGCACCCTTTGCTAGAAAACGAAATGGACCCGATGGGAGACGGCACGTTCGAGATGGTTGTGCACAAGGATTTGTCGTTAGACTGGATTCGACATCTAAGCCAGGCTTACCCAGACTTGGAGACGTGGAGGACCAACGACCTCTTTGTGCAGGCACCTCACAACCCCAAGCTATGGCGGTTTGTGGGCCGCAGGGACGATGTTATTGTACTATCGAACGGGGAGAAGTTTAACCCTGTCAACATGGAAGGTGTCATCACCGGCCACCCGCTAGTCAAGGGGGCGGTCATTGTCGGGACAGCGAGGTTCCAGGCTTCATTGATAGTAGAACCCGTTACCGGCCTGACAGATATGAGCACTAGCTATCTCATCGACGAGATCTGGCCCACTGTTGAAGAGGCAAACTCAGTCGGACCGGCGCACGGGCGTATCTTCCGATCCAAAGTCATAGTTGGCGTCCCTGAAAAGCCATTCCTACGCGCCGGAAAAGGTACCATAATTCGTGGACGGACGACCCAGCTGTATGCTTCCGAGGTCGACAAGCTCTACGATGAGGAGAACAAAGAAGCTGCCGGTCGAGCACCCACCCTTGCGTCTCGAGACACGGTCAAATGCGTGGCAGACTTTGTTCGGGTATGTGTTGGGCAACTCATGGCTACTGCAAAATTCACGGACGAGGATGACCTTTTCGTCTTGGGAATGGACTCACTTCAGACTCTCGAGTTGCTGAAGATGATGCAAAGAGGGCTCAAGGCGTCACTTAGCACGGGTGGTGCGGAAGTTCGTCTTAGTGTAGCAACCCTTTATGCCAACCCTACGGTTGGACAGCTCTCTCGGTATCTCCACAGAGCTGCTAATGGGCTGGCTGACGCCGTCGACTCGGGAGACGCCAGTAGATCTTCACTCATGGCGAGTATTGTGGAGAAATACACATCTGACCTCGTCAAAAACACAACACGACGAGGAGAAATGTTGTGTGTAGCACTAACTGGCTCAACGGGGTCCCTGGGGACTCATCTCCTTGAGAAGATGCTCTGCGATAAGAGCATCACAAAAGTTTATTGCCTAAACAGAAGCGCCAATGCACTTCAACGTCATCACCAGAACTTTGACGTTCGAGGCAAGAAATACGACCTCGACGGTGACAGCGTTGAGTTTCTCACAGTCAAGTTCGGCGAGCCACAGTTAGGGCTACCCAACGATAAATATAGAGAACTCACAGACTCGGTCGACGTGGTCATACACAACGCGTGGAAAGTCGATTTCAACCACCAGCTGGCATCTTTTGAGAAGGAGCACATCAAAGGCGTCCGGGACCTGATCGACCTAACCCTGTCATCACCACGCCAACCGCATTTGTTCTTCGTCTCGTCACTGTCGTCAGTTGGCAACTGGGCAACATGCTACGGTAACACGCAGCCCGTTCCAGAGCTGATCCCGAATGACTTCAACGTGGCGATGACCATGGGCTACGGTGAGTCCAAGCACGTATCTGAGCGCATCGTCTCGGCCGCGGTGCAATCTGCGGGGCTTCGAGGAACCATCCTGCGCGTTGGTCAGATCGCTGGCCCGCTGGCGGAGGATGGCGGAGAGTGGAACAGGACGGAATGGTTTCCGAGCCTGATAGCGACCTCCAAGGCGTTAGGCTGCCTGCCCGACACTATGAACACAATCGATTGGATCCCAGTGGACACTCTGGCTGCGATTATTGGGGAGATTGTCCACCGGGAATACAGTGCCGGCACGTCACGCGTGTTCAACCTCGTGAACCCACACGAAGCAAACTGGCAGGACTTGGTCTCGACAATACAGAAGAGCTGGCAACCGGCCGAAATCAATATTGTGCCTCTGACGGAGTGGCTTGATAAGTTGGGAGCTCTAGGCAGCAGCGGGGACCCTGAGACTTTCCCTGCATTGAAGCTTCTTGATTTTTACTCCGGATATGTGGCAGAGGCTGGACTTCCCCGTGGGCAGCGACCAAGTTACCAGACGAGCAACTGTACAGGGGCTAGTAGCGCAATGGCTGACTTATCTGCGATCAATTCACTTGCGATGGAAACATGGCTAAGACAATGGGGTTTCTGATATTGTTTCAATACGTTTGGGATCCACGTCAGGAAGGAGAAAAAACTTACGTAGTGTTGGGGACCAAAAACGACAGGTAAATTAAGGAACCTATTTTGCAGCATCCGTCCTGGATGTGAGCACCCATTGCATCATCGGGAACCACGAGCCTACCACTTTCACGGCAAAGCCCTGGTTTGAAATTGGACACAATTGTCCGCAACTCGGACATTGCTTAGCAGTCTACTGATAAACGAGAAGGCAAGGCATTTCGTAGACATTAAGGGGAATGATAGAGGGATATCCTCACTCCTTAAGATTATACCTAGCATTGGACCTCAGGCTGAGGAAACAGACAATGGAAACAATAATCTGTCGCAGATACAGAACAAGAAGTCCTTATAAAATATTCGGAGGTATAATACACATGTTGTGAAAGTCGTGGTGCCTTAAGAAACCGTTGTGAAATTGGTAATGTATATGTTACTATGGAGAATGTAGCCTTATCTGCTCGGGAGTCCAGTTATTGGGCGAGAGATTGATAGCCACAGGACCATACTCACAGGCTGGGTACTTGAGCGTCAGCTTACTCGAAACCCTCTCGTCCGCCCATGAATTATTGAAATCCCGAATCAACATAGCGCAGTGATCAACATGATGCCTCTCCACCGTCCAAGAATCCATCGGTAGTCGACGGTTGGCGAATTCGATATATTTTTTCCAGATATGAAGACAGTGTCGGCGATGCTGTAGCGTGTTGACCCAGACCATCTGGATTTCTCCACGGAAGGCATCCTCGTTGGGTATCCGACCGACCCCGTTCCAGTTCTCGTCATGCTCCTTCCAGAACTCCAAATCACTGGCCCAGGGTCCATGTCGCCAGTCATCCTCCATGTCGGCATCGAAGCAGAGGGGATGCTGCCAAGCAAAATTGTTGGCCTCAAACAAGCAGCCGGCCGCCTTAGCCTCTGCTGGCGTGGTGCCGCAGTAGTCCGGCGGGATGCGCGTTGAAATGGTGATTTGTGACAGTGTGGGCTTCCATGTGCGAGACAGTAGCACCGCACCGAAGATAATCGTCAGGAGCATTGTAAGGAAAGGTACTGCTATCGCAATGACTATCTTTGGGCTTTTACTGAGCATCGCAAACCCGCGCGAGAGTGTGACGGTCCTCATTCCCCCGAGATCTTTCTCATCTTGACTGAGCAGGGACTGGGCAGAGTCCGTTGACACCTTTTCGTAAGAGAAGCCGTTTCGACCCATATTTGCTATAGGAATTTAAATATCGTAGGCACCAAAGACAAGGAAATAATAATTATTGACTTGCAGTTTGGTACGCGAAGGAACAAGGAGGGAATGCATTCACGGTGACCTTGAGTGACACCCTAGATGGAATGACCGAGAGCGGCACATAATAAGGGGTTTATCGACAGGAGATATACAAAAGAAGTGCTTGTAGTGGGAGAGTATTGAATTATTAAAATATCCGCCGGTTCAACCTATGCTTCCTCGCATGTATGTGCGTGCTCCTCGGGCTCCGTCGGCACATGGTAAGGTGCATGCAAGTCCTGTTCGGATAGTCGGTTCTGCAGCTTTAGGAGAACTCCATGCGCAATAAAATTCCGTTAGATCTCTGGATAGTTCGGTAACTCGGTCGGTCGGTCGGTTGGAAATCGGTGCTGGTGAGACGCTGAGCTTACATGCGCTCTAGCATAGCCGAATGACGCCATCCCAGAATATCACCATCGGATCTGGGATATTGTGCAGTACGCCTAACCGCAGCGCAAATAACCTAACGGAAACAACGGTGTGGCACATGCCCAAGGGGAACGAACTTTAACCAGATTTCGAGATGGCAGGGGTCAACATTGAAGATTGCGGGCGAGTAGACAGCTCAGGAACCACATTTTGGGCTCACGCATGCGAGGGTTGCGCTTAACTTCACCTGCAGGGCGCTGTAAAAGCTGTGATACGAGTCTAATCAACCCTACAAATCCATTGATATTTGCCAAGCTCAAGAAATCGCTCTCCAGTCTATGAATCTATTGGCTTCAAGCCATTCGATGCTCTGCTCCTTGTCTCGGCACACATGCATCTGCCCAGACCCATCAGCTACGCCAACCCCATGGCCCTCACCTTCTAGAGTGGTGTCGAGACCACAGATGATAGCCTGCCTGATGTAGTTAAAACAGTGACTTGTGTGGTAAGAGTTGTGTGTTGGGTCGATAAAATACTCCTTTCCGTTTGGTCCGTGATGGAGCACGCGATGATATTCAGCCATGACCCAGTACACACAATGAAGCTGGTGTACCCATGCTGTATTGTAGGCGAGCTCGTCGTTGACCAGATTTGACGGCGGTGCCAGATACGGATGCTCGTTGAAGTCTGGCACTTTCACCATGCCTTGGCCATCTTCATACCATTAGTTTCATCTTATAAGCATGTTCTCGCTCGAGGTAAATGCGAGACCCAAGGCTTACTTGGCAGTAGCTTAGTCCAGTTCTCGAATATGGTGTCCGTCACGTTTGGATCGTTTGGCCCTGGAACCCAGTCATCGGTCTTGAATTCAAATTCGACAAGTTTGGTTTTGACTGTCAAGGGGGTTAGCCTCAGTTTCAAGAAGGCTGCTATGTACAGACGAATCAAGATAGATTGACGTACTTGGCGGGATTATTTGGTTGATATCATCGCCACTTCCTAGAGGGCTCTTGCCAATCCGTGACGGAACTGAGAACGCCAACATCCACCCTAGTAGATGAGCGCCTAGTATGGCGAGCATAGCTCGGAAATTTGTGACAGGAACTTTGCTTCTGTATGTAAAAAGCTTGGGCTTTGGTTCCGTTAACGGATCGTCATCAAGAAATGGCTGGGTGTCCCTAGAATCTTCAAGGTGACTGTCCATAACGCCCGCTGTAGACTGTAGGGTGGTAGGTGGGATAGGATAATGTCTAACTGGGAAGCTGTGGTGGTTTGGATAATGGGAGCGGCCGGGTATTGGTTTGAAGAGTGGAAAGAGACGTCAAGCAAATGCCTTGGGCTCTAGTTGATCCTTTCTCTTGCTAACGGGAAGAGCCATAACCTTCGGGTCCATGAGATGGTAGTCGTGATGATCCCATCCGATTCTACCAGTCTACACCTTGAATTTGGAAAAGGATCTGGAGCCGTAACCGAATACTATACGCGTATCCGACTCAACCCCGAGTCTCCGAGGCCTAGATGGCAGTGCCACACCCACGCAGAACTTGGCGCCACGTCCCCGCAGGCAGATGGTTTTGATAACCGTTATCTCTTTTCGGCTCCTTCCATCCCACCCGGCCAACGACGTAGACCGTCGGATACTGGACAAACCCATCTTTACATGGTAAAGCATGTCGGAAGTAGGGCGTGGGAGTGAGATTGCCCCAAAGAAGGATATGCGACGGTAATGGCGGATGATAGGAGGAGATGGCGTATAAGAATGATTTACAACCGCCCTTCCACTGTTCCAAAAACATTGTTCACCACCAACCCAGAAACCCACAAGTTTCAGACATTTGACACTCTCACGCCAAGAAACCAACGCCGCTCCACAAGATCATCATGAAGTTCCTTAGTATTGCCGGTCTCGCCGCCCTCCTCGCTGCCACTTTTGTGGCTGCTGCTCCTGCCCCTGTCCCGGACGGTGAGGTAGTTGCCGTCTTAGGCTACCGTAACGCTGAAAAGGATGACCTTGGGTATAAGCGCGACACCGCTGTTGTTGAAGTCGCTGCTGAGAAGGACAAGCGCCACTGCGGAGCTCCCCTCAAGGAGTAACTAGTAGGGCTTATAAAGAAGTGGGCAATTCATCCAAAACCTGTCTTTCATTGGGAGCTGGCACTAACCACGTAGACGATCAGATACTTGGAGGGGTTATTTTCATGGTCTGACGTTATCAAAGCTTGATTATCAAGGGTGGCGGTGTGATTCGGAATGGAGATCTCTGGAGGAGTAAGCCTCGCATTTGATCGGCAAAGCTCCCATTTTTATAATTATTACAAGGAGGTCCTTCGAGTTATTAGTTCCCAATCTATATTCAGCCTTCTCGTAACTCGAAACTTGACCTTCCATGTGGGTTGGCAAGATGCTGCCAGATGAAAGGAATCGTTGCATCCCCAAATAGTTAGTCTGCGTGGGACTTGTGTGAACCCGGTAGTCAACCCGACCAGTTGAATCGGACCGTGAGTCCTAGGTCGGTTCGATGGGCACAGCCGCCGCATGAGTAACAAGTAGAATTGCCCTCCTAGGAAGGTGGGCATGGCCCCCACATCCGTGCATACGTGTAAGTGGCAAGTGTTAAGACGGCAGAATATAGTGTGATAACGGCCTGCGCGCAATGCATTGGCTGTACCAGACGAGGCGGATTCATCCGTCGATTCCCAACCGCGCACTGCGCATTAACACATCGAACAACATTCTCGTTCCCCGCCCACTAGGCAGCTGTGCCGCAATGTGCCCCTCGCATGCCCACTGTAGGTCAGTGGGGAATCATTATGGTTGAGCTCTCCTTTAAAGAATCCTGTTGCCGTCCATGTGGATGAACTGATGAAACCCCCACGGCATTCGTATCATGTAGCCTTACTATACTCGATGGAGACAGAGGCCCGCAATCTACACGCACGAGCGCCCCCTCGACGACGGCGGAGGGGTGCTTGTGAAGGCTGTAAACAATCGAAAGTCCGTTGTGAGTACATCAGGTATGAATAAAAGAACGATGTATTTAATTCTGATATAATTGTGGTTTAGGCGACGGGGGTACTCCATGCGAGTATTGCGAGGTTTGTCTTCTTGGACTTTTAACATCACCAAGTCATGTTGTGACGTTGACGGACTTACATGTATGCAACAGCGATATAGCCGAAAATGTCGATATGGTGCTTCCAGTCGAAGGAATCGCACAAATTCATCGTCATCTATACCATTATTTCCACCGCCCTCAAGTACTAGATCTAGTGTATTCGAGGAGCTTGACGAGACACAATCACTGTTAACCCCCGGTTTGGCCTGCTTTAGCTATGATTTCAGCCAGTATCGAATGGATCTAGGTGAGGAGTTTTTCGAAGAACCCCTGGCGCTACGCGATGAACAGGGAGGTATATTGGAGGTAAGTTCACACTTCCACCGGAATGAAACTCCGGTCAAACCCTATAGTATTCTGACGGCATCCCAGCATACTGGCCCTCCCACTCTCGAGTGGGATTCAACTATACTTGTAGCTGGTACAGATACGCCCATAGAACAAGACGGAATTAATACACAGCGTCGCCCAAGGATTTTCGAGCCAAACCTTGTAACGCATTCTCCTCCTCCACCAACTGGGGTTTGCGTAGCAGAAGCTCCAAGCCCAAGCCGTGCAAAGGGCCAAGAGGGTACTACTCACCATTCTTGGCCTCTTAGTGCTGGACTGCCAAACCTCATGAAATACCGAAGCATACTGGGAGTTGAAGAGCGCAACATTGTGGAACCAGCACTTACACAACTGTGCACTTATTTGCAGCCCGACTGCGTTCTACTCGAGCCACCTATGAGCTCCAACAGTCCACAACAGGAAGTCTGGAAGCTAGTTCTAGATGAAGACTGGCGGAGAGCAAGCATTCGAGGTTAGTACAAGGAGAATTTGAAAATCTACCACGGGATAAATGCTGATCTGCTGTAAATGTTAGCTGCATTTGATATTTACACGGGCCTAGGAGACTTCCTCTACGAATCCGAAATCAACAACCTTGCTGAGGAGGTTCTGCCACACCCTCCCGCAGAATCTTTATCGGTCGTGCTTGTACTAGGTGTTATCGCTACAGGGCGTCATGTGTTGGAAAATCAGACCACCTTCCTGCCGGTTGACTTGGGTGCATCACGACAAGTGTTTGCCGAAGCATGTGCTCGGATCAATCCGTTCCTACTTGGCCACAATTCACTGCTCAAACTACAGGTAAGCTTTTTTTTATCATGTCAGATACTTAGCTGTGTGTTGCTGACTGAGCCGCCCTGCGCGTGCCTCCTTTTGAAGGCTTTGATAACTCTGGTAAGCTGACTCACGTCACAATCGACAGTGGCATAGTCATATTAAAGCGTAAGTTTAACGATCGATAGGCCAATATGTCGGTGCGAAGTAATGATAGCATCACTTTCGACCTAATATCGAATGCCAATGGCTGCGTACGGCTGTTACGTGTGAGTCAGGGGTCGGCTTCCGAGCGGGGTTCCCGGTCTGAGAGTAAGCGACAGGCCAGTCTAGATCTGGCAGTTGGAGCGCTATACTGCCTCGAATACCAGTTCGGCATGGACGTTAGCCTGGCCAATACGATATGCAGACCTTTCGAAGCCCCGTCAGCCACCAGCGAGGACTATCGCGTCAGATGGATGACCAGTCAGGTGGAGTATATACGGCTCTGTTTGAGAATCGCGAAGCCGCCCGAAAATGAGAATGACAGACAAGTCCATATCCACACGCTAGAAGGCGAGGTGCAGGTTTGGAAATCAAACTTACCGGGGCAGTATCACGACATCGACCAACCTTACCCGCGCAACATTGCTTCCGACAACAGGAAGCTCTGGCTATTTTGCCAATACCACGAAGCTAGCCTCCGACTACACATGAGCCATATAGGAGACGCGTTTGAGGCTCTGGAGAGTGATTCTGAACATGCGGTTTGCTCTGCCAGGGTCATCTTAGAGGCTACCAGCCTCCTTCCGCCATCGGCGGTCCTTTCTAACCGGTAAGCACACCACCTGACCAATTCCACCAAGCCCCGGATGATGGAACTGATTGACGGGATTTAAATACAGCAAAACCTTGGAGTTGGTCGCTCTGGCGACATGCCTTCTCTTTTCGGTCGTGCTTCACGACGAGGGTTCTTCCGCGGCAGGCAACTTGCCGTATCTGGGGATGGCGTGTGGGTTGTTTGCAAGGCTCGCCACGATCAAGCAGCCAGCATTCACTGCAGTAACCTCACTCTTGGGTGTAGCTCAGAGAGTGGCCGAGAAGGCACGGTCATTGGAGACTTGGGTAGAATCCGGACTGGAGGGGCAATCCCAATCATTAAAGAAGCAACTTGGTCTACTTTAATTATTTCCAAGTCAGGTAATGTACTCGGTACTGTAGGTACCGCACGTAAATCCACTTGACGATCTTAACCACGATTGATCTCTCGGAGGATGAAAGGAGTCACGGTCTCTTAACTGGTAGGCGTTGGATGTTTGGGCCGTAAACGTCATAACTTGTGGGTAGTTGTCAATAACATGTTTCCTTACCCCTGAGAAAACGCGTGGAAGAGTGGGCGGCCCAAACCTGAACCTCAATGCTCACGAACACCGGGACTTACCACGTTCGCAGCGCTGGATATCGAATCCACATCGCTGATCTTGAGTTTTTCCACGTGCTTCTATCCGCCTCCGAGCTCCTGCTGACCTACACATGGTGAAGGCCTATATGATAGGTCTCTAGTATTACGGTGGGGGAAAAAAAGCGAATTAGCTTGATGGGTATTGTAAATGCCGAGACAACCTTGGCTATTCTCGGCCCCCTTGGCCTACCTACCTTAGTTAACATGGGCTAGATTTTATGCAATGGCCGACTCTGCTTCGACATCGAGTTCATCGATTGACAAAAAGAGGCCAAAAAAAAAGAAAACGTACAACACCAGGGATTCGCTGGTCGTCACCGACCCAACTACTAGTCTGGCGGTCATCGGCTTATCTATGGGAGAGCGGACGGGATCCCGAGTTTTCCGACGCCTATGGTCGTACGTG
>Ga0164242_10004474_pt1 | contig 15688 bp, 11 predicted proteins | sample OricomgcompostMG_FD_108783 | JGI IMG/M metagenome (GOLD analysis project Ga0164242, IMG submission 108783) | Miracle-Growth compost microbial communities from Emeryville, California, USA - Original compost - Miracle growth compost (MG) ... | reverse complement strand
TCGGTCACCTTCGGGTGGCTCTGCGGGCGGTCGCGATAGGAGATCATCCACAGCAGCGCCCACACGGCGCTGAGCAGCCCGATCAGCAGGAAGGAGATCTGCCAGCCGGCGAGCACGGTGTTCAGGCTGTCGCCCCAGATGATGAGGCCGCCGACGATGAGCGGGCCGGCCGCGTTGCCGAGCCGCGACGCCGAGTGCACGACACCCTGCGCGAATCCGTTCCGATCCGGCGGGACCCAGCGCGCCATGGCGCTCGTCGCGGTCGGGAACGCCGCCGACTCGGTGAGCCCGAGCAGCAGGCGCGCCCCCACGAGCGACCAGAGCCCCACTGAGAAGCCGGTCGCGATGGTGGCGACGCCCCAGAGCACGCCGATCCAGAACAGGGACTTCCGCGCACCGAACCGCTCGCCCAGGTTCCCGCCGAACACCTGCAGCAGGGCGTAGGGGATCGAGAAGGCGGAGACGGCGAGGCCGAACTGGGTCGCGTTGAGGTGCAGCGCGCCCATGATGGTGGGGCCGGCGGTGGAGATGTTGGTGCGGTCGAGGTACGAGATCGCGTACATCGCGCACAGGAGCAGCAGCACCTTGCCGCGCACGCGGTGGAGGATCGGCGACGAGCGCGTCTTCTCGGGTGCCAGCTGGGTGTGAGAACTCATTTCCTGCGACTCCGATCCGGGGCTCGTCTTGCGGGTGTCCCCTTCCTTGGTATCAGCCCGGAACGGGCCAAGTCGAAACCTGCCGTTGTGAATCCGTTCAAGATCTGCGGCCCGCGCGCAGCCCGGAAGGACCGCGGCGGCCGCAATGTCGCACCCCCTTCCTAGACTTGGAGCATGGCTCAACCGACCCGCGCTGTGCGCCCCTTCGAGGTCATCAGCGAATACGAGCCGAGCGGCGACCAGCCGCAGGCGATCCGAGAGCTCGCGGCGCGCATCAACGCCGGCGAGACCGACATCGTGCTGCTCGGCGCCACGGGAACCGGCAAGTCGGCGACGACGGCGTGGCTCATCGAGCAGGTGCAGCGCCCGACGCTCGTGCTGGCTCACAACAAGACGCTCGCGGCGCAGCTCGCCAACGAGTTCCGCGAGCTGATGCCGAACAACGCGGTCGAGTACTTCGTGTCGTACTACGACTACTACCAGCCCGAGGCCTACGTTCCCCAGACCGACACCTTCATCGAGAAGGACTCGTCGGTGAACGCCGAGGTCGAGCGGCTGCGGCACTCGACGACGAACGCGCTGCTGTCGCGCCGCGACGTGGTCGTCGTCTCGACCGTCTCCTGCATCTACGGCCTCGGCGCCGTCGACGAGTACCTCGGCGCGATGACGGTGCTGCAAGTGGGCGACGTCGTCGGCCGCGACCGCCTCATCCGCACCTTCGTCGACGCACAGTACGAGCGCAACGACATCGACTTCTCGCGCGGGAAGTTCCGCGTGCGCGGCGACACAATCGAGATCATCCCGATCTACGACGAGAACGCGGTGCGCATCGAACTCTTCGGCGACGAGGTCGAGGCGATCTCGCTGCTGCACCCGCTGACCGGGCAGGTGCTGCAGCGGCTGGAATCCGTCTCCATTGCGCCTGCCACGCAGTACGCAGCGAGCCAGGCGGCCGTGCACCGGGCGATCGGCACCATCAGGGAGGAGCTCGCGGAGCGCCTTGAGGAGCTGGAGCGGCAGGGCAAGCTGCTCGAGGCGCAGCGGCTGCGCATGCGCACCACGTTCGACCTGGAGATGCTCGAGCAGATCGGCTTCTGCTCCGGCATCGAGAACTACTCGCGGCACCTCGACGGGCGCAAGCCGGGCGAGCCGCCGACCTGCCTGCTCGACTACTTTCCCGACGACTTCCTCGTCGTGATCGACGAGTCGCACCAGACGGTGCCGCAGATCGGCGCGATGTATGAGGGCGACGCGAGCCGCAAGCGCACGCTCGTCGAGCACGGATTCCGGCTGCCGAGCGCCCTCGACAACCGGCCGCTCACGTGGGACGAGTTCAAGGCGCGCGTCGGGCAGACCGTGTACCTCTCCGCGACGCCGGGCCGCTATGAGCTGAGCGTCGCCGACGGCGTAGTCGAGCAGATCATCCGCCCGACGGGGCTCGTCGACCCCAAGGTCGTGGTGAAGCCGACGAAGGGGCAGATCGACGACCTGCTCGACGAGATCCGGACGCGCGTCGACCGCGACGAGCGCGTGCTCGTCACGACGCTCACGAAGAAGATGGCGGAGGAGCTGACCGACTTCCTGACCGAGGCCGGCGTGCGCGTGCGGTACCTGCACTCCGACGTCGACACGCTGCGCCGCGTCGAGCTGCTCACCGAGCTGCGCCAGGGCGTGTTCGATGTGCTCGTCGGCATCAACCTGCTGCGCGAGGGTCTCGACCTGCCCGAGGTGTCGCTCGTCGCGATCCTCGACGCCGACAAGGAGGGATTCCTGCGCTCGGGCACCTCGCTGATCCAGACGATCGGCCGCGCCGCGCGCAACGTCTCGGGTGAGGTGCACATGTATGCCGACACGATGACGGACTCGATGAAGGCCGCCATCGAGGAGACGGACCGCCGGCGCGACATCCAGATCGCCTACAACAAGGAGCACGGCATCGACCCGCAGCCGCTGCGCAAGCGCATCGCGGACATCACCGACGCGCTCGCCCGGGAGGAGGCCGACACGGCGCGTGTGCTGGCCGAGCGCGGCCACGGAGAGGCCGGCAGCAAGGGCAAGGGCAAGGGGGCGAAATCGCAGCGCGTCGGCATCGCCGCCGAGGGGGCGATGGAGCTCGAGCAGCTCATCGCCGACCTCAACAGCCAGATGCTCGAGGCTGCGGCCGAGCTCAAGTTCGAGCTGGCGGCGCGCCTGCGCGACGAGCTCGCCGACCTCAAGAAGGAGCTGCGGCAGATGGAGAAGGCGGGGCACGCCTGAACCCCGCGGCGCGGCACCTGACCCTGATCGGCTGCGCCGTGCTCGGCGCGGTCGTCTTCGCGGGCGTCGCGCTCGGCGGCGGCCCGCGCTTCAGCGGACCGCGCTGGGTGCCCGGCGCCGGTGAGGCACCGCCCGAGCACCTCTCGACCCTCGCTCCGACCCTCGCCTCGCAGCCGCCGGTCGAGACCGGCAGCACCTCCGTGCTGGGGCCGCTGCTGCTCACGGTCGCCGTCGTGCTCGGCGCCGCGGTGATCCTCTGGTTCGTCTTGCGCGCCGTGCTCCGCACGCGGGCCAGGCAGCGCGCCCTGCCGTCGCTCGAGGCGGCCGAGCCGAGCCCGCCGCCCCTGCCCGCGGACGCCGCAGTCACGGCCGAGCCGGACGCACCGATCGTGCACCGAGGGCTGCGTCTCGCGCTCGAGCTGCTGGACGAGCAGCGCGAGCCGGACGACGCCGTCGTGAGGGCCTGGCTCGGGCTGCAGTCCGCGGCGGAGGAATCCGGGGTCGAGCGGCGACCTGCCGAAACACCGACCGAGTTCACGGCGCGGGTCATCACGCGAGTGCAGGCGGACGCGGCTGCGGCGGCTCAGCTCGTGGACGTCTACCAGGGGGTGCGGTTCGGCGGGCATCCGATCACCCCCGCCGACGTGCGCCGGGCGCGAACTGCCGTCGAGAGGCTGCTGGACTCGTGGCACGAGCCGGTCGTCGGGCGGCGGCGATGAGGGCGCTGGCCTGGGGCCGCGTCGTCGTCCCGGCTGCGCTCGTCGGCGTGCTCGCTGCGGGTCTCGCCTGGTTCTTCGGCGCGGTCGGCTGGTGGGCGGCCGCCGCGGGGCTCGTGGCGGCCGCGGCGATCGCGGTGTGGCGTGCGGCGCCCCGGCTCGAGGAGCCGGTCTGGCCGAAGCGCGAGCCCGAGTCCTCGCCCGGCGCCCGTGACGACGTGCACGTCCTCGGGTGGGCGATCTCCGATCTGCGCGGCCACGTGCAGCCGCGGGCGCTCGACCGGGTGCGCGCCGTTGCACGGGACCGCCTGGCCCCGCGCGGGCTCCAGCTGGACGCGGCATCCGATCGCGATGCCGTCGAAGCCGTCATCGGCACGCGCGCCTACGCCACCCTGCACAGTAACGTGGCGAGCATGCCGTCGCAGGCCGCGCTGCTCGCCTGCCTCGACGCGCTCGAGCAGTTGAAGGAGACCGCCCGATGACCGACGCCGCCCTTCCCGTCGCTGAGATCTCGCGCCTCGCGAATGCCGTGCTCGACCGCGTCGGCACGGTCGTCGTCGGCATGCGTGGGCCCCTCACCACGGCGCTCGCGACGATCCTGGCCGGCGGCCACGTGCTCTTCGAGGACGTTCCGGGGCTCGGCAAGACGCTCGCCGCGCGCAGCCTCGCGGCGGCTCTCGGGCTCGATTTCCGACGCCTGCAGTGCACGCCGGACCTGCTGCCCTCCGACATCACGGGCTCGTACGTCTACCAGCCCGGTACCGGCGAGTTCGTGTTCCGCGAGGGGCCGGTGTTCACCGGGCTGTTCCTCGCCGACGAGATCAATCGCACCTCGCCGAAGACCCAGTCGGCCCTGCTCGAGGCCATGGCGGAAGGGCAGGTGACGGTGGAGGGGCGCAGCTTCCCGCTGCCGAAGCCGTTCCATGTCGTCGCGACGAGCAACCCCATCGAGTTCGAGGGCACCTACCAGCTGCCCGAGGCGCAGCTCGACCGCTTCATGGTGCGGCTCGCCGTCGGGTACCCGGACCGCGCGGGGGAGCAGCAGGTGCTCCTCGCGCGCGTCGCCCGGCGCCATGAGGTCGCGACCGTCGAGCAGGTCGTGACCGCGGAGACCCTTACGGCGATGCAGGCCGGGGTCGAGACGGTGCACGTCGACCCCGACATCGCGGCGTACTGCGTCGACCTGGCGGCCGCCACGCGCGCCCACGCGTCGGTGCAGGTCGGCGCCTCGCCGCGCGGCTCGCAAGGGCTCATGCTCGTCGCCCGTGCGCAGGCCGTGATCGCCGGCCGCGACTACGTCACCCCTGACGACGTGAAGGCCGTCGCGGTCCCGGTGCTCGCGCATCGGCTGTCCCTCACCGCGCAGGCGTGGGCGACCGGCGTGAACCCGCGCGACGTCGTCACCGAACTCGTCAGCGTCGTCGCCGGGCCGCCCGCGGTCGGTGTGCCAGGCACCTCCGACGCGCCGATCCGATGAGCGCGAGCGGCGCGCCACGGCTGCGGTGGCGGCTGACCGTGGCGCAGACCGGAGCCGTGGTTGTCGGGCTCCTCACCGCGGGAGCGGGCATCGTCGCCGGCCATGCCGACGCCGTGGTCGTCGGTCTGCCGCTGCTCGCGCTCGCCGCGTGGGCGTGGGATGGCAGGCCGGCAGCCGACGACGCCGAGAAGGCGACGGATGCCGCACCGGCTGCGCCCCTCGCCGCCGAGCTCACCGCGGACGCCTCGGCGCGTGAGCACACCATCGGCTACCGCGTCCGCCTCGAGACGCCGCCCGGTGTCGAGGCGGTCGAGCTGCGCATCCTCGAGCTCGGCGTGCGGCCGCGGCTGCACGTGCTCGCGGCCTCCCCGCGACGGCCCATCGACGTGCGCGGCCGGGTGCCGGCCCCGCATTCCGGTCCGCAGCGCGTCGTGGCCGCCGACTGGCGCCTCGTGGCGACGGGCGCGGCGCTGCTCACCGACGTCACCGAGCCGATCGCCGTCGACCGCACCGTGAACCCCGCGTTCACTCCGCTCGATGCGCTTCCGCTGCCGCCGCGTCTGACCGGCCTCACCGGGTCGCACGACTCGTCGCGACCCGGTGACGGCGGCGACTTCCACGACATCGACCGGTTCCGGCCGGGCGACCGGCTGCGCCGCATCGACTGGAAGGCCACTGCGCGCCTCGCTCGCGAACCGGGAGAGCTCTATGTGCGGCGCACCGTCGCGCAGGCCGACGCCACCGTCTACGTCGTGATCGACAGCGCCGACGACCTGGGGGAGAACGTCGACACGTGGGCGCGCCACGACCCGCTCGGCAGCGGCACGACCTCGCTCGACCTCGCCCGCTCCGCGGCGTCGGCGATCGCGGCGGGGTTCCTGCGGCAGGGCGACCGGGTCGCGCTCGCCGACCTGGCCGTTCCGGGGCGCGTCGCCCGGCCAGGCGCGGGCGCGAGGCACCTCGACCGGCTGCTGCGCGCGATCGCCGCGACCCGGCCGTCGGGCGCCGTGCGCGCGACGAGGCGGCCGCCGCTCATCGCCCACGGCGCGGGCGTGTTCCTGCTCTCCACCTTCCTCGACGACCACCCGGCCGCCTCCGCGCTGCAGTTCGCGGCATCCGGCCACCGCGTCGTGGCGATCGACGTCCTGCCGCCCGCGCGCATCGAACACCTGCCCGTCGAGCGTCGCATCGCACACCGCCTCGTGATGATGGACCGCGACAACCGCCTGGCGGCGCTGCGCCGCGGGGGAGTCGAGCTGCTCACGTGGGGCCTCGCGCAGGACGACCCGGAACGCGACGCGACCCTCCTCGCGCTGGCCCGCCCCCGGCATCCCGCGGCGCAGGCGGTGCGGCGATGAGCCGCGCGCTCGCGGGCACGGGCGCCGAGGCTCCCGCATGGGCCATCCGGGCCGCGCTCGGCGTGCTGCTGCTCGGGCTCGCGGCACTGCACGCCCGCGACGGGTGGGGTTGGGTCGCGGGGGTGACGGGATTCGCGGCGGTCGCGTCGCCCTGGGTGCAGCTCGCCTGGGTGGCGATGCTGAGTCTGGCGCTCTCCGAGCTCGTGCAGCCGGCGGGCGCCGGCGCGTGGCATCCGTACGTCGTGCTGGCGGGCCTCGCGCTCGCGCAGGTGCTCGCGGCCCGGGCCGCCGTCATCCCGGTGCGCGCGCGGGTCGAGCTGCGCCTCTTCACCCGTCCCCTCCTGATCGCCGCGGCGATCGCCGCGCCGTGCGAGGGTCTGCTCGCGCTCGCGCTCTGGCTGCGCGGCACCGCGACCCCGGCCGGGCTTCCCGCCACCCTGATCGCGGCGCTCGCGCTGCTCGGCCTCGGCGCGCTGCTGTTCGGCCGGCTGCTCAGCGCAGCTCGGAGATGATGCCGGATGCCTCGAGCCGGAGTTCGGCGTCGAGGCCCAGCCGGTCGAGGAATCCGCGATCGTGGCTCACCAAGAGGAGCGCGCCGCGGTAGGCCGAGAGCGCCTCGACCAGCCGGTCGATCGAGTCGAGGTCGAGGTTGTTGGTGGGCTCGTCGAGCACCAGCAGGGGAGCGGGCGGGTCCGCGAGCAGCAGCCGCGCCAGCGCGACACGGAACCGCTCGCCGCCGGACAGCGACGCCACGGGGCGCTCGACCGCGTCGCCCCTGATGAGGAAACGCGCGAGCCGGTTCCGCAGCTCGCCCGGCGGGGTGCTCGGCGCAGCGAGCGCCACCGTCTCGAGCACCGTCGCCCGCTCGTCGAGAGTGTCGATGCGCTGCGGCAGATAGGCGGCCCTGTCGACGAGCAGGCCGTCACCCGAGACCAGTCGCTCGAGCAGCGTCGTCTTGCCGACGCCGTTGCGCCCGGTGAGCGCGATGCGCTCGGGGCCTCGCATCACGAACTCGCGGCCATCCGCGCCGCGCAGCACGGCGACGCGACGGCCCCGCGCGAGGCGCGGGTCGGGGAGGTCGACGTTGATGCGATCGTCGTCGCGCACGAGCAGGTCGGCCGCCTCGACCGCCGCCTTCGCCTCGGCCTCGCGGCCGACGTGCAGGTCGCGGATCTTCGCACCGGACTTCTCGCCCGAGTTCTTCATCGCGTCGAACATCGCCTTGCCGAAGTCGCCGTTCGCGCGCTTCTTGCGCCCGTCGGCGGCGCTGCGCGCGACCTTCGCCTCGGCGCGGATGCGGTCGCGCTGCTCGGTGCGCAGCTTCTGCTTGGCAGTGGCGAGCGCCTGGCGGGCGGCCGCCTGTTGCTCGTCGAGCCAGGCCCGGTAGGCGCTGAACGGGCCGCCGAAGACGGTGAGTTCGCCGCCGCGGAGCTCGGCCGTGTCATCCATCAGCTCGAGCAGCGCCGTGTCGTGGCTGACGATGATGAGCGCGCCGCGCCACGCGCGCACGAGGTCGTAGAGGCGCTCGCGCCCGTCGCCGTCGAGGTTGTTCGTGGGTTCGTCGAGCAGGGCGACGGATGCCCCGCGCAGCCGTACGCCGACGACGCCTGCGAGCATCGCCTCGCCGCCGGAGAGCTCGTCGACGCGGCGGTCGAGGTCGCTGGGAAGCCCGGCCGCTGCCAATTCGGCCGCTGCGCGCTCTTCGACGTCCCAGCCGTCGGCGCCGATGACGTCGAAGTGCGCCGTGTCGGCATCGCCCTGTGTGACGGCGCGAACGGCGTCGACGACGGCGCGCACCCCGAGCAGGTCGGCCAGCGTGGCATCCGCGTCGAGCGTCAGATGCTGCGGCAGATAGTCGACCGTGCCCGTGATGCTCACGCTGCCGCGCGTCGGCGTGAGACGGCCCGCGATCAGGCGCAGCAGCGTGGACTTGCCGGCGCCGTTCGCGCCGATGAGGCCGGTGCGGCCGCGGCCGAAGGTTCCGGTGAGGCCGTCGACGGCGGTCTCGCCGTCAGGCCAGGTCAAGGTGAGGTCGTGCAGGACGACAGAGGGTGAAGAGGGCATGGAAAAGGCTCCGGTTCGTGTCGAAGATGAACGCCGACACGGCGGAGCCTCGGTGCTTTCGAAGAGCGGGCAGGCAGCGGTGTCAGCGAGTGGTCGCGAAACCGGTGCTGTCCGTCATTCCTGATCCTTCTGCCTGTTCCCTGGCATAGCGGGTGATCCGCGGGAACGGTTGATTATGGCATGGACGGCGATACCCTTTCCAGGCACATTGTGCGGTTCGCGGAAGAGCTGTCGTCGCCTCGAGTTCTCAGCTCGTGCAGTCGATCGTTCCGCACACTCGCCGCCCTGAGGCCTTCACCTGGATCAACACCGCATCGGCGGCGGGCATCGCCGCGTCGTCGGCTCTGACGGGTGTGCTCGTCGCATACGCCGGTGTCGACGCGGCTGGCCGCGCGCTCATCGGCTGCGTGCTAACCGCTGTGGCGTGCGCTGCGCTCTCTGTGCGGGGGAAGTAGCGTCTCCAGCGTGGTGACTCCCGCGTTCGCTGCCGTCTGGATCAACGGCAGCGTCGGGGCCGGCAAGACGAGAACTGCGGGAGCGCTCGGCGCGGAGTTGGAGCGACGGGGCATCCCGGCGCCGTGATCGACGTCGACGAGATCAGATGCGCGTGGCCCGCGCCAGCGGGAGATCGCTTCAACTGGCAGCTTGCCGTCGACAACCTGCGCTCGCTTGCCGCCAACTTTCGCGCGCGCGGCGCACGCGTGATCGTGGCTGCCGGCGTGATCGAGGATGCCGGGGAGACCCCGCGGGTCGCCGATGCAATAGGCGCAGAGCGGATGCGTCTGGCCGGCGACCCCTGAGCGCCTGGCGCGCTTGGGGCCGTGCGTTGCGTTGGTCTTGCCGTGCACAGGCGGGGATGTGACGGGTTGTACACATATTCGTATCTGGAGCCTTGAATGTCGGTGGCGGGTTCTAGCCTGGTGGCATGTCTTCGGTGCTCGACTCGCTCGATCGGCTGGCCGTCATGGTCGCCGGCGCGCTGCCGTGCGCCGATGACCTTGCGGGGCTGACGTCGGAGGAGGCGGCGCGGGCGGCGCAGGTGCTGGGCGGCATCCGTGCGCGAGTCGGCATGACCATCTCGCTGCTGGCCGCCGACATTGCGCGCAGGTCGGCGCGGGAGCTGGGCACGGAGGGGCTAGCGCAGCAGCGCGGCTTCAAAGACGGCGTCGGGCTGGTGCAGAACCTCACGGGCGTGACCCGCGAGGAGGCGGCCCGGCTCGTCAGGGTTGGTGATCTTCTGGAGACGGCGCAGGCGGTCGCGCCGGTGCATGAGGCGGCCCACGAGCCGCGGCTGGAGGCGGGGGAGCGGTCGCTTGCGGTGCTCGCAGCTCTGCCTGGCGGGTGGGAGGCGCCGATCGGCGTCGCGGTGCGCAACGGGTGGTTGAGCGCCGCCCAGGGTGAAGCGCTGCGGCGCGAGCTGGGTGCACCACGGCTGGCCGAGCTCGCAACCGAATGGCGTGACGCGGCACTCGGGCTGATCGGCGACACCTGGTCCGGGCAGTGGACTCCGGAAGATCTGGGTCGTGCGGCCAAGCGCGCCCGCGCGTCGCTGGACACGTTGGCCGCCTCGCGGGAGGCCGAGCAGCGCAAAGAGCAGCGGTCGTTCAAACGTGTCGTGCGTCGCAGCGGCATGGTGCATTACGACATCGACCTCGACCCGGAATCCGACGCCCGCTTCTACGGCCCGATCCGCACGATGCTCTCCCCGCGGCTGGGCGGCCCCCGGTTCCGCGACGCGGCGGCGATCGAACGCGCGCGTGAACTCGGCGAGGACCCGCGCACGAACGAGCAGCTGCAGGCCGACACCCTCGTGGACCTCGTGGAGTGCGGCGGGCAGTCCGAGAGCAACGTGCTGCTGGCCCGCCACCGCCCCCAGGTGACAATCGCGGTCACGACCACTGAATTGAAGAAGGCCCGTGACACTCAGGACGCACTGGCCCGCCACCACGCCGGCGACCACAGCCGCTGCCCCGGCGCAGGCTTCTTTCCCACCGGCCCCGGCCGGCCCGTGTGCGCGGGTCCTGACCAGGGCATCGCGTGGATCGACGGAGCCGAGGCCCCGATCACCGCCACCGACGCTCTGCGCATGCTGTGCGGGAGCGGCTTCACCCCGATCCTGTTCGACGAGACAGGCCAAGCCATCGACGTCGGCAAAGACCAGCGCCTTTTCACCCGACGGCAGCGGCGCGCCATGGCCAAACGCGACGGCGGCTGCCTGTGGCCCGACTGCCTCCTACCGCCGGAGGCGACCGAAGCCCACCACCTCAACCCCTGGGGCGAACACCCCGCAAACCACAGAACCGAGACCCGCGACGGCGCCCTGTTCTGCAAACGACACCACCTGATGCTCCACAACCACGGCGCACGCGTCGAGCGACGCGGCACCGAATACTGGCTGCGATGGCCTGGCCGCGACCCCATCCGGCTGCACTCCAAAGCAGGAATCCAGACACAACTACGCAGACAAGCGGCCAGCGCATGAGGCGCGACGGTGCGCGTGAATGAGAACTGAGCGAGCTTGGGGCTAACGATCGACGATGCGCCGGAGAAGTTCGGTGAAGTCGTGCCGTTCCTGAGAACTCAGGGGCGCGAGGAGCTTCGCCTGAACGTCTTCGATGACGCGGTCGAGCTCACCGAGCACTTCTGCGCCGGGGGTCGTCAGCGTCACGATGTTCCGGCGCTTGTGGGCCGGATCGACGCGGCGCTCGACGAGACGCCGATCCTCAAGCTCGACCAGCGCAGCCGTCATGTCGCTCGGATCGATTCCGGTGTCCCGTCCGATTGCAGCCTGGCTCGACGGCCCCCACTGGTCGAGTGCCGACAGGATCCGGTAGTGGTATGGACGCAGCCCGGTGCCGCTGGATTCGAACGCTTCCGTGAGCAATCCGAACGAGATGCCGTGCGCACGACTCACGAGCCAAGACGGGCGATGCTTGATGCGGTCGGGGGTGCGCTCGTTGGCATCGGGCGAAATCGGCACGGATTCAGGTGTACCACTGTCGGACGGAGCGAGTGTGACTTATGTTGGCATTCCCAATATTGGAGTCACCAACATCACAGGAGTCCTGCATGGCCACCCCCGACGAACCCCGGCCCACCGATTCTCAGGCGGGCGCCACGGTTGCACCGGCGCCTCCCGCAGGCGCGCTACCCGCCCAGCGCGCGGTCAACGCGGTGATGCGCGCGGTCCTCGCCACGCCGGGACTGGCTCAACTGATCGGCAGGCGCCTGCTCGTGCTCTACGTGGTGGGGCGCAAGTCCGGAAAGCAGTACGTCGTGCCGGTCGCATATCTGAAGGACGGGGATGAGCTGCTCATCGGGACATCCGCGCGGTGGGTGCGGAATCTGCGCACGGGCGATCTGCTGAACGTGCGGTACCTCGGCCGGCGGGTGCGGTTGGCGGTGCGCGTGAGCACCAGCGAGGCGGCGGTCACAGCCGACTACGGCTTGATCGCCGCGAACAATCCCGCCTTTGCGAAGTTCAATCACCTACGAGTGAGTTCGGAGGGGATCCCGAACGCCGACGACCTACGTGCCGCGTGGCGAGCCGGAGCCCGAGGCATCCGCCTCACCCAGCCCAATGTCGGTGGTCGAACCTAGACTCGAAGCCGTGACGTCCCCCAGCACTTCGACCGCGTTCGGGCACGTGCACCCCGTCGATTCGCGCGCCAAGCTCAGCGTGCGCGGTGCCCGGGTGCACAACCTCCAGAACGTCGACCTTGAGATCCCGCGCGATGCGCTCGTCGTCTTCACAGGCCTGTCCGGCTCCGGCAAGTCGTCGCTCGCGTTCGACACGATCTTCGCCGAGGGGCAGCGCCGCTACGTCGAGTCGCTCTCCGCCTATGCACGGCAGTTCCTGGGTCAGGTCGACCGCCCCGACGTCGACTTCATCGAGGGGCTCAGCCCGGCCGTCTCCATCGACCAGAAGTCGACGAACCGCAATCCGCGCTCGACGGTCGGCACCATCACCGAGATCTACGACTACATGCGCTTGCTGTGGGCCCGCATCGGCGTCGCGCACTGCCCGGTCTGCGGCGAGAAGATCCAGCGGCAGACCGTGCAGCAGATCGCCGACCAGCTGATGGAGCTGCCCGAGCGCACCCGCTACCAGGTGCTCGCGCCCGTCGTGAAGCAGAAGAAGGGCGAGTTCGTCGACCTCTTCAAGGAGCTCGCGGCGAAGGGCTTCGCCCGGGTCCTCGTCGACGGCGAGCAGCATCCTCTGACCGAGCCGCCCACCCTCAAGAAGTCGTATAAGCACGACATCTCGGTCATCGTCGACCGTCTCGTCGCGGGTCCCGAGATCCTGGGCCGCCTCACCGACTCGATCGAGACGGCGCTGCGCCTCACCGATGGCCTCGTCGACGTGAACTTCGTCGACGAGCCTGCCGACTCGCCCGACGCGTGGGCGACTTTCAGCGAGAAGCTGGCATGCCCGAACGGGCATCCGATCCAACTGACCGAGATCGAGCCGCGCACCTTCTCATTCAACGCGCCGTTCGGCGCCTGCCCCGAGTGCTCGGGCCTCGGGGTGCGCATGGCCGTCGATGAGGATCTGCTGCTCGGCGACCCCGAGCTGAGTCTTGCCGAGGGCGTCATCATCCCGTGGACGAGCCAGGGAAAGAGCCTCTACCAGTACTACGAGAAGCTGCTCGCGGGTCTCGCCAACGACCTCGGTTTCGACCTCGACACCCCGTGGAACCGGCTGCCCGAGCGGGTGCGCACGGCGGTCATGCACGGCGAGAACTTCGAGGTGAAGGTCCGCTGGCGCAACCGCTTCGGCCGTGAGATGAGCTACACCTCGGGGTTCGAGGGCGTCGTGCCATACATCGAGCGCCAGTACGCGCAAGCCGAGACCGACACGCAGCGCCAGCGCTGGGCCGAGTTCCTGCGCGAGGTGCCGTGCCCCGTCTGCGGCGGGAAGCGCCTCAAGCCAGAGGTGCTTGCGGTGCTGGTGCACGACCACTCGATCGCAGACGTCGCCGAGCTCAGCCTCACCGACGCCCGCGAGTTCATGAACCGGCTCAAGCTCACCGACCGTGAGGCGATGATCGCGGCGCAGGTGCTGCGCGAGATCAAGCTGCGGCTCGACTTCCTGATCCAGGTGGGTCTGGGCTACCTCAACATGGCGCGCGCGGCGGGAACACTTTCCGGCGGCGAGGCCCAGCGCATCCGCCTCGCGACGCAGATCGGCTCCGGCCTGACGGGCGTGCTGTACGTGCTGGACGAGCCGTCGATCGGCCTGCACCAGCGCGACAACCGCCGCCTCATCGACACCCTCGTCGCGCTGCGCGATCTCGGGAACACGCTGATCGTCGTCGAGCACGACGAGGACACGATCCGCACCGCCGACTGGGTCGTCGACATCGGCCCTGGCGCCGGCGTCAACGGCGGCCGCGTCGTGCACTCCGGCACCTACGAAGACCTCGTCGGCAACCACGACTCGCTCACGGGCGACTACCTCGCAGGCCGGAAGGCGATCCCGGTCCCGGCGAAGCGGCGGAAGATCGACCGGAAGCGGATGCTGCAGGTGGTCGGCGCGAACGCCAACAACCTGAAGGACCTGACGGTCGAGTTCCCGCTCGGCGTCTTCACCGCGGTGACCGGCGTCTCCGGCTCGGGCAAGTCGACGCTCGTGAACGACATCCTCTACCGGGTGCTCGCGCAGCGCCTCAACGGCGCCCGGAAGGTCGCCGCCAAGCACACGCGCGTCACGGGCGTAGACCATCTCGACAAGGTCGTCCACGTCGACCAGGCGCCCATCGGCCGCACCCCCCGCTCGAACCCCGCGACCTACACGGGCGTCTTCGACAAGATCCGCACGCTGTTCAGCGAGACCGCCGAGGCGAAGACGCGCGGCTACCAGCCGGGCCGCTTCAGCTTCAACGTGAAGGGCGGGCGCTGCGAGAACTGCCAGGGCGACGGCACCATCAAGATCGAGATGAACTTCCTGCCCGACGTCTACGTCGACTGCGAGGTGTGCCACGGCGCGCGCTACAACCGGGACACCCTGCAGGTGCACTACAAGGGCAAGAACATCGCCGAAGTGCTCGACATGCCGATCGCCGAGGCGGCGGAGTTCTTCGAGCCGATCGGCGCGATCCACCGCTACCTCAAGACGCTGGTCGATGTCGGTCTCGGGTACGTGCGACTCGGGCAGTCGGCGACCACGCTCTCCGGCGGCGAGGCGCAGCGCGTCAAGCTCGCCACCGAACTGCAGCGCCGCACCAACGGCCGCAGCGTCTACGTGCTCGACGAGCCGACGACCGGTCTCCACTTCGAGGACGTGCGGAAGCTGCTGCTCGTGCTCGGCGGTCTCGTCGACAAGGGCAATACGGTGATCGTCATCGAGCACAACCTCGACGTGATCAAGAGCGCCGACTACATCATCGACCTCGGCCCCGAGGGCGGTGCGGGCGGCGGCCAGGTCATCGCGACCGGAACGCCGGAGCAGGTCGCACAGGTCGAGGGCAGCCACACCGGGCACTTCCTCCGCGAGATCCTGGGCCTCGACGAGCCGGCACAGGCGAAGGCGTCCGCCTGACCGTGGCAGCAGGCACGAGCGCGGGCATCACGAACGGCGGGGCGGCGCGCGCCTCGCAGACCGTGCCATACAAGCCCAGGCCGGGGGAGATCCCCACGGCGCCCGGCGTGTACCGCTTCCGCGACGCCTCGCGCCGCGTGCTCTATGTCGGCAAGGCGAAGAACCTGCGCGCCCGCCTGTCGAACTACTTCCAGCCCCTGGGCAACCTGCACGAGCGCACCCGCCGCATGGTCACGACGGCGGCGAGCGTCGAGTGGACGGTCGTCGGCAACGAGTTCGAGGCGCTGCAACTCGAATACACCTGGATCAAGGAGTTCAACCCGCCCTTCAACGTCGTCTTCAAAGACGACAAGAGCTACCCCTATCTCGCGGTGACGCTCGGAGACCCTGTGCCGCGCGCGCTCGTCACCCGCAACCGCAAGGACAAGGCCAGCCGCTACTTCGGGCCGTACACGAAGGTGTGGGCGATCCGCGAGACGCTCGACCTGATGCTCAAGGCGTTCCCGATGCGCTCCTGCTCCGATGGGGTGTTCCGCCGCGCCGAGCAGACCGGGCGCCCGTGCCTGCTCGCCGACATCGGCAAGTGCGCCGCGCCCTGCGTCGGCCGCATCACGCGGGAG
>Ga0164242_10004473_pt1 | contig 15693 bp, 13 predicted proteins | sample OricomgcompostMG_FD_108783 | JGI IMG/M metagenome (GOLD analysis project Ga0164242, IMG submission 108783) | Miracle-Growth compost microbial communities from Emeryville, California, USA - Original compost - Miracle growth compost (MG) ... | reverse complement strand
GTCCTGCGTACCGGTGTTGCTCGCCTGGACGACCAGCGAGCGCATGCGCTGCAGGATGTCCTGGGTGGTGCCCAGGGCGCCGTCGGCGATCTGCGCGACGTTGGTGGCGTCGTTGGCGTTGGACACGGCCTGGGTCAGGCCGTTGATCTGGCTGGACAGGCCCTGCGCGATGGACAGGCCCGACGCGTCGTCGGCGGCCTTGTTGATGCGCAGACCCGAGGACAGCTGCTCGAACGCACCCTCCAGCTTGGACTGGTTGGCGTTCAGGTTGTTGTACGCGTTGAGCGCAGCAACGTTCGTGTTGATGCGAAGACTCATTGTGTTTGCCTCCCAAACTTGAGTCTCGTTTTGCCGGCCCCTGCCGGGGCGCCGGTCCATCCGTGGACCGGTCTGCATGCAGGATCGGCATCCGCCTGGGGGAGTTGAGGTGTCGGGCGAGGAATCTTCGTCCGATTTCGGCCCTGCGAAAACCAGAAGCGCCCGAGACCAGAAGGTCTCGGGCGCTTCCGCTGCCCCGTGGGGGAAGTTCAGTTCGCGATGCGCTGCCGGGAGACGACGTCGCGGGCCTCGCCGAGCAGGCTGCTGGCCTGCAGCCGGCCGGCCAGGGTGGAGCGGGTGGCGACGGCGGCCACGTACGCGGCCTGCGCGTTCGCGCGGCGGGAGGTGGTGGCCTCGACGGCGGGGGCGTCCGAGTCCTGCGAGCGCATGCCGGCGCGCAGCATCACCAGCGCCTCGGAGCGCAGCTGCGACACGCGCGACTCGGTGACGCCCAGCTCGGCGGCGATGTCGGCCATCTTGCGCTGCGCGAAGAAGTACTGCTCGACGACGGTGCGCAGCCGGTCGGGCAGCTCGGCGATCGCGTCGCGCAGGATGCCCAGCTGCTCGCGGTGCAGCAGCAGGCCCTCGGGGCCGGCGTCGCGGTCGCTGAGCAGGTCGGCGCCATCGTTGTCGGTGAGGCCCTGGATCGAGAGGACCGAGGCGCGCTGCACGTCGGCCTCGACGCTGTCCAGCTCGTGGACGGCCACGCCCATCGAGTGCGCTATCTCGTCGCGGCTCGGGGTGCGGCCGAGGGTGGCGGCCAGCTCGTTGCGGACGGCCTCGATCTCGCGGGCCTTACCGCGGACGGCCCGGCTGGCCCAGTCCATGGTGCGGAGCTCGTCGGTGAGCGCGCCGCGGATGCGGATCGCCGCGAACCGCCCGAACGGGACGCCGCGGGCGGCGTCGAAGCTCTTGGCGCTCATCGCGAGGGCGAGCATGCCGGCCGAGACCAGGTCGTCGCGGCTGACGTGGGCGGGGACCCGGCCCAGGACCTCGCGCACCAGGTGGCCGACCAGCGGCAGGTGGGTGCGGACGAGTTCCTCGACGGACTCAGCGGGGACGTTCTCGTTGCTCTGTGCAGCCGACACGACTGGCCTCCTTGAAAACCGCGGTTTCGCGGACCTCATACGTCCGAGCCGGCCCCCTGTTTGGACCACGGGGCCGTCGGTTTCGCCTTGGCCGCCCCACCGTCGATCTCGGCTCGTGTTAGATCGACGTGAAGCACTCTCACACATGAACTTCACACGGCGCAAGTCCTAGACGTGAATTTTTTGTGAACTCCCGGCGTGGCGCGCTAAGTTACCGCTCGGTACAGTGCTGGAGGCCCCAGAATCCGGCACTTCCGCTGCTGCCGCGCAGGTCTTAGGTTTTGCGGCTGGACGCCGATGGTGTGGGCATGCCGAAGCTGCCTTCCAGCCACACCGATTCCGAACTGGCGTCCTTCGCCGCAGTCAGCGCGCTGCTCTGGACCGAGCGCGAGCTGCTGGAGCAGGTCCTGTACCGCCTGACGGTGCAGCGCCTGGTGCTCACCTCGGGGGCGACCCGCTGGCTGAGCCGGGTCAACGACGAGGTGGACGCGGCCGTTCGTCAGGTGAGCGGCTCGGAGGTGCTGCGGGCGGCGGAGATCGAGGCGCTGGCCGAGTCGCTGCACCTGCCGCACGAGACGACGCTGACCGAGCTGATCGCAGTCGCGCCGGAGCCGTGGGCCACGCTGCTGGCCGAGCACCGCACCGCGCTGCGCGCGCTGGTAGGCGAGATCGAGGACATGGGCGGCGACGTCAAGCGACTGCTGCAGGCCGGCATGTCGGCGATCCGCGAGACGCTGGACAGCCTGGCCCGCACGGCCGGCTCGATCGGCGCCGGCTACGACGCGACCGGCAGCTCCGTCAGCCTGGCCACCGGCCCGATGCTCCTGGACGAGCAGGCGTGAGCGCTTCGCTGAATCTCTTCGCAACCAGCACGGACTTCGACGGGGGCATCGAGTGAGCACCTTCTCCGGGATCCAGCAGGCCGCGACCTCGCTCGCCGCGTCCCAGTACGGGCTGCAGGTCGTGTCGCAGAACATCGCGAACGCGAGCACCCCGGGATACACGCGCCAGTCGGTCGACCTCGCCAGCGTCGACCCGGTCGGCGGCGTCCCGCGCCGGTACACGGTCGGCGGCGGCCCCGGCGGCGTGACCGTCACCGGCACGTCGCGGCTCAACGACGCGGTCATCGACGCCCGCGCGCGCACCGAGCACTCGCGCAGCGCGCTGGCCGACACGACCGCCGCGCAGCTGTCCCAGATCGAGGACATCTTCCCCGAGCCCAGCGACACCGGCCTGGCCGAGCAGCTGAGCACGTTCTGGTCCGACTGGGCCAAGGTCGCCAACGACCCGACGTCCGCCGCGCCGCGCACGGTGCTGCTGCAGGACGGCGCGACCGTCGCCAGCACGCTGAACTCGATGAGCCAGTCGCTGTCCGACGTCGGTGCCGCCGCGGCGCAGTCGCTCGGCAACGACCTGGACGAGGCCAACACGGCGGCGAGCTCGCTGGCCGCGCTGAACACCCAGATCCGGCTCGCGCACAACACCGGCGTCTCGGACAACTCGCTGCTCGACCAGCGCGACGTGCTGCTCGACAAGCTCAGCCAGCTCGTCGGTGGCGTCGCCACGATCAACGCCGACGGCACGGCGACGGTCAAGGTGGGCACCGACGCGTCCGGCGCGGGCGGCGTCACGTACGTCGACGGCACGACCGACACCGCGCAGACGCTGTCGGACGACCCGACCTCCGGCTACGCCATCTCGGCGCTGGACCCCAGCACGGGCACGACCACGGCGATCACGCTGTCCGGTGGCAGCGCCGCCGGCAGCTTCACAACGCTGACCAGCACGCTGCCCGGCGTGCAGAACCAGCTCGACGCGGTGGCCACGGCGCTGGCGACGGCCGTCAACGGCGCGCAGGCCAACGGCTACGACGTCGCCGGCAACGCCGGCACCGACATGTTCTCGGTGCCGACCTCGACCGGGCCGGGTTCGATCGCGGCCGGCATCCAGGTCGTCATGACCGACCCGAACCTCGTGGCCGCGTCCGGGCTGCAGCAGCTCGACGGATCCGGCAACCCGATCCCGAACAAGGACGGCTCGAACGCGCTGGGTGCTTCCCAGCTCGGGACGGCGAGCGGCTCGGCCGACAACGTCTACGCCTCGCTCATCGGCGCGGTCGCCGCGTCCAGCAAGCTGGCCCAGCAGGGCCAGGCAACGCAGGACGCCGTGACCAGCAGCGTCGACGCGCTGCGGCAGTCCGCCTCGGGCGTCAACCTCGACGAGGAGGTCACCAACATGCTCACCCTGCAGCACGCCTACCAGGCGTCCTCGCGGGTGCTGAGCACGATGAACGACCTGCTCGACACACTGATCAACCACACCGGAGTCGGCTGATGATGCGCGTTACCGTCGGATCGTCCAACTACGCGGCACTGACCGGGCTGCAGAGCAACGCGTCCCGGCTGGCCGCGCTGCAAGCCCAGCTGTCCAGCGGCGACCAGATCACCAAGCCGTCGGACGACCCGGCCGGCACGGTCCGGGCGCTGCAGCTGCGGGCGGACGTCAAGCAGAACACCCAGTACGCGTCCAGCGCGTCCGACGCCATCGCCTGGATGTCGACGTCCGACGCCGCGTACTCGCAGGTGGTCACGCTCGCGCAGCAGGCGCGCACCCTCGCGGTGCAGGGCCTGAACAGCGGCGCGAGCACCGGCACCTCGGCGAGCGCGATCGCCGACCAGATCGATGCGATCAAGACCTCGATGGTGTCGCTGGCGAACACGACCTACAACGGCCGCCCGGTCTTCGGTGGGACGACTGCGGGAGACGCGGCCTACCAGCTGAACGCGGACGGCAGCGTGAGCTACATCGGCGACGGCGTCGACCCGGGCACCGGCGCGGCCGACCCCGCGTTCGGCGGTGTCGTGAACCGGACGGTCGGGTCGCAGAACACGGTGCAGATCAACCAGGTCGGCACCCAGGTGTTCGGCGACGAGGGCTCGGCGACCAACATGTTCGCCGTCCTGAACGACATCTCGGCGAACCTGCGCAGCGGCAACTACACCGCGCTCAGCGGCGACCTGGGCAAGATGGACACCGCGATCGAGCAGGTCAGCGGCGCCCAGGCCACCGAAGGAGCCGCCTACCAGCGGGTCCAGATCGCGCAGAGCGTGCAGGCGTCCAACAAGCTGTCGCTGCAGACCGAGCTCTCCGGCATCCAGGACATCGACCTTGCCGACATGGCCGTCAAGGTCTCCACGGCGCAGGTGTCCTACCAGGCATCCCTGCAGACGACCGCGAGCATCCAGCAGATGTCGCTGCTGAACTTCCTCAACTGATTGGGTGGACAATGACAGTCACCATGATCGAGCGTGCTGCCCGGCAGCTGAGCTTCGTCGAGCCGCTCCCCGGCTTCGCCGATGAGGAGTTCACGCTCACGCCCATCGACGACCAGGGCGTGCTGTACTCGCTCCGGTCGCAGGAGAACCCGCAGCTGCGCTTCGTGCTCACCCCGGCGGCCGTGTTCTTCCCGGACTACCGGCCCGAGGTCGACGATGCCGTCGGCCTGCTGCTCGGCAGCGACGAGGTGGACGTGATGCTGATGCTGACCGTCGGCAGCAGCCTCGCCGACGCGACCGCGAACCTGCGCGCTCCCGTCGTGCTGGCGCCCGCCACCGGCCGCGCGATCCAGGTCGTCCTGGACGACGAGACGCTGCCGATGCGTGCTCCGCTGGTCGCCGCCGCCGCGTAACGGGGGGTCCGCGGCTGCGATGGCCTAGGCTCGTAGCCGTGCTGATTCTGACCAGGCGTGTCGGCGAGAACGTCATCGTCGGCGACGACATCACGATCTCGGTGATCGAGGTCCGCGGCGACGCCGTCCGGATCGGCATCCAGGCACCGCAGTCCGTGAGCGTGCATCGTGAAGAGGTGTATCGCGAGCTGCAGAAGGCCAACCAGCAGGCCGCTGCCACCAACGACGCCGCGATCGGCGCGATGATGGACGAGCTTGCTGCCGATCGGGCCGAACGCGGCGACAAGCGCGAACCCGGCGCCTGACGAGCCGGCGACGCCCGCCGGACGACGTGACAGCGACCTGATCAGGAGCGACGCAGATGCCCATCGCCACCCCCGAGATCTACGCCGACATGCTCGACCGCGCGCGCGACGGCGGTTTCGCGTACCCCGCGATCAACGTCACCTCCTCGGAGACGCTGAACGCGGCGCTGCGCGGCTTCGCGGACGCGGGCAGCGACGGGATCGTGCAGATCTCCACCGGTGGCGCGGAGTTCGCGTCCGGCACGCACGTCAAGGAGATGGTCGCCGGCGCGGTGGCCCTGGCCGAGTTCGCGCACGTGATCGCGGACGAGTACCCGATCAACGTCGCGCTGCACACCGATCACTGCCCGAAGGACAAGCTGGACAGCTACGTCCGTCCGCTCCTCGCGATTTCGCAGGAGCGCGTGAACGCGGGCAAGAACCCGCTGTTCCAGTCGCACATGTGGGACGGCTCGGCGATCGAGCTCGAGGAGAACCTGCAGATCGCCGCGGAGCTGCTGGCGAAGGCGGCCGCCGCGAAGATCATCCTGGAGCTCGAGATCGGCGTCGTCGGCGGCGAGGAGGACGGCGTCGTCGGCGAGATGAACGAGAAGCTGTACACCCACCCCGCCGACGCGCTGCGCACCGCCGAGGTGCTCGGCACCGGCGAGAAGGGCCGCTACCTGCTGGCCGCGACGTTTGGCAACGTGCACGGCGTGTACAAGCCCGGCAACGTCAAGCTGCGCCCGTCCATCCTCAAGGACCTGCAGGACGAGGTCGGCAAGGCGGTCGGCCGCGAGAAGCCGTTCGAACTGGTCTTCCACGGCGGTTCCGGCTCGGCGCTGGAGGAGATCCGCGAGGCGGTGTCCTACGGCGTGGTGAAGATGAACGTCGACACCGACACCCAGTACGCGTTCACGCGGGAGATCGTCGGGCACATGTTCACCAACTACGACGGCGTGCTCAAGGTCGACGGCGAGGTCGGCAACAAGAAGGCCTACGACCCGCGCTCGTACCTGAAGCTGGCCGAGGTCGGCATGGCCGCGCGCGTCACCCACGCCTGCGAGGACCTGCTGTCGGCCGGGACGTCTCCCACCGCTTAACCCCGCTGCCTTCCCCCACGCTCCGACCGATGTCAGGCCCGATTTCTGGTCGGACGGTGGGGGAAGCGGGCTGGAAAGGGCTGAAATGAACCCGTTCGACAACCTGATGGCGCCGCCCACGCGGCTGCCCGAGGACCCGGCCGTGGCCCGGCTGGCCGCGGGCGAGGACCCCGCGTCCGTGGCCGCCGCGCTGCCCGCGTCCTCGGCCGCCTGGGCCGCGCTGGCCGAGGCGGCGCTCGCGGGCGGGCGGCCCGTGGAGGCGTACGCGTACGCGCGCACCGGCTACCACCGCGGCCTGGACGCGCTGCGCCGCGCCGGCTGGAAGGGCCAGGGCCCGGTGCCATGGGCGCACGAGCCGAACCGCGGCTTCCTGCGCGCCCTGCACGTGCTCGGGCAGGCCGCGGCCGCCATCGGGGAGCAGGACGAGGCGGCCCGCTGCGCCCAGTTCCTGGCCGACAGCGATCCCGAGGCCGTCCAGCACCTGTCCGCCTGATCGCTGTTGGCCCCGTAGCCGGGCGACACGCCGGTGCGGCAGCCTGCTACGGGGCCAACACCGGGCAGGACGGGACACCGGTCCCATCCGCTCGGGACACCCGGTCCTGCACCCTTTCGCGTACCACCAGCTCCGCGAGAGGGGTTCCACCCGTGTTCACGATCTCCACCAGGCGCCGCCTCGGCGCCGCCCTTGCCGCCACCGCGGTGGCCGGGTCCGTCGCCACCGCGGTCGCCGCTCCGGCCACCGCCGCCACCGTCCGCCCGAGCGCCAACGCGTTCCGGGTGGTGGCGCACGACAACGCTTCGCACATGTACTTCCGGGTCACCGGTACGCCGCACGCGGGACGGATCGCGATGCACTTCGTCAACCGCGGCCGGTACGCGCACGAGATGGCGCTGCTGCGGCTGAAGAAGCACGCGACGCTCGCGCAGTTCAAGAAGGCACTGCAGCAGCCGGACCCCGAGACGGCGGCCAACAAGCTCGTCGTCAACCCGGACGGCGAGATCACCGGACCCGCCCTGCTCGGTCCCGGTCTGAGCGAGACCGTGTACGCGCCGCTCAAGGCCGGGCGGTACGTGATGATCTGCTTCCTGCCCGGGCCGAACGGCATGCCGCACGCCATGATGGGCATGGTCGCCGGGCTGCACGTCCGTCCCGCCGCCGGCGCGGTTGCGGCGCCGCGCATCGACGGCACGGTTCGCCTCACCAACCACAAGATCGAGTTGCCGAAGAACTTCAAGCGCGGCGGGACGTTCGCCGTGACCAACGTCGGAACGCGAGCGCACGACCTCAGCCTGGCCAAGCTCAAGGGCAAGACCACGCTGCCGCAGCTGTTCGGCTGCGTCGGGCAGGCGTTCGGCACGAACTCCATGATCGACACGTGCCCGGGGACGTTGGCCGGTGGCATCAGCGATCTCGCGCCGGGGCACACCGTCTACCTGCACATCTCGCTCGCGCGGGGTCACTACGGGTACGTCTCCACGGACGGGAACGACTTCGCCAAGGGCCTGAACGGCACGTTCACCGTCCACTAGGGACACCGCTGATCGCGACGTGGGTGTGGACCGCTCGGGAGGGACGGTCCACACCCGCGTTCGCGCGCTGATCGACCAGCTGACAGGACACTGGGGGCGTGCTTTCATGACCGCCATGACTACGGCCGTCCACGATCGGTCGGCCGGACGTGCGGACGACCCGCCCGCACCGGCTGAACCCGCCGGCGCGCTGCCCCTGAGCCGGACGCGAGCGGTCGCCGGCTGGCTGGTCGCCGCTGTGGTCGTGCTGCTGACCGTCGCGACGGTCGTGTTGCACGCGCACAACGGTGGAACCGACCTGACGTCCTGGTGGTACGGATCGCTGGCGCTGGCGATCACGCTGCTCCCGCCGGGTGTCCTGATCACGCGCGCCCGGCCGGGCAACCCGATCGGCTGGCTGATGCTGCTCGCCTGCCTGACCGAGGCGCTGTGCGCCGCCGGCCGCGAGTACCTGGTCTACGGGCTGCTCGGCGGCACCGCGCCGGGCTGGCTGTGGCTGGGCTGGCTGGCGGACTCCTGCTACCTGATCGCCATCATCTCGCTGCCGGTCATGCTGATGCTGTTCCCCGACGGCCGGCCGATGAGCCGACGCTCCGGCTACGCGCTCGTGCTGCCCGCGATCGCGCTCGTCTTCGGCGTGTTCGGCTACCTGTTCACCGGCGACGTCGCGCACCTCCGCGGGCACGACCTGGCGAACCCGGGCGCCGGGCTGGTCCCGGCATCCCTGGCCAGCGCGGCCGCGTTCATCGGCCAGCCCGCGCTCGTGCTTGCGCTGCTCGCGGCCGTGGCCACGCTCATCGTGCGGCTCCGCCGGTCGGACGGGGACCAGCGCGTGCAGCTGAAGTGGGTCGTCTGGGCCGGCTCCATCGAGGCGATCGAGGTGATCACCGAGTTCCTGCCGGGCAACTCGCTGGCCGTCTACACCAGCGTGTGCAGCGACGCGCTGTTCGTCGCGGCGCTCTCGGTAGCGATCCTGCGGCATCGGCTGCTGGACATCGACGTCGTGATCAACCGGACGCTGGTGTTCGTCGCGCTGACCGCGCTCGTGGTCGGCCTGTACGTCGCGGTCGTCGCCGTGATCGAAGCGGCGCTGGGCGAGCCCACGCGCGTCGGGCCCGGACTGGTCGCCACGGCGCTGGTGGCCGTGGTGTTCGCGCCGGCCCGCAACCGACTGCAGCGCGGCGTCGACCGGCTGCTGTACGGCGAGCGCAAGAACCCGTACCGGGTGATGACGCAGCTCGGCCGCCGACTGGCCAGCGACGGCGACAGCGGCGAGCTCGCGGTGGTCGTCGAGACGGTGGTGCAGGCGTTGAAGCTGCCGTACGCGGCGATCTTCGACGCGTCCGGGCGGCCGGTCGCCAGCACCGGGACGCCAGGTGCGCGCGTCGTCGAGTACCCGCTGAGCTATCAGGGCTCGGCCATCGGGCACCTGCTCGTCTCGCCTGCCCCCGGTGCCGGCGACTTCGGCCGCGACGAACAGCGCCTGCTCACCGATCTCGCCCGGCAGGTCGGCGCGGCGGTGCACGCAGTGCAGCTCTCGGGCGCGCTGCAGGCCTCTCGGCAGCGGCTGGTGACGGCCAAGGAGGAGGAGCGGCTGCGGCTGCGCCGCGACCTGCACGACGGCCTCGGTCCCAAGCTCGCCGCGCTCGGCCTGAAGCTGGACGCGGCGCGCAGCATGGTCGACACCCGCCCCGGCGAGGCTCGCGATCTGCTCGGCGCCGTCAAGGGCGACATCCGCGAGACGATCGACGACATCCGCCGGCTCGTCTACGGCCTGCGTCCGCCCGCGCTGGACGAGCTCGGGCTGGCCGGCGCGATCCGCGAACGGGTGCAGAGCTTCGCGGCGGGGGCCGGCCCGGAGCTGGTCGTCGAGGCGCCCGACCGGCTGCCGCCACTGCCCGCGGCCGTCGAGGTCGCGGCGTACTGGATCGCGAACGAGGCGATCACCAACGTCGTGCGGCACGCGTCGGCGCGGCGCTGCGAGGTGCGGCTGGAACTGGCCGACGAGCTGCGGCTGTGCGTGCGCGACGACGGGGTCGGCCTGGCCGACGGGTGGCGTGCCGGTGTCGGGACGTCCTCGATGGCCGAGCGCGCGTCCGAGCTGGGCGGCGAGCTGGTCCTGCGCGGCCGCGCCGACCGTCCGGGCACCGAGGTGCACGCCCGGATCCCGCTCGCGGGGGCGGTGTCGTGAACTCCCCGGCAAGCGGCAGGTACTCGCAGCCGGACGAGCCGGTGCGGGTGTTGCTGGTCGACGACCACCCGATGTTCCGCGACGGGCTGCGGCTGGCGCTCGGCGCCGCGGCCGGCATCGAGGTCGTGGCGGAGGCCGACAGCGGGGCGGCCGGCATCGCGCAGGCCGCCCAGCACCAGCCCGACGTCGTGATCATGGACGTCAACATGCCGGACCTGAACGGCATCGAGGCGACCCGCCGGATCGTGGCCGAGAGCCCGCACATCGGCGTGCTGGTGCTGACCATGTTCGACGAGGACGAGAGCGTCTTCCAGGCGATGCGCGCGGGCGCCCGCGGCTACCTGCTCAAGGGCGCCGACCAGGAGGACATCGTCCGCGCCGTGCAGGCCGTGGCGCGTGGTGACGCGATCTTCGGGCCGGCCCTCGCGCGCCGGCTGATCGGCTACTTCGCGTCGGGTCGGCAGGCGGCCGTGCCGTTCGCCGAGCTGACCGACCGCGAGCGTGAGGTGCTCGAACTGGTCGCGCGCGGGCGCAACAACACCGAGATCGCCCGCGAGCTGTTCATCAGCGGCAAGACGGTGCGCAACCACGTGTCGAACGTGTTCGCCAAGCTGCAGGTGACCGACCGGGCGCAGGCGATCGTCCGGGCCCGCGAGGCCGGCCTCGGCTGATCGGCTCCGCCCGGGACGCCACCGGCCGCCCCGGAGATCTCGGGGCGGCCGGCGGATCGTCGGAGCGGGTCAGACCTGGGGCGGCATGTTCGTGCCGACCGCCGCGCTGCTCGGGCCGACCGCGTTCACGGCCCGCACGAACAGCGAGCCGCCCAGGTTCGGGTCGAACGGGACCTGCACGGTGTACGGGCCGGAACCGGTCACCGGGAAGTCCTGCCAGCCGTTCGGGTCCAGCTCGGCGCCGTAGGGCAGCGCCTGGTACTGGTAGCCGGTGATCGGGGACCCGCCGTCGTCGGACGGGGCGCCGAAGGTCAGGTAGAGGTCGGTCCCCGTGCCGGACCCGTTCTCGACCAGTCCGGCGGCGTTGTAGGCCACCGCTCCGGGCGTGTTGCCCGTGACCGGGACCGTGACAACCAGCGCCTCGGAGACGCCGGTGCCGTAGCCGTTCACCGAGCGCAGCAGCACGCTGTAGCTGCCCGGCGCGAGGACGAACGGATTGAGCGCGACCTCGTCGCCGTTGCCGAAGTCCCAGTCGTAGCTGCCGAGGTCCTGCCAGGTCTCGCCGCCGTCGGTCGAGTACTGGTAGTTCTGCACCGGCGCGCCACCGTAGTTGTCGGTAAAGCCGATGGTGACCGCGCCGGTCGCCGGGTCGACGTTCGCCCGGTCCAGGGTGGGGGCCGCGGGCAGGGCGCTGGGCACGACGACGGTCGCGGACTCGCTCGGCAGGCCGTTCGTGGTCGCGGTGACCGCGCGGATCTCCAGCGTGTACGTCGCGTCCGGGTCGACCGGGATCAGCGCCTCGCACCAGTCGGTGCCGATCGTGCAGTCGTCGACGAGCGGCAGCGAGGCCCAGGTCTCCCCGCCGTCGAGCGTGTACTGGTACCCGGTCACGCCGGTCACGTCCGCCGGCTGGCCGAACCAGGCGACGACGGCCGCGGTGCCGTCCGCGTCGTACGTCGAGCCGGCCTCGCCCAGCTGCGGAGCGCCCGGCACGGTCGGCGCCGGCTGGGTCGGTGCCGGGGGCGTCGGGGTCGGCGGGGTGGGCTGGGTCGGCGGAGCCGGCGGCGTCGGGGCCGGGTGGGTCACCGGCGGCTGCGGCGTCACGGTGTGGACGCGGGTGTGCTGACCCGTGCCCGCGCCGCTGCGGGCGCGCAGAACGATGCGGTACGCGTGGTGGTTGTGCAGGCCGGTCACGACGACGCGGTGGGTGCCGGGACCGTGCTGGCGGGCCGGGACGGCGCGCCAGTGGGTGCCGCCGTCGGTGCTGACCTCGAACCGGGTGCCCGGGGCGACCACGCCGCGCGGGGTGAAGGTGACGGTGACGCGTCCGTTGCCGGCCACGATCGAGTCCAGGCGGGGCGCCTTCGGCGCGGCGGGGGCGGCCTTGGTGACGGTGATGACGACCCGGCGGTTCGCGGCACGGTGCGCCGGCGTGCCGGCGGTGACGACCGGGTGGGTGCCACCGAAGCCGACGGCCGTGGTGGCCAGGCCGGGGATCTGGTGCGCGAGCTGCGCGCAGACGACTGCCGCGCGGTGGCTGCTGAGCGCCAGCTCGTGGTCGGCGTTGCCGCCGAAGTCGGCGTAACCGTCGCAGCTGACGCTGACGGCCAGCTTGAGCGCGCGCTCCAACTGGCGCAGCTGCGCACGCGCCTGCGGCTTCAGCGTCGCGCTGTCGAAGCCGAACAGGGCGTCGCCGGACAGCCTGGCGGACTGGCCCGCCTTCAGCTGCTTGCCCTGGACCTGATGTGCGGTCTGGGGCTTGGCGGCCGCTTCGGCGCTCGGGGCGTGCAGCAGCACGCCGGCGGACGTCAACGCCAGCCCGGCCAGCGACGCGAGGGCCGCGCTGCGGCGGCGGCTGCCGCGCTCGCCGGCCGCGATTGAGCTCATGGTGCTCACGACAAATCTCCTGATGGTGCCCAGCGCAGCGCGGGTGGGTGTCCGCGGCGTGCGCAAGGCGGCCGGCGGTGCGCGTCCCTGATTGCTCCACCGGCTGCGCGTCGGCGGTCCAGGACGATGCACCGGATATCGGCGCGCGGCTGCGCGTGCGGACGGGCCAACGTCCCGCAACGCGCAAGGCTTACGTCCCGGGCAAAGCAGGGCGAAGGTCCCTCAAGTCCGCGCTTGCTAGCCTTTCTGCGGCCGTGACCGGCGGCGACAGGTTCAGGAGGCAGGCCATGCCCGCGATCGTTCTTATCGGCGCCCAGTGGGGTGACGAAGGCAAGGGCAAGGCCACCGACCTGCTCGGCAGCCGTGTCGACGCCGTGGTCAAGTTCAACGGTGGCAACAACGCGGGCCACACCATCGTCATCGAGGGCGAGAAGTACGCGCTGCACCTGTTGCCGTCCGGGATCCTGACGCCGGGCTGCGCGCCGATCATCGGCAACGGCGTGGTGATCGACCTCGGCGTGCTGTTCGAGGAGATCGACGGGCTCAACGCGCGCGGCGTGGACACGTCCGAGCTGGTCGTCAGCGCGAACGCGCACGTGATCCCGTCCTACAACCGGACCCTGGATAAGGTCACCGAGCGGTTCCTCGGCAACTCCAAGATCGGCACCACCGGGCGCGGCATCGGACCCACCTACGCCGACAAGATGTCCCGCATCGGCATCCGCGTGCAGGACCTGTTCGACGAGGACGTGCTGCGCGCCAAGGTCAGCGGCGCGCTGAACCTGAAGAACCAGGTGCTGGTCAAGATCTACAACCGCAAGGCGGTCGAGGTCGAGTCGGTCGTGGCCGAGCTCAGCGCGTACGCCGAGCGGCTGCGGCCGATGGTCACGGACACCTCGCTGCTGCTGGACGAGATGCTCAGCGCGGGCAAGACGGTCGTGCTCGAGGCCGGGCAGGCGACCCTGCTGGACGTCGACCACGGCACGTACCCGTTCGTCACCTCGTCCAACGCGACGGCGGGCGGGGCGTGCACGGGCAGCGGCATCCCGCCGACGCGCATCACCCGCGTGGTCGCGGTCGTGAAGGCGTACACCACGCGCGTCGGACAGGGCCCGTTCCCGACCGAGCTGCTGGACGAGGCCGGCGACCGGCTGCGCGAGGCGGGCGCCGAGTTCGGCACGACGACCGGCCGCCCCCGTCGCTGCGGCTGGTTCGACGCACCGGTCGCGCGGTACGCGACGCGGGTCAACGGCGTGACCGACTTCGTGCTGACCAAGCTGGATGTGCTCACCGGGCTGGCCGAGGTGCCCGTATGCGTCGCGTACGACGTCGACGGCGTGCGGCACGACGAGCTGCCGATGACGCAGGCGGAGTTCGCCCGCGCCACGCCGATCTACGAGACGTTGCCGGGCTGGTCCGAGGACATCTCCGGTGCGCGGACGCTCGACGACCTGCCCCGCAACGCGCGCGACTACGTCCTCGCGCTCGAGAAGATGATCAAGGCGCCCATCTCGGTGATCGGCGTCGGGCCGGGCCGCGACGAGACCATCGCCGTCCGGGACTTGATTTAGTCGCCGGCGCGGTGGGCATAGTGGCGCCATGCGCCCGCTGATCACCCTCGCCGCTGTCGCCCTGCTCGCCGGATGCGTGACGTCCGGGCCGCCGTCGGTCGCGGACACGAGCGCGCCCGTCTCGTCGGGCGCCACTCCTGCGGCGAGCCGATCGTCCGTGCCGAGCTGGCCGGCGTACCACGGCAACGGCCGCCGCAGCGGCGTGTCCGCGATGATGCCGCGCGTGACCGGCCAGCTCAAGGTGCGCAAGACGATCAAGCTGGACGGCCAGGTGTACGCGTCGCCGATCGTGGCGCACGGCATCACGATCGTCGCGACCGAGAACGACACCGTCTACGCGTTCACCCGGCGCTTCCACCTGCTGTGGCGCCGGCACCTCGGCAGCCCGTCGCCGGCGAGCGAGCGTCCGTGCGGCGACATAGATCCGCTGGGCATCACCGGCACGCCGCTGTACTGGGGGCGCACCGGACTGGTCTATGTCGCGGCCGAGTTCGCCGGCAGCCCGCCGCGGCACCAGCTGATCGCGCTGAGCCGCAGGACCGGCAAGGTCGCGTGGCGGCGTCACCTCGACCTGCCCGGTGTGGACCAGGCGGCGATGCAGGAACGCGGTGCGCTCGCCCTCGCCGGTGGACGGATCTGGGTGCCGTTCGGCGGCCTTGCCGGTGACTGCGGCGCGTACAAGGGCCGCGTGGTCGGCTACCGCGCCGACGGCCGCGGGCAGCCGCTCGCCTACACCGTCCCGACCGAGCGCGAGGCCGGCATCTGGACGCCGCCCGGCCCGACCACCGACGGCCGCGGGCACCTGTTCGTCGCGGTCGGCAACGGCGCGTCCGGCCCCGGCGATCGGTACGACCACAGCGACTCGGTGCTGGAACTGTCGACGCGGGCGCACCTCGTCGCGTCGTTCTCGCCGCGCAGCTGGGCGACCGACAACGCCAACGACCTCGACCTCGGCTCGCAGGGCCCGGCGCTCGTCGGGCCGTGGGTGTTCGCCGCGGGCAAGTCGGGCAACGCCTACGTGCTGCGCCGCTCGCATCTCGGCGGCATCGGCGGCCAGGTGAGCACGACCCGGCTGTGCACGTCCTTCGGTGGGACGGCCGTCGCCGGCGACACGGTGTTCGTGCCGTGCACCGACGGCGTGCGGGCCGTGCACATCACGACGACCGGCAAGCTGCACGTGCGCTGGCACGCCGACTCGTCGATCACCGGCTCGCCGGTCGTGGGCGGCGGCCGGGTGTGGTCGCTGGACCCGTCCGGCGGCTGGCTGTACTCGCTCGGCCTGCGCAGCGGCCGCACGCTCGCGCGCGTGCAGGTCGGCACGGCGACCCGGTTCGCCACACCCGCGATCGACAACCGCGACGT
>Ga0164242_10004472_pt1 | contig 15694 bp, 22 predicted proteins | sample OricomgcompostMG_FD_108783 | JGI IMG/M metagenome (GOLD analysis project Ga0164242, IMG submission 108783) | Miracle-Growth compost microbial communities from Emeryville, California, USA - Original compost - Miracle growth compost (MG) ... | reverse complement strand
TTCCGGTCATGGAAGTATAGTATCGTGTCTACCTACTCTGCTATAATACATACATACCTACTTCCTCGGAGCGAAGCACATGTTTACGGGGCAGCAACATCGTATCGGGCTCACGTGGCCAGAATGTACGTGGTAAAACACCAAATATTTTTCTTCATTACGGCCGCCGGCGGCCCCCTTCTGGTGGGTACCTTCTCGGGTGTTCGAGGAGCTTGCCGGTGCGCCCCGCGGGTCAGCCGACCCAGCTGCGGAACTCTTTGAACAAAGAAAGGGGCGGCTTTTTGCCGCCTGCAAACCTTCGCCCCCCCCCCAGCCGGAGCAAACGAAACTAGTGACCCCTCCCCCTGCCTGCCTTTGGCTGAGAACCGTGATCTTGGGGTGACAATTTGACAAAGCAATCGATCCCATTTGCCAATGGCCTATTTTTCCTGGTCAGTCCTGAATAGTCTCATATGGCAATTACATAGTAGTTTCCTTTCACCTTTGCATTCCCCACCTCCCTCCGCCCCACCCCTTTTTTATTTTTTGCTCGTGATGAAGGCTCTCGCTCATACAAGGCACCCCAGCAAACCCAGCGATGCCTCGTCGTCATTTTTTTCGACTAGCGCCGGATTTTGATGGTCATGGGACCAAAAATCTCGCCGTCGCAGAAGGTGGCCCAGGCTCTGGGTCTTAATTCTATCTATAGCCCCTAGAAGGCCTCCGGTACGGGAATGCAATGTCATAATGCATTGATTGGGGAGCGACTCGAGTGCAAGGAAGTACTACGTAGTAGAGCGGCGCCAGTTTCCTGCTTGTTACACACTGCTTTCTCTATTGCCCCGCACTTTTCTTCAACCATACAGTTTGGGACTGTTGGCTCGTGGGGAGAGGGAGAGAGACGGGAGAGGCGGGCTCGGGAGGCGGCACACACGATGTTTCTGGTACCGTACATACCAGAGCGGCAACAGTCCTAGACGAGAGGACGGGGGGGTGACGATTGGGGGACGGGAAACCCTATCGTGCCGTAACACAAAGGGAAGGGTAACCCACCACCCGGTATAGATGCTCAAATGGTTCGAGCCCGCTGCTGCAGATGATGTCGTCAATGGAGGGTACATCACCAATCCCGGCGCTATCGAGGGCGCAAGCGATTGGACTCGGAGTGAGCAAACCCTTTTTTTGCTCGGCGGCAGGGTTGGGAGCTCTCCAGGGCAAAAGCTTCAATGGCAGGCAACTAGAGCAAATCCTTGCAATGTTGCGTCAGAAGACTCCCTCTCGTTTTTCTTGAAAAAAAAAAAACACCCCGTCAGAAATCACAGACAGTGACGGCACCGATTCGCCCAACGACCCACACCATCTCATAAATATCGTCCAGTCTAGGGCTGCATGGTAATTGGACGGCTGCGGGTAATAGCTGATCGTGGAGGTAAATATCCAATACACATCGCAGGTTCGTACAGGAGGATTGCATCCAGTTTCTGCTTCTCCCCCCTCCCTGGTGGTCTCCAGGGGAGAGAGTGTGCCAAGAGGAGGGCGAGGAAAGCATTCGCGTACGAATAGGCAGAACACATCTTCCATCGTCTGTTCTCCCCCATCTGGCTGCCTTGCTTCTCCCAAGTGTCACAGGCCGGTGTGAGAGGGTGCATGAGAGTGATAGGTAGATTCGCGCCCGGTCTGGCGGATGTAATGCACGTATCCGTTTGCCCACACACACACACACATACAAACGCGCCCGCGCGCAAAGCTCCTGGGCATTGGCGATCGCTCGCCGAGAACAGAGAGCCAGAAAAGGATCCTTCAAATTGGAAAGCTTGCCCGCCGAGGAGCTGGGCTCGCGGGGGTCCGGGAAAGGAGCCACTCCCGGCCCCATCCCCCTCTCCGCTTTTATCCCCGGGTAAGTGCGAATGGGCTTTCTGCTGATGGACCCAGCATAATGGGAGGGATGTGAAGCCCAGCCGAAGTCGAAGCAAGGTAGGGTAGGCCGGGGGGGGGGGCCATGATGAGTGTAGCCCCACACCCCATCGACGCTGGTACGGATGGGGCGCCGAATGTCGAGCGTCTTTTAGTGGGGAATGTGCAAGTGAAAGTGAAGCCATAAGTGACGACAGAAGTGAGGTGAAACCCCTGAAAGTTGGAAACGCGCGATGGCGTTGGAAGATTGGAGATTGGAGATTTGAAGATTTCGAGGTTGAGATAAATCGGGAGGCCAAAGTTAGACCCTGCAGCGTCAAACTCGCTTGCCGAGTGCCTCCACTACTAGCGCCTGGATGTCCGTGTCAAAAATGGCACATGAGCAGGCGGAAGCCCCAATCTGGCGGGTCCAAGGTCACAGCTCGAACCACAGACCAAAGAATCAAGACGGCAAAGGAACAAGGACGAACCAAAACGACAAGGACCCAACAAGCAAGGGCCACAAGCATTCGCAACGTAAGAACCGGCCCAAGCTCCTCGATCCTCCCCCAGCCTGCCGTCCGCCACCCCTGCTCTCCTTGCCCTTGCTCTCCAACCCCCCCTGCACCTCCGCCCTGCCTCTGATTTGTGCCCTGCTACTGTAATCCGAACGCATACTCCGTTACTCACTGCAGCCATTTCCAGCCGCCGCCCGCTCCGAGTCCCCCGAGTCCCCCATTGATCTCCAGTTCCGGATGCTCTGCCCCCTCTAGTAAAGCACCCCCCTCTTTCCTCTTTTCCGTAGCTTGCTGTGTTTCACATTACTAGCTATTACGAGCTAAGATTGAGGTGCAGGCGCTACATTTGGCTGCTGGCTGTTGATGCTGGGCGGCGGCGGAGCGGGCCAAGAGACAGCCCAAATAGACTTTCAGCGCATGTTGTCTACCCTCGATGTCACTGGCCCGGCCCTCCACGCAAGTCGGACAAGAGATGGGACAGATAAGATCCTGGGAAGGGATAGTGTACCCTTACGTACCAACGGTACCACGAGTACCTACCTATCATAGGTACATGTTTCGTAAAGTATAGTAATATAGCATTACCCAGAACAGAATAAACGTACGTTCCCTGGGTAACGAAGGCAATGAAAGAAAGGTCAACTGAGGCTATTTCCAATTCCCTTTCAGCCCATTTTTGCCCCCATCATTGTCGGCCCCGCAGTATGGGGGTATGGTACATCAATACCCTGCTATGTTGGAGGGAGCTGGCGAGTACACTTGGCAAATGTCGTTGGGCGAGTGCAGGCGAGTACAGGCGAGTGCAGGCGGCGAGTACAAGGCGAGGTGACCTGACTGACTGAACTCGACTGACCTGCCCTGGACGACCTGACACCTCAGCCCTCTCTGGACCAGTCACGTCACAGCTGGTTGCTCTCGCCCCCATCGACTTGCCCCCCCGTCGTCCAGGTCACCCGCCTGACCAGAAAGCTGCAAGTTAAACTGCTAGCTTCCACTTTCTCCCTGCATCACACGATACAAAATCTTGGTACCTTAGCACCTTTACCTCAGGTACCAACAAAAACCGAACCATTTTTCTTCACCCGTGCCTCTTTTTTTCTCCTCCTCATTCTGCCTGGTACCTCCTTCGAGTCACTCGAGTGAAGACCAGCTTTTTCCCCTCTACCAAAACTTTCTCACTTCCAAAAGAAGTGCCACTTCTAAAAAGGGCCACATCCAAAAACCACCAACCGGCCTGTGACCCATCCTTCGAGTTGTGGCGTTGAATCATTCTGCCTCCACCACCCCTGGCACTGCCTACCAACCTACCTACCTCTACCCCTACCTTCTACCTTGCCTACCTGCCTACCACCTGCCTACCATCTAACCTTACCCTCCTTAACCTTTTTTTTTCTTTCCCCCCTTCTCAATCCTACTCTAAACCCTCTTTCTCTCTCCTCTTCCCCCGACGTATCACCCCTATTTTATTTCCCCTGTCTTCACCTTGGGCTCGCCTTCGGTATAAGACCTCCGGGAATCTCAGTTTCGCAGTCAGCCGACCATTTATCTGACATCGTTCCTGGTCGCCCTCGGCTGTCCGTCACCAAAAAAAACCCCGCCCGTCGCCCCTCTCCTCTCGCGCGCGCGCACTGCCAAAACCTCGACCTGGGTCTATCCCTCGAAGAGCCAACCAACCAGATACCCACCATTTCCCACCACCAAGCAATTTTGTGGATGCCTCGGACCCCTCCGCCTCCTCGACGTCTTTAGTGGACAGCGACAACGGGACCTCCGCAACCCCTCACCCAAACCAGCAATATAGCAAACCTCTCACCACACAGCAACCCGCGTGCTCCGTCCCCGCCGCGTCGTCAAATATCAAAACCCTCCAAAGTTTGGGTTTTGAGCCTCATTCCGACCGTCGCCGACAGAGAATAAATTCTGTAAGTGAAGTAATCCCAACTAACCTCTCGTACTGTTCCCTCTGCTTGCTGCTGCCTTCACCCCGACCCCCCGGGTTTCTCCTAGGCGAGCCCACCCCGCCTCCTCTTTCTTCTTCTTCATATCACTCCTCTCAAGCTTCACTCTCGTCGCTACCACCACCCCAACCCCCTTCCTCTCGCCGCCCCTCTTAGGGGGGCTTGTTGTTACGCCTCCTGGATTGTACTTGTACATGCCAGTCAGCAAGCTAGCACGACTCCTACCCGGGGCTGCATTGTTAATATGCACAACCCTGAAGGAGTGACGCTACACCTAAGCTACACTCGCACTTGCACCACTGCACATTGAGACCGCGAGCGTTGCGCGCCAAGGAGCCAAAAGGCAAGCCGAACGTCGTTGTATCTCTTGTTTCTTTTTTTATAAAAAAAAAAAGAGGCTGATGCTCCAACTGGTCGCATCTACCTGGCCTGGGCCTGTTCGCGGGCCGAGGGGGGAAAGCTCGAAGCGCCGTCTTGCCCTCCTCCGGCAGGTTCGCAAGTGTGCATGAGACAAGCGCGCGCTGATGCCCACCACTCGCTCTCATTCCATAGTACAGTGTACTGTGTGCCATTTTTTACCTAAACACCTCCCCTGCCCACCTCCCTGTCCTTTTTCCTGCCTACCACAATCCAGCAATTTACGGCTGGTCGCCACTTTTTTTTTCTTGGGCAGCCCCCCCGCCGTTTTCCACTCAGCACAGACCACCTGCCCCCCGTAGGCCCTTTCAGCAACTCACTTGACCTCCGGACCTCAATTTGGGTTCCGCTGTGCCCGTCCAAAGTCCCCTCCATCCTCCCTCCCGACGTACTCCCCTTCCCCCACTCTTCGTCAACAATTCCTGAATCGATCAACCCTAGGTGGTCGTGCTATCCTTTTTGAACTGGATCTAATCGCAATTCCTCATAGTCCAGTGCCCTCCGTCAACCTCGGAACTTACGAGTATCAGATTGGCTCTTTACCGGTGCCAATCGTCCGTGGACCCCCGCTTCGATAGCCTAATCGAAGAAAAGCCGCCCACGCTGCACCACTCTGGAGAGAAAGTGTTGCCGCCGACGTCCTCCGCCGACGGACGAAGCCTGAAATCCAGCATCCCGCATCTTGTTACGTTCGTGCCAGAGTTATTTAACTCTGTCGCCGGAGCAGAACAAGAAGGAGAAGAGAAACAAGAGGGAAGTGCGTCGTGTCCAACGGCGCATGCTTTCTATTGGCATTACTACCGCCACCTCTACCCCAATTGCCCATCCCGCCCTCCGTTGCCCAACACGGCACGAATCAATTCGCCCGCAGCCCCCTTAACCCTCCGCTTTACGAGCGACTTATTTCGGTCAGGCTATCGGTAGCACCACCACACGAGTCGCAGACCCTACAAGATGGCGTCCACTCGCCCCGCGGCTTTCAATACCCTGCGGATGGGAGGTGAGCAGTTTTTTATATCCCCGGCGGGGGCGGTTCCCCGAAAGGCCACTTAGGGACTTGCAGCTGACAATGGTATAGAAGTTATCCGCGAGAAGGTCCAAGATGGCGTCACCGGCGAGACCAGGGAGATCCAGTACACCCAATGCAAGATCGTCGGCAACGGTTCCTTCGGTGTGGTCTTCCAGACCAAGCTCTCGCCCTCAAATGAGGATGCCGCAATCAAGCGCGTGCTTCAAGACAAGAGGTTTAAGGTGAGCTCTCCGCCTCCCGGCTCCACGCCTCTGGCTTGTGACTCCTGACTAACTCGTTGTAGAATCGTGAGCTGCAGATCATGCGAATTGTGCGACACCCAAACATCGTACAACTCAAGGCCTTCTACTACTCTAATGGCGAGCGGGTAAGGAAACCACCCTCCCCCCCTCCTCCTCCTCTTTTTCCCTCTAACCCCCTCCTTCGTGCGGAATGGTGTGACGCTGACGTCGGAAGCAGAAGGATGAGGTGTACCTGAACCTGGTCCAGGAGTTCGTACCCGAGACAGTTTACCGAGCCTCGAGATTCTTCAACAAGATGAAGACTACCATGCCCATCCTGGAGGTGAAGCTGTACATCTACCAGCTCTTCCGCGCCCTGGCCTACATCCACTCACAAGGCATTTGCCACCGCGACATCAAACCGCAGAACCTGCTGCTTGACCCGAGCACCGGAGTCCTCAAGCTCTGCGATTTCGGGAGCGCAAAGATCTTGGTCGAGAACGAGCCGAACGTGTCGTATATCTGCTCCCGCTACTACCGAGCCCCCGAGCTGATTTTCGGCGCCACCAACTATACGACAAAGATTGGTAAGCTGGAGCGGACCCCGAAGAAGTTGATTGAGACCCATGGGGGGCTGGACTAAATACTTACTCTCTTTCTCGCTTTGCAGACGTTTGGTCGACAGGCTGCGTCATGGCCGAACTCATGTTGGGGCAGCCGCTCTTCCCCGGGGAGTCGGGTATCGACCAGCTCGTGGAGATCATCAAGGTCTTGGGCACACCCACCCGGGAGCAGATCCGCACCATGAACCCGAACTACATGGAACACAAGTTCCCCCAGATCAAGCCGCATCCGTTCAACAAGGTCTTCCGCAAGGCCGACGCGAATGCCATCGACCTGATCGCCAGACTGCTCGAGTACACCCCCACAGAGCGCCTGGGCGCAATCGACGCAATGGTCCATCCCTTCTTCGACGAGCTGCGCGATCCCAGCACCAGACTCCCCGACTCCAGGCACCAGACCAACCAACTGCGAGATATGCCATCCCTCTTTGAGTTCTCCCGCCACGGTAACTACTCCCAACTACCTGCCCACCCTTCTCCCTCTTCCACCCCTCACTCCGCACCTAACTCCGCCTCCCACTTGCTTGTAATGCTAATCATTTTACTCTCTCTCTCTCTCTAGAATTATCCATCGCGCCTCAACTCAATCATCAGCTCGTGCCCCCTCACATGAGGCCTATTCTCGCCTCCCGCGGTCTTGACATCGATAACCTGACGCCGATGACCAAGCAGGAGATGATGGCTAGACTGGACTGAGTAGGGCACACCTACTTGCTTCCTCGAAACAAGAAAGGGAATAAAAGGACGAAAAGTGGGGACCGCAAAGTGCTGCCGAGCCCGCGACAATTCCTCCCTCTGACCTCAGTTGTAGCTGTTTCCCCCTCTCTCCTTCGCTTCTCAAAGAGGGGACAGCAAAATGTATTACCTACTATCTCGGATGCAGCTGCGGCTCCTTTAGGCAACCCGTTCCGTTGGCGACTTGATGAAGGGAGGCTACAAGGATACCAACAGCAGTCCACTTGCAGAGACCGGCGGACATGACGAGGACGGGGTGCGAGAGAGGGGGGAAATTGGTCGCGGCACACAAAAACGTGTGATGAAGTATGATGAGCCCGGTATTGGGGACAGGATGAACCGAAGAGAAGATGATTCTCCGGAAATACCACCAACCTCGGGACGGTATACTTTCTGCATCGTTTGTGACTCGGGGAGGGCCGTATCGAAGAACACCCACGGATCAACGTCTTCTCTTTTAGATTCCATTTCTGCATGACCTGGTGGCTATTGCTCTTTTTTTTTTTTGGCACCGCAAATGTCCCGAACTGGGCGTTTATTTCATTCTCGTGGCAGGCGTCCACAACAAGTTGCCGAGGTGGCTAGGCTTCTTCTTTTTTAAACTTCTTCTTCTTCTACTTCTATTGATTCCCTGTGCGGTTCTTCGAAGACCACCCACCTCCGTTCCCCCACCCCGCGTGCTTGACGCCCGATGGATTCCGGCCTATATCTTTGGCCTCTTTTTGACGAAGTTAATTCAGTTGGTTGCAAAGGAGTCAGTTGGTCGCGCCAGGGAATGGAAATGGGAGCTCGAGAAACGGCATCGAGGGAGGAGTGAGGGATGGGGATGGATGGATACAAGGAAAACCTCGGCCCCCTTTCATGACTCCGGGAAAAAAAGCGGACCCTCCCTGTTTGCCAGTATTTTCACAGTTTTCCGAGGAGCACACACACATTTTTGATGCGATGCGTCTCACATCCCACCCCCCACCACCCAACTGGCGGCTCATTGAAAAAAGAAAAAAGGTTAAGGACAGGAGGAAGGGGGCAGGTCTTTGTGCGGTCTTTTTTTTGCCCAGGTTGCCAAATGGAGGAAGGACTGCTAATATTGGCATTGCAATCCGCGAAATGGACAGATTCTTCTATTTTCTACGCTCAAGCTTCGCATCTCTCTACTCGGTGAAATAGAGGCATAGAAAGGAGCGAGAAAGCAGGGGTCTTTCCTCCGCAATTCGAGCACGGTATTCAACTATTCACATCTCAACCACCAGTTCGTTTGAGTGGTGCTGGCTGTGTGGGTGACTAAAAGCTGCAACGGAATCTGGGTGGCCCAAGCTCCAGAGCACTTGCTGCATGGTTGCCTCGGATTTCAGGGAGTAAAGTGGCAGTAGCTCGGCCGTACTTTTTCCGCGTTCGTTGCCCTGCGCGTTGAACCGTGAAGCGTCTCATCGTAGCTCTGTCCTCCTCAGCCTCATCTATCACTACAGCTGCCCCCGACAAGGCTGCCGGCAGAACTACCCAATCTTGCCATACTCGCATTCCTTGCCACGCCAGAATGGCTGACTACGACCGGCGACATGGTGGAGGTGGTGGCTACGGCAATCCGAGGAAACGGCGTTATCGAGGTCAGTACTACCCTCGGTCTCCATGAGCTGCTCTTGCTGGGAATAGCCATCTTGTCCAATGGTGTCTGGAGCGACCAGATAGACAGCGTGCTGATATAGATAATTGGGTAGACGATGACGACCACGACCGCCGCGGCCCACGTCGGCGCTTCGACGCACCTCCCCATGTGCGGGTCCGGAAACAACTCCTGTCCATTGCGGAGAACCCGATGCGCCCGTGGCACGAGGAGGTGCAGTCCATCGCGAACCTCATGACGGACAACTACGACGACGAGCTCCTTCGCGGGAACTTTGTCGACCTGATCCTCCAGCTGTCCGTCGAGCAGCCTATGAAGACGCCGTTCCTTGCCGCCGTCGCCCTGGTCGCGAATACCAACAAGGCCGAGCTCATCGACACCCTCCTGACCAAGCTTGCGGCTGCTATCGAAAGCAAGATTGCCGTAGGGGAGTGGCGGGATGTTAAGCTGTACCTGAAGCTTCTGGCTTGCCTGCAGAGCTGCCTCGAGGGCGATGGCGTCTTTCCCATCCTCGAGGAGCTGTTCTCTCGCGCTGTGGACCTGCAGACGGCCAGCTCTGATGATGTAAGTACTGCAACCTGAAGGTGTGCGACAATTAATTTAATGGCGATACCTGGGACTAACGGCGATCGCGCGCGCAGACCATCGGAACAGAAATCGTCAAGATCATCTTGCTCACAATCCCTTACATTATGGCAGCCGCCCCTGGCCGGTGGGAGCAGAAGACAGCGGACATCATGGACAAGACCGAAATCATCGCCTCGGAACCACACGCGCTACAGACCATGATCGATCCGTACCATCCCGAGGCCGACGAGCCGAGCCCAACCGCTTCAATGAGCTTGATCGGACTGCTTCAGAAACAACTGCAGGGTGAGGCAAGCAGCGGGTGGGGCCTCACTTGCTTGCCCCGGCCATGGAAGTTCCCAATGGAGGACATTGAGCAGCAGTCGAAGCTGGACGAATGCCCCAAGCACGTCCTCCCGACCATAACTATCCCTGAGGCGGTCGTTGCTGGACCTCGCCCCTTGTTCCCAGAGATCTACTTCTCTGTCTACACAGATCAGGATGTGGAGTCCGTTCCACCGGTGACCAACATCGCATCCTCGCTCATCCGGGATGCCTGCTTAGACACCATCAACATTCTCCACTTCAACCGCAACGTCACTGCTCGAAGCCTGATCGAAGTCGACTGCTACTTTTCCCCGAAGACCTTCATCGCCCGCGCTACCCCCTTCGACCGTCTGCGCGACGTAGAGGCGGGCAAATCGACATGGAAACCTGAGGATGTGGCCGTCGACGCGGTCTTCTCCCAGCTCTTCTCGCTGCCGAACCCCGACCATAAGCTCATCTACTACCACTCCGTCCTGACGGAGGCTTGCAAGCAAGCGCCCGCCGCAATTGCGCCGAGCCTGGGGCGTGCTATTCGGTACCTGTACAGAAACATCTACCGCATCGACCTGGAGCTGATAAACCGGTTCACGGACTGGTTCGCCCACCATCTGAGCAATTTCGGCTTCACCTGGAAGTGGACCGAGTGGGTTGGTGACGTGGACCTCCCAGTGCTGGACCCTCGCAAGGCCTTTGTTTTGGGGGCCATTGACAAGGAGATCCGCCTCAGTTTCGCACAGCGGATCAAGAACACCCTCCCGGAGCCGTACCAGTCCTTCATCGGACCGGACATGGAGAAGGATGTGCCTGATTTCAAGTTTGCTAACGACGGTAAGTTAAATCCTAACCTACAGCAATCCGAATATACCTTCTCGAATTCAGTTCTAACTCTAAAGCAAAGACGTCCCCTTCGCAGCTGAAGGTCGCGAAATCGCAGCTCTTCTAAAGCGCAAAGCACCTGAGGAAGAGATCCAGTCGGTGATCGAGCGGATCCACGCCGCCGCGCTTGACCACAGCCTCGACCCCCTGGTCAGCAGCACCGACGTCTTCGTGACGGCGGTCCTGCACGTCGGGAGCAAATCACTCTCGCACGTGCTTGCCGCCATTGAGCGTACCAAGGACCGCCTACTTGATGTAGGTGCCGCGTCGGAGGCCGCGCGCGCGCAGATCATCTCGGCTGTGATGGCGTACTGGTCTGCTCACCCGGGCGTGGCGATCACCATTGTTGAGAAGCTGCTCAACTACAGTATTCTCTCCCCGCGGACGGTTACTACTTGGGCCCTTGTTCACAACGCTGGTGACACCGGAGGCGATTCTCTCTCGCGCACGCACATTTACGAACTTGTCTTTAGCACGGTCATGAAGGTAACTGGTCGTGTTAGGCAGGTGGTCTCAGCCAAGGGCACATCCGCCGCCGCCGCCGCCGCACAGGGCCAGGAGCCGAAAGACCAAGACGTTGCCATGGCCGACGGAGCCGACGCCGCCGCTGCGAAGGCCGAAGAAGAGGCCGCACGCGAGAGGGAGGTCCAGGCCATGCGGACCCTCTTCCGCTCGATCGAGTCCCACCTCTCCGATTGGGCAAAGGAGGACGACGAGGCGGCAGTCGATGCCGACGCCGACGCCGAACACCGCGCTAGGGTGCGACGGTGGGGACAGCGCTGGCTACGCGCCTTCAGGCGCAGACAGGCCATCGAGGAGGCCTTCGTGCTGGATGCCGAGAAGGAGAGGAAGGTGAGCGCCGAGGCTGCTGAGTCGGGCGATGCATAGAGGAAAGTTTCCCGCTTGGAAGGGGTGAAGAGGGTGTGGCTATGGCTGGCCGAGGTGGAGGCGGCTGAGAATACGCGGAGCAGATCGAGGCGAGCGAAGGCGTGGAGCGTGAAGATTGAACAGGCGAGCGTTGGGAAGGGATAGGGCTAGCGGTGGGTTCTGAGTAGCCCTGCGCTACAGAGATCGAGAGGGAACCAAAAAAAAAACCAAACCAACTATTGGTAGGGCGACGAGAGGGGGTGATATGGAGATACAGTGGACTCGGTGGACAAGATTTGAGGACTACCAAGTTCCAGAGCGGATGGAACGTACGGGGCTGATCCGCGCAGCGTGGTGATGATGCCGTTAGACTCGAGTGTTTCCTCAGTATCTCCTATGTATGCTATAAGGTGTATCATATCTGCCCAAGAAGATGGGCAGTCCCCGGGAATTCGGTTGTTAGTCGAAGCAACATTAAGGGCGCAAGTCTCGTTGGAGACGAATAGGAGGAGCACAAGAGATATTATCACCTTTTTCACAACCAAACTCTCGTCAGCTTCGATTCCCGTTGTTGAAGAAAAAGCGTCGTCAATATCGTAGCATCATGCAAGTAGACATTTTCAAATCTAGCGCCTCGTGTAGGACTTCGAATTATTGGCAATCAAGGGTATCTTTCATTTTACACCCCGTAGTCTCTGTCCTATCCTACAAAGGTAGCCCTTTCCGTATCCATCCCTAACTCCAATCGTTGCCTTCAGCCAACCAAATCTCACATTTTATGGGCCAGAGCTGCCTTTGGCCTTGTAGTCCAGCGGGAGCATCTACCAAGAGATTGTAGCAGCGGAGGAAGAGCTGAGGGAAGGCAGTTAGTACAGGTGACTTCTTCCAAGAGGGTGTTGAACTATGTGGTCTAACCATCGTTTTGAGCTCTATCCTCGGATGTCGTTTCTTCGAGAGGGAGCCATGTAGTCAATTGTATAACTCTATGTGAACTCCCAGCCATATGCATACAGGAGTGCCCGCCCGACGGAGAACTAAATCCCCCACGTCGCCAGCAGAGCGGCACTCCAGAGGTTGCGAATAACCGCGACCCGGCACTCAACCACGGGCAACAGCCCAGCGGCCAGCAGGGCACGGGCCGCTTACCGATGAGCGAACCCATTCGGCGGCGCTCCAGGCGGTGGCGCGAATCCCGGTGGCGGCATAAACCCAGGAGGCGGCGCGGGGGCACCGCCAGGGAAGCCCGCGGGGGGCGGCATACCCCCTCCGGGGTAGACGGGCGATGGCGTGCTCCCCGGTGGGGGGCCCCCGCGGAACGGAGGAGGGCCGCCTGAGGGGTGGTGGAAGTCGCCCACGGGACCGCCGTACCCGGCGTGGCTGGGCGGAGGGCGGGCCGGCAGGCCTGAGGGCGCTGGGGGGAGGACGACGGCGTTGCGGCCGCTGGCGCCGGGGGCCATGCCGTTGAAGGCGGGTGGTGGGCGTGGAGGACCGCCTGGTGGGCCTGCTAGGCCGCCGAAGCCGGCTGGGGGCATACCCGCCGCTGCTGCTGCTGCTACTGGGATGGGAGGTACGTTGCCTGGGGCGGCGTCGGCGGCGGCGAAGGCTCCGGCTGGTGGAGGACCGGTGGGGGTTGCGTTTGCGCCGGTCATGTGGAATGCTGGGGGGAGAGTTTGTTGCTCCGGGACGATGTTGTGTTTCTTTCCCTCGGCGGCTAGTTTTCGCTCGGCCTCGTCGCCGTGTCGCTCGCCCTTGCCGTCCTTCTTGTAGGCGTACTCGACCGTGATGGCCTTGCTCAGGAGGTACTGGCCGTTCATGGTATCCCTCGCCACGTCGCTGGCCTCGAAGCTATCGAAGCTGACGAAGCCGTAGCCCTTGGAGATGTTGTTCTCGTCGCGGACGATGTTGGGCTGGCGCAGGATGGGGCCGAACTGGCTGAACGTGTCGTACAGGATCTTCTCGTCAACCTGGCCGTCGAGGTTGTTGATGAACAGCTCGGCGCCGATGTCCACGGCCTTCTGCTTGTCGGCGCTCGCCTTGTTGACGCGGATGGGCTTGCCCCACACCCGGATGCCGTTCAGCACCTTGGAGGCGTAGTCGGCGCTCTCGGCGGTGTCGAACTCGACGAAGCCGTAGCCCTGGTGGGTCTGCGAGACGCGGTCTTGCGGCATGTGGACTTGGCGCACGGGGCCGACTTGCGTCATGAGCTCGGAGAGGAGCTCCTGGGTGAAGCGCTCGTCGATGTTGCCCACGTAGACCGTGGCATCCTTGTTCTGTTCCCTATGGTGTCTGTTAGCAACTTTGCTTCCGAGAGCAATGGGGCCGTGAGAGAGAGCGTGGGTGTGCCCAGGTAGGACTTCCAGACTTACCAATGTTTTGACATGGTCGGAGAAGCTCGGAGAAGTTGGGCCTTGGTCTGCCCGCTGCTGTAGACTCGCTCGTTATCGTGTGGGAGACGATGGGTTGACAGTCACAGATTTACAGCTCCTTGATATGCCACCACTACCGCGAAAATAAAGCTTCCTCCAATTGGAGCAAATTTCGACCACAGCTCTACCAGCTGGCAACGGGCGGTGCCAACCAAAACGGAACTACGTTGATCCAATCATTTTGCAGAAGTGGGTTATTTCAGCCACACTACATGGATTAGTCGGGACTGTGGCTTGAAGCTGGCGATAAATCTGCACCTCGACGACTGGAGTTCGCATCATCTTTGCCCATTCTCACATATCCGGCTACCTCTCGACGACCACCCGCCCACTAAGCTCGACTGCTTGTGGGATCATAGCGCATCACTTGATCAGCCCTCCTTTCACTGTACCGATAATCACAGACAAGATAACCGTCAAGATGTTCGCCCTCTCGGAAGAGTCAAAGGTACCCATCTGGCCCTCGTTGCCTCACCTTCTTGTCACCAGCTTACAATAGATCAGGAGCGCATTGGCAAGATCATCGAGGTTTCTCGAGTTGCGATTCATTAGTAAGAACGGCAGACTTCAGGGACCCCGAAGCTCGAACACTAACAAATATACCCCAGTGGCTATCTACCTCTGATCCTCTATCTCGGTATGTCTAGTGAACACTAGAAGCAATGAGCTGCTCCTACCATCACAATCAAGCTTACAATATCTAGGATACACCCGAAGCGAACCCCGTCCCTCCATCATCCGGTATGTCCCAGCTATGTCCCAACGGACGAGAACCCATACATCGACATGGCCCCCACCCTAACAGCTCCATAGCCTCCTCTCACCTCTCTCTTAACGAACTCACCGAACGATGTAATTGGCATGATATATTTGTACGATGCGAGGTTGCTTAGTTCTGGGCGGAAACAAGAACTGCCTTCGAGTGGCAGTGGTTCTGTGCAGTAGAGGCGTTGACTGAGGATGCCATTTTGGGAGAGCCGGGCCGGTTAGCCACAGAAGCATATGGTTGTAATACTACTACTAAGTTCTACGGGACTCAAAATACCACTCGATAACCCCTTCAAGATCGAAGCTCTTTATCGTCGTTTTGCTCTTTGTTGTCATATCCCAAGGCTCAAAAAATTTGGCGGGCTTCTAATCAGCAGCTTATCTCGGCTTACCTCGGGCCAGTTTGACCGAGAAAAACCAAAGCTCTCATTTTGTAAAGCTTCAAACCGACTTGAACCATTCGCCGAGCGACCCTTTTATTTTCTCTCCCTCTCCCCATACTCCTCAGGATGTAAGGTAGGATATACATCCTCCATGACAGATGTCAAACATGCGGGCATTTCTCCCGCCCTCGTGGAGACCATTGCTGGTCTGGCAGCGGGCTCAATCGCCACGCTGACCGTCCACCCGCTGGATATCGTCAAGACGCGAATGCAAAGTACGGCATAACCACCGCTCCCCATGGTCCCTCTCAGGCCGACCTCAAGCACTTCTACTAACGTCCCCCCTCCAGTACACAGGAGTAGTACATCTCCGTCAGCGACGCTCACAACCGTCTCCCTCCTCCGAGCCCTCGTGCAAACCGAACGTCCGCTCGCGTCTCTGTACCGCGGCCTCACCCCCAACCTCGTCGGAAACGCATCCAGCT
>Ga0164242_10004471_pt1 | contig 15697 bp, 10 predicted proteins | sample OricomgcompostMG_FD_108783 | JGI IMG/M metagenome (GOLD analysis project Ga0164242, IMG submission 108783) | Miracle-Growth compost microbial communities from Emeryville, California, USA - Original compost - Miracle growth compost (MG) ... | reverse complement strand
TGGCGGAAAATGCCTCAATGGAATTTTTCGCAGTTCGATAGCTTTCAGCGGTACCGAACCTCTTTTCTTGATTTAATTGCTCTATGTAGTCATTAAAACCCGATGAAATTGTATTGGTGGCTTCTTTGTTGGAGTAATATTTCTTTTCGAACTGTTGGAAAGTAAAAATTGGTAGTTTTTCTGTTATTGCAATGGCCCGGTGTAATAAAGCGTCTAATTTCCATTTAGTCTCTTTTTCAAAATCAGTCCTCCTTTTTGCATTCTTAATGCGGAGAAAGGCTTCCTCCTCCAAGATTATGCCTGTGTCGTAATATTTGGCCTGCCTTTTAAAAGTCACTCTGATTCTTACCCTGTGACCGCCATTTTTGCTCTTCCTTCTCTTATCTAAATATATATCAACGGTTACCTTATTCATCTTGTTCAATTTAATTGTACAAACATTGTACAAACATAATTGATATTAATGAATAAACAATGATAATAATTGAGAACTTGTTTTCCATAATTTATACTGATAATCAATGTATAAGGTTTGTTTTATTATTATTAATAATCATTGCTTGTTATTTAAAAAGTGACTCATAATCAGGGGGTCCCTGGTTCAAGCCCAGGTGGGCCCACTTAAGAATCAAGTAGTTATGAACGAATTTCATAACTACTTTTTCATTTTTACAAAATTTGCCAGTAATTTGCCAGTAAACTACTGCAAACCTCAAAACAAAGAGCTTTACTGTTCAAAGTTAAGTATTTTCAGTGTTTTTTTGGGAGGAGAGTTATTTAAAAAATCTTGATTATTTTGGCAAGCTTCAGGGGGACTAAGCATTTAACTTAACACAAATAAACGATCTATTCGCCTTTAATCGCATTTTTGGGTGATATGAAAAGAATGACGGGTGTTTTGGGTGTAACTTATTCAGAATGAATGATAAGGATGTATGGCTGAATGATTGGCAATTATCATATCATAATATTATGTTGCTTGTGTTAAAACCTTCGTCCACCTCTGTTCAGCTAGGAGGGCCTATTACCACATAAATGCTGTGAGAGTATTCATTATTTTTTTATTAATCTGTTTTTTGAAATGCCTAGCTTCAAGTCATAAATGCAATTCTTGGAGAGGATTCTTCTAAATACATTATTCATTTAATTCATATATTAAAGCAAACCCAAACATGCTTTGTATCGCTAAAGGGCGGCGGCGAAGCCCTGTGTATCCAGTAATTGAATTATGTACCAGATAATAATTAAGTTATGGACACTCATCCTATTTTACAATAATACCGCATTAATATTGGATGGTGGAGCTGGAAACGGGGCTGCTAGTCCTTTGGAGTCTCCTCCAACAACTTTTGAGCCTTGGGGTAAATGGCAGCATCCTTCGGTATTTTTTGTAGCCATATTCGGCAGGAAACATTTTGTTTTTCAATCCGGAAACTTAGTGCCGTAAAATAAGCTCCCTCATACTTGTAAACAGAGGATCCGTCAAATATAGTTTTCAAATCCTGTCTGGCTTTTTGGTAATCCTGCAAATGTAGATAGCTTATACCCCGATAAAACAGGTTCTGCATATTAGCAGGATCAGCGACAACCGCACTGTCCAGTAAGACAACAACTTCTTTATACTGTTTTGCATTAAAAAGTTTTGCAATCTGCTCTTGGGTTGATTGCACCTCGTCTCCCCTGACAACAGGACTTGTCATTTCTAATTGTCCATAATGATTTAATAAATTCACCTGCCAGGGAGACCATATAAATAGTATAATGGCAGCTGCGGCAACTATACTGACCCACAATCTGGCTTTGGATCTTATTGTCTTCACTGATGCAGTCGTTTCCAGTTGGCTGCGTACACTGTTCAATGATTCTCTAAATGCCCGCTCTTCCGTAGAAAGATCAAGTCTGCGACTAAGAAGATTTGCTGTTTGTTTATACATATCCAAGTCCTCCTGAAGCCCGGTATCCTGCCTTAAACGTGCTTCAAATTGTGCACGCTCGTCACTGGATAAATCATTATTCAGATAACTTTCAATATATTCAGCATTTGACTCTGTCATGATCTTCATTTTTAAAGATTTGCGCTGTGCACACTATTAATAAGCTGTGCCATACAGGCCGATTTCTTTTTACGTAAATAGCCGTAGGAAACGCCAAGTTGATCGGCTATTATTTCCTGGGAACTGCCTTTTTGCAAGCAAAGCCGCAAAATTTCCCGGCAACGATCGCCCAGTTTTTGATAAAAACGCATAATTATATTTTCTTTTTCCTGTGTCTCTATAAGACCTTCCAGTTCTTTAAACTGATGGGTCCCGATATCACCTGCATCTTCTATATCTATTGTTGCCCCCTGTCTGCCTCTTCTTTTCAATTCATTCAGCCACATCCTTTTTACAATCAAAAACAAATACGCCTCAAAAGGACAGGTGAGCGCCAGTTGATTTTCTTTTGCCTGTCGAAAAATCGTAATAAGCGCTTCCTGAAATATATCGTCGGCGTCGAAGCCAGATCCGCTGTTATTCAAAATCCAGCGTTTTATGCCTGGTGCAAATTTTTTATATATCAAATCAATTACTTTACCATCATTACCCAGTATTCCGATAATAAAGTGTTGATCTGCATGAATTGCTTTCGTTTCTGCCATAATCTGATTTTCCTCAAGGATAACATGCCTTGATTCCAAAGATAAAAATTAATCGCAGAACTAACCCCATAACAGCGGGATCTAAGTTACAGGCTTTCTGACCCGGCAAATAAGCCCGTCTAAAATACCACTACTTGTTTTTTGGCACCTACTAAGTCCTTGCCTGTTATTCCCAAATTATTTACCGAGTCCTTGCCAGACCTGCCTTGATCTTGTATCCAATCTTTGTAGCTATTGGTAGAATCCTCCAACCCGTTACGGCTAACCTTAAAAACCGCTTGTTTGGGCGGCAGCCCACCACTGGGCTGCGGCTGGTCAAAATATGAATTTCCGTTGGATGGAATCATCAGGCTATTTTCTCCCATCTTTTTACTTACTATAAGCGAAATCAACACTGATACCACCATGATAAGGGTCGCAATTGATTTTTTCATATCTATCTAGTTTTTAGCGTTAACAAAGCGCATTTCAAGGTTAAATAAATATAATCTCCAATTTGTGACCCCTGTTGGCAGATAAAATTGTAAACAGGCTTATACAAGGCCTGCGGCATTGATTTAATTGGCCATCTCCTTACCACGGCTGGCTACCCTAAACCGCACACATACAGGCCATTAATACAGTACAGCTGCATTCAGTCCTCCTGTCTGTTAAGTCAGAAAATATTTTTTGAATTTTCCGGCCAAACAGAGGTAACAAAACCTTCCCCCTGTTTATATACTTGTGTAAAGCGGCAGTAGTAGAAAACTACGGCCATACCCAATCATTAAAATTTGTCAAAGATGAAGAGCAAACAATTACTTAGAATCTGTACGTTAATAATCATATCGATCGTTTCATTATTACCGGCACAGGCCCAACAGTCCAAAGCCAGTTTTGATACATCATTATATCCAGTGGGGCTTTCTGCCTTGTACATAGGGGCTCAGGCGGGGTACTTATTTAGTAATAAGGACATCGCTAATGATCCTGCCTACTACCTGACAAGTGGCAAATTTGCTGAGCTTAATTTGGGCTGGAGAGCCAAAAACAGCTGGTTCGGCTGGCAATTAAATCTCGGAAGGCTGTCCATAGACAGAAAGTTACCCAGTGGGCAACATGGAAATACATCCCTGAACGGCTACGATATACTGCAAAGTTCAAGTCCAAACTGGATGTGGGAAAAGACCACCAGGGACGACCGAACCTTTTTATTTGATCAACCGACCATCGATACAGCCTCAATGACCAATTTTAGCTCCTGGTATGCAATGACAGGACCGCAGTTCTGGATGGGCAAAAAGCGGCTGCAGGCATCTCTTAGTTTAAATGCAGGTATAGGCATGACCGACTATGGTTATTATTTTGTGCAGGGTCATGGCACCTCCATGAACACCCTTCAATACGATTATTATTCAAAGCCGAATGACCAGATTGCAGGGCCGGTAGATGTAGCAATTGAGGGAAATTATAACCAGTATGCCATGAGTAAAGAAACTTTTATGGCTTCAGGATCCCCTACTGATTTCACCAGTGCGGACCTCAAGAGTCAATCAGAAATCAACCTTATGGCCAGAGGAGCGCTGGGTATTGAATACTTTATCACACCCAAAGTTTCAGTAACTGCCAACGCTTCCTATTGGTATATACTGGCGGCTGATCTGGCCGGTCAGCAGTCCTTTCGGGGAAAATTAATGTACAAAGGAACATGGAAGGAAGATTTTAAGCCTGCTACTCCAGGCGAAGACCCACATTTGGAGCCTAAAACCAGAACGATTATCGGTGTGAGTGAACTTAACTATAAAAGAGACTTTGAAAAGAAAAACTTAGGACTGTTGAGCGCCAGCATCGGGGTTAAATTCTGGTTGGGCAAACGGCATAAATCAAGACCAATAGTAAAAGTAATACCTGCGCCTGTCGTAACCACCAAGCCCATTCAAAATAAAGACCTGTTGATTACGGTCAAGGATAAACCAACTGGATATGCCTTAGGTAGTGTAACTGTAACTGTATTTAAAGATGGGCAACCTTTTTATACCGGCATAACAGATGTCAATGGTGCTTTGCCGTTAATTAAAGATATCCCGGCAGGTAATTATGCCATTGTCGGTTTATTAAATGGAATAAAAACCACGGCTACTGAATTAAACAGCTTTGATTTTAAAGGCGAGGCCCGGGTCATAAATTGCGAATTATTACATAATGATCCCCGGTTCACACTGGTCGGCCAAACGCTTAATGCAAAGACGGATGCCAGAATAGCCCATGTAAAAACGACTCTGAACCAAAATAAAGGCGGTGAAAACAATTTTCAGGTATCAGATGACAATGGTGAGTTCAGGTTCCAATTGCAACCCAACGCTGATTATACGGTTTACGCAGAGCAAAAAGGTTACTTCTCTAACAAAGAAGCCGTCACCACCAAGGGGTTAGACAGAAGCAAGACCCTTTATGTGGATCTTCGCCTGGCCTTAAACGAATTAAAACAAGGTGCGCACTTTGAACTAAAGGATATTTATTACGATTTTGATAAGGCCAATATCAGAACGGATGCAGCGATTATTCTGGACAATGTTTATCGTATGCTGATAGACAATCCAACGATTTCAATTGAACTATCTTCCTACACCGACAGTAGAGGTTCAGACAGTTATAATATGAAACTTTCTCAGCAAAGAGCTACTTCCGCCGTACAATATCTTGTCAGCAAAGGAATTTCCTCAACCCGCTTAGAGGCGAGAGGTTACGGAGAAACCCGCCCTGTTAACGGCTGCATCAATGGTGTTCCTTGTTCAGAGGACCAACATCAGGCAAATAGAAGAACAGAAATTAAGATTTTGAAACAGTAAGATGATCCTGCTCATATCCAGGAAATTTTGCTAACCTAATGTGTTTGATATATAGTCTGTTTGACAAGCGTCAGCTCCTCTTAAGGGGGCTGACGCTTGTTAAATTCCATTAGCCAATAATGTGAAGTGAAAAATATGAATGTACCACATGTTCATTCACCCATTGACATAGGATTTTGTATCTTTTAAAATTATAATTACCTTTAATGTATTAAATTAATAACAGGCTGCTATGTTGATTGAAACCAAACGATTATTACCATTGCTGATGCTTCCGGTAGCCCTTGTTTTTGGCAGCCCATTGATGGCGCAGCAAAACGATTCTCTTGCGCCACAGATTGGGTGGACACAAAAGGAATCCCTTATTCAGTTTCAGCCGAACTTACGTCCCTTAAGGCAAATTGCGGGTGCGCCTGAGGCCTTCTATACCTATTTTTGGGAATTTGGCGATGGCAACTTTAGCTTCGATGAAAGCCCCATTCATGGTTTCAGCGATACCGGCAGCTATAATGTGCAATTATATGCGACCAATAATTATGATGATGGTAAAACCCCGCCAACCCGACCCAGAAGAATTAATGTGACCCAAAATAATATAGCGGCCACCAATCAGGGTCATACGGGATTTTTCAGCAAGGGCAATCAGATTCAATTAAAGGTAAACCGGATGCCCAAACCGGGGGAGGATATGGTCTGCATAATTGGCTATCAAAATCCAGGCGGCAGTAAAGAAGCGTTAAATGGCTCCTTGGTTTTATTTTATAATGATAAAGCCTTTAAGAAAAAGAACTTTGGTCTGACGGATCTCAGGAACTACCATAAAGAACAAACCACAGATATGACCACCCTGCTGGCCAGCTGTAAATCGGGCAAGGTCGTTCCTTTATATGCCTATAATCAAATTCCAAGTAGCGGACCCAACCACTTTATCAGCTCAAAGATAGTTAGTAATAACACAACAATCAGTATCCTACAGGGCAAAAATTTACTGTTTGAAACCTCACACTCCCTGCATTTTGAAGGTTTAAAGGCCGGTGAGCAGCGTTATGTATACGCCATTTTGCACACCACCCCTGAGATGATCAAAGACACCAATGCCACGGTTACGATAAGTGCATTAATGATTCCAGACGACCCGGAACACCCCGTTTTTGAAAACAACCTGGCCCTTCAGATTGTCGCCTCCCATGACCCTAATAGGCTGATGCTTAGGAATCGGCGCTTGAATTACCGGTTCATGGGGCAACATAAAAAGCTCAAATACAAAGTCAGGTTTCAGAATACTGGTAAAGGCCCTACAAGCACCATAAAAATAGGCATCAAAGTGCCCACTGAGCTGGACGCCTCAACCTTGACCCTTATTGACCAATATCCTAAATGCATACCCTGCAGCACTGCCGAGCCAGGGCAAAGCTGTCTTGACACTTTGTATACAAAGGATAGTATCCACTTTATATTCAAAAACATCTATTTACCAGGTATGCGTCAACAAGGCGTTGAAGATAAAGATTCAACCAACGGGTTCGTTCAATACCAACTCCAGTTTAAAGAAAAACCGCCCAAAATTCCCTTCTGGTCGCAGGCAGGGATCATTTTTGACAAAAACGAGCCTGTTTATACCAATAAAATGCATACCAGGTTTATAAAAGGGTTGTCTCCCACGGTAATTGCCGGTTATCTTAAGGGCTTTGGAGACCAGAGAGGTCCTAATTCCCCCTTTATTCTGGGAGGTGCTCTTGCTCCCTATTCTCCCTACCGCTTCTATTTCCAGGTCGAAGCCTACTTGGGCATTCATCAAAAATCGACCAGCACACAATTTAATTCAATAGCAGAGCCCAGAGATACCTCCATCCAAGGCATAGGTTATATGGTCACAGAAAGAGGCAACACCACTGAAACAAGTCTTGTTAGCCTGGATATTGTGCCACTCGAAATCAGAAAAAACCTAAATGACTGGTTCAGTCTGGGGTCCGGTCTCTGGCTTCAAGGCAATCTCAAAGAAAAATCGACCATTACGCCTTTAACCCGGGTACAAAATATAAAAGACAGAACAATAGTAGATATACCAGGCGCAACTATGACACAAACCAAAACCTTCTCCCATATAAATCCGGGTGCATTTATTGATTTGAATGTGGGCAAGGTAAGAGTAGGTCCCGCACTCGGTCTGAGGTTATTACATTTCTTTTCTCCGGGTAAGACGGGCGTAATGGCCTATGCCTTATGGCGATTATAAAGGCCGGTAGATAAAGGCCTGTTGGACCATAAATATCATCTGCAAAATGTCAATCACCTCTACAAATATCATGACCCTGCTTCTGATAGGGTTATTTATACTGCCGGGGTCAAATAAAGCAATGGCCAGGGCTATTTCTGGTAATGACAGTACAATAATAGCAAAACACAGTAAAGTACCCATCCTTCCGGGTAATCTGGATCGCAGACTGGATAGTCTTCAAAAAGCTGACCAATTAGCTGGCTGGCTAAACACCTGGTATGATTATTTTTCCCCGAGTCCCAGTCAGCATATCCAACAGCTAGCCCTCCCTTTTAACAGGATTTGGAGAAAGCCCGCAACGGACCCCGAAAGAGTCGCCTTATTTTATCTGCTAATCCTCTGCGGCTACTATCAGTTGCAATATGGCAATATCCTTCAGTCAACTGATCTATATGAACAGGCGTATGAGCTGGCAAAAGGCCACAAGGCCATTCGTGACAGTGAGCTCCTGGATTATTTGATTAAACCCCTGGGCAATAATTACACCAGGCTCGGTGACTATAAGCGGGCGCTGTACATTCAACAGGAAGGTTTAAGGCGGGCAGTGCGCATGAATGACTCCATGCAGCAGGCAGCCGCCCTGGCAAATTTAAGCACAACAGCTCGCTGGAATGATCTACCCAAAGACGCCATAAAGTATGCCCGACAGGGGCTACAAAAAGTAAAAGCAGGTTCCGCCTTACAGGGTCTGCTTTTTAGTACACTCGCAGATATATTGCAGGCCGAAGGATCTACAGATACTGCGCAGTTAATCATCAGTAAAGCACTGGCACTCTTTTCAGCACAAAAACTTGAACGAGGCGCCAATAATACTTATTGGTATGGAGGCGCACTTTGTACTGCTGCTGCTATCGCCAGGCAACAAAAGCAATATGGCCAGGCAATTTCGTTACTCAGGCAGGCAAAGCATCTTTATGATCAGTACTTCCCAAGGTCCAGACAACGTGAAAAAATGAAAGTATTGGTCTCCCTGGGTCAGGTATACAAGACGTCCAACAACTTTAATAATGCATTTAAATATTTCAATCTGGCGCTCGCCGGGCTGCTCCCAAATCAATTCCCAGACGAAGCGGCCTGGCCGGCCCCTCACCTTCTCTATGCAGAAAACACCCTGCTGGATGCCATAACCGGTAAAGCACAAATACTACACCTTATGGGTAAGGACAGCCTGGCACTCATGGGCTATCAAAGCGCAGCAATTGTACTCCAAAAACTCAGGACAACCATTTTCAGTGTTGAAGCTAAAAGGCTCCTTCAGCAACAGAGCCTTCAAACGACCGAGGAGGCAATCAGTATTGCCTATCACCTATTTCAAGGGACGGATAATAAAAAATATGCCTGGATAGCACTTCAATTTGCAGAAGCGCATAAAGCCCGGTTATTATTAGACGATTTACAGAAAAGCAGCGCCTATTCCAGCCAGGCATCTGATGATAGCCTGCTCATCCAACAAAAGAAACTTCGTCAGGTCATCTCCTTTTATATCCATTCCAAAATGGATGCATTGGAGGAAAACCAGACAGCGGAAAACCAGGATTGGCAACAAAAGATAGAGGCCACAAAATATGAATTATCCCTGATCGACAAGCAGGTAAAAGAAAAATATCCGGCGATTACCTGGGACAGCCAAATTGATATAAATACAATAATTTCCGCATTACCACCAGGTATGATCGCATGGGAGTATTTTACAGGTCCCGATAAATGGTATGGATTTTCCATAAACAATAAAGGCATTCTGAGTTTTACTTCACTGAATGTTACCATGGACTTTCCAGACAAGGTTGCACAATTTGTACACCGTTGGTTTAGCAATGGACCTGAACAAATGGTAAATAATCCTGCATTATTTTATAAAAATGCATTTTATCTATACCAAAGGCTTGGCCTGGGCACTCTAAACGACTATTGTAAGTTATTGATTATTCCCGATGGTGTCCTGGGAAGGTTGCCATTTGAAGCCCTGACTACCGACTCAAATTATCATTCCAATCCGGCAAGCTGGCCTTATTTATTGCAAAAAGCCGAAACAAGTCAGGCTTATTCCCTGGCCGTATGGACGCATTCTCAAAAGCAATTTGCGACAATTAAAAACATCAATGGCTTCAGCGGGTTTTTTATTAATCCTACAGGCAATAATCAACTGGCCACATTAAACGGGGTCGATCAGGAAGCAAAAAGTATTCATAACCAAGTAGCCGGCCTTTATTATAAAAATACAGCCGCCACGGCAGAACAGCTCTTAAAGGCCCTACAGCAAAGTGAAGTGGTTCATATCAGTACCCATGCCATACTAATGGGAGATAAACAGATCCCCGCCCTGCAAATGGCGGATATGAAAATTTTATTGGCAGATCTATACCCTTTGCAGGCACATCCTTCCCTGGTATTCATCAGTGCCTGCCAAACGGCAGGGGGCTTATTGTCTCCTGGGGAAGGTATTATAAGCCTTGCCCGTGAATTTACGGCAATGGGTGCCGGAGGCGTAATTGCTGCTCTATGGAATATAAATGATGAAACGGCCTCAAAACTAACCGCACTGTATTATAAAAACCTGCAGGAAACCGGCGATAAATCAGGCGCATTATATCTGGCCAAAAAGCAATGGCTGACAACAGATCCAACCAATGCCACCGCCAAACTTCCATATTATTGGGCCGGGCTTTTGTATTATGGCAATAATACACCGCTCGCACATCCTTTGCGGACAACCGCTGTTTTCCCTGTCTGGGGCTGGGGAATTATCATTGCTTTATTGTTACTTTTATTTTCTCTAATTGGATGGCGTTTAGCTAAACGGAAGCATGATGAAAATAAAAATACATACAATTAGAGGCTATAAGACAAATGCTAAGGAAACCATACACACCGATCTCCACAGTCCGCATCATTTTTTCAGCCTGCAACTTCTAGCTTTTGGCTCTTAAAGTCCCTAAAGGTTTACGGCTGCAGTGCTGTTTCGTTGTCTGCCATTTATTTGTGCTTGTTTTTTATTTTTTGTTCTAAGAAATTCAAATCCTTCAAATCGTCTTGTTTTGCTTCAAACGCTTTCCGTTTTTGGTCAAATGCGGCATAAATTTCATTGACTTTCTTTTCCATCTGTTCGTGTGAAATGCTTCCTTTATGGTCCAGAACTTCTTTTTCATTAAAATCCAAAAGTCTGTCTACATTGATTCTCCAATAATTAAGCGTTAAGTCTTTTCGCTCTTTCACTCTTAATTCTGCTGTTTCTAAAAAGATAACAGTGAGTCTGTTTAATTGGTCTAATTCTTCTGTATTCAGGTAGTTTTTTGCTATCAAAATATCCTGTTTACGAACTTTGTTGCCTTTCCAGGAAGTTAATGCCATATTGGCTTGATCGGCATCGGCACGACTAATGATAATTTCCGCAGCAGTTTAGTGTGTAACTGCATACAGTAATTTATTTTGAGTTTCGAAGAACATTTGTGTGGATTTATCTGTAGCATCATAATCACTGCAAAGCGAAAGTAATTCACGAACCTTTTGATAAAATCGCTTTTCTGAAGTTCGTATTTCACAAATTCGCTCCAACAATTCATCAAAATAATCTGGTCTACCATCGGGATTTCTCAGGCGTTCGTCATCCATCACAAACCCCTTAATCATATACGCTTTCAGGTTTTTGCTTGCCCAAATCCTGAATTGCGTTCCGCGCTTACTTCGCACTCTGAAACCAATGGCGAGAATCATATCCAGAGAGTAAAATGTCACTTCATAATTTTTGCCGTCTGATGCAGTTGTAAAGTAATTCTTTACAACTGCATCCACACTTAACTCCTTGTCTTCCAAGATACTTTTGATATGTTGCCCTATATTTTGTTTAGAGGTGTCAAAAAGTTCAGCCAATTGATTTTGGTTCATCCAGATATTGCCATCTTTTGCCATAAGAACAACATTGGCTATCCCGTCGTCTGTTTGATATATAATGATTTCTGACTGTTCCATTCTACTCAATACTATATAAAATTGTTAGTAATTCTTCTAATGCTAGCAAATATCATGCTTTTCCCCGAAGGAACGAATTCTGCATGGTAGGTGCTCCAAAAAAAATAGCATTATATATAGTTGGCAGCCTACTCCGTTTTCGACCTAACTGATATTATCCAATCGGGATGGCACTTCTTTGCCCTCAGACACCCTGTATAAGAATGATTCGGCCTGGTATTGTACATCTTTAACCCCCTTGATCATTTATTTTGGTTAATTGAGGTTCAGTCATTTCAAATTAATGCTAATCATCAATAATCAGGGGGATTACTTGCAAACAAAACATTAAAAGATGAGTGGCTCATATGATTCATTATAGGTGACCCATATGGGTGCTTATTATCCAGATGAGATTTCTAAAAATAATTTTAACCAACTGTAAATACAAAAATGTGTATCAAATTGTGTGCAAATAAAAAAGCAGTTACGTTAATTTGTGACTGCTTTTTGATTTTATGTACAAACAATTGCTCGGCTGGATTTAACACACGTATTGTAACTAAATAGGAAATATTTCAGGGTCAAAGTGGTAACAACAAGGTGGACAGGCAGTGTGGAGGCTGTCGGTGTGTAAAATATGCATTTTTGACTACTTGGGGATTGTGTTGGAATTGCAGCATCTTGATATATACCGACTTGCGTTTCTGCTAAGGTCGTACACTATATGTTTACTACCCTTTTAGTCACCGTTTACTATACTTAAAGTATTCTGTTGGTGGTGTTTTACTATGCTTATTCTACCTCTTTTCTTTTGTGTCCAGCCATTGTGGGCTGAACTAAAAACGAATCGATTGCGAATCATCCTTTTTGATCAAAATCAAATGCTTTTTGAAGCCGGAGCCATAATTCAGCAGATCCACCGAAGTGCCGAGAGATATTTTCAGCCAATGTTGGACTTATGGGGGCTATTCCCGTTTGTTACGGAAGACAAATCGCTTATTGAGGTGCCTAATAGATCCGCTGCTAGTTCAATCGAATAGTTATTTGGAAGAAGGATCTCTTCAAATAGGATTATACCAGGGTGAATCATCTTCATTTTTCTTTTCATTTGGGTCGTTCTTCTAAGTAAAATTAATGAAGTCTCAGGATAAAAAACGTTGAATGTGATCGCCCGAAGTAATCCTTGCCTATTGCAAGGATTACTTCGGGTGTTAGAGTCTACCAGAATTCAGTTGAATAATTAGGTTTTTGTTTTAGTTTATTTTGTATATTTGTCCGTGTATGGACAAGTAAAATAATTGTAATAAATGTTAGGCCAAAAACTAAAAACATTACGAGAAGCCAAGGGATTACTACAGCGACAGGTTGCCGCTGCATTGGAAGTAGATACTGCTTATATCAGTAAAATGGAAAGCAGCGATAAGCCGGTAAGCAAAAGTTATCTTCCCAAGCTTTCGAAGTTGTATGGTGTTTCAGAATCTGAGTTGCAGACTTTATGGCTTGCCAATAAAGTTTATGAGATCCTAAAGGATGATGACCTTGCACTAAAGGCCGTTGAAATTGTCCAGGAATCGTTAAAGAGAAAATAAAGACATTACGTGTGGTATTCAGAGACAATGGTTTTGTTAATGACACGACAAAAGATGAAAATTTGAGGCAGTTATTAAAGCAGTTGACTCCAGAAGCAGAAATTAAAGTTATTTAAAATAATATGGCATTACCTTTAAATATAGAAGAATTAGTTCACGGGAAGACCATTGAATGGGAACGGCTGGAATTTAAAAAAGGCTGGAATCCTGAAGTTATTGTTCGCTCAATGTGTGCCTTTGCCAATGACTTAAACAATTGGGGTGGGGGGTATATTATTGTTGGCATAAATGAAGATGCAGGGCAACCTGTTTTGCCTCCAGAGGGATTACCACAAGATGAACTCGATAAAATACAGAAAAAGGTTATTGAGCTGGGAAACAGGATTATACCTAGTTATTTCCCGATAATGCAACCTTATTATTTAGAAGGAAAACATATTTTGGTACTTTGGTGTCCTGCAGGGGATAATAGGCCGTATTCAGCTCCGGATTCTCTCGGGAAAGAGGGTGGTAGACTGAATTCTTATGTCCGAGTAGGAGCTGCTTCTGTTATTGCTAAGGGTGAAACCCTTAGGCGATTACAGGAGTTGACAGCAAGGATTCCATTTGATGACCGGATGAATAATCAAGCTACTATTGAGGATTTTAATCTGGGATTGATACGGGAATACCTTCAGGGAGTAAAAAGTGATTTATTTAATGAAAGTGATCGGATGCCTTTAATGGACCTTTGTAGGGCAATGTATATTGTGAAAGGACCAATTGAGCATGTGAGGCCGGTCAACGTGGGATTACTTTTCTTTTCTCTGGCTCCAGAGCGTTTCTTCCCGAGGTCATGGATCGAATTGGTTGTGCATAAAGATGACTCGGGTAGAGAGTTTGAAGAATTTTATTTTAAAGGGCCATTACACAAACAAATTGGCGAAACGTTGACTTTTCTTAGAACAAATGTTCTTGCTGAACGAGTAGTAAAACATCCAGATAGGGCCGAGGCAGATCGTTTTTATAATTTCCCTTATCGGGCATTAGAGGAAGTATTGTCTAATGCCGTCTATCATAAAAGCTATGAATTAGGATCACCTATTGAAGTTCAGGTATTTCCGGATAAGATAACATTTCTGAGCTATCCAGGACCATTGCCTCCTGTTGATGGGAAGGTGTTAAAAAATGAGCAGCATATTTTTGCCAGAGAATATAGAAATAGGCGCATTGGCGATTTTCTAAAAGAGCTGCACTTAACTGAAGGGCGCGGTACAGGTTTCCCTATTATTTATAAGGCAATGGCGAATAATGGCTCTCCGGCCCCCGTTTTTGAAACGGATGATAAGACCTATACTTTGGTGACACTAAAGGTGCACCCTTTCTACGGTGCGAGCGTTAATGGAAAATCGATAAAAGCCACTGAACCCGACCATGCTGACGACCAAGGTGATGTATTGAAAATCAAATCATTAGATGACATACTGTCGTTTTTGAATAGTTCGGACGACCAAGCTGGCGACCAAGCTAACGACCAGGCTCAGAAAGTATTAAGTAATTCAGTGCATGATAAGGTCGGTGTTATTTTAAGCCAATTGGATAAGCCTAAAAGCCGTACTGAAATCTTTGAGACTATTGGCCTTAAGAATCATACTGATGCCAAGAAACGTTATTTAGATCCATTGCTTCAATTTGGGTGGATTAAGATGACTATTCCCGAAATGCCAAGCAGCCCGAATCAAAAATACATAATAACGGAGACTGGCTCCAAACTATTGAAAATCATATAATATTTCCGCACTGACGGCAGTCGATGGCTGTAATTTTGCTTGATTTGATCACTGTTGTCAATTCGACCTTATTGTTTTAAGTTTAAATGATTTCGACTTATTACTTATTTTTTAATGCTTTTAGCATAACGTATATGATTATTTAGGGTCAACTAACACTAACTGAAATCCCATGGTATGCCCAAAGGCCAAAACATGATTGGAGTTGAAACATACTCTTTAACTATCTGAAAGCGATAGCTATCACAACGAAATTATATTTCCAAAACCCAGAAATTTAAAGACGTGCTTGATATGACCACATTCTTTCAGAATTTTTCTGCTGTTTTGCAGAGGATAGATTAGATAGGAGAAAATATTTTAATTTAACATTATATTGCATAATCAAATAAAAGACAATAAAGGTAAGTTATTGTCTTTTATTTGATTTCAAATATTTGACAATAAATGTCATTTATTGTCCGCTTATTAACGTAATTTTACTTTATAGAACAAGAAATGGCTACAAACTTTTTGACATATCAATTAGAACAAAAGTTTCATGGGAAAGAATATATTACCCGGGATGAACTTTACGAATTCTACAGGTTGTACGAACCAGATTTGAGTCCAGCTACCTTTAGCTGGCGTATTCATAATCTAAAAGA
>Ga0164242_10004470_pt1 | contig 15698 bp, 8 predicted proteins | sample OricomgcompostMG_FD_108783 | JGI IMG/M metagenome (GOLD analysis project Ga0164242, IMG submission 108783) | Miracle-Growth compost microbial communities from Emeryville, California, USA - Original compost - Miracle growth compost (MG) ... | reverse complement strand
TTGCCGGTCGGGTTGATGTGGAACTTGGTCTTCTTGTCGATCCACTTCGCCGGCAGCACCGGCTTGAGGATTTCCTCCATCACGCCTTCGCGCAGCGTCTTCAGCTTGACGCTCGGATCGTGCTGCGTCGACAGCACGACCGCGTCGATGCCGACCGCGACATTATCCCTGTAGCGCAGCGTGACCTGGCTCTTGGCGTCCGGGCGCAGCCACGGCAGCGCCGACTTCTTCGCCTTGCGCACCTTCGACTGCTGCTCGACGATGCGGTGCGAGTAGTAGATCGGCGCCGGCATCAGTTCCTTGGTTTCATCGCAGGCGTAGCCGAACATCAGGCCCTGGTCGCCGGCGCCCTGTTCTTCCGGCTTCTTGCGATCGACGCCCATCGCGATGTCCGGCGACTGCTTGCCGATCAGGTTCAGCACGCCGCAGGTCGCGCCGTCGAAACCGACTTCGGAATTGGTGTAGCCGATATCGGTGATGACCTTGCGCGTCAGCGCTTCGAGATCGACCCATGCGCTGGTCGTGATCTCGCCGGCAACGATCGCCACGCCGGTCTTGACCAGCGTCTCGCACGCGACGCGCGCCTTCTTGTCCTGCGCGAGGATCGCATCGAGCACGGCATCCGAGATCTGATCCGCAACCTTGTCGGGATGACCTTCGGAAACGGACTCGGACGTGAACAGGTATTCGGACATCAATTGCTTCCTCGACTGGATGAAGATTAAGGTTCCATCCGTCTATCCGGATGAACGAATTATTCTAAGCCAAGTTCTCGGCCGCGCATAGCGTTTCGTCGGTCGATGACCGCCGTATGACGCCGTGCGCCCCGGCTCGTCGCGGCGCTCGAATCCGCAAACTGCTTGTTACCGCCCGCGCATATTCGGCACAATGCGCGGGAGTGGATGGTTTCAACGCGTTGATATCGACAACAGATTGGGGATCAGATGAAAAAAACGATGGCCTGTGCGGTCGCACTCCTGGCGACCATGAGCTTCGCCGCGCATGCAGCGCCCGGACCGGACACGCTGAGACCGTATCTGGATCTCGGGCTTTCGTTCGTTCCCCAGGACCATGACGAGCGGCACGCCGATTTCGGCGATGGCGTCTTCGCTGGCGGCGGTGTGCCACTGAACAAATGGTTCGCGGTCGAAGGCGACATGTTCTACGACCGCTGGGGTCGCGATTCGGCGCCGAACAACAATCATTGGAAGGAATACGGTGCCGAAGGCGCCGGCCTGCTGACCCTGCCGATCGGTCACGGCTGGGTGCCGTTCCTCTCGGCTGGTGTCGGCGTCACCAAATCGCGCCTGAGCGGCAACGGCGACAGCGTCGACATGTCGTATGCGCTCGGCAGCGGCGTGTTCTATCTGTTCGGCGCGTACGGTCGCGACTGGGGTCTGCGTTTTGACGCGCGCTATCGCCTGACCGATCTCGGCGATGGCATCTTCGGCCACGGCGACATCAACGGCGCCGGCAACGAAGACCGCATCGGCGAAGCGGTTCTGCGCTTCGGCATGGTGACGCTGCTCGGCAAGCGCGACGAGCCTGCCGCCGCGCCGCCGCCGCCGCCTCCGGCGCCGGTCGTGCAGGACAGCGACGGTGACGGCGTTCCCGATTCGATCGACCAGTGCCCGGATACGCCGAAGGGCGTGAAGGTCAACAACAAGGGTTGCCCGGAAACCGCCGAACTCGGCAGCCCGGCGGACACGCTGGCGCACTACGGTCCGGTCTACTTCGGGTTCAACCAGTCCGCGCTGCAGCCGTCCGAGCGCGCCAAGGTCGACGCCGCCCTGAAAGAGATCAAGGGCATGAAGAACCCGAAGATCATCATCAAGCTGGACGGTCATACCGACAGCAAGGGCACGTCGGACTACAACCAGGCGCTCGGCGAGCGTCGCGCCAACGTGGTCAAGCAGTACATGCTGTCGAAGGGCGTCAAGGCGTCGAGCATCGAGCTGAACTCGTATGGCGAGTCGAAGCCGGCCGCGACCAACGACACCGAAGCCGGCCGCGCCCAGAACCGTCGCGTCGAGATTCTGGTCGTCGAAGACTGATCGCGATTCTGGTCTCACCAAAAAGCCCGGAGCATCCGCTCCGGGCTTTTTTTGTCCTCCGCTCTGTGGGAAGAAAAGTCTGGACGCAGTCGGCTTGCTCCATTCGAGCGCCATCCGGAGAAGGCTTTTTGCGCCGGACCCGACGGTGCGCGCTTGCGGTTTAAAGCGGAATCGGTATCCTCGCCGGCCTGCCCGACTGTGGCCGTCGGGTTTGTGTATGCCGTCTGAACTAATCACCTCCCGTGCGGACAAAGGGATCGGTCGATGGCTGGGGCACGGTGCCATCCGCGTACGATCGTCACCGATCCGGGGAGTTCTTGAGAGTGGGTAATCGATCAACTGGCCGTGTGGCGCGCAAGCGCTCCGGGCACTGCACGCTTTCCGTCGCGTTCGCCGCCGCCCTCTTCAGTCTGTCGCGCATCGCGCTGGCCGAGTCTGTCGATGCGGACGCTGCAGCGGCGCCATCTGCTCCGATTCCCCTGAAACTGGATCCCGGCCTGTCGGTGCTGCCGGCACTGTCCGGGTCGTCCGCCGACGCTGCCAACGTCGCGCATCCGGACCAGGAAGCCGTGCCCGACAGCGCCGCCGAGGTTTCCGGATTCGCCAGCGATGACGATGCCGGCGCCAGTGCCGCATTGCCGGCCGGACTCGACACCTTGCCGGCGATCATGGCGAAGGTATGGCGCGACAATCCGCAAGTCAGCCAGGCGGAACAGGCGCTCAGGGCCACGGGCTACGACATCACGGCGGCGAAAGCCGGCTATCTGCCTTACCTGCAGGTCCAGACCGCACTCGCCAAGCATTCGGAAGAAAGCGTCTCGACCTTGTACGTGGTGCTGCCACTGTGGAACGGTGGTGCCACCGGTGCCCAGGTCGATATCGCCAAGGCGCGACAGAAAGAGGCGCTTGCCGCGCTGGCGCAGAAAAGGCTCGATCTCGGCCACCAGACGCTGGAAGCCTATTTCAATATCGTGCAGGCGCAGGATCAGATGATCCAGTGGAACAACTACGTCGGCGCACTGAAGCGATCGCTGGAAACCATCGACCGGCGCGCAAGCCAGGGCGCCGCGCCGCGCGCGGATGTCGACACCGCCTTGTCGCGGCTGCGGCAGGCGCAGGCCGGACTGGAAGCCAATCGCGGACTGCTGCTGACCAATCGCGCGCAGCTTGCCAGCCTGCTCAATGCGGAGCCGGGTTCGCTGGCGTGGCCGGACGAAGAATCGATCTTGAGCGATCAGCAACTGGCGGTCGGCTCGGAGCGGATCAAGCTGCATCCCCAGCACCTCGCTGCCGAGGCACAGGTCGAAGAACAGAAAGGACAGGCGCGCAACGCCAGGGCGTCGCTGTGGCCGGAGCTGTCGCTGCAGCATCGACGCCAGCTCGACGGTACCGAATTCGATCCGAGCAACGATGCGACCCTGTTCGTCCTGTCGTTCCAGACCAACAACGGCGTGCAAGGGCTTTTCGGCTATCGGGCCGAACAGGAACGCATTGCCGCGGTGCAGGCGCAATTGCGTGCGGCGGACCAGACGGTTGCCTCGACGCTGGCGATCGACAAGGCGCAGCTGTCGGCCATCGGCGCCCAGCTTGAAGTGCAGTTCGAGGCCGCCAAATCGTCGGCCGCGCTCGTCGACAGTTTCATCCGGCAGTTCGAGGCCGGGCGCAAGAGCTGGCTGGAAGTGCTCAATGCCCAGCGCGAAGCCAACGATGCGATGATCCAGTCGATCAACGTGCGGCGGAACTACTGGTTCGCCAACGAGAAGCTCGCGCTCGATGCGATGTACTGGGACCGGTTCGGCGCCGAAATCATCAGTGACACCGGCGACGGTACCGGCAAATGAGCGGAAACATGAAAGCGGTCAGCACAGTGATCATCAACGACGCCATCGCTGTCGGCGCGATCTGCGACATGGCGCGCCGCCGCGGGCTGCATGCCGCCCAGACCGAAGTCGAGCAGACCTGGAAGACCGTCGCGGGGAGCAGCTTCGAGGAAAAACTGTCCGCGGCATGGACGTGGTTGTTCGCCGGGCACAGCGTCGAACGAATTGCACTCGGACTGGCGCATAACGCGCAGTTGCCGGCGTGGATCCTGCACGACAACCACATCGGGATCGTCACCCGGCTTGCCGCCGATGGTGCGCCGATGCAGGTCGAGTGGCTCAACGGCGAAGCGGAAAACGTGCCGACGGCGGCAACGATCCTGTTGCCGCTGTCTCCCGATCCGACCGCGCACAAGCCGTTCGTCGAAGCGAAGAAGCGCGGCCCGGCGACCGAAGCGATCATCACCGCACTGAAGGATCATCGCGGTCTTTTCATCCGCGTCGGTCTGGTCAGTCTGCTGATGAACCTGCTGTCGATCGTCAGCTCGCTGTTCACGATGCAGGTCTACGATCGCGTCGTGCCGAATTTCGCGTTCGCGACGCTGTGGGTCCTCGCCAGCGGCGTGCTGCTCGCCTATCTGTTCGAACTCGCATTCAAGCTGATCCGGCTGCAACTCCTCGAAGCGTCCACCATGCGTCTCGACGAAGGCTTGTCGCTCTATTTCTTCGAGCGCCTGCTGGCATTGAAGCTCGACCGGCGACCGTCGCGGGTCGGTTCGCTGGTCGCACAGGTTCGCGACTACGAGGCGATCAAGAATTTCTTCGCCTCGACGACACTGTTTGCGATCGCCGACCTGCCGTTCATCGCGCTGTTCATCGCCGTGATCGCGATGATCGGCGGACCGGTCGCGTGGGTGCTGCTGTTCTTCGTTCCGATCAGTTTCATTGCCGGCATCGCCGTCTACAAACCGACGGCGCGCCTGCAGGCGCTGGACAACGATGATGCGGCCCGGCGTACCGGCGTCCTGTTCGAAGCCGTCGCAGGCGCGGAAGGGGTGAAGTCGCAAGGCGGAGAGACCCGATTCAGCGACATCTGGCTCCGCGCGCTGCGGGACGCCAACAAGATCGGCACCCAGTTGCGCAGTCTCAGCTCGTACGCACAGTTCGCGTCCGGGATGTTGCAGAACCTGAGCTACATCGGCGTCATCATCGTCGGCGTCTACGTCATCCACGCCGGCGACCTGACGATGGGTGGCCTTATCGCCTGTTCGATTTTGTCGAGCCGCGTCCTGAATGCGACGTCGACGATCACGCGGCTGCTGTTGCAATGGCATCACGCGAGATATTCGCTGGAAGTGCTCGACAACGTGTTCAGCAACCCCGGCGACGACGATCCCGCGCGGCAGGCGCACACGCATACCGCGCCGCTCGATCTGACCGTCAAGGCGCTCAAGTATTCCTACGAACCGGACAGCGCCCCGCAGCTCCAGGTCAGCAATCTTTCGATCCGTGCCGGCGAGCGCGTTTCGATCATGGGGCGCAACGGCAGCGGCAAGAGCACCCTGCTGCGTCTGCTGTCCGGCATCGCCACGCCCAGCGCCGGGCAGGTGCTGATCGCCGGCCTCGACATGCAGCAGTGCCGGCCGGGATGGTTGCGCGAAGTGATCGGCTATCTGCCGCAGGAAGTCCGGTTGTTCTCGGGCACGCTCGCGGAAAACCTGACGATCGGCATGAGCATGCCGGATGAAGCGAAGATCCGTGAGGCGATGGACAGAACCGGTCTGACCAACACGCTGGGGCGGCACCCTCTGGGACTCGCGTTGCCGATCCGCGAAGGCGGCAGCGGCCTGTCCGGAGGCCAGCGGCAGATGGTCGGGCTGACGCGCATGGTGCTGCAGGACCCGAAGATCTGGCTGCTCGACGAACCCTCGTCCAGTCTCGATCAGGAATCGGAGCAAAGGCTCGTGACGCTGCTGCGCAATCTTCCGCGCGATCGCACGGTGATCTTCACCTCGCATAAACAGCGTTGGCTCACCATCGCCGACCGGATGATTCTCATGGAAGACGGCATGCTCAAGGCCGACGTGCCGGCGCAACAGGTGCGTGCCGCACAGCGACAGAACGCGCTGAAGGCGGCCGCGGAAGCCAAAGCACTTGCCGCGACCCCGGAGACGCCGTAATGGATTTGTCCGAACGCATCTTCGCTCGCGCGCAGCCCTTGCAGGTCCGGCGCGCCTACCAGCTCATCGTCGTCTTTGCGCTGGTCCTGCTGGTGGCAACGGCGTGGGCCTCGTGGGCAACGCTCGACGAACAGGTGCGGGCGCCGGGCACCGTGATCGTGTCCAGCCGTTCGCAGGTCATCCAGGTCGTCGATGGCGGCGTTCTGCGCAAGTTGCACGTGCGCGAAGGCGCCACGGTCAAGGCCGGCGATCTTCTCGCCGAACTGGACACGGTTCGCTTCGCCGCGAGCGCCGACGAAATCGGCGCGAAGGTGATCGCCCTGCGCGCCGCCATCGAGCGTGCGGAAGCCGAACTCGAAGACCGACCGCTGCATTTCTCGAAAGACGCCGACGCCTATCCCGACATCGAACGCTCGCAGCGCAACCTCTACGATCGCCGTCGCCAGTTGCAGGCGCAGGAACTCAGCGGCCTGGAGGAAACACTCAAGCTCGCCAGGCAGGAACTGGTCTCGATCCAGCAGTTGAGCAAGACCGGCGATGCCTCGTTCTCCGAAGTGCTCAAGGCGCAGCGCCAGGTCAACGACGCGCAATCGATGATCACCAACAAGCGCAACGGCTATCGCCAGGAAGCGCAGGCCGATCTCGCCAAGAACCGCGCCGATCTCGAACAGGCCGAACAGGTGCTGACGCAACGCCAGCAGGCGCTGGATTCGACGCGGCTGCTGGCGCCGATGTCCGGCATCGTCAAGAACGTGCGCATCACGACGATGGGCGCGGTGCTCAAGCCCGGCGACGAACTGATGCAGATCGTTCCGTCCGACGAGCCGCTGCTCATCGAAGCGAAAGTCAAATCCTCGGACGTTGCCTTCCTTCGCAACGGCCTGCATGCCAACGTCAAGCTCGACGCGTACGACTACACGATCTACGGTTCGCTGAAAGGCCACGTCTCGTACATCAGCGCCGACACCATCGAAGAAGATCTCAAGAAGGACGAGCAGCCGTACTACCGCGTCCACATCCAGATCGACGAACTGCCGAAGGAACACCGCGACAAGATCGACGTGATTCCCGGCATGACGGCGAAGGTCGAGATCATCACCGGCGAGCGCACCGTGGCGCAGTATTTGCTCAAACCGCTGCGCCGGGTCGGCAGCGAAGCGCTCGTCGAACGCTGAGTGCGCAATGGCGAGCGTCTTCGAAATGTCATCGGGATGTGCTCCACGTCACGGAGCATCGTGGCCGGGCTCACCTGTTGAGGTAGTGTGGGCTCTGATTTTGTTGACACCATTTCGGGGCTCACCTACATTAGCCCCAAGAGGCAGAAGTACGTGGTAGTGGGGCCGCGCGCTTTATTCCGAAGCACTGGCTTCACGGTTGCTGTTCTCTTCATCTTTTTTTAAGACTCGTTCGCTTAGGGGATTACCGTAATGGCAAAGGAACACACCGACCGCGCGTCGCGCGCGGGCGTCGAAGAGGCAGCGGCTGCCTCCAACCAGCACAACACCGCTGAGCTGCTGAAGAAGATGAAGGAACTGGCTGCGGCGGATGACGCGCACGCTGCCCAGACCTCGACCAGCGAAGCATCGTCGGCCGATCAGGTCGCCGCTGCGGATGCGCCGGCCGCGCAGACGGCTGCGGCGGACGGAATCTTCGCCAGCGACGCGGCTTCGGCCGATGTCGTGGCCGACGCCGGCACGGTGTCGAACTACGCCAGCGAAGCGTCGGGCGGCGTCAGCACCGGCACCCTGCTCGCGATCGGCGGCGTGGCGCTGGTCGGTGGCGGCATCGCCATCGCCGCGAACCATGACGGCGGCGGCCACGGCCACAAGGCCAAGGTTGACTCCGTCACGCCGGCCTCGGCGTCGGTCGATGAAGGCCAGACGATCAACTTCACGGTCACCGGCAAGCCGGGCGCGACGTTCGCCTGGTCGGTGGACGCGGCGCACGCGGGCGACGTGACCCCCGCGTCGGGCTCGGTGACGCTCGACAACAACGGCAACGGCGTGATCACGCTGAACACGGTGGCCGACAGCACGACCGAAGGCGCGGAAACGCTGACCCTCACGGTCGGCGGTGTCGATGGCACCGTCACGATCAATGACACCTCGGCCCAGCCGACGGCCTCGAACGAAGATCTGACGATCCTCACCGATGGCGCGCCGACCTTCGATTTCTCCGACACCACCGGCGCCAACATCGTCAGCGGCGTCGCTGCCGGCGGCAATCCGTTCACCGAAACCTTCTCGGTCGGCGACCACATCATCGGCAACGGCGAGACCGTGCTGAGCCTGAAGGTCGCGGATGGCGGCAACGAAGCGGCTGTCAGCCTCGAGCACCTGGGCGCGATCAACCTCGTCAACGCGGCGGGTGGCACGGGTGCGACGTTCAACGCCGTGCTGTGGCAGGACATCGGCTCGATCAACCTGGTCGACGGCGCCGACGGTCTGGCGGCCGGTTTCACCAACCTCCACACCGGCGTCGACATGACGATCGCCACCGGTGTTGCCGGCTCGCTGGGCGCCAGCCTGACGAATGACGTCCAAGTCGGTCTCGGTGCGGGCAAGGTCAGCGACATCGGCTGGGTCGACAACAACGTCGACGCGCATATCGCCAACAGCGAAACCGGTGGCTTCTTCATGGGTTATACGGCGCCGGCGGCGCTGGACCTGACGCTCGGCGACGTGAACGCCACGGTCGGCAAGACCGCTGACTTCCAGGTGACGGTCTTCGACCAGGGCGGCGACGGCGCGGTCACGGCCGGCAACGTCACCGTCGGCGCGGGTCTGAACTCGGATGTCACCGTCGGCGTCGGCGCCGGCGGCACGCTTGGTTCCCATTCGGTCACGGTCGGCGATGTCGATCTGAGCAGCGCCGGTGGTCCGTCCGCGACGGCGCAGGTCGGCGTCGGTGTGCAGGAAGCGGCGCCGGGCGACGTGACGGTCGGCAATGTCACGGTCGATGGTTTCCACGATGTGTCGCTGGGCATCGGTCGCAGCGCGACCTCGGCCGCCGCCCCGGCGGGCGACGTCAACGTTGGCGACGTTGCGGTGTCGATCACCAAGTCCGGTTCGCTGGCGAATGCGCCGACCATCGGCAGCATCGGCAACGTCGGCCAGAACAGCGCCAGCGTCGGCGACCTGACGGTCGGCAACATCGACCTGTCCTTCGCGCAGAATGCGACTGGCAACACCTTCGAGGTCGGCAACTACATCAGCCTGACCGGCACGGCCAGCGCTTCGGCCGGCAATGTCGCGGTTGGCAATCTTTCCGTCACGGTCGATACCGGCGCACAGTCTGAAGTCGAGATTCGGAACGAGGTCACCACCAACACCGGCACTGGCAGCGCGACGATCGGCGACATCACGGTCGGCAACGTCACGCTCAACGCCGCAGTCAATGCGGACGTGAGTGTGGACGTGTACGCTTCGGGCTATTCGGCGGGTGACGGTACGGTTGGCAACGTCGCCGTCGGCGACGTCAGCATGACCCTGAACGACGGTGCGCATGGCGATTTCAACGCGGCAGCCTATGCGGGCAGCACCGCTGGCGATGCCGGCAACGTGACGGTCGGCAATATCTCGATCGACGCCGCGAATGGCGTCAGTGCAAGCGCAGAGTTGTATATCAGTGCAACGGCCAACAACGGCGATGTCGGCAATGTGACGGTCGGCAACATCGATGCGTCGATCGGCGTAAGCGGCCACCTCAACGGCGGCTACGCCGTCTACGCCGATGCCAACAATGTCGGCGACGTGACGGTTGGCAACATCGATGTCAGCCTGCTGGACAAAGGCACGGCGTCGCTGGGCGTCTATGCAAGCGCGGCGACCGGCAATGTCGGCGACGTCAGCATCGGTGCGATCAGCGTATCGGCCGCCGCCTCCGCCACCTTCGATAATGACGTGTTCGTCCATGCCGCGAACGGCAACGGCACGATCGGCGACATTAGCATCGGCGACGTTTCGCTGAATGCGTCGGCGACCGGCGCGGTGGTGAATCAGTCGGTCGACGTCTCGGCGGCGACCGATGTCGGCACCATCACGCTCGGTAATGTCACGCTGGTGGCGGCGACGTCCGCGTCAGCCTCCTTGACGGCCAACGTGATCGCCGGTGCGAACATGGGTGACGTCGCGATCGGCAATGTGTCGGTGACCGCGTCGGGCACGAGCGCGGCAGCCGGTGTCAGCATGCACTACTCGGCATCCAGCGACGTCGGCGACGTCACGCTCGGTGACCTGTCGCTGGTTGCGACCGGCAGCGGCGCGGTGGCCGATTACAGCCTTGCGGCGACCGGTTTCGAAGTCGGCGACGTGACGCTCGGCGACGTGTCGGTGGCGGTCGGTGTGACCTCGGGTGCGGCGGGCAGCGCGACGGCGAACCTGAACATCGTGACGGTCGGCAATCTCGGCGGTTCGATCGTCGCCGGTGATATCGACATCACGCTGGCGGCGGCGACGACCGCTGCGGGCAATGCCAACTTCAACTTCAGCGTGTCGTCGGCACACGGCGACATCACGCTGGGCGACATCGCACTGAACGTCAACACCGGCACCGGTGGCGCGTTCAACAACATCGGTGGCTCGGTCAGCGCGGCGGTCGGCGACATCTCGACCGGCGTGATCTCGGTCAGCGGCGGCGACGGCTCGCAGGATGCGCTCGGCAACTTCGCCAACGTCTTGTCGGTGTTCCATGCTGTCAATGGTGACATCCATGTCGATGGCGTCGATTACAGCGGCTACGGCGCGGGTGTGACGCTCGATGCCGGCGTCGCGGTTGATGACGCAGATACGGTGGCATCGGGCTTCGGCACGATCATCGGCTCGGGCTTCGACGACGTGATCACCGACAACAACGGCACGAACGTGATCACGGGCGGCGCCGGTTCGGACGAGTTCCACTTCGTGGCGACCAACCACGGTCTGACGGCCGACACGGCCGACCAGATCACCGACTGGAGCCACGCGGCCGACAAGATCGTGCTCGACGGCTTCGGCGCGGTGAACACGGGCAACTACACCGAACTGAGCGGCAGCTACACGGATGTGGCCTCGTTCCTCGCGGCGGCCAACGCGTCGAGCGCGGCCGGTGCGCATGCCGGTGCCAACGACGTGACGGTCGGCGTGGTGGATGGCACGGTATACGTCGCGGTCGACCAGGGTGGTCTGAACGACAACGCGGAATACCTGATCGCGCTGACGGGTACCAGCAACCTGAACGACATCGACGTCAACAACTTCACGCCGTAAGTCGTTTCTCAAGCAGTATCGAAAGGGGGCTGCCTGCAGCCCCCTTTTTTTTGGTCTTTTGCGAAGGTACGAACCGATGCCGGATGTCGTGGAGCTGATCAAGGAGAGCCAGGTTCTCGAAGGTCAGCAGCGTTACAACGAAGCGCTGAAGCTATTGCAGGAAGGGCAGCGCAAGCAGCCTGGCGAACGCCGTCTGGCGATCCGCCTCGGCCAGTTGCTGGAGACGACCAAGCAGTATCCGCTGGCGCTGTCGATCTACAAGCAGTTGATCGAGCTGCGTCCGGAATCGCAGGAAGCCGAACTGGCGATCGGCATGGCGCGCTGCCTGTTGCACAGCAAGCGCTATGACCAGGCCGCGAAGGCTTTTTCGCGGATCTACGAGAAGCTGCCGCAGGACGTCGACGTGCTGACCGGTCTCGCGGTCTGCAAGCGGCACAAGGGCGCGAACGACGAGGCGAAGAAGATCCTCGAACACGTCCTCAAGCTGCGCGCCGGCTACAAGTGGGCGGTCCACGAGCTGGCCGAGGTACAGATCGCGCAGAAGCAGGACGATGAGGCGATCAGTACGCTGGAAACGAATATCCAGCGTGAAGACCTGTACGGCGACTCGCTCGACCTGTGGCTGGCGACGCTCAAGCGCGTCAATCGCGAACGCTATGCGCAGGAGCAGATGGCGGTCCTCGCAAAGCAATTTCCGCACAAGGTCGAATTCACGTTCGGCTGCGCGGTGCTGGCGCATCGCAATGGCGAAACCACGCTGGCGCGACCGTTGTTCGAGAAGTCCGACGAGCTGAGCCCCAACAACTACAAGATCCTTCACGAATGGGGCGTGATGGAGCGCATCGCCGGCAACATCGAGCGCTCGCAGGAACTGATCGCCCGTTCGCTCGAGCTCAAGCCGGATCAGCCGTCTGCGCTGCGGACGTACGGCTCCGACCACAAGCACGAGTATGGCGACGCCATCTTTCGCCAGTTGAACATGGCGGCCGCGGCGCTGGCCGAGATGGAGCCGATCGACCAGGTTCACATCCATTACGCGCAGGCCAAGGCGCTCGAGGACGTCGGCGAGCTGGACGCGGCGTATCGGCATTACGCATTGGCCGGCAACAAGAAGCGCGGGCTGGAAAATTACAGCGAGCGCAGTGTCGTGCGGATGTTCGGCCTGATTCCCAAAGTGGTGACGGCGCAGTCCATCGCGGCGACGCCTCAAAACGGGTATGCGAGCGAAGCGCCGGTCTTCATTCTCGGCATGCCGCGTTCCGGCACCTCGTTGATGGAGCAGATCCTGTCGTCGCATCCGGATATTTTCGGCGCGGGTGAGTTGAAGTTCCTGACCGGCATCGTCGATAACATCCAGGTTGCCGGTCATCGCCTGCGGCTGAACGAGGCTGAGCCGGTCTTTCCGTACGAAGAGCAGGCGACGTGGGAAACGCGCGGTCGCCGCTATGTCGAGAAGCTCGAACAGCTCGCCCCGAAGCCGTACAAGCGCATCGTCGACAAGATGCCGGGCAATTTCACGATGGTCGGTCTGATCCACGCGATTCTGCCGAACGCGAAAATCATCCATAGCCGTCGGCATCCGGTGGAAACCTGCCTGTCGTGCTATCGCATCCATTTCGCCGAAGGCCAGCTCTGGTCGTACAACCTGCGGGAGCTGGGGCGCTATTACCGGCACTACTGGAACCTCATGCAGCACTGGCGCGAGCAGTTCCCGGGTGTGATGTACGAGGTCCGTTACGAGGACAATGTCGCCGACGTCGAAAAGCAGGCACGTGCGCTGATCGCGCATCTGGGCCTCGAGTGGCATGAGGGCTGCCTGGAGTTCTACAACACCGACCGTCCAGTGATGACCGCGAGCGCGTCGCAGGTCCGCAAACCGATCTACAAAACGTCAGTCAATCGCTGGCGCAAGTACGAAAAGCATCTGGGGCCGCTGCTCGACGAGATCGGCGATATCGTCGAACAGTACGAAGCCGAGATCGCACATCTTGCAGGCAAGAATGACGCGCCGGCACTGCCGGGCAAGGCGCGGCAGGAATAGCGCATGCGTATGCCTGTCCACCGATGCGCCGACTTGCGAAGTTGTGATCCGCTATGAAGTTTTCGGTTGCGCGACGATACCGGATCGCTCTGCCTGGCCTGCTGCTGGTGCTGGCTGTGCACGATGTCGCGGCGGCAGGCAACAGACGTCCACCGCCGGGTATCTGGCCAGATAAGGTATTTCACTGGTACTACAACCCTGCGCAACAACCGGCCTGGCTCGACGCCGATGAAGCGCGCGAGCGCGTGCAGGCGGCCATCGAGAAATGGCAGGTCTGCGGTTTGCGTTCGGACTATCGAGGTGAAACCGGACTCGTTCCCGGCAGGATGGATGGCGTCAATGTCGTCGGCTGGAACGCCGGGCTGAAGCGATTGCGTGCGTTGACCCAGGGCAGAGCATACAATGGCCAACTCCTCGAGCGCGACGTAATGTTCAATCCGGCCAGACGCGAGTTCGAGCAATTTCCGCGCTTGCTGACGAAAGTCATGGCGCATGAAATGGGGCATGCGATCGGCCTGACGCATGCGAACCGCTGCGACGCCGTCATGACGCTGGCGGCCGATTGCCCCCGGCAACGCGCGGCGCAGCTTCCGATCGTTCCGACCGATGACGATCTGCAGCGCTGCAAGGCTTTGTACGGTGCTGAATAGCCGGGAAGGCCGACCGCTAGCCACCTGAACAGGGGATACCCGCTGCCGTCGCCGCGGGTCACCCTTGCGCCCTCGGACACTTGGGGGTGGATCATGGCGGCAATCAAATTGGGATTTGCGATGCTGGCGATCGCCAGCGCGGCGATGCTGAGCGGCTGCAACGACAACGTTCCGCACAATGGTTCGCCTGACGGCGAATCGACCGGTGGCGAAACCACGGGTGGCGAAACCACGGGTGGCGAAACCACAGGCGGCGAGACGACCGGTGGGGAGACCACGGGTGGTGAAACGACCGGCGGCGAAACCACTGGCGGTGAAACCACGGGCGGTGAAACCACAGGCGGCGAGACCACGGGTGGGGAGACCACGGGCGGTGAAACGACCGGTGGCGAAACCACGGGCGGCAGCACCGGCGGCGAAAGCGCGCGCGCCTGTTTCAATCCGCAGCTGTCGACGGTCGGCACGCGTCTCGTCTGGGTGCTGCGCACCACCGATGGCGCATCGGGAATCCAGCTGACGACCACGAGCGACATCCTCGTCAATCGGGAGACGACCTTCAACGGACACAACGCCATCGAAGCGGTTGCGGAGGTCGATGCGGTCGCCAGCGATCCGACCTATTCGTCGAAGAGCACGACCAAGACGTACACGTCCGTCGATGCGGACCACTATTCGAGCCAGGCTTTCGGGACCGTGTCGGACGTCACGTCGCCGATCGCCAGCACGCTCAACACGAAGTTCGATCCGCCGATGGAACATCACTACGATCTCGATCCGGGACAGAGCTATACGCAGACGTTCACCGTCACGGTGGACGGCACCGCCACGGCGGCCGGCATGTCGATTCCGCTTCCGACCACCACCGCCACTAACAAGCTCAAGCGCACCTATGTCGGCCGCGATTCGATCACGGTGCCGGCCGGTACGTTCGAAACCTGCCACTTCCAGGAAGACACCACGGTTGAAGGCGCGACGACGACCACCGATCTGTGGATGACCGTTGGTTCCGGCGTCGAGGTCAAGGCGATCAGCGATGGCGACGAAACCGTGCTCATCAGCGCCAGCATCAACGGCACGCCGATCGACTGACGTTCACGGCAGCAAGTTGCAATCGAGGCGCGGCTCTGCGGAGCCGCGCCTTTTTTGTTGCGCAATCCCGTAGCCTGGATGCAATCCGGGACTGAAACCGCCTCCTCACCCAACCCTCTCCTCCGAGGGCGGAGAGGGCTTTTACGTGCTCCCCTCCGCCCGCTTGCGGGGGGAGGGGCTGGGGGAGGTGGGGATTTCGTCAACGCATCCTCCTCACCCAAGCTCTCCTCCAAAGAGGGAGAGGGCTTTGCATTGCGGACTCCCTCTCTCCGCGAGCGGGGAGAGTGTTGGGGTGAGGGGCCGCGGATTGCATCCGGGTTGCGGCTGTTCGTCGTAGGAAATCGCACTCCATCGACGTGCTTTGCGCGACGACCGCGCTACCATGCGCCCAACGCGCACAGACGCGAAACGATCGAATCAAACGGGGATCATCATGCGTCGATTTCTTGTGGGTGGCGTGCTGGCGGCGGCGTTCGGCCTGCTGGTGGCCTGCGGCAGCAGCAGTACGCCGGTTGCGGAAACGGGCTCGGGCGGCGGCAGCGAAGTCGACGCCGATTTCCATACGCTGAAGACGCCGCCGCTGGCGCCGGGCCAGTTCGAACTGATGACGCTGTCGAC
>Ga0164242_10004469_pt1 | contig 15699 bp, 14 predicted proteins | sample OricomgcompostMG_FD_108783 | JGI IMG/M metagenome (GOLD analysis project Ga0164242, IMG submission 108783) | Miracle-Growth compost microbial communities from Emeryville, California, USA - Original compost - Miracle growth compost (MG) ... | reverse complement strand
CCGTCCGTCCACCGCTCGACCGCCCGGACGATCTTGTTCACGTCGACCGGTTCGCTGTCGCCGTTGCGCTTGCGTACGTGCATCATCGTCGCTCTCTCCTCGCGAGCTCGATACAGACACCTGTCCCGGGTCGGGACGCAGGCGAGCCGGCAGGTCTTCGGACTCGCGGGCACGACCGGACGCGGACGTCCGGCCACCTACTGGCCGTCGCTTCCCGGACTGATCAGGTCCAGTGCTGTTACCCTGCGGCGACTCCGCGCTCGCTCCGCTCCTCGGCCCCCACTGGGGGATCTCCCCGTTGTCGGGGGGGCCTGCGATGCTCACTCGCTGTCGTCGCCGGGTAGACGGCGGTCGTTTTCCCACTCACCGCTGCGGGGCAGTCCCGGATTCGCACCGGGTTCCCTCTTGTCTCGGCGTTCCTGGCGGGGACGCCGAACCAGCTGCCGCACACCATATGTAGGGGGTACGACAACGTACGGGAGGCACATGTCGTGTCGGCGTGTCGCCGGTCGACCGCTCGTGCGGAGCCGGTGACCGTTGTCGGGGGACGCGCCTACGGTGGTCGAAACGCCGCGACAGCCCGCCCGAAACCGCCAGGGAGCACCCCGCCATGAGCACACTGCAGGACCGGCCGAACACCGCGTTGCTCGTCATCGACGTCCAGACCGGAGTCGTCGCCGAGAGCTACGAACGCGACACCGTGGTCGGCAACATCGCGACCGTCGTGGACAAGGCGCGACAGGCGGGTGTGCCCGTGGTCTGGGTCCAGCACTCCAGCGAGAACCTGCCGCTGGACAGCGACAGCTGGCAGATCGTTCCTGAGCTCGAGCCCGACAGCGCCGAGCCGCTCGTCCGCAAGAAGTACCCGGACTCGTTCGAGGAGACGACGCTCGAGAGCGTGCTCGCCGGGCTCGGTGCCGGCCACCTGGTGGTCACCGGCGCGCAGACCGACGAGTGCGTCCGCTCGACGCTGCACGGCGCGATCGTGCGCGGCTACGACGCGCTGCTGGTCAGCGACGCGCACACGACCGAGGACCTCAGCGAGTGGGGTGCGCCGCCGCCGGACAAGGTCATCGCGCACACAAACCTGTACTGGGAGAACCACGCCGCGCCGGGACGGACCGCCGGCGTGGTGAAGACCGCGGATCTGGACTTCGCCGCGGGCGCCTGAATTTCGCTGTCAGACAACTCGGTTGCGGCGAGACGTCCCGTTTGCGCACCATGGTGTTCGAGGACGGCTGGAGTGCTTGGTCGCCCCCGCACCGACCCGCGGCAGAACTTCTGCCGGCCCGGACCTGGAGGGGGTTAACCATGACCACCCGAACACCGGTCGCACCTGAGCCCATCACGGCGACGGCGGCCGAGGAGAGAATCCGCGAGTCCGCCCTGCGGCCCGGCCCCGTCGGCCGCGTCGGGCTCGAACTGGAGGGCCAGCTCGTCGACTTCGCCGTACCGGGCACCCGCCTCGACTGGGACGCGATCGCCGAGTTGGCCCCGGTGATCCAGTCCGCGGCGGGACGCAGCACGGTGACGTTCGAACCGGGCGGGCAGGTGGAGCTGTCCGGCCCGCCCGCCGCCGGGATCGTGCCCGCGGTCGAGACGTTGCGGTCGGACGCGCAGCGCGTGCGTCTCGCGCTCGCCGAGCAGGGCGCCGGGCTGGCCTGGCTCGGCGCGGACCCCGTCCGCCCGGCGCGCCGGGTCAACCCGCGCCCGCGCTACGCCGCGATGGCGGAGCACTTCACCGCCGTGGGCGCGGGCGAGGCGGGCGCGACGATGATGTGCGCGACCGCCGCCCTGCAGGTGAACCTCGAGGCCGGCCCGGCGGAAGGCTGGGCCGATCGCGTCGCGCTCGCCCAGCAGCTCGGCCCGACGCTGACCGCGATCTCCGCCTGTTCGCGCTGGCTGTCCGGCCGCGACACCGGCTACGCCTCCGCGCGTGAGCTTGCCTGGAGCGCGCTGCGCGCGGCGCCGCAGCCGTCCGCCGACCCGGTGGAGGAGTGGATGCGCTACGCCCTCGCCGCGCCGGTGATGTTCTGCGCGGACGATCAGGGCGCGCGTCCGGTGCGGTCCCGCGTGCCGTTCGCGGAGTGGCTGAGCGGCCGCGTCCGGCTGGACGACCGGCTGCCGACGGCGCGCGACGTCGACACGCACCTGAGCACGCTGTTCCCGCCCGTCCGGCTGCGCGGCTACCTGGAGCTGCGCTACTTCGACGTGTGCCCGCCGCGCTGGTGGCCGGCGATCGCGGCGGTCGTGACCGTCCTGCTGGACACCCCGGCCGCCGCGGACGCGGCCCGCGACGCGATCGCGCCGGTCGGGCAGCTGTGGGCCGAGGCCGCGCGCGACGGGCTGCGCGATGCCCGGCTCGCGGCCGCCGCGCGCCGGTGCACCGAGATCGCCGCGGCCCACGCCCCGGACGAACTGCGCACCGCCGTCGAGGATCTCGCCGACCTGGTCGCGGGCGGCCGCAGCCCCGGCGACCTGATCGCCGGACGCATCGCCGAGGTCGGCTCGCTGGACGCGTTCGCGGAGCTTGCGCATGCGTGAGGACGTGGTGCGCGACCTGAACCGGGCGCGCCGGCGCACCGAACTGCTGACCGATCTGGACGACGCGACGCTGCGCGCGCAGCACGACGCGCTGATGAGCCCGCTCGTCTGGGACCTCGCCCACATCGGCCAGCAGGAGGAGCTGTGGCTGCTGCGCGCCGGCAACCCGGACCGGCCGGGCATGCTGCCCGCGTCCGTCGACGCGCTGTACGACGCGTTCGAGCACCCGCGCGCCGAGCGTCCCTCGCTGCCGCTGCTGCCGCCGGTCGACGCCCGCGCGTTCGTGCACGAGGTGCGCGGACGGGTACTCGACTTCATCGAGCGCACGCCCGACGACGACCTGTTCACCGCCGGCATGGTCGCGCAGCACGAGGAACAGCACGACGAGACGATGCTGGCCACGCTGCAGCTGCGCACCGGCCCGCCCGTGCTGACCGCCCAACCGCTGCCTGCTGGACGCGCGCTGGACAGCGAGCGGGTCTTCGTGCCCGGCGGCGAGTTCGTGCTCGGCGTCGACGGCACGGGCGAGCCGTTCTCGCTGGACAACGAGCGGCCCGCCCACACCGTGCACGTGCCGGCGTTCTGGATCGGGCGCACGCCGGTCACGAACGCGCAGTGGCAGCAGTTCATCGCCGACGGCGGGTACCGCGAGCCGCGCTGGTGGTCGCCGCGCGGCTGGCTGCACCGGCTCGAGCACGGCATCGAGCGGCCGAAGTTCTGGACGGCCGCCGGCACCCGCATTCGGTTCGGCGTGCAGGAGGACGTGCCCCCGGACGAGCCGGTGCAGCACGTCGACTACTTCGAGGCCGAGGCGTTCGCCGCCTGGGCCGGCGCGCGGCTGCCCACCGAGATCGAGTGGGAGAAGGCGTGCGCGTGGGATCCGGACACGGGCACGCGGCGCCGCTGGCCGTGGGGCTCGGCCGATCCCGACCCGGCGCTGGTGAACCTCGGCGGTGGCGCGCTGCGGCCGGCGGCCGTCGGCGCCTATCCCGCGGGCGCGTCCGCGTACGGCGCCGAGCAGTTGATCGGCGACGTGTGGGAGTGGACGTCCTCGGACTTCCAGCCGTGGCCCGGCTTCACCCCGATGATCTACCGCCGCTACAGCGAGCCGTTCTTCGGCGGCGACTACAAGGTGCTGCGTGGCGGGTCCTGGGCCACCGCGGCGTCGGCGATCCGCCCGTCGTTCCGCAACTGGGACCATCCGATCCGGCGGCAGATCTTCACCGGCGTCCGCCTCGCGTGGGACGAGCCGGCCGCGGGAGCCGCCTGATGTGCCGGCACCTGGCGTGGCTCGGCGCGCCCCGCACGCTCGCCTCGCTCGTCCTGGACGGCGAGTCCGCGCTGCTCGTGCAGTCGTACCGGCCGCGGCGGCAGCGGCACGGCACGATCAACGCGGACGGCTGGGGTGTCGGCTTCTACGCGGACGGGCGCGCGGAACCGGCCCGCTGGCGCTCGGACCGTCCCCTCTGGAGCGACGCGTCGTTCGCCTCGCTCGCGCCGGTGATCACGTCCGGCTGCGTGCTCGCCGCGGTGCGCTCGGCCACCGTCGGCATGCCCATCGACGAGACGTCCACCGCGCCGTTCACGGACGGCCGCTGGCTGCTGTCGCACAACGGGATCGTCGACTGCGCGGTGCTGGGTCCGCAGCTGCGTGCCGAGTCCGTGTGCGACTCGGCCGTGCTCGCCGCGTACGTGTTCGAGCGCGGGGCCGAGCACCTCGGCAAGGTCGTCCGCGAGGTCGGCGGACGCGATCCCGGCGCGCGGCTGAACCTGCTCGCGACCGACGGCACCCGGCTGCTCGCGACCACGTGGGGCGACACGCTCAGCGTGCTGCGCACCGACGACGGCGTGCTCGTCGCGAGCGAACCGACCGATGACGACCCGCGCTGGACCGACGTGCCGGACCGCTCGCTCGTCGACGTGTCTGCCGGCCTCATCACCATCAGCAGTCTGGAGGATTGACAGTGGTTGCCGACCTGCACGTGCACCTGGCGCCGGACTCCTACCGCGCAGCGCTGCGTGCCGACGTGCTCGCCGGCCTCACCGCGACCCGCAAGTGGTTGCCGCCGAAGTACTTCTACGACGCGCACGGCAGCGAGCTGTTCGACCAGATCACCCGGCTGCCGGAGTACTACCCGACCCGGACCGAGACCGCGATCCTGACCGCCCACGCCGACGAGATCGCCAAGCTGTCGGCCGCGCGCATGCTGGTCGAGCTGGGCAGCGGGACGTCCGAGAAGACACGGCTGCTGCTGAGCGCGTTCGCCGCGGCCGGCGGCCTGGACTGCTTCGTCCCGTTCGACGTCGACCCGGCGGTGCTGGAGCAGGCCGCGACCGCGATCGGCAGCGAGTACCCGGGCCTGCGGGTGGAGCCGGTGGTGGGCGACTTCGAGCAGCACCTCGGCGAACTGCCGGCCGGCGACGCGCGCATGATCGCGTTCCTCGGTTCGACGATCGGCAACCTCGCGCCCCGCGCCCGCGCGTCCTTCCTGGCCACCGTCGCCGCGACGATGGGGCCGGCGGACACGTTCCTGCTCGGCACCGATCTGGTCAAGGACGTCGGCCGGTTGCTGCGCGCGTACGACGACAGCGCCGGCGTGACCGCGCAGTTCAACCGCAACGTGCTGACGGTGGTGAACCGCGAGCTGCACGCGGACTTCGACGTCGAGGCCTTCGAGCACGTGGCTCTGTGGAACGAGTGCGAGGAGTGGATCGAGATGCGCCTGCGCGCCGCCCGCGCGCAGACCGTCACCGTCGCCGACCTCGGCATCACCGTCGAGTTCGCCGCCGGCGAGACGCTGCACACCGAGATCTCCGCCAAGTTCCGGCCTGACGGCATCGCGGCGGAACTGCGCGCGGCGGGCCTGGAGACGGTCGAGTTCTGGACGGACCCGGCCGGCGACTTCGGGCTGACCCTCGCCCGCCTCGCTCGATGAGCGAACCGGCCGACCGCTGGCGGCAGTGGGCGGACCGCCGTCCGAACGCGACCGTTCTGCACCTGGACACCGCCGCGGCCGGGCGGATGTCCGTCGCGGTGCGCCGCGCGGTCGCCGAGCACCTCGACCGGGAGGCCCAGTCCGGCGCGTACGTCGCCGAGGGCGAGGCCGCCGGCGTCGTCACCGAGGGACGGGCCGACCTGGCCGGGCTGCTCGGACTGCCCGCCGACGGCGTCGCGTTCATGGAGAGCGCGACCACCGGGCTGCAGGTGCTGCTGCGCACCTGGCCGCTGCCTGCGGGCGCCCGCGTCGGCGTCGTCGCCAGCGAGTGGGGACCCAATCTGCAGGAGATGCGCTGGCACGGACTCGAGCCGGTCGAACTGGCGACCGAGCCCGACGGACGCATCGACCTGGACGCCCTCGCCCGCACGCTGGACACGAACCCGCCCGCGCTCGTGCACCTGACCCAGGCCGCGTCGCACCGGCCGCTGATCCAGCCCGTCGCTGCGGCCGTGGCCGTGTGCCGCGCGGCCGGCGTGCCGCTGTGGGTGGACGCGGCGCAGGCGCTCGGGCAGGTCGACACCGCGACCGGCGCGGACGCGATCTACGCGACCGGCCGCAAGTGGCTGGCCGGGCCGCGCGGCGCGGGCCTGCTCGGCGTCGCCGAGCCGTGGTGGGACCGGCTGCGGATCGAGCGGCCGGTGCTGGTCGCGCCGGACCGTCCGCGCATGCAATGGCTGGACTCGCACGAGGCGAGCCTGGCCGGCCGGATCGGGCTGTGCGCCGCGGTGCGCGAGTACCTCGCCCTCGACCCGCGCGCCGTCACCGAGCGGCTGGCCGAAGTGGGACGGGCCACCCGCGCGGCGCTGGCCGGGCTGCGCGACTGGACGGTCGTGGATGCCGGCGATGCGGACGGCGCGATCACCGCGCTCGAACCGGCGCCGGGCGTGGACCCGGTCGTCTCACGCGCTCGACTGCTGGAGCGCCACGCGATCCTGACCACGGTGTCGCAGCCGGTGCGCGCGCCGCTGGAGATGAGCGGGCCGCTGCTGCGCGTCAGCCCGCAGGTCGACTGCGACGACGACGCGCTCGCGCGACTGCGCACCGCGCTGGACGAGCGAGCGCGCTAGCTCGCCTCGTGCGGGACGCTCAACCGGGGGACCCCGCCGAGGCCCAGGTTGTAACGCAGCCGGTCGCCGTACTCGGCGAGCTTGTCCCACAGCGCGGCGTGCGCGGGCCACGGGATGGGCTCGTCGCCGTCCAGCCAGCTCTCGCCGAACGTGATCCACACCAGCGTCCAGTCGGCCGCGTCGGCCCACCGCCCGTTGCTGTAGTCGATCAGCGACCGGCGGATCTGGAACGCCAGCCGCGGCGCGTCCGGGAACGTCGGTACGCGGTGCACCGCCCAGACCCGGAAGTCGTTGGCCATCAGGTCGAGCTCGAAGTCGCGCAGCACCGACGGGTCGACCAGAACGGTCGCCACGTTCTCGTGCCCCTGCGGCCTCATACCCTCGAGTATTCACGCGGTCACCGACTGCGTCATCTCCGTTCGCCGGACCGGGCCGGGTATCAGCCGGCTGTGCGAGCATCTGCCGCGTGAACGTCGCGGCCCGGTTCGACGACCTCGCAGCGGGCGTCGCGTGGCACTTCGGCCCGCCCCGGCGCGTGCTGCGCGCCCGCACCCTCGCGGACGTGGTCCCGGTGCTGCGCGCGGCGGAGACGGCGACGGGAACCGGCGCCTGGGCGTACGGGTACGTCGGGTACGAGGCGGCGCCCGCGTTCGACCCCGCGCTGACCGTCCGGCCGCCCGCGGCAGGGGACCCGCCGCTCGCGTGGTTCGCGATCTGCGACCCGCCCACGGAGGTCGCGCCGGTGCAGCCACGGCCGGCGCCGGCGCGGGCGGCGTGGCATCCCGACACGTCCGCCGCGTCGTTCGCCGCGTCCGTCGACCGCATCCGAACCGCGATCGCCGACGGCCGCGTCTACCAGGCGAACCTGACGACCCGCCTGCGCGGGACGGTCGCCGACCCGGTCGCCGGCTACGCGGCGCTGGCCCACGCGCAGGGCGGCGCGTACCACGCGCTGCTCGACATCGGCACGCACGTGATCGCGAGCGCCAGCCCGGAGCTGTTCTTCCAGTGGACGGACGCGGGCCTGCTGACCCGGCCGATGAAGGGCACCGCGGCTCGCGGCGCGACGCCCGCCGCGGACGAGCGCAACCGCGCGGCGCTGCGGTCCAGCGCGAAGGAGCGCGCGGAGAACGTGATGATCGTGGACCTGCTGCGCAACGACCTGTCGCGCGTGGCCGCGACGGGCACGGTGCGCGTCCCGGCGCTGCTGCGGGCCGAGGCGTACGACACGGTCTGGCAGCTCACCTCGGACGTCACCGCGACACCCGCCGCGGCCACGACCGCGGTCGACGTCTTCGCCGCGCTGTTCCCGTCCGGCTCGGTGACCGGCGCGCCCAAGGCGGCGGCGATGCGGCTCATCGCCGAGCTGGAGGACTCGCCGCGTGGGATCTACTGCGGCGCGATCGGCATGCTCGCTCCCGCGGGCGCGCCGTTCCGCGCCCGGTTCAGCGTCGCGATCCGCACGCTGGTCGTCGCCCGCGACGGCACGGCCGAGTACGGCGTCGGCAGCGGGATCACCTGGGGTTCGCGCCCGGACGACGAGCACGCCGAGGCGCTGCTCAAGGCGGCGATCCTGCGCGAGGCCGTGGCGACGGCCGAGCCACAGCTGCTGGAGACGATGCGGTACGAGCCCGAGGCCGGGATCCGCAACCTGGAGCTGCACCTGCGGCGGCTTACCGGTTCGGCCGAGCAGCTCGGATTCCCCTGTGCCGACAAGGCGATCCGCGCCCGGCTGGCCGAGCTCGAGGCACGGAGTCCGCGGCGCGTCCGGTTGCTGCTGGCGCGGGACGGCACCGTCACCGTCGAGCACACGCCGCTCGACACGGCCCCCGGGCCGGTGCGGCTCGCGATCGATACGCAGCCGAGCCCGCCGCCGGACGACTGGTGCCGGCACAAGACGACCCGCCGGGACCGCTACCAGGCTGCCGCGGCCCGCTGCCCGGACACCGACGACGTCGTGCTCGTCGACGGCAGCGGACGGCTGATCGAGACCACGGTCGCGAACCTGGCCGTCCGGCTGGACGGCCGGTGGTGGACTCCGCCGCTGAGCAGCGGCTGCCTGCCGGGTGTCGAACGCTCGCGGCTGCTGGCCGACGGCACGCTGGCCGAGCGCACGCTGACCACGGCCGACCTGCGCCGCGCGGAAGGTCTGGCCGTAATCAGCTCGCTGCGCGGCTGGCGCGACGCCGTGCTCGCATAGCGTCGCGCCAGCCGGCCTTGCGGCGAGGGATCAGTCGGCGACGATTCCTTCGCCACCGACCGCACCGGGGACGGTGACCCGGCCGATGCGCGTGAGCGCGCCGTGCTTGCCGATCGCGTACTCGTCGACGATGCCCTTGGCACCGGTCTGCACGTACAGGTAACGACGCCCGGCCGGGATCGCCGCGTCCACGGTTCCCGCATCCGTCGCGGTAGTGCCCTCACTGTGCGGCGCCCCGGTCGCCGGGACGAAGTACGACGACAGCGTGCCGCTGCCCGCGTTCGACAGGTAGACGTGCCGGCCGACGCCCACGATCCAGCAGGTGGCGGCCTGCCCGGTCGCCGAACGCGCGACCAGCTTGGCGGCGCCGGACCGGGTCAGCCGGTAGGTTGCGACGGCATTGTCCCCGGCCTCGGCGAGCGCGAACTGGTTCGCGGACGTGAACGTGACCGCGAACGGCACGTTGCCGGCGTCGGTCGTCACGACCGGGCGCGCCGACAGGCCGCGGCTGCCGTCCACCTGGAACACATCGATCGCGTTGCCGTTCGCCTTGGTGGTGACGACCAGCCGGGTGCCGTCCGGGCTGAACGCGATCTGCCCGGGCGTCGTGACGAACTCCGGCGTCGCGTGCGCGTCGAGACCGAGGGTGCGGCGCCACACCGGGATGCGGTGCAGCCGGCCGTGCTCGCGCAGGAAGCCCTGCACGCTGCCGCCGTTGCGCGCGTTCAGCACGTACACCAGCGAACCGTGCACGGCGATGCTCACCGGGAAGATGCCGCCCGAGTGCAGCGTCTGCAGCCGGCGCAGGTGCGTGCCGTCGACCGCGAACACGGTGATCGTGTTGCTTCCGGCGTTCACGGCGTAGAGCCGCTGGTGCGCCGAGTCCAGGGCGAGGCTGCCCTGCGAGGCGAGGTGGTCGACCACGGAACCGTCCAGCACGCCGCCGCGACCGCCGGTGCGGTACGTGCCGGCCTTGACCAGCCGGCCGTGCGCGCCGCTGCGGTAGGCGACCACGGCGTTGCCGTGCGGGTTGTCGGTCTGGACGAACACGGCGTGGACGGCCGGGCGCGCGTGTGGGGTCGCCGCGGTGGCTGGCCCTGCCGCGACCAATCCGGCGGCGGCCAGGGCGGCGGTACCGGCCGCGGCGAATCGAATTCGGGTACTCATGCGGATCCTCTTTCGGTGTCGACGTTCCAACTCGGTCGCAGGGTTGGTGCCGCGGCAGGGTGTGCGTCTTACCGGCGAGGACGGACCTATCATCGGACCGTGACGTCCGCCCCGCTCGTCGGTCCGTCCGGCCGCGCGCTGGACGACGACTCGGCGAACTGGCTGCGCTGCCTCGACGAGGCGTCGGCCGAGCGGGACGAGGCGATCGCGCGCCTGCACGAGCTGCTGCTGCGGGCGGCGCGGCGCGAGGCCTCGCGGCGGGCGCCGCGGCTGCGCATCACCGGTCCGGAGCTGGAGGACCTCGCGCACCAGGCGGCCGACGACGCGCTCGTCTCGGTCCTCGGCAAGCTGCACACCTTCCGCGGCGACAGCCGGTTCACCACCTGGGTCTACAAGTTCGCCGTGTTCGAGGTGTCCGGGAAGATCGGCCGGCACTTCTGGCAGGCCTGCGACGTCCGCCTGGACGCGGCGCAGTGGGAGCTGCTGCCGGACCGCTTCGGCATGGACCCGCACGAGGCGGCCCACTCGGCGGGCCTGCTGGCCGAGCTGCGGCGCACCGTCGAGGAGGAGTTCACCGAGCACCAGCGGCGGGTGTTCGTCGCCATCGTCGTCGACGGGATCCCGCTGGACGCCCTCGTGCACCGGCTGGGCACCAACCGCAACGCCATTTACAAGACGGTTTTCGACGCGCGCCGTAAGTTGCGCGCCGCGCTGGTCACCAAGGGTTATCTGCAGGACGAGGCGGGCGGGCGATGACGGAGCGGACGGACGGACGCGCGGCGCTGGAGCGCTTCCTGCGCACGGACCCCCAGGACCCGGGTTGCGAGCAGGTCATGGAGCACCTGGACGCGTACGTCGAGCTCGTGCTGGCCGGCGCCGACCCCGAACTGACCTATCCCGGGCTCACCGCGCACCTGCGCACCTGTTCGCCGTGCGCGGAGGACTTCGACGGCCTGCTCGCGCTGCTGCGCGACGCGTCCGCGAGCTGATCCGCCCGACAGCGCGTCAGCAGCGGAACGCGCTGACCAGTTCGTCCAGCTCGCCGGCCAGGCTGCCCAGCGACTCGGCCCGCTCGCGCGTGGTCCGCACGCCGGTCGCCGCCTGCTCGGCCGCCGTCGCGACACCGCTCACGTTGTCGGCGATGTCGTTGGTGGCCGTGGCGGCCTCGCTGATCGCGCGGGTGAACTCGGCGGTGGTCGCCGTCTGCTCCTCGACAGCGGCCGCGATCGTGCTGGCCAGGTCGTTGATCCGGGTGGTCGCGTCCGAGATGGCGGCGATGGAGTCGACCACCGCGGCCGTCCCCTTCTCGATCGCGGCGAGCCGCGCGGCGATGTCGTCGGTCGCGCTGGCGGTGTGCCCGGCCAGCTGCTTGACCTCGTCGGCGACGACGGCGAAGCCCTTGCCCGCCTCGCCGGCGCGCGCCGCCTCGATGGTGGCGTTGAGCGCCAGCAGGCTGGTCTGCGCCGCGACTCCGGAGATCAGGTCCAGCACCTGGCTGATCTCACTGGACGCGGTGCTCAGCGACTCGACCGTCGCACCGGCGTCACCGGCGGCGTTGACGGCCTCGGCCGCGACGCGCGCGGCCTCGGACGCCGAGCGCGCGATCTCGTCGATCGACTGCGACATCTGCCGCGCGCCGGCCGCGATGCTGCTCATGCTCGCGTTGACCTCTTCGGTGGCGCCCGCGACCACGGTCGCCTGCGAGCTGGTCTGCTCCGCTCCGGCGCCGAGCTGCTCGGACACGACGCCGAGCTCACCCGCCGACGTGTGCAGCGCCTTGCTGCTCTGGGCGAACCGGCCGATGACGCCCTGCATGCGGTCGACCAGCGTGTTGAACGCGCTGGCCAGCGCCCCCAGTTCGTCGGTGCGGTCCTCGTCGACGCGGGCGGTCAGGTCACCGTCGCCCTCGGCGATGTTGCGCATCCGGGCGCAAAGCTCGCGCAGCGGACGGATGATGCCCAGCGCCAACCAGACCATGACGGCGGCGAGCAGCAGGGCGCCGACGATCAGCAGCACGATCTCGAGGACCTTGCCGGTGCGCGCGGCCGAGGCGAGCCGGTGCGCCGCCGCGTCTGACGCCGATCCCTCCAGCTTCAGCAGCTTGCTGAACTGCGTCGGCAAATCGTTGGACGGCTGCAGGTTATCGACACTGACCGCCCGCACCGCCTGCTTGATCTGACCGGCGTGGCCGAACTTGCCGAGCTCGACGGTGAACGTGTTGTAGTCGCTGAGGTCGGTGTTGATCTTGTCGACCAGCTTGCGCTCCGCCGGCGAGGTCGCGAGCGAGGCGACCTCCTTCATGTCGGCCTGCGTGCTCTTGTACGCGTCGACCGCCTGCTGCCAGGTCGTCTCGGCCAGGCTCTTCTGCGACGGGTCGCCGAGCGCGATCACCGCGCCGTACATGTTCGACTGGTCGTCGTCCAGCGTCCAGTCCTCGTAGGCCTGCGCCACCGACCGCTCGATGTGCTGCGCGGCCTCGGCCTGGGAGCTGAGCGAATTCATGTTGCCGAACGTCGTGATCGCGAGAACCGCGGACGTGGTGAATACCGCGCAGCTCGCCGCGCCGGCAATGACGAATTTGGTACGGACGGTCAGTGGTCGCACGGCGTAACTCCTACGGTCAAGGGTCGCAGGAGCTATCGACGCGCCTTCCGGGGAATTTAGGGAAACGTGCCGACGGAATGCATTCGCTATCGCGCGCCGAATTCGGCCGATAACGCGAACAAGATCAATTCTGATGCCATTTCAAGATCGAATTCGCGCTGCCGGACCGGGATCAGCCGGTGGCCGCTTCGGCCGCCTGCTGGGCCTGGCGCAGCGCGCTGGTGAGCACCTCGACCGGCTGCGCCCCGGAGACGCCGAAGCGGCGGTCGATCACGAAGAACGGGACGCCGGTGATGCCGAAACCGCGGGCGTCCGCGAGATCCTGCGCGACGTCGTCTGCATAGGCGTCGCCGGCCAGCACCCGCTCGGCCTCGGCACGCTCCAGCCCGGCCTCCGCGCACAGCCCGGCCAGGGAGTCGTCGTCGAACACCGATCGCCGCTCGGTGAAGTGGGCGGCGTAGAGCCGTTCGAGCAGCTCGTCCTGGCGGCCGCGCTCGCGCGCGAGATGCAGCAGCCGGTGTGCCCGGAACGTGTTGCCGCTGAGCTGACCGTCCAGGTGGTACTCCAGCCCGTCCATGGCGGCACGCTGCTCCATCTGCCGCTGCATCTGCTCGGCCTCGGCCACGCTCATGCCGTACTTGTCCGACAGCATCTGCACCGTAGGCTCGCCCGCTCCGTCCGGCGCGGACGGATCGAGCTGGAACGAGCGGTGCACCACGGTCACGTCGTCGCGACCGTCGAAGTCGGCGAGGGCGCGCTCGAAGCGGCGCTTGCCGAGGTAGCACCACGGGCAGACGACGTCGGAGAAGATCTCAACCAGCATGCCAACCACAACCGCTGCGGCGGCCCAACGCTTCCCGCGCTCAGGCCGCGGGCAACTCGTCGGGATAGGTGATGTCGACCTCGGCGATCTCTTTGCGGAAGTCGCGGCGGTTGTTCGTGATGAACCGGTCCGCTCCGGCGTACACGGCCGTCGCGACTCTCGAGCAATCACGAGGCGATGCCGAGGACGAACGGGAACACCCCGCTCGCACCGGCCTGCCGGAGCATCCGGGCAACCACGGTGAGCGTCCAGCCGGTGTCGGTGAAGTCGTCGACGAGCAGGACGTCGCGGCCGTCGACCGCGGCCACCAGCGGCTCGGGCAGTACGTAACTGCCCCAGACCTCGCGCAGCCGCAGCGCGCTGTTCGACCGGCCGGTCGCCGACGGGCCGACGTGCTCGGCGGTGCCGAGCAGCGGCAGCCGGCCGATCTCGCCGAGCCGCCCCGCCAGGTCCGCGAGCAGCGTGGGGCGCCGCCGCGAGCCGACGGTGACGATCGCTTCCGGCCTGCGCGTCCAGTCCCACTCGGCCAGCGCGCGCACGCACGCGCGCACCAGCTCGTCCGGGACGGCGCCGTCGGGGGAGTCGTCGCGCAGCAGCGCGCGCACCTGCTGGCCGTAACCCAGGTCGGTGAACCGGGCGAGCGCCCGCCCGGGCTCGGGTTGCTCGCCGCCGTCGATCTTGCCGCGGGCGTCCACGCCGAGGCTCGGCATCGCCGTAGGCCACATCCGGCGCGGCTCGACGCGGACGCCGGGCCGGGCCAGCGTCGCGGACGCCGCCGTCACCGCGTGCTCCGACGCGTCGGCGGCCAGGGCGAGGCCGCCGCAGTTGTCGCAGCGCCCGCAGTCCGCGGCCTCGGCGTCGTCCAGCTGTTCGCGCAGGAACCGCGGCCGGCAGCGGTCGGTGGCGAGGTAGTCGCGCATCGCCTGCTGCTCGTCCGCCCGCACCTGAGCGACCCGCGCATAGCGTTCCGCGTCGTAGTGCCACGGCCGCCCGGTCGCCGTCCAGCCCCCGCGCACCCGGCTGACCGCGCCGTCGACGTCCAGCACCTTGAGCATCGCCTCCAGCCGGGACCGCGACAGGTCCACCCGGGTCTCGAGCGCGGCGGTGCTCATCGGACGGGCCGCGCCGGCCAGCACGTCCAGCGCGGTGCGCACCTGCTGCTCGGACGGGAAGCCGACCGAGGCGAAGTAGTCCCAGATCGCCTCGTCCTCGGTGCCGGGCAGCAGGATCACCTCGGCGCTGGCGACGCCACGGCCGGCGCGCCCGACCTGCTGGTAGTACGCGATCGGCGAGGACGGCGCGCCGAAGTGCACGACGAACCCGAGGTCCGGCTTGTCGAAGCCCATGCCGAGCGCGGACGTGGCCACCAGCGCCTTCACCCGGTTGTGGATCAGGTCGTCCTCGGCGGCCAGCCGCTCGGTCTGCTCGGTCTGGCCGGAGTACGCGGCGACGGGCAGCCCGCGCTCGCGCAGGTAGTCGGCCACCTGCTGCGACGCCGCGACGGTCAGCGTGTAGACGATGCCGGAGCCCGGCAGCGTCGCGAGATGGTCGGCGAGCCAGGCCAGCCGGTGCGCGGTGTCGGGCAGATGCAGCACGCCCAGGTGCAGCGATTCGCGGTCCAGGCTGCCGCGCAGCACGAGCACGTCCGGCGCGTCGGGCCCGAGCCCGAGCACGTCGGCGACGTCCTGGACCACGCGGGTGTTCGCGGTCGCGGTCGTCGCCAGCACCGGAATGCCCGTCGGCAGTTCGGGAAGCAGCGTCCTGAGCCGGCGGAAGTCCGGCCGGAAGTCGTGCCCCCAGTCGCTGATGCAGTGCGCCTCGTCCACCACGAGCAGTCCGCAGCTGGCGGCCAGGCGCGGCATCACGTTGTCGCGGAACTCGGGGTTGTTGAGCCGCTCGGGCGACAGCAGGAGCACGTCGATGTCGCCGCGGGCGACGGCGTCGTAGGTGCGCTGCCATTCCTCCACGTTCGTGGAGTTGATCGTCGCCGCGTGAATGCCGGCGCGCTCGGCCGCCGCGATCTGGTTGCGCATCAGGGCGAGCAGCGGCGAGACGATCACGGTCGGGCCGGCGCCCTGTTCGCGCAGCAGCGCGGTCGCGACGAAGTAGACCGCCGACTTGCCCCACCCGGTGCGCTGCACCACCAGCGCCCGGCGCCGGTCCGCGACGAGCGCCTCGATCGCGTGCCACTGGTCCGGGCGCAGCTCGGCCGACGGGCCGGCGAGCGCCTTCAGGTGCCGCTCGGCCGCCGCGCGCAAGCTGGTGGTTTCCCGCGTCTGGGTCATGCCGAGGTGT
>Ga0164242_10004468_pt1 | contig 15705 bp, 10 predicted proteins | sample OricomgcompostMG_FD_108783 | JGI IMG/M metagenome (GOLD analysis project Ga0164242, IMG submission 108783) | Miracle-Growth compost microbial communities from Emeryville, California, USA - Original compost - Miracle growth compost (MG) ... | reverse complement strand
CCAAGTAACCATTCGCGACGGGTTGCCGGTGCTCGACTTGCTCAACGGCGATTCGACCGGCGCCAGCGGCGGCCTTCCGCGACACAAGATCGAGGTGCAGGCCGGTTATTTCAACAACGGCCTCGGGGCGCGGCTGAGCGGCAACTGGCAGAGCGGAACTCAGGTCGACGGCGGCACCGCGGCCGCGCCCGAAACGCTCAATTTCTCGCCGCTTGCGACGGTCGATCTCAGGCTGTTTGCCGACCTCGGCAACCAGCTGCACTTCGTCGCCAAGCACCCGTGGGCACGAGGCCTGAGGATCACGCTGTCGGCGAAGAATTTGTTCGACAGTCGCCAGCGAGTCACCGACCAGAACGGGCTAACGCCGATCAGCTACCAGCCCGATTATCTCGATCCGCTGGGCCGCACGGTGATGATCAGCATCCGCAAATTGTTCTTCCAGCGGTCGGCGCGGTAGACGTCGCAGGGGACCCGCCGTTCGTTCCTCCAGGCGGCCGCTGCTTAGCCGCGGAGCAGCGTCCCGGGATGGGTAGGCCGGATCGTCTGCGGGATGGCCCTGGACTCGTGACGATGCGTCGGCACCACGACCTGGCCCGCCGCCTCCGGCGAATATCCGGCTTCTATCCAGCAATAAGAGGCGGGCTCTATTCGCGGACCCAGCGCGTCAAGAAGCACGACGGTCGCGACGCGGCCAGCTCAGCATTCAATGGAATGACGGGTCGTTGGCTCCCGCCGAAAACATATTCACGATAACGTGAGTGAGTGTATTGACTCGCTCCTGCTCCGCGGCCCATTGTACGCCGGCAAGAAAAACGGCGATATGCCGGGTACGGGAGGGATGTCGTGGCTGGAGAGGCTCACCGGGGCGCCGATACGGCGCGCGTCGTGGCGGTGCCCGCTGCTGCGGTGGAACCCGGAACAACACCACTGGCGACGCCTGCCCGCAGCTGGCTCGTGCTCGTCATCCTGTGCGGCGTCTATGTTCTAAACTTTATTGACCGTTCGCTGCTCGGCACGTTGGCCAAGCCGATCCAAGATACGCTGCACATCACAGACGGCCAATTGGGCCGAATCGGCGGACTGTATTTCGCCTTGTTCTACTGCTTCATCGCCATTCCGGTCGGTTGGCTCGCCGATCGCACGGGGCGCGTCAAGATCCTGGCACTGGCTTGCGCAATTTGGAGCGCAGCGACTTCATGGTGCGGGCTGGCGACGAACTACACACAACTTGTCGCCGCACGCATGATGGTCGGCTTCGGAGAGGCCGGCGGGGTGCCGCCGTCCTACGCGATAATCACCGACAGCTTCCCACCCGGCCAACGCGGCACCGCACTGGGAATATACAACCTCGGTCCGCCGATCGGCGTCGCGCTCGGCGTGGCATTCGGCGCCTCGATTGCCGCGGCATTCAACTGGCGCGATGCCTTTATGGCCATCGGCGTTGTCGGTGTAATCGTGGCAATCGGCATCAAGCTGTTTGTGCGCGAGCCAGTTCAGGGGGGGCTCGACACCAAGCCGGTTACAGCGGGTAAATCGAGCTTTTGGGGTACCTGCGGCATGTTCTTCTCGCACCCCGCATTGATGCTCGCAGCACTGGGCAGCGGTGCAACGCAATTCATCACCTATGGCGCGGGCAATTTCACGGTCCTGTTCCTGATGCGCGAAAAGCACATGACACTCGGCGAAGTCGCCTTGTGGTACGCGCTGCTGGTCGCCATTGCGATGAGTGCCGGCATGGTCGTTTCGGGCCGCGTGATCGACAAATATGTCCGGCGTACCAGGGCAGCCTACGCCACCGTGCCGGCGGCCTCGCTGGCACTCGCCATTCCTTTCTACCTCGGCTTCGTGTGGAGCCCGTCGTGGCCGCTCGCCGTGGCGCTGCTCGTCGGGCCGATGTTCCTCAATTACTTTTATCTAACCTCATCTATTGCGCTGGTGCAGGAGGAGGTGCGCCCCGACCAAAGGGTGATGGCCGGTGCGCTGCTGCTGCTGGTGATGAACTTCATCGGGCTCGGCCTCGGACCAACCTATGTCGGCGCAGCGAGCGATTACTTCCAGGCAGCGCATCCTGCGCATTCGCTGCAGATCGCGCTCTTCACGCTGACGCCCTTCTACGTCATCGCCATCATCCTCTTCCTGGTACTCGCCCGCATCCTTCGACGCGAGGACCGCGCAACCGGAGTGACTGCCTGATGATCAAAACCATCGCGCTTGGCGCGGCTGCCGCCCTCGCTCTGCCCGCAGCAATCCATGCCAAGACCGGCCCGGTAGTTGCCACTCCGGCTGGAACGGTGGAGGGCACGACGGTCGGCGACCTCGACGTGTTCAAGGGCATCCCCTACGCGGTGCCGCCGGTCGGCAAGCTGCGCTGGAAGGCGCCCGAGCCGCTGCCGCACTGGCAAGGCGTCAAGCAGGCGACAGCGTTTGGCCCGGGCTGCATTACGCCGACCCCGGCCGCAAAAAGCGTCTACTGGACGCCGAAAGGCCCCGAGAGCGAGGATTGCCTCACTCTCAATATCTGGGCACCCAGAAATGCGCAGAACGCGCCGGTATTCTTCTGGATTTACGGCGGGGCTTTGTGGGGCGGTACGAGCAGCGACCCGCTCTACGATGGACGGAAGCTGGCTGAGCAGGGCGTGATCGTCGTATCGATCAACTATCGGCTCGGCGTGCTCGGCTGGCTGTCGCACCCGGGGCTGAGCGCCGAATCGCCAGAAGGCATCTCCGGCAATTACGGCTTGCTCGACCAAATCCAGGCACTCAAATGGGTTCACCGAAACATCGCTTCGTTCGGGGGTAATCCGGGCAACGTCACGATCGCGGGCGAGTCCGCGGGAGGCCTGAGCGTCATGTATCTGATGACCTCGCCGCTGGCGCGTGGGCTGTTCGCCAAGGCGATCGCAGAGAGCGCCTACATGCTGTCGATGCCCTCGCTCAAAGTCGCGGCGCACGGAATGCCATCGGGCGAGCAAGCCGGCGAGGCGCTCGCTGCCGCGCTCCACGCGACCGATATCGCCGCGCTGCGCGCGATGGATCCTCGCAAGCTGACCGACGCAGCGGCGGCCGCGAAGTTCGGGCCATGGGGAACGGTCGACGGCAAGATACTGCCCGAGCAAATGGTCACCGCCTTCGACAAAGGCGACGAGGCGCCGGTGCCCATCCTGGCGGGCTTCAACCAGGGCGAGATCCGATCGCTGATGGTGTTGGCGCCCCCGGTGCCGGCGAGCCAGGCCGATTACGTGAAAACGATCCGCGCGCAATACGGTGACCTCGCCGACGATTTCCTCAAGCTCTATCCCGCGAGCGACATGAAAGAGAGCATCCTCGAGACCACTCGCGACGGCCTCTACGGCTGGACCGCCGAACGGTTAGTGAGGAAGCAGACTGCGCTTGGTCAGCCTTCGTATCTCTACCTGTGGGATCACGGTTATGCCGCGGCCGACGACGCCGGCCTCCATGCCTTCCACGCCAGCGAGCTGCCCTATGTGTTCGGCACTGCCGGCTCGACGCCGCCGTTGTGGCCGAAGATTGGGACCTTCCCGAAGGAGCTGGCGCTTTCGAACGCGATGATCGGATATTGGACCAGTTTCGCCAAAACGGGCCATCCGATCGCCGTCGCTGCCCCGGCGTGGCCGGCTTGGGACGGTAGCGGCAGTTACATGCATTTCACCGACGCTCCGCATCCAGCGGCCAGCCTGATGCCGGGGATGTACAAGCTGAACGAGGCGGTGGTGTGCCGCCGGCTAAAGGCAGGAGATCAAGCGTGGGGCTGGAACGTCGGGCTGGCTGCGCCAAAGCTCCCGGCCAAGACCGCGGGGTGCGATTGAGGAACGACGATCAATGTTCCGCCGATCCTCCCCCCTTAGCTCGGCGAAAAGCGAGACGCCGGGGGTGTTGCGGTTAGCGGTCTTCGACTTCGTTCAGGGCAAGCGGAACATCGCTGGCAAATGGGCTATCCCTTCAGCGCGTGGAACCCAGCGGCCATGAATTTCGCCATGCGCTTTTTCACCGCGAGAAAGTCGTCGGAATGGCAGATGCCGCCCGACAGGCGGTCGATACGGCCGGTATGCGCCAGCGTATTCATCAGCGCGCCGGTGACGAAGTGGTAGCCCCAGAACACGTCTTCCTCGCTGTAATCGGGCAGCGCGCGCTTGAGGATTCCCACCAACTTCAGGACGACAGGATCGAAATATTCGTCCATCAGCTCGGCGCCCTCCGGCGTGTTGCTGATCCGCGCGCCGAACGCGGCATAATTCATCCAGCCCTCCCCGCCTTCACGGTATAAATCGAGGTCGGTGTCGAGAAAGGCATGCAGTGCGCCCTCGACGGTGGGATTGTCGCCGGCCTCGGCCTCATAGGCTTCCAGTGCGGCCATTCGCAGGCTGCTGGTGACGCCTGCGCGGCGCTCGAACGCCGCCCGGAACAGCGCACTCTTATCCTTGAAGTAATAATGCAGCAGCGTGGTGTGAATGCCGACGCGCTGCGCTACGTCGCGCAGGGTGACGCCATCGAATCCACGTCTCGAGAACAGATATTCGGCCGCGTCGAGAATCTGCTCCAGGCTCTCGGCTCGCTGCTCCGCCTTGGTGCGACGCTGCTTTTTGGTGGTGGGCGCTGCTGACACGTGCCAATCCCCTGTTGCGGCGAGACCGGCCTTGTCCAAATCCCCGGAGGCGCCTTAACGACCGACCAGTTCGCCTTCAATCCTTCCGCTGGCGTAATCGGCACGCAACCGGTTCTTGTCAATCTTGCCCGAAGCGGCGAGTGGCATCCGCGTCACCACCACTTCGTTCGGAAGCCACCAGTCGGCGACCTTGCTCCGCAGTAAGCCGATCAACACCGCTGGATCGACGCGTTCACCTTGACGGGGCTCAACTACTAGGACCGGCCGCTCACCCCATTTGGGGTCGCTACGGCCAATCACCGCAACCAAGCCAACGCTGGGATGACGGCCAACAATATCCTCGATCTCGACCGGGTTAATCCATTCGCCGCCAGACTTGATGAGGTCCTTTGAACGTCCCGAGATCGTGAGGTTGCCCTCGTCGTCGATCATTGCAAGATCGCCCGTGTCGAAATAGCCATCCGCGTCGAGGGCGTCGCTTTCAGCGCGGTAATAGCGATCCACCACGCTCGGCCCCTTCACACGCAAATGGCCCACGACACCGCGCTGCTCGGGCAACGCCACGCCATTGGCATCCACCAGCTTTAGGTCCAGCCCGATCGACGGCCGCCCCGACGCGCGGACCGCCGAGGCCGGCTCGTAGGATGGTGCGACCGTGCCCATCGGCGAAAGCTCGGTCATTCCCCAGCTGGTCTGGACCCGCGCGCCGAGGCGCTGCTCCAGTCGGCGGATCAGCGCCTCGGGGCAGTTCGAGCCACCGATCAGCACGCGCTCCAAATCGGGTAGGTCGCCGCCTGCCTCGTCGAGGTGATCGACGACGCCAAGCCACACCGTTTGTACGCCAACCGCATAGGTGGCGCGTGTCTCACGCATCAAACGGGCGAGGCTGGCGCCATCGGTGTGTCGGCCCGGAAGCACCAGCCGGGCGCCAGCGGCGGGAGCGGCGAATGGCATGCCCCAGCCATTCGCATGGAACATCGGAACTGCCAGCAACACGGTGTCGCGGCCCGTCAACCCGGTCGTGTCGGCCTGCAGCGCTCGGAGCGTGTGAAGATAGTTGGAACGATGGGTATAGAGTACCCCTTTGGGCGCACCTGTGGTGCCGGAAGTGTAGCACAGCCCCGCGGGCGTCTGCTCGTCGAACGAGCCCCACGGCACCGGCTCGCCACGCTGCGAGAGAAAGCTTTCGTAGGCGTGGATGGGCGCCCCGATGTCGCCCGGATCGCCGCCGTCCATCAGGACGATGTGTTCGATCGAGGGACAGCGCGGCAACAACTCGCCGGCGAGCGGCAGCAAATTGGCGGAGACCGCGAGCACGCGATCCTGCGCCTCGGCAATAATCGCGGCGAGATGGTCGGCGGTCAGCCGCGGGTTCAGTGTATGGCAGATTAGGCCTGCCCCCATCGCGGCATAGTAAAGCTCGAAGTGATGCGGCGTGTTCCATGCAAGCGTACCGACACAATCGCCCGGCTCCAGCCCGAGCGACAATAGCGCCCCTGAGAGGCGATTGGCGCGATCGCGCAGCGCAGCGTAGCCGATCCGCCGCGTAACGGCTCCGGCCTCGGCCTCGATGATCTCGCGTTGGCCGTGCCATTTGGCGGCGTGGTCGAGAAACTTGTCGACGGTCAGGGAATAAGGCTGCATCGCGCTTTCGAAGACGAAGGAGAAAAAGCGGCCGGTCGCACTCGATTTTGGACCGGCCGACAGGGGATCAGAAAATCTTGAGCAACCGGATTCCGTACTGGCGCGGCGGCCCTGCGAAATAGAGTCCGCTGTTGAGCGCCCCAGCGTAATGCTGGTTTGTAAGATTGGTAGCATAGCCGGTGATCGATAAGCTGCCGCGTGTCCACGCGAGCTGCGCGTTGAGGACGTTGCGATCACCAAGTCGGTCGCCGAGCGCCGGGTTTTCAAAGAGCGTTGCCCATTGTGGGCCGACGTGACCGAAATTGACGCGGGGGGTGATCGTATCCTTTTCGCTGATCTTCAAATCATATTGCGCACCGACGTTGAAGGTCAGGTTGGGCGCGTAGGTTTGCCGCTGCCCCGTCAGGTTTATGCACGCGCTGTTTGCCGGATTTCCAGTCAGCGGCTGGCATGGCAAAGGCGAGCCTGTGGTCGGGTCGAGAGCGTCGGGCAGCCGTGAATCGACTGCATAAAAGCGCCCGAGCTCGCTATGCAGGATATTAACGCCGGCATTGATCGAAAAGCCGCCGAAGTGCAGGTCGGCCTCCGCCTCGCCGCCATATATCTTGGTGGTATTGGGAACATTGAGCTCAAGCCCGAAGGTCGGGATGTCCGGATAGCCGACAATGACCTGGAAATCCTTATAATCGTTGTAGAAGCCATCTATCGACAGGTTGAGGTGGCCATGGGCAAAATCGCCCTTCCAGCCCGCCTCGTATGATGTCACCCGCTCGGGCTTGAAGGCGGCCGGATTGCCAAGCCCGACCGGCACATTGAGCCCGCCGGGGCGAAAACCCGTGGCGACGAATCCATAGAAATATTGGCTCGCCGAAGCCTTCCAGCCGAGCGACACTTTGTAGGAGAAATTGTCCGATTTCACCCGTTGGTCGTCGCGAATATAAGCGCCGTATTGCATCACATCGACGTGATTGGTCGACTGGCTGGCGGTGTAACGGCCGCCTGCCTCGATCTTGAGCCGCGGCGTGATCTCGAAGCCGACCTGCCCAAAGGCGGCCAGCGACCGCTCCGGATTACGGCCCTGGAGCGAATAGACGAAGGCCGGTATCCCCGGCGCCGTCGCGCCTGCGAGGTCGATCACGAACTGGTAGGGCTTGCGGAAGGTATAGTTGTTCCACAGCCCAAAGGTGCCGATTAGCCAGGTGAAGCGCTGATTGTCGGGCGAGATGAGGTTGAATTCCTGGCTGACCTGGAACTCGTGGACCCTGTCAAAGAAGGTCTCTATTCCAGTCGCCGTGCCGTCCAGGTCCGCGGTGTAGTTGGTATCGCCGCTGGCAATACCCGTAACAGAGCGAAACTTGATGCCATTGGCAAAGGTATAGTCCGCCTTGAGCGATGACCGTACCAGCTTGTCGTGCGCACGCTGCGGCGAATTTGCGGTTAGGTGGAACAGGTCCTTCTGCGTATAGGGCGCCGCGGGATAGCCGCCCAAATCGAGATCAGCGGCGTCGGTCTTCCACAAAATCGACAAATTGCTCGTCGGCTTCCACAACAAGCTGAAGCGCGCCGCCATCTCGCCGAGGTCGCCATTATGGCCATAATAGCGCGCCCCGCCAGGGCCCGTCATGTGGTAGAAACCATCCCGCTTCTCGCCGTAGATCGCGATACGCGCTGCCAGCGTACTGCTGATCGGCAAATTGGCTGCTCCCTGCAGCCCAACGTCGCTGTAATTGCCGTATTGACCTTGGATATAGCCGTGAATGCCCCCGTCGATGACGGGATCGTTGGTATTGACGAATACAGCGCCGCCGGTCGCATTTTGGCCCACGATCGTGCCCTGCGGCCCACGCAGTACTTGGATATTGGCCACGTCGTAATAGGGTTCTTCCTGAATGTAGCCGGGGAAGGTGGGGACGCCGTCGCGATAGGTGATAACCCCGGTCGTCGTCTGGGTGTTATGCTCGGCCTTGCCGATGCCACGGATGTTGAAGTCGTTGCCCTGGCCAAAATTGTTGACCACGACGCTCGGCATCGCGAATTGCAGCGCATCGACATTGACGACGCCCTTGTTGGCAAGATCGCTGCCGCTGAGCACCGAAGCGGAGATCGGCGTAGTGGCTAGATTCTCGGTTCGACGCTCGGCGGTAACGATGATGTCCGGGCCGGCTGCCGCGGTCTGATCTGAGTTCGATTGGGCAGACGATTGCGCGTCCGTCGACGCAGTGGTCTGCGCCGCGGCGGCGCTGTTCCATGAGACCGCCAGCAGCGAGGCGCCCAGCAAAAACCCACAAGCCTTCATGTTCCCCTCCCAGGGCTGGTTTCGGTGCGCTCTCTCGGCGCGACACCGCTGTGCTGCCGCAAATCGGCTAGACTTTCAATACTAATTCTATCAAGAGTGAATAAATGTTCAAAAGGGCAGGTTGCAGCAAAATGCGGACCTCGCGGGGAGACGGAGACGTGCGTGATTGACCTTAAAGATCGTGTCGCCATCGTGACGGGCGCTGGCGGTGGCCTCGGCCGGACTCATGCGCTCGCGCTCGCAGCCCATGGCGCCAAGGTGGTCGTCAATGATCTCGGCGACGGTGCCGACGCGGTGGCGCGCGAGATCGCCGAGGCGGGCGGCGCGGCGCGCGCCGTGCGGGGATCGGTCACCGACGAGACCACCGTTGCCAAGATGGTCGAGGAAACGCTGGCGGCCTGGGGCCGCATCGATATCCTGGTCAACAACGCCGGCATCTTGCGCGACAAGACTTTCGCCAAGATGAGCCTCGACGATTTCCGACTGGTCATTGACGTCCACCTGATGGGCTCGGTGATTTGCACCAAAGCAGTGTGGGATGCGATGCGTGCGCAGAATTACGGCCGCATTGTAATGACCACATCGTCGTCAGGACTTTACGGCAATTTCGGCCAGTCAAATTATGGGGCAGCAAAGATGGCGCTGGTCGGGCTGATGCAGACGCTCAGTCTGGAGGGCGCCAGACATAACATTCGCGTCAACTGCCTGGCGCCCACCGCGGCAACGCAGATGACCGAGGGCATCTTGCCGGCTGAGCAGCTGAAGCTGCTGGCGCCGCGCTTCGTCAGCCCGGCAGTGGTGGCACTCGTCGCCGATGATGCCCCGACCCGTGCTATCCTGTGCGCCGGCGCTGGCGGCTTCGAGCTTGCTAACATCACCATGACGAAAGGCGTGCACGTACCCGGCGACCCGCCCTCGGCGACGGCGGTGCTGGCGAACTGGGCGCGGCTCGCCGACCGCGACGGCGAGACGGTGCCCGCGCAAGGTTGGGAGCAGAGCCGGCTCGAGTTGGAGAAGGCAGGCTTTGAACTCGCCGAGCCAGCGCTCTGACGGTCAGACGAGGATCGGCGGGTCGGCGAGCGCGGTAAACCGGAAATCCCGAAACCGCGCCGTCCCCTGTCCCGCCGAATAAAGACCCGGTCGCAGCATCAAAAAGCCGCCGCGCACATTGTGATGGTATCCCGAAACTTCCATGCCGCGGTCGAAGCGCTGCCAAGTCTGTCCGCCGTCGCCGCTGGTGTGGATCGCGACGATATGGCGCTTGTTGGCGATTCGGATGCGCATCCGACGGCCGTGCGGATTTGCCGATCGCCCGTGTTCGTTGCCGTACAGCAGCGTGACAAAATGGCGCTCGTCGAAGCCTAGGCCACAATAGAGCTTGTCGTCGTAGAACAGGATCAAGCCGGCGGTGCCACCCGGCTCGATCTCGACATCGCATTCGAATTGATAGGCGAGGTCTCCAGCGGTGAGCAGCAGCGGCGACGAATCGCTCGGCGTCGTTCCCGCGCCCTTGAGCAGCAGGGCGCCGCCGGACACGCTGGCGCGATCGTGCTCCCTCGTACCGGGCCGGAAGAAGCTCCACTTGCGCCCCATGTCGAGCGTAGCAAAATTGTCCGAAAGCTTCTGGCCCGGTGCCACCGCACTGCCGCCGCGCGGCTTGGCAACCGGCTGCGAAAGATCGCCGCCGGTCATGCGGAACCAGCCTTCGTCGGTCCATTCGATGGGATCGAGCAGCGCCTGGCGTCCTAGCGTCCAGAAGCCGTTCTCGTAGCCGTGGTAGATCGACCACCAGCTGCCATCGGGCGCTTCGACCAGCGAGGCATGGCCGCGCGACCACCATTTTTCGGAGACACTGGTTGTATGGACCAGCGGATTGTGCGGGCAATTTTCCCACGGTCCGTCGATCGAGCGCGCCCGCGCGACGATCACCATGTGCCCGGTGGGGGGCCCAGCGGTGCCTCCCACGGCGGTGATCAGGTAGAAATAGTCGCCGTGGCGCGTCACCTTGGGCCCCTCAGGCGAGAAGCTCTCGACATCCCATTCGGGCGGATAGTGCCAGGGATCATAGACGTGTTCGGCCTCGCCTACCGTTGAAAGGCCGTCGGGCGCCAGCCGGATGCGGTCTCCCCCAGACAGGAACAGCCAACGGGTGCCGTCCTCGCCGACGGCGTGACACGGATCGATATGGTCAGGCATTTGAAGGTCGATCGGATCGCTCCATGGCCCGTCGATATGATCGGCCCAGATGACGAAAATGGAATTTGGGTTCGCCTTGACCGGGACGTAGAGAAAATAGCGTCCGTCATGCTTGGCGAGTGATACCGCCCAGACCGAACCGATGTTGCGCTTCAGCGCGGCGGTACGTGGCTGCCAGTTGACGAGATCGCGCGAGTGCCAGATCGTCAGCCCTGGATAGGAATCGAAGCTCGAGAAGGTCATGTAATAGTCCTCGCCATCCTTCAGGACGGCGGGATCGGGATGATCGCCGGGGATCAGTGGGTTGAGCAAGCGCCCGTCGCCGAGATCCGGAATTCGCTGCTCGTCGAATCCGCGCCGGCAGCGTGCGGCGAACGGCGTTTTGCTTCCGCCGATCTCGGGCCGCTCGACTTGCTGCGGCGCCGCCCTTCCCGGGCCAACAAGCGCGGCCGCGGCGCCTGCGAAAGCGACGCCGAAGGTCTCGCGCCTGCTAAATGACATTGTTTCCATCCTCTCATCTGCCGCCGGCTCGCTTTTTACCACCGGTGTCAAACAATTCGCGGTGACTCCTCTCTTGTCAATCCAGCTAGACAGCCTCGCGGTGTAGCGCGACCGGACTGTGCCCCAGACGATTGCCCAAAATAAACCTCCCCGAACGGCAACCGCCGATCTCGTATGAAAAAGCTCTGACCCGCTCGGTCGCATCCGGCGACTTTACGTTGACCAGAGCGGTCTCATTATGGCAATCGGCAAGCGCGTTAAGCGACCAGTGTAATTGCGCGGTAACGGCTGGCGTGCCTGAGGGGAAAACCACGGTTTTCGGTGCCTCACGCGGGTGTAGCTCAATGGTAGAGCAGAAGCTTCCCAAGCTTACGACGGGGGTTCGATTCCCCTCACCCGCTCCAGCACTCAGCTGTGTCCGGACCGGACACATGGGTCGTCTAATAGAGGATGAGGCAAGCGCTCTTCTGCCACTGATCACTATCCCCGGCGGCACCTTCTCCTCGCTCGCAGCAGAGGTGCGGGTCTGGGTTTAGGATTAGTTCCGCTCCAGCCGCTGCCCGAAACCGGGGCTCATCACGAATGCACTCGGTTGCGCACGGTCCTCGCGGCCCCGCTCTGGCATACCAATTGGGTGAGTGGAGGATCTGATGCGGCCACTTGCATTTACCGTAAGCGCGCACTAACGGTAAGTTATGACTTACCTAATTGGCCGCGCGTTTGCCGCGCTCGCCGATCCCACTCGACGCAGGGTCTTTGAGCGAGTGGGGCAGCGGCCGGCCTCGGTTGCCGAGATTGCCGCCGGCCTTCCGGTGTCGCGGCCGGCAGTGTCGCAGCATCTGAAGGTGCTGAAAGAGTCAGGGCTCGTGGCGGACAGTCAGGCGGGCACGCGGCGGATCTATCGCGTCGATCCCCGTGGCCTCGGGACGCTGCGTGAATGGCTTGATCATTTCTGGAACGAGCAGCTCGCGGCATTCAGGGAGTTCGCCGCCGATGAAAAGGGGGAAGATGAATGAGCATCGCACCCATCGTTCAGATGGTGGTCGTCCCAGTACCGCAGGAGCGCGCCTTCAGTCTCTTCACTGGCTCAATGGGTCGATGGTGGAAACGGGGTATGACGGTCGGCGCCAAGCCGCACGTGAATGTGATCGTCGAACCGCGCTCTCTTGGCCGGTGGTTCGAACGCGACGAAGATGGGACTGAAACTGATTGGGGAACAGTGCTTGCGTGGGAGCCGCCTGGACGCGTGCTGCTCGGCTGGCAACTTGACGCAAGCTTCAGGTTCGATCCTAAAATGCAGACCGAGGTCGAAGTGACCTTCGAGCCGGTCGCGGGCGGCACAAGGGTTACGCTGGTCCACCGCAATCTCGAACGTTTCGGCGAGTCGGCCGAACGCGTGTTCGGACAGCTTTCCGGTGGCTGGCCGACGCTAATCCAGCTCTATGCCGAATTCGCAAAAGGAGTCGAACGATGACTGAATTTGTCGTGCACGGGGTGCCGGGCAGCCCATATGTCCGTACCGTCCTGATGGCCCTTGAGGAAAAAGACCTACCGTGGCGACTTCAGTCCGTCGCGTTGGGCGGCAATCGCACCGCCGCTTACCATTCCATTCATCCTTTCCAGAAAATCCCGACCCTGGATCATGGTGCCTTTCGCCTCTACGAGACAACCGCCATTCTCAACTATCTCGATCGGGAGGAGCCGGAGCCCGCGCTCACGCCGGACGATATTCGGCGCGCAGCACGAATGGATCAGGTCATGAGCGTGGTAAATGCCTATGTCGCACCTCGCGTCAGCGGCGCGGTCACCTTCCCGCTGCTGGTGGCGCCAAGGCTTGGCCTTGCCGCCGATCCCCGCGTTGCGCGGGCGGCAATCCCGCAAGCTTGCGAGGTCATCGATGAACTGGCGCGCTTGCTAAACGATCATGATTTTATGGCTGGCCCCACGCTGAGCCTCGCCGATTTGATGCTGGCGCCGCACCTCTCGTTTCTGCCCGATTTCGAGGAAGGCAGGACAATGCTTGATGGCCATCACAATTTGTTGGCCTGGATCGACCGGGTGAAGGATCGTCCGAGCTTTGCTGCAACCGAATGGGAACGCCTGCTCGAGCGATTCCCGATGCCGGCCGCGGCCTAGGCGCGCGATCAAGCCTCATCAGCCGGGGACAGGACGGTTGAGCGTCCTGTCCCCCGTTCGCCGCCTACAGGCGGACTCGCACTCCGAACGTGTAGGTGGTTTCGTCGTAGCGATATTCCTGCGTAATGCCGGGATCGTTGTAATAACCCTGATATTTGTTCCCCAGGATGTTGGTACCGCCGACGTCGAACCGCAGCTTGTTGTTGACGTCCCAGCTGAGACCAAAATCGAGACGTCCGGCTGGCTTCACGTAATTCAGCAGCAGCGGGTTGTAGGTAGGATCATTGGCTCGGGAGACATCGACCAGTTCGCGCGTGCCGAGGCCGCCGGTCGCGTCACCGTCATAATATCTTGACCGATAGGTGTAGACGAGGCGGCCGGAGATCCCTGCCTTTTCGAACAACAAGCCGGCGGTATAATTATATTTGGAGACACCTTGCAGCGGCAGACCGGCAAGCGGATCGCTGCCTTCGATCTTCGAATCGGCATAGGTGAAATTGCCCATCACGCCGAGTCCCGAGAAAGCTCCGGGCAGGAAGTCGAAGAACATCTGCCCACTGACCTCGACGCCCTTCAATTCGGCGGCGCCGAGATTGCGCGGGCGACTGATCGAATAATCGATCCCGCCGATGTTCTCGACCGCCGAAGCGGAGACAATACGTCCGGTAATATCGCGCTTGTAAACCGCGACCGCCGCGAAGCCGTGCTTGAAATAATATTCTAGCGAAGCGTCATAGCTTTCCGACTTTTCGGGGCTCAGGTCCGGATTGCCGGCCGATCCTGAGTTGAGCAGGTTCGGGTTTGTCGACAGCGCATAGGTCAGCCCCGGATTGAGTGAGCCGAAATCAGGCCGGCGGATAGTCTCGGCATAGGTGGCGCGCACTTGCAGTCCCCCGCCAAACCGGAGCCGGGCGCTCGCGTTGGGCAGGATGTCGGTGTCGGTGGTGTTGCGCGACAGCGGCACGATTTCGGTATGTTTAGGCTCGGTCGCAGTCGCCGGAATGGTGATGACGCTGGAGCCTTCCATCGTCCGCTCGGTGCGGGTGGGTCGCACGCCGACCAAGCCATCGAGAACCATATCGCCGCCGAGGTTCACCTTATATCCAAGCTGGGCGTAGGCAGCGAGCGTCTTCTCATTGGCATAAAAGCGGCGCTGCGGCTGATAAGCGGGATCGCCATCGGGCAAGCCGTAGAACTCGCGAACTGCGTTGCGTCCAGCGAGCGTGCGAATGTAATTCGGATTTGGCACGAGCGCGCCCTTGCCGCCCGCGAAATTCGGGACGCCCGGCATCGTCGACAGGAAATCGTCTGGCAGGCCAGAATCGATCACCCGAATCGCCTTATCCTCGGTATCGCTGCCGATCACGCCGCCCGGTGCCGGCGTGTTGACCACGGCCTGTTGATATTCCGCCTTGTGATCGGAATAGTGCACGCCGAACTGAAATTTGGAAAGAACGCTGCTGTCGATGTCGAGGGTAGAATCGAGCCTTGTTTGGAAAAGTGTCCCTTTCGAGCGGTTGTAATCCTGGTCGAGGCCCTCATCGAACACCAGGTTATCGGTGCTAAGGTAGGGGTCGCCGGGGGTCTCGACAGCGGCGCCATGGCCCGTGTCCGCAGTATATTTGAACGTCGGGATACGTTGGCCAAGCGCAACCAGGAAGGTGCTGTCCTTGGCGATCGAGCGCTGATAGGAAACCTCGCCCTTCACATGGGCATTGTCGCTATCGTATTTGGCGCCCAACGCGCCCAGCCAGCCGTCGGTCCGATCGTCATAGGTATAGGTTTTCTGCTCGCTGACGACGTTGGAAAAAGTCGCTGACCTCAGCGCGCATAGTTGCTGGACCTGGAAGTATGGCAGCGTGGGGTTGCCGTCGGCGTCGACCGATGGGAGCGGACTCTGGCCATTGGGCTTGGAACGGGCAGTGATGCACTGGTCGGTCAGCTCGACGTCGGAAACCGAGGTACCGGGCATGAACAACTGAGCGTTGGCCAGCGACCATTGGCTCTTCGAGCGATAGCCCGTGTAGAGGCCGTCGGCATAGACCTGCAAATGGTCATTGGCCTGCCACTGAACCGACCCATTGACCTCGGGTCGCTGGTATTCACCGTAATTCGAATGGCTTTCGACAACGTTTGGAATCAGCGCGCCCGGAATCGAGAAGGGCATGGGATTGGTTGTCGAACCGGCCGGCGGAAAAGTCTCGCCAGAGCGGCGCACGCCTTCGCGCGTGCGTGGATGGTTGTAATGAGTTTGCGACCAGCTGCCGTTGAGCAGCACGCCGATGTCGCCGATGCCGGTGTGCCAGGT